>ERZ1643247.1188-NODE-1188-length-25716-cov-6.574452_pt1 | contig 25716 bp, 25 predicted proteins | sample MGYA00579264_ERZ1643247 | MGnify/ENA primary metagenome ERZ1643247 (study PRJEB29033, sample SAMEA4952262) | chicken gut metagenome | biome: Broiler Chicken; feature: Gastrointestinal Tract; material: Caecum | place: Ireland | collected 2018 | study: Broiler... | reverse complement strand
AGGGCGACGCCTTTTAAAAAGTTAAGAACCTCCTCATGGCTGTCCATGATGTAGCAGTAATCGGTGGTCCACATGTTGATTTCTGGGAAATGTTCTGCGAACATCTCGTAATATTGCAGAGGCGGGTGCACCACGAACTGCTCTTCTTCAATTCCCGCCAGCTGTTGTGTCCAGTTTTTCTCTGCGTCGGTGATACATCTGCTGGCCGGCATCTCGTCAAAGAGCGGAATCTGCACAGCAAGCACTCCGCCTTCCTTTAACATGGAAAATGCCTGATTGATAAATTCCTCCTGATTGGGTATCCATTGCAGAAATGCGTTGGAAAAAATCAGGTCAAATGTACCCATGTCCAGCAACGGCTTGCTGCAGTCTCTTCTTATAAACTGCACCTGCGGCATGGTTTCCCTGGCATTTTGAAGCATTTCTTCCGATAAATTCACGCCGATGACTTCGGCGTCTTTCCATGTGGAGAGAATCGCCGCCGTGCTCATGCCGCTCCCACAGCCCACGTCCAATATTCTTTTGAACTTTTTATCTTTTAAGCGGGCTGCCAGATCGATAGACGGCTGCATCCGCTCTTTTCCAAAACTATCATAAATATCCGCATTCCACATGAATGATTCCTTCTTTCTTTTTCCAGATTCTCCATCTACAATAATCACAACATTTTCTCCATCCGGACACAGTCAAAGGTGTCGCCGTGGATAATCTGTCCGTCGCAGATTTCATAACCAAGCTTTTCATAAAAGCCCACGGCCACATCCCGGCTCTCGAGAACTGACTTTTGATATCCCAGTTCGCGCGCCCAATTTTCCGCCTCGGTTACCGCCATCCCGCCCAGCCCCTTCTTTCTGTATTCTGGCAGGACCACAACCCGGCCAAGCATCACGGAAGGAAACGTCTCCCCGGAAAGTTCATACAGACGGCAGGTAGCCACCGGAAATTCATCGTCCAACAGCACAATGTATTTGGCTTTCGGAGTGTCGTGTTCATCGAACTCTTCCCGGAGCGTGATATGGTACTGCCTGGCCATGGCCTGGATGCGCACATAGTAGGCGCCGGCCTGCTGCCAGAGTTCTTCTGCTCTTACCACATGTATCTTCATCATCTATATCTCCATTTTTTCTTTAAAGATTTCTGTTTTGAAAAGTATTACTCCTTTCTCCCAAATCCCCTCAGATTCATTTTCACAAGCCCTGTCGCCAGCAGACCAAGGAGCACTACTGCATCTGCCAGAAAAACTATCACGATATTTTCTGCCAGCCCAAACACGAACAACACGCCGAAAACTTCCGCCGAAAGGGCAACGAAACACAGAGAATTACTCAGATACTCTGATATAATCTTTCCATAAATCGTGTTCATCTGCACTTTTAGATAAATGTACGGTCTGAGAAAATAACGGATTGCAATACAGATAAGCGGGTAAGCAAAGATAAACTCTTTTCGTACCAACGTACTTGCGATGCCCAGCTTCCATTGTACCGGAATCTGCGGGGGCAGTTTGCTGTAAAACAAGATGCCCACAAGCAAGCACAAAACGGTCAACACCATCCATGTCTGGAAGCTGCACCAAAGCCAGACAAAACTGACGGTATCCAGACGGAATACCGGCTGATTCTGCTCCCAATAATCCCCCAGTTCATTCACATATCGCTCCACCTGCAACGTTTCGTAGCTGAGTTCCCGGTCGTGAAGCATTTTATCGCAGAGCACCTTTGCCCTGTCCAGATCCGCCATCTGCTCATCCAGCCGTTCGCTCTGCCGTTCCAGAATCTCAGGGAGGGACTCCTTCCCCTGGATTACATTTCGTATGTCTTCAATAGATATCCCCAGGGTGCGCAGATATGCGATCTTCTTCAGATTCTCCACATCGCTCTGCGAATAATCTCTGTAGCCGTTTCGCTCATTTCTTGAGGGCCGGATCAATTTTTCTTTTTCGTAAAACCGAACATTGGAGCGGGCCAGGCCCGTCCGCTCTTCCACTTCTTTTATGGTCATACTTTCGCCTCCTTTTATCTCTTCTGAGGCTTAAATATACAGTATAAATGAGGTTTACAGTCAAGGGAAATCCATCCTTTGAATTATAAAATCTATTCAAAAATTAAATGCATATTAGAATGTCTGTTTATCTGATATAAATTCTATAAATTCATTTACTTTCCCGTCATATTTATCTGCAAAGTCGTCCGATAAGATTTGTTTTTCCTCATCGGTAAAGTCTTTTAACTCATCATATAACACATGTTCTAAATTGCAAGAATTAAAATAAATTCGATAAGGTATTCCATTTATCTTTCCTGTTTTCCTAAGTTTATATAAAATGGCTCCTTTGCGTCTGTTGCGATTTACAATTGCTTTTACATTTTTAACATCTATATGATCCTCGTAATATTGCGCCTTCTCCACATCTGCTTCTTTGATATCTATTTCCGGAATATATACACCATCCGTATCAACGATATGGATAATCATGATAAAATCATCGTGAAAGTAACGATATTTCTTTTTTACACTTTCTATCTGTTCATTGATTTTTTTCAGAATATTGTCTTCAGAAACATAATCTTTCAGAGTGATATCCCCATATACCACAACAAATTGCACTTCATTATTTGAAAAATATTCTTTCATAATCGACCCAAGTGCAGCTTCGTCACTTGGTCCTTCCACTATAAACATAACGACCTTTTTTTCACTCATGCTGTATCATTCTACCCGCCTTTCTAAATGCGCGTGCGATTTTTAGGCTGTCTGTTTCTTCATAAATTACTTCATCCTGTCCACCAAGGGTAATTCCCCTCAAATACATATCCCTTTGATTGTTTGTTGCTTTTACATTTTTCATTCGAATATATCTTCTGTCCGGATTAGCCGTGGAAAGCATAATACTATCTTTATCCAGCATTTCGAGGGCACGAAGATTATGTGACGTAAAAATCAACTGCCCTTTTGCGCTTTTGCTGAAAATATCCAGCAGCTCTCCCAGCATATACTCAAAAATACCTGCATCCAATTCATCAATGACCAGACAGATAGAAAAATTTCCAAACGCCTGAATCAGCGCATTTAAAATAGAAATAATCTTAATGATTCCTTCCGATTCCATTCTAATTGGAATCGGAGCCATACCGTCCCGGATAGAAACAATCTCCACTCTGTAACCATTTTCTCCTGAATCCGTTAGCTGCATTCCATGATTATGAACCGCTATTTTCATTCCTGGAATAATTGTAAATAAAACCATGTTCACCTGTTCTACAATAACATCCAAAACATTTTTTCTTTCTTCATTTAAGATAATCGGTTCTGTTAAAGGGACAGCAAAATCTCCCTTCATCCCGATTTCGTCTTGTTCAATCCTGAATGCCATAGGCAGCAGAAAATTAGCAGAAATCACTCCTGAATGAGCGTTACGAATTACAAATAAATCTTTCAATGCAAACTTAAATAACGCCTTGATTGTCTCTGAATAGTGTCTGAAATCATTTTCATAACAACGACAGAAAATTTCTCTGCTGCTCTCTCCAAAAATATAAGAACAGTTCTCCTTTTCTGCCATTTTTCTCGCCACAATCAAATCCGTTTTATTTTCCGCATTCGCTTCAATCACTTCATTAAATCTCTTTCTCGGAGAAAACACTATATCTTTATCCATACGCTGATAATCCATAAAAACAGTCTTATTACTTCTGGAATCTCTTTCATTTACGGCACAACTCAAAGTTTCCCGAACAATCTCTGCATGTTTTCCATTTCTTTGCAAAGTAATTTTATAGCCCGCTTCATAAATAACTGAGTCTGCAAAAATATTAAAATCGGCAGTAATCTCTGCTTCCTTCTCATTTACCTCGATATAATCTGCGATTTCATCCTCCAACGCACTGCCAATCATAATCTTTTGTAAATAATACAAGGCATCAATCACCGCCGTTTTGCCAGAACCATTTTGACCATATAAGCCCAACACCTCTGCATGTTTATAGTCCAACTGCTTCCGAAAGGTATTGGGCATAATAATCTGTCCGTTTCTAACATTTTTTATATTTGAAATTTTTAAAGAAGCTAATCTCACAACACTTTCCATTTGTTTTACCTCCACGGAATTCATTGTAACACAAACACATATCTCTTTTCAAATTATTATTTTAAATTCTGCATTTTTTATTCTATTTCAAAAATAATATTTGTGAAATCTTTTATTTTTTCATCTTATTTGCTTAATCCATTTGCGAAATCTCCAAACCGAACTCTCCCCCCTTCACACCGACAAAATTCATATAAAAATTTTTCAATTAAGGTGAGAGTTTTTTCTTTTTTGTGTACCTATATATATGAAGGACTCATTCCGAGCCAATCAATAGTAGGAAGGAGAAGACAAGGATGTACGTAGAACAATCCGTGCAAAACTGGTCAGGAAGAGTATTCGCCAGAAGCAAGACAAAGAAACCAAACACGAAACGAAACAACAATATACAGACAAGGAGGACAACACATAAAAAAACGATTTACAGCAATAGTACTTAGCCTGTGCCTGATATTGGCGCTGCTGCCGGCCACGGCCTTTGCTCAAACCGCAGCCCCGGAAGAAGAGGCATCGCCGCCTATCACAGTCGGAGGAGTAGACTTAGAAAGCACCGCTGCCAATCCGGTGGCATACGCCATCACGGACGAAAGCGGCAACGTTGCGACTGAGGGTGCCAATGACACGAATTATAACGTCAAATGGGACGGGGAGACTCTGACCCTGCGTAATGCGACTGTGATTGTCCAAGGAAACCTCACCGAATCAAAATATTACGCCATCGAGCGTCAAGCGCCATTTACGCTGAAACTGGAAGGCAGGAATACAGTAAACAACACAGTTGGCGTAGGCATTCTGGCAATGTGTGTTCCAACAATCGATGCATCCGGCAATATCGACCCGGATACTCTAGACGCCCTGACCATCTGCGGGGACGGCAGCCTTGATGTCACAGGCATCACTGAAGGGATAGCTCTCGCAGGTAATCTCATTATAAAAAGCGGCACGGTGACAGCAACAGCCACCACCGCCCAATCGACAAATCCAAGCTTCGGCATCGGCACAATGGAAGTAGGAAACATCTACATTGAGGGCGGCAAAGTGACTGCCATCGGAGGAGCATCTTCCACTTTCAGCGCCGGTTTTTACATCATGGTCATGTCTAACGAAAATACGGGACAGGTTCCCGGTGGTACCGTCCGGATTACCGGCGGTGAGGTGACTGCCGTCGGTGGGGAGATTACAGAAACTGATGAAGAGGAACCAGTTCCGATCTCACCAGGCAGTTTTGGTATCTTTACCATGATTACCTCTGATTCTGACAACGTTTCTCCTACCTTCACCAACGGCGCCATCTCTGTCTCCCCGATGGAAGGTGAGGCCATTGAAGTTCAGGCGGGTGCGGACGCGGACACGGCAACAGCCATCCCCGGTTCTCCGTTTGACAACGGAGACCATGATATCACGGACGCTGTTTCCGATGAGGCATACTTCCACAGCAAGGCATTCACTCCTGCCCCGGAAGAGCCGGAACCGGTTGTTCCAACTGACCCGAAGACGCCATCCTCCCCGGCGGACACTTCTCAGCCTGCACCGGAAGCTGCTCTGCAGCCTGGCAGTACCTATGCCGCAGGCGGGAACACATACCGGGCAGCTTCCGCCGACACCGTCACTGTACAGTCTGTCGCCAATAAGAAGACTGTGAAAATCCCGGCTTACGTCACCGTAAACGGTGTAAAGGCGAAGGTCACCGCCATCGACAAAAACGCCTTCAAAAAGGCGAAGAAAAAACTGACCAAAGTAGTGATTGGCGCCAACGTGACCACCATCGGCAAGAAAGCCTTTGCCGGCTGCAAGAAGCTGAAAAAAATCATCATCAAGAGCAAAAAACTCAGAAGTGTCGGCAAAAAAGCTTTCAAGGGTATCAGCAAAAACGCCGTCATCAAAGTGCCAAAGGCAAAAAAGAAAGCTTACACAAAGCTCCTGAAAAACAAAGGCCAGGCAAGAAGCGTGATCATCCGGTAAAGGGATACTTCGCCACCACTTTCTGCACGGTTCTCTTATGCCTCATAGGATGCGGGCAAAAGAAGACAATCATATCTAAATAATTTTTTTCATAATTAAGAAAAGGGGAAGTCTGTATATTGCACTTCCCCTCTTTTTTTCTATATATTTTATTTAAATACTGGCACATCCTATATCATCTTTAATTTTTACAGACTCAAAGCAACGTCAATCACCTGTCTCAACATCTTCTGCCTCAGCTCTTTTGTCATCCCCCACTCCCAGGTTTCGTCAGCTTCACTGACAGGATGCCTGTCAGATACCATAGAGACGGATGCGACATGTAATTCCAGATACTTTCCCACACTGTACAAAGCAGATGTCTCCATGTCTACACCAACACAGCCTTTCTGGCGCCATAATGCTTCTTTATAGAAAGTCTGCCTGTATATAGCGTCCATCGAAACAATGGGCGCAGTTTTGTGATTCGGAATATAGTCCGCCAATTGCTGAAACAATGCCGTATCCGGCTCACTATACTCAATGGACTCATAATAATGCAGCGAAGTTCCCTCTTCCACATAAGCACGATTCGGTATAATGACATCACCCACATGGATGTCTCTGGCAAATCCACCCATCAGTCCCGCGGAAACTACATTTCGGACGCCCAATGCGCGCAGAATTTCCAGAGTATCCGCTGCCATGGGCGCGCCGCGCCCTCCATCCAAAAGACAAATGTCCTTTTCTCCCTGTATCCTCCAGACCGGGCAGGCATTTAAAAATCTTGGAAAACGTTTTGTAATCAGCTCTATCTTATATTGTTCTCTGATATAATCCAGTCCGCTCATATAAAGAAGAACCGCCGTTTCCGGCAACTGAAAATCTTCTGTTCTTCCATGGGCAGATTGTATCTGCTTCTCTCCGGTCAGAACCGGTTTCGTTGTATCTTCTCTATGACGCCACATATCATAGCTCCTTATCCATTCTCATTTTTCATTGCCCAACAATCTGTCTTGCAAATGTCCTGGCTCGTTCTTCTTTATCATCGCTGGCAAATGTAGTCTTGTAACCCAAGTGCCGTTCCGCCAGCATTCCTTCGTAACCAAGTTGTGAGTGTTTACAATATCTTCGGATACTTTCTTCAAAAAGATCCGCTCCTTTTTCCGGGCGATATCCGCAAGTGGCTATGATTGCCACTTTTTTGCCATTCCAGAGTGATTGTATTACCGTGTTTACGCGGGCTCCCCATCAAAATTAAAACTTTCACTTGTCTCCCCCTCTTTTTCTTCTCTGTATATATTTCGTCTTTTAAGACTATTTCAGTTCTTATTTAATAAATTTCGTCTTCCAGCTTTTTACTTTCTTTTCATAAAACCTTTCTTTCAGGATTATTATAGTTCCTTCTTAAAATAAATCACATCCTCCATGGGATTGTCATAATAAGGCTCACATTCCTGGAATCCGGCCTCCCGGTAGAGGTGGATGGCCGCCTGGAGCGGTTCAATGGTATCGAGTACCATCTCTTTATAGCCGGCACGGCTGGCGTGCTCGACTATCTCCCGGACGAGTGTTTTTCCCAGATGGGCTTCCCGGCATTCCGGCCTGACGTAAAGGCGCTTCATCTCGCAGCGGTCGGCGGAATGTCTGTGATACGCCACCATGCCGACGACCGTATCTCCGTCAAATGCCACCAGCAGCTCGCCTTCCGGCGCGGTATATTTTTTCGCCGGGTCCGCCAGCTCTTCCTCCAGATTCTGGAAGGTCAGGTCCCGGCCCAGACGCCTTGTGTATTCTTCGATCAGACCTTTGATCTGATCAATGTACGGTTTTCCATCTACGATTTTCATTATGATTCCTGCTTCCCTGTCATTCTGATTTCAGCTCCTTTGCTGCCAGTTCATGCAGGGTATCCCCCGCAATACGGTACACTGTCCAGTCGCTCATGGGTTCTGCCCCTAACGACAGATAAAAATCAATACTCGACTGGTTCCAGTCCAGACACCACCATTCCAGACGGCCGCATCCCCTCTCCACTGCGATGGCTGCCAGTTTTTTAAGAATTTCTTTTCCGTATCCTCTGCCCCGGTATTCTGGCATCACATACAAATCTTCCAGATAGATACCTGCTCTTCCAAGAAATGTGGAAAAGTTATGAAAAAACAGGGCAAAACCGATTTCTTTTTCACCAAGCATGGCAAAAATCACCTCTGCTTTTTGTTTATCAAAGAGCCACTCTTCCAGAATCTCCGGAGTAGCGACGACTTCCTGCTCCAGTTTCTCATACCGAGCCAGTTCCAATATAAAAAGTAAAATCAATTGGGTATCTTTTCTTTCCGCATAGCGAAATGTAAGATTTTCTGCCATAAAATCCTCCGTTTTCTAGTGTACTGTATCATAGTTCTGTATTTTCTGCCGCAGTATGATCATATCCACCAGCTGTTTCCCGTCTTCATAGATGGGATGATCGTAATTATCAATAAAAAAATTTTTGATCACATGGAATCTGCGAAAACCGCATTTTTCATAAAAAGGTATCGTCAGAGGGCTGTCTCCGGTGCCCACCTGAAGGATGGAAAAGAAATCTCTGTACATTTCCTTTATAAAATGCAGCATCGCCCTGCCGTATCCTTTTCTCTGGCTTTTCGGCTCTACTGCCAGATTTTTGACTTCCAGCACGCCTTCGCCCTCGTCTGTAACGACGCAGACCGCCTTCACATTTTCTGTTCTATCTTCCTCATCTCTGGCAGCATCGGAAGCTTTTTCATCTTCATCTTCCAGCACATAAAGTGTTCCTCTGTCCAGATATCTGTCGATCATACTTTCCTGTTCGTCCGCCAGTAAAAGAAGAGGAAGATATTTCCTTTTATCTTCCTCAATTAAATAAATCTTCATCCTGTTTATTCTCTTTTCTCCGCTTTGTCGGTGGAATCTGCAGATTTCCCGTGATCGTCCGTATCTTCTCCAAGATTCTCCGGAAGGTATATATGCACACTCTCCACACGATTCTTATCCAGCTTCTCCACCACCAGACGGATACCGTCCTCCGTGCAAACCTCGTCGCCCAGCTCCGGCAGTCTGTTCAGATGCTCGATCAGAAAACCTCCCAACGAATCATAATCTTCGGAATCCAGGTTGGTATGAAGATCGTCATTGACATCGTCAAGGCTGGTGGAACCTTCGATGATATACTCCCTTTCTCCAACCTGACGCACGCGCTCGTCTTCCTGCTCATCATACTCATCATGAATCTCCCCTACAATCTCCTCGAGGATATCCTCAAGCGTGATAAGACCGGCCATATCGCCATACTCGTCCAAAACAATGGCAATATTAAATGTGGATTCGCGCATCTCCACCAGAAGCTCGGAAATACTTTTATATTCATAGGTAAAATGAGGCTTCCGCATGATATCTCTGATCTGGAAATTCTCATTGCGGTCATAAAGAAGCAGATCCTTCATGTTAATGATACCGACAATGTTATCCTGGCTGTCCTCATAAACCGGAAGACGGGTAAACTTGTCCTCCCGAAATATCTCGATCAGTTCCTCGTATGTATTATTGATTTCCGCAAATGTAACATGAACCATGGGAACCATAATATCTTTCGCCTTGGCGTCACCCAGATCGAACACATTATAGATCATTTCCTTTTCTTCCGTCTCAATAATACCGTCCTCATGACTCACATCAACAATCGTTCGAAGCTCATCTTCAGTCATAGTCTTGTTCACCGCCGTCGGGTCCACGCGCAGCAAAAACATGATTGCTCTGCAAAAAAGATTAAGAATAAAAATCACGGGAGTCATTACTGTCATAAAAGCCCGGATGATCACAATATACCGAAGTGCGATCTTCTCGGCATTGATCGTGGCATAATTCTTTGGCGTAACCTCGCCGAATACAAGAATTGCGAGGGTAAGAACCGCTGTAGCAATACTCACCATATAGCTGCCAAACACATATGCCAGCGACGCAGAGATGGCAGATGCAGAAAGATTCACGATATTGTTACCGATAAGAATAGCGCTTAACATCTTCGCCGTATGGTTCTCCGTTGTGTCGAGAACGAGCGCTGCTCTTTTGTTTCCCGCATCCGCGAGAGAACGAAGGCGAATCTTGCTCACAGACATGAGCGCTGTCTCATTGGATGAAAAAAATGCGGAAAGCATCAATAAAATTACAAGTACGATAAATTGAAAACTGTCACTTATATCCAAAGTTTTGTGTTCACTCCTTTAAATCATGCGCATCGGTTTCCAAAAACGATGCCTCATTTCTGAATAAAATTATACTAAAATATAGCATAAAAAATAATATAGATACGCAAACAGTATACTATTTTTTGACATTCGATGCAACAGTTTTCATCTCATCCTAAAAACGCCTGGCTGATAATATAGAATTCATCCTGGCTCGGCCGGTACTCTTTTGCCATCGGCGGAAGAGCGTCATCAAAACGGGCAGCCTCCTGTTCATCCACATCCATAACCGGACTGCCGGAGTAAGTCCACTTTCTTCCGTCAAAGGCTCCTTCTTTCAGCTCCTTCGCCAGCATGCCTGCCGGATATCCGCCGCCTTCCACGCAAAGGTTATACTTTTTGCAGCTTTTAAAACCGCGGCTCACATAATTGGCCGGGCTGCCAAAAATGACGATGGTATCGTATCCAAGTTCCACGGCCCGCTTAAAGGAATGTTCCATGAGCAGTTTTCCGTAGCCCATCCGCTGGTATTTCGGCAGAATACTGACCGGCCCGAAGGTGATAATCTCCTTCTCTTCTCCGTTTTCATCCGTCAGTTTAGCTTTGGTGTACATGATGTTACCAATAACCTTGCCGTCAAGCTCCAGCACAAAATCAAGCTCCGGTATAAAGTCTTCATGTCCGCGCATGATGTGAACAAGATAATGTTCCATGCAGCCTGGCACATACATATTATAAAAGGCCTCTCTTGTAATATCTTCTACGATTTGATAATCGCTTTTTTGTTCGTTTCTGATCTGTATCATTGAAATTACTCCTTCTTATGTTGTTTTTTTGATGGAATTTTCATTTCGAAGCATAGAGCGGATTCGCCTCGCGCACCGTATCCCCGTATACTTCTTTCAGCTCTTCGAACGCTTCTCTCACTTCTTCCGGGATATCCACATGAGCGATAAAATCTTTTCCTGCCGGGCCGTAGCCATAGGCGTCGTCTGTCAGCCGCGGAATCTCTCCCATCAGGAGCTGCACATACCGCTCCATCTCCCACATGCCGTGGATGTCATCCGTACACGTCAGTCTGCCGTCCCGCAGTGCGACTTCTGCCCGGTAGGCGGCGTAGCTGACGGGCAGCACATCCTCCGGCATATATTTTCTGAGACCTGCTTCCATGCGAAGCTGCATGGTGGCGTCCTGACATAAAATAATGCTCTTCCAGGCAAACTTTTTCGCTTTGAGCAGCTCAAGCAGATACGTGATATTATTGCCGCAGTTGGTGGACTCTGTTTCCAGCCAGTCCGCTTCCCTCCCGTACTTTTCCTTCAGGTACGCCTGAAACAGCTCTGCCTCGGAGAGCCCGTCTGTCCGCAAGCCCGGAATCTCCCTTTCCATCTGCCGGCACAGGGTTTCTGTAGTGTGCCCTCTGCCGCCCACGATCACATACCGGCGGGCGATCTTTTCTTCCATGGCGCAGGCCAGCACATCTCCTCCCGCGAGGATGCTGCCGCCAAAGAGCACCATCACGTCTGCCTGTTCAATTCCAAAAGCTCGTTTTAATGCTGCCGGCGTCAGCTCGTCCACATCTCTTTTTCCGCAGAAACAGCCAAGGGTATTGATGGCCTCTGCGGTTTTTTCCTCAATATGCATAATTATATTTTACCCTCCTGCTATTTGTCACAGCATTTCTGCCCTGCATTTATTCCATTATCAGGTTTATATTCCAGACTCACTCCACATCCCATATCTTCCGCACGAACAGCCCCTCTGCCGCCGCCAGCTTTTCCAGCAGAGCAAGCAGCGTTTCATCCGGATTGTAGACGCTCAATATGGTATCGTCTTCGTTTAAAATAATCATGGCTTCTCCGTCGTTTAAAAGGATGTTCATGTAATCTTTTTTGCCGGAGACACATTTTCGTATCCAGCTCTGCATTTTCTTCGGTGAAGGGTTCTTCGTACATTTTCCTTTAAATTTGACATCCATGTCATAGTAGCAGTTGAGCTTCAGGATGATTCTCTCAAATTTGCGGCAGATTTTTTCTGCCTCTCCGCTCTCGTGCCAGAAATATTCCACCTCGAAATACTGCCCTCTGCTTTTTTTCGGAACTTTTTCCGGAAGAGGATCAACGACATATACGGTTTTTTTAATCAGCTTTTCTATCATTTTATCCGCTTTCATATTCATTCTCCTCGCTTTTCCATACAGTCTTCTCTGCATGGCTATGTCTGTTGCTTTTCCTTTATATTCTTTGCTCTACTTCCACTGGAAGTTCTCTGTGCCTGCACCGATCTCAAAATGGTATTTTACGATGCCGAGATCGACCTTGGAATAAAAACCGCCGGTGGACCGTGCGGACACGGCGCTGCCGTTTCTGGTGAACTCGAACTTCTGCTGGTTCATGGCCGTCGGGGCCAGAAGGGCACATTCCAGTCCCTTTTTGTACCACTGCGGCATCTCCGTCTCATTTTTGCAGACTTCGCTGATTCTTTTTATCTTATGGAACTCTCCCTGGGTCTCGCCGTAGCCGAGGGCCAGCACGCACACCAGCTTCTCGCCGCTTCTGATGTCACATTTCTTCCTGGCGGCGCCTTTTCCGAAGGTCAGCGCCACCCAGCAGGTGTTAAGTCCGAGCATCTGCGCCTGCAGGGCGATCTTTTCGCCGTAATAGCCGATTCTCTCGTCCAGATCAGCGGCTTTCGGGCCAACGAGAGCGATATAATTCTGCACATTATGAAACTTTCCGTAGTGGGCAAGAAATGTATTGAATGCGTCGGCGTCGTCCGTGACAAGCTGCATATGAAGCCCGCCTTCTTTGTTGCAGGCGTCGATGGCTGCCGACAGTTCCTGCCGGATGTCCTCCGGAATCTTCCTGGAAATGTAGCTTCGCACAGAATGTCTTTTTTTCACTGCTTCTAATATTGTCATTCCGATTATCCCTCCTTAAATCCGGACCAGTGATACAAAAATCGGACAGACTGATACTTGCAGCCTGCCCGGTCGTTCTTTCAGATTATATCTACTCTTCTTCCCAGTTGTGGTATACTGCCTGCACGTCGTCGTCCTCGTCCAGCAGGTCAAGGATACGGTTCAGGTTCTTGATATCGTCTTCGCTGGTCAGTTTCACGTAGTTATCCGGAATCATGGTAACTTCCGCGGAAGCCATCGGAACGTTCTCTTTCTCGAGAGCTTCACGGACTTCACCGAAGGAATCCGGATCGGTTGTGATCTCGTAGCTGTCCTCTTCTTCCACGAAGTCTTCTGCTCCGGCGTCAAGGGCCAGCATCATGAACTCATCGGCATCGGTCTCGTATTCTTCTTTGGACACGATGATCTGTCCCTTTTTCTGGAACATGAAGGACACGCAGCCGCTGGTTCCGATATTGCCTTTTCCTTTGGAGAAAGCGGCGCGGACGTTGGCAGCAGTACGGTTCTTGTTGTCAGTCAGTGTCTCCACGATAATGGCGATGCCGCTCGGACCGTAGCCTTCGTAGGTATTCTGCACGTAGTTGACGGATTCAGCGTCGCCGGCTGCCTTCTTGATACCACGCTCGATGGTATCGTTCGGCATGTTGTTGGACTTTGCCTTGGCGATAACGTCACGGAGCTTGCTGTTGTTGGCCGGGTCCGGTCCGCCCTCTTTTACTGCTACCGCAATCTCACGGCCGATGACGGTAAAAATCTTACCCTTAGCCGCATCGTTCTTCTCTTTTTTATGCTTAATATTAGCAAATTTGGAATGTCCAGACATCTTTTATCTCCTCGCTTCTCTATAATATGTATCTTTCTCACATTTTCCCCAGAACATGGGAAATGTGTCACTTCCCTGCCTTTTCCTCTCATCCGCCTGATATATGCGGCACTCCCGGAAAACGGCATACTTTATAAAGTGTATCACCGTTTCACTCAAGCGTCAAGCGTTTGGCCCAATGAAATTCAGCCCCAATATTGGCCCGATGAAATTCAGCCAAGAATTCCCGACTGCCGGATGCTCTCGATAGCTTCCTTAATCTGCTCCGGCGGCAGCACCAGGGCAAAACGGACATGGCCCTCGCCGAGGCTTCCGAAGCTGCTGCCCGGCGTACAGATGACGCCTGTCCGCTCCATCAGTTCCATCACAAATGCATTGGAATCGGTGTAGCCTTCCGGCAGCGGTCCCCAGGCAAACATGGTTCCCTCACTGTCCGGGATATTCCAGCCGATGGCACGCAGACCTCCGCAGAGTGCGTCTCTTCTCTCCTGATATTTCCGGCACTGCTCCTTAACAACGGCGTCATCGGTGGAGAGCGCCGCGATGGCTCCCATCTGCACCGGCAGGAAAATTCCGTAATCAATCTGAGAGCGGAACCGTTTAAACAGAGCGATCACGTCGGGATTTCCAATCACGAAGGACATTCTCGCTCCGGTATAATTATAGCTTTTGGACAGAGAATAAAATTCCACGCCCACTTCCTTTGCTCCCGGGAAAGACAGGAAAGACTTTCCTTCTCTTCCGTCATAAATGATATCCGAATACGCGTTGTCATGGATAATCAGGATTTCATTTTCTTTGGCAAATGTAATCAGTTCCTCATAGAAGGAATCCGGCGCAGTCTTGCAGATCGGATTGGCCGGGTAGGACACGACCATGACCTTGGCCGCCCTGCGCACATCCTCCGGAATCGCCGCCAGATCCGGCAGATAATCATTCTCCTCCGTCAGCGGATAGAGCCACTGACTGGCCTGTGCCACAAATGCTCCCGTATTAAAAATCGGATATCCCGGATTCGGAAGAAGCACCACGTCTCCCGGATTGATCAGCGGCAGGAAAATATGCGTCATTCCCTCCTGGGAACCGTAAACAGACATGATTTCATTCTTTGCAATGTCTGTGTGGTATCTGTGTTTATACCGGCGGATCACCGCTTCCAGAAGCTCGTCCCGGTCGCTCAATGCATATCGGTAATTTTCCGGATGAAGACAGGCTTCGGAAACCGCCTTCATGATGTGTTCCTCCGGCTCAAAATCCGGAGTGCCCACGGAAAAATTATAGATTTTCCGTCCCTGGCTCTCCAGCTCTTTTCTTTTATCGTCAAGAATATTGAAGATTCCCGCCTCAAAATTCTTCATTTTATCGGCCGCTTCAAAAATCATATGTATCTCCTCTCCTTCCTCTTTGTGTGACAGTAAACCATAGGTCGTTCCCTATGTAATCAGCTCCAGGCTGATCTTAAGCGCCCGGTCCACCCGGTGCAGCGTCTTTACATCCAGATGACAGACCTTTTCTTTCAGCCGCTGTTTGTCAATGGTACGGATCTGTTCCAGCAGGATCACCGAATCCTTGCTGATGTCACATTCCGCAGCGGAAAGCTCCACATGAGTGGGCAGCTTCGCCTTGTTCATGCGGCTGGTGATGGCCGCGCAGATGACCGTCGGACTGTGACGGTTGCCGGCATCATTCTGAATAATGAGCACCGGACGAACACCGCCCTGCTCGGAACCGACCACCGGCCGAAGATCCGCATAATAAATATCGCCTCTTTTTATCATCAATTCTACTCACTCCATTTTTACTTCTTCAATCTGTATTTCATGCATCGTTCCAAAAATATTTATCACGTTGACATCTGTTCTCTCTGATAAATCCTTCCCGTATGCTAATTGAAGTATTTCCCAAAAATGTCATGAGTATTCTGTTTTCGTGAGTATTCTTTAACTCCTGCGTCCTCCGTTACCGGATGACCGCATTCAGATGCCGGATCAGATCCCCAGCCATGAGTCCGTAGTATCCTTTCTCCCGGGCCGCTTCATCTCCCGCCAGTCCATGACAGTATACGCCCAGCCGGGCTGCCTCCAGGGCGGAAAGTCCTCCTGCCAGCAGACCGCAGATGATGCCGGTGAGCACGTCTCCGCTGCCTCCCGTCGACATACCGTTGTTGCCGCTCATATTAATATATGTGGGAGCGCTGCCGTCAGACACAATGGTCCGGGCATCTTTCAGCACAAAAATATGACGCTGGTCAGCGGCTTCCTTCGCTGTTCCCATAAGATCATCCTTGATGTCCGCCACCGTCCTGCCCGTGAGCCGCTCCATTTCCTTAAGATGCGGCGTCAGAATCATCGGCGCGCCATAAGAATGGTAAAGCTCTCGTTCCTCTTTTTGCAATGCCGCCAATGTATTAATGCCGTCGGCGTCAATGACCAGCGGACAGCACCCCTGCGCCAGCACCGCAGACAGCAGCCGTCCGGTCAGTGCATTCTGCCCAAGTCCCGGCCCGATGCCCACAACGCTGGCCCAGGCGAGGGCCTCCGGCAGCTTCTCCAGAGCTTCCTCCTCTGTCCGGTAGGTGGTCATAATGGCCTCAGGCACCCGGCTCTGGAGAATCTCCCGGTTCTCTTCACAGGTAAAAATCCGTACCAGGCCGCTGCCTGTCCGGTAAGCGGCAGACGCCGACAGACAGGCGGCTCCCGCCATGTTCTTCGCCCCCACAATGAGGAGCACCTTTCCGTATGTGCCTTTGTTGGACCACGGATGCCGTTTCGGAAGCCGGCACAGATCTTCCCGTGTGTAAGTCACAGTCTCCGGGCTGACGGCGTCCACCGCCTGTGTCGGAAATCCGATGTCCTTCACCACCACTTCCCCTGCCAGTGAAGCGCCGGGGTAAAGCGCCAGGCCTACCTTATTCAGGCCGAAAGTGATAGTCATATCTGCCTGAAAGCCATATCCCAGGATTCGTCCGCTGGATGCGTCCACGCCGGAAGGAATATCCACCGCGATCTTATATCCGTTCCGGCGGTTCACTTCTTCCAGCACTTCCCGCTGGATACCTGCCACCTCCCGCTTCAGTCCCACGCCGAACACCGCGTCCACCCACAGGTCGCTGTCGGTCTCCGGCAAAGCTTCCAGGAAACATACGCCCAGATTCTCGAGAATCTTTCGCTGAATCTGATAAGATTCCGACGCCCGGCGGACACCGCCGATCTCAAAAATGCACACGTCATAGCCTATAGCGAGAAGCAGCCGTCCCAGCGCCAGCCCGTCTCCTCCGTTATTGCCCCGCTCCGCGATAATGGTGACGGACGCCGGAGCCGGAAAGCGTCGGACGATCTCTTCTTCCATGGCAAGAGCCGCCCTCTCCATAAGCACAATGCCCGGAATCCCCATGGTTTCAATACTATATGCGTCGATGCGCTGCATTTCATCTCCTGAACCGATATACTGCATAGTTTCCCTCCTCACACTATTGCCGCCGGCGCACAAGCCGCTCTTATCCACATCCTTCATCTGCCTATAAAAAAGAAAGATGAAAAACCTCAGTCCTTCATCTTTCTGCCTGCTATTCATTTATGCTATGAATACGATAGGAAAGTGTCATAATACTTTCTGACAAATGCACATTTTCGACGATGACGTCCTCTGGTAAATTCAAATCCACCGGCGCAAAATTCCAAAACGCCTTCACACCCAGCTCAACCAGTTCTCTGGCTATCTTCGGCGCTTTGCTCCTTGGCAGAGTCAGTGCGGCGATCCGTACTTCATGTTTCGAAAGGAAATCCTCCAGCATATCAATATCATAGACTTCCACGCCGCGCACAGTCATTCCCACCAGGCGGGGATTCACATCAAAAAGACCGATAATCTTAAAACTATTCTCTTCAAATTCCTGATTATTAGCCAGAGCTTGTCCTAAATTACCGGCACCCAGAATAATTACATTATTCGTTTTGTCAAGGCCAAGTATTTTCCCCATCTCATTATAGAGAAATTCCACATTATATCCATATCCCTGCTGACCAAATCCTCCAAAATTATTCAGGTCCTGTCGAATCTGTGAAGCGGTCACATTCATCTTCTGGCTCAGTTCTTTTGAGGAAATACGGACAACATCATTTTTCAATAAATCGCCGAGATACCGGTAATACCTTGGCAACCTCTTGATAACAGCAGGTGAAATCACTTTTTCATTGGCTGATCTCGCATTCACTTTCTTGTCTTCCATAGAATCCTTCCTTTGACAAAACTTTCGCATTCTATTCATTACACAGCAAATCAATTATACTCAGATTTTATTCATTTGTCAAACCAGTTTTTCCCCTTCCCTTATTTTTTCTTTCATGATAAAATAGCCAATGTTTGGTTTTTCGCTTTTTTCGCAGATTATAATAAGGAAGAGTTTTATCCTTTTTTCTGCGCGGACTGCACTTTTGTAAAAGATAAATATTTCACATTTTCTCTGAAAATTACGCTTTTAAAAATAAAACACACTGCATATACGGAGGTTTTTTATGATTTTAGCATGTCAAAAGATAACAAAAGCCTTTGGCGGCGATACAATTTTGAATAATATAAATTTTCTGATCAACGAGGGAGAAAAGGCCGCCCTGATTGGCATCAACGGCGCCGGAAAAACAACTCTTCTTAAAATCATCACCGGTGAGTATGAGGCGGACGGCGGCGAAGTAGTGCTGCAAAAGGGCGCTACCATGGGATATCTGTCCCAGGTCATCGACGTGACTTCCCGCCGCACCATCTACGAAGAGATGCTGGACGCCAAAAAAGAGATCATCGACATGGAACAGAATATCCGCACTCTGGAACAGTCCATCAGCCGGCTTTCCGGAGAGGAACTGGAAAATGCCATGGAAAACTATTCCCGCCTGACAGAGCGTTTTGAAAAGGCTAACGGCTACGCCTGGAAAAGCGAGATCAACGGCGTCCTTAAAGGTCTCGGTTTCACCGAAGAAGAGTTCGATACTCCCATCCATACACTTTCCGGAGGACAGAAAACCCGTGTGGCTCTGAGCCGGATTCTTCTGACTCAGCCGGATATCATTCTGCTGGACGAGCCAACCAACCACCTGGACATGGACGCTATCCGCTGGCTGGAGACTTTCCTTGGCAACTACCGGGGCGCGGTACTCATCGTCTCTCATGACCGTTATTTTCTGGACCGGGTAGTTTCCAAGGTCATCGAGATCGAGGCCGGCGACAGCCAGACTTTCCTCGGCAATTACAGCCAGTATGCGGAGAAAAAGAAGGCGCAGCGGGACGCCCAGATGAAGCTTTACCTGAACCAGCAGCAGGAGATCAAACACCAGGAGGAAGTTATCACCAAACTGCGCTCCTTCAACCGGGAGAAATCCATCCGCCGCGCCGAGAGCCGGGAAAAAATGCTCGACAAAATGGAGCGGGTTGACAAGCCGGTGGTACTCAACAGCCGGATGCGCATTGCCCTGGAGCCGGAAGTGATGAGCGGCAACGATGTGCTCACCATCGAAAATCTCTCCAAATCCTTCGAGAACAAGCCGCTCTTCCGCAACCTGAATCTCTCCATCCAGCGTGGCGAGGTCGTCGGACTTCTGGGCGCCAACGGCACTGGAAAGACCACGCTCTTAAAGATCATCAACCGACACCTGCGTCCGGACGGCGGTAAGATTCATTACGGCGCAAAAGTATCCATCGGCTACTATGACCAGGAACAGCACGTGTTAAATGACGAGAAAACGATCTTCGATGAGATTTCCGACGCCTACCCGAAACTGACCAACACCCGCATCCGAAATGTGCTGGCTGCCTTCCTCTTTACCGGAGACCGGGTATTTCAGCAGATTGGGACGCTGAGCGGCGGCGAGAAGGGCCGGGTCTCTCTGGCTAAGCTGATGCTGTCAAACGCCAACTTCCTGATCCTCGACGAGCCGACCAACCACCTGGACATCCAGTCAAGAGAGATCCTGGAGGACGCCATCAACGCCTATGAGGGCACGGTTTTCTACGTGTCCCATGACCGGTACTTTATCAATCAGACTGCCACCCGAATCCTTGACCTGTCACCAGAGGGCATCGTCAACTACAAAGGTAATTACACCTACTATCTGGAACAGAAGGAAGCGGGAAACATTGCCGCGGACAGCGAGTCTGTGGCCAATCTGTCCACAGCAGAGACCACACCTGCCACATCCTCTTCCTCCAAAGAAGACTGGAAGAAATCCCGTGAGGAAGCTGCCAGACAGCGGAAGCGCGCCAACGAACTGAAAAAAACTGAGGCGGAAATCAGCCGCCTGGAAGAAGAAAACGAAGAGATCAAAAATGAGATGAACAATCCGGAGATTGCCAGCAACGTAAGCCGCCTCATGGAACTCTCCACCAAATACGAGGAGAACGAAGCAGCATTGCTGGAACTATATGATAAGTGGGAAGAATTGTCGGAAGACTAATGGGGATTTGTGAATCTTCAAGTATACCACACAGGCTATTTCAGAGAAGGCTGTGTTCAGATACCTGGAAATTCACAAATATACAACGTGATAAAATAAATGTTTCTGGAAAAACAGATGATGTTCTGACTGTTCACAGATGAATTCGCCTGATTTGGCCTTCAGCCGAAGAGTCAGCCACAAGGGTACAGATGCTGTCGATCTGGAACAGGCATTTTTTGTAATCTGAGTGATGCAGTCAGACAGAGATTTGCGGCATCATATCTCAATAGAAAAACACAGCGGGAAAGGTCGGCGACGACTGTGAGCGCAGGCGTCATGGAAAAGTTATCATGTATATTTCCGCAATCAGCCTGCCGAGGTGGAGGAGAAGAGCTTCCCGTCTGCGTTTTTTTATGGTGTGTACAGCATCGCAAATCTCGTCTGCTCATACATCCTCTGATAATCTCAAAACTCACAGTTCCAATCGACAAATCACTATTTCTTTACTTCCACCTTCTGTCCCAGTTTGCTTTCGGTACCGGCCAGCAGGCGCTTGATATTGGCCCGGTGGCGGTAGATGGCAAATCCGGCGTAAAGAACGATCAGCACAAATAAATCCCATCGTCCCGGATAGAAGATAAGAATTTCTGCGATGAGCGCTGCCGAAAGCAGCGTGGACGCCAGAGAAACGTATCTTGTGGCGGCCACGACCACCACAAAAATCACCAGACAGCAAAGTCCCATTCTCCAGTCAAATCCCATCATGACTGCCGCCGAGGTGGCGATTCCCTTTCCTCCTTTAAAATGAAGGAAGAACGGAAAATCATGACCGAGAACCACTGCAAATCCCAGAACCAGCTGCAAAAGTTCTGAATTCAAATCCGGCACTGCCGGTCCGATGACCAGCTTCACAATGAGGACCGGAATCATACCCTTTAACGCATCCCCGAGAAATGTGATCAGCGCGCGGCTTTTGCCCAGGGTACGAAGCACATTGGTCGTCCCCGCGTTGCCGCTGCCGTACTGCCGGATATCCAGTCCGCAGATTCTGCCGACAAAATATCCGGTCTGGATACATCCCAGAAAATAACCCACAATAATAGCTGCTATAAAATACCCAATATGCCCTGTCATTATTTCTCCTTTCTTTCCCGGTAGATGAATTTGATTGGCGTTCCCCGGAAACCAAAAGTAGTACGAATCTGATTCTCAATGTACCTTGTATAGGAAAAATGCGTCAGATCCTTGTCGTTGATAAACATCACGAAGGTAGGCGGCTTCACCGAAACCTGCGTGATATAGTAAATACGGAGTCTCTTGCCCTTATCGGAAGGCGGCTGTTTCATGGCCATGGCCTCCGTGAGGATCTCATTTAACACGCCGGTCTGTACCCGAAGCGCACAGTTGGCGATAACCGCGTCAATGAGGTCAAAGAGCTTCGGAAGACGCTGCCCGGTCTTAGCCGACAGGAAAATAAGCTCCGCATACGGCATGTAGGAAAGCTTCTCCCAGATCTTCTCCGTAAACTCTTTCATGGTATGATTGTCCTTCTCGATCAGGTCCCATTTATTGACGGCAATGATCATACCTTTGCCGCGCTCGTGAGCGATACCTGCGATCTTCGCATCCTGCTCGGTGATGCCTTCCTCCGCGTCGATGATGAGCACGGCCACATCACAGCGCTCCACCGCGGTGACGGTACGGATGATACTGTATCGTTCCAGCTCTTCCTTTACCTTGCTCTTTCTGCGCAGACCCGCCGTGTCGATGAACACATACTCCTGTCCGTTTCTCGTCACGGTCGTGTCAATGGCGTCTCTGGTTGTTCCGGCAATCGGGGAGACGATCACTCTGTCCTCGCCCAGCAGCTTGTTAATAATAGAAGACTTGCCGGCGTTCGGCTTACCAATAACGGCGATCTTCGGCCGCTCATCCTCTTCCTCCTCCGCTGCCGCGTCAGGAAAATGCTTCACCACCTCGTCAAGCATATCGCCAAGTCCCATTTTGCCCGCCGCAGAGATTGGAATCGGATCGCCGAGACCCAGGTTATAAAACTCATACACATCCGGCATGAACTTCTCAAAACTGTCCACTTTATTGACGATCAAAAGTACCGGACGTCCGGAACGCCGGAGCATATCCGCCACCTTGAAATCCGCATCCACAAGTCCCTGCCGTACATCGGTCAGGAACAAGATCACGTCGGCGGTCATAATAGCTGTCTCCGCCTGTTCCCGCATCTGGGAAAGAATGATATCTTTGGATTCCGGCTCAATGCCTCCCGTGTCGATCAGCGTAAACTGATAATTCAGCCAGGAAACATCAGCATAAATCCGGTCTCTGGTTACTCCGGGGGTATCTTCTACGATGGAAATCCTGCTTCCCGCCAGCGCATTGAATAATGTGGACTTGCCCACGTTGGGACGGCCCACCACTGCTACAACTGGTTTACTCATGTCTTACCTCCATTTTCCTATATTGGCCGTCTTCACAGCCCTTTTACATACTGATTATTTTATTTACAAAATCTTGTCCTTCTGATTGTATAATATTCACCGGCACTTGTAAAGCTTCGGAAAGCTCCGAAAGGCTCATATCATCAAGAAAAATGTCCTCATCGGCTTTCAGCACATTGCACGGAAGGAGAAGCTCGTCCCCCAGTTCCCGGCCGGCAAGCTGCTTTCTGATGTCCTGTCCGGTGAGAAGTCCCGTGACGGTGATCTGCTCGCCAAAAAATGTATTCTCAATGCAGTATACATGTATATGCACGTTCGGATACTTTTCCATCACCTGCGCGGCCAGCTTTTCGATGGTCGGATACGCAAGCTTCGCCGTGGCGACGGACACTGTTTTCTCCCGGTCATCTCCGGCAAGCTGCGTGAGGCTTTCCTCCACCTCGGAGATGAGCAGGCGCATCATGCCGACGCCGTTTTCCAGCTGCCCGAAGCCCTCGTAGTAATCCACAGGAGGAAACTCCTCCCCTGCCAGAATGAACCACTCATCACTGGCGTGAACGAAGGACGTGCCGTTTTCTTCCAGAAAATGTTTCTGCCAGCCCTGGATCTGGGCAAGCACTTTTCCGGCGTCCTCCCGTGTGAAGGCGTCAAGCTTCGGAAGATCATCCCGGTACTTTGTCAGCCCCACCGGAACCACGGAAAGGCTCTCCATATATGGAAGAAACTCTCCCAGCTCCCGGATGGTCCTATCCAGTTCCTCTCCGTCGTTGATTCCTTTGCAGAGCACCACCTGGCTGTTCATAGGAATACCCGCCTCAGAAAAGCGGCGGATCTTTTCCAGCACATCTCCCGCAAAACGATTGTGAAGCATCCGGCAGCGAAGCTCCGGATTGGTGGTGTGAACAGAAATATTGATGGGAGCCAGATGATAGCGGATGACCCGCTCCACATCCTTTTCCTTCATGTTGGTGAGAGTGATATAATTGCCCTGCAGAAAAGACAGCCGCGAATCGTCGTCCTTAAAATACAGGGTATCTCTCATCCCCGGCGGCATCTGATCAATAAAGCAGAACATACATTTATTGCAGCAGGAATTATATTCATCCATCAGGAAGGATTCAAAGGCAAGACCCAGATCTTCTTCTTCCTCTTTCTCTATCTCGAGCGTACATTCCTCATCGTCCCTGGTCAGAACTTCCACACTCAAAAATTCTTCTTCTATATAATACTGATAATCAAAAAAATCTTCTATCTCATGACCGTTGATGGCCCCGATCCGGTCCCCCGGCTCCAGTCCGCATTCCTCCGCAATGCTTCCCGGCTCCACCCCGGTGATGAGATGCCATTGTTTTTTCATAGTCGTTCTCCCTGCATTTTTATTCTGTTTCGGTGTCCAAACACATAAAACATCCCATATTTCCCCGCTTCCCGTGGCTGGCTCTGTGGGAAAAGAGCTTGTCATGGTTGCAGCAGGTGCAAAGATCGGTGACGTCCAGATGTTCCGGCAGGATTCCCGCCTCCGTGAGAATGATCCGGTTGGCTTCCCACAGATCAAGCTGATATTTACCCTGCCCTTTCTCATCAAAAAGCAGCGGAAACTGTTCCGGCCGGAATGCTTCCCGGAACGCCTGTGCCACGTCCTCACTGACCTCATAACATTTCCTGCAGATGGACGGCCCGACAGCCGCGATGATATTCTCCGCCCGGCTGCCGTATTCCTTTTCCATGAAATGTACCATCTTCGCCCCGATGCGGGCGGCAGTTCCCCGCCATCCGGAATGAGCCATGGCGACAACTTTCTTTTGCGGATCATAAAATAACAGCGGCACACAGTCCGCGTAAGAGGTATAAAGCGGTACGTCCACTTCATCGGTGGCAAGGCCGTCGATGCCAGGCGCCGTCTCCTTTGTAATACCCTCACCCCTGTTTGCCGCTGTCACTTTCCGAATCTTTGTCTCATGAACCTGCGCGGAAAACACAAGCTGTTCCTCCCGGAATCCGATGGCGTCCGCAATCCGGCGGAAGTTCTCCCGGACATTTTCTTCCCTGTCTCCTCTGGTAAAGGACAGATTCATAGTTCCCAGATACCCTTTGCTGACGCCTCCCATGCGGGTGGAAAATCCATGACGCACACCGGCGGCCGCCAGCTTTGGAAAGGTCAGATATACCACGCCATTTTTCTCGTTGATAATAGTTGAATGATTCTTATTGGCATAATTCCACTCCATGATTATCTCCTCATTCTTTTTCGCTATGTCTTCCGCTCCGTTACAGACTCTTCACATTCCCTGATACTCGAAGGCATTTTTTATCCAGCGGCAATAATATCCGCCGGCAGTCTCCACGACCTCCACCACGTCAAACCGCACCGGCTGACAGTCATCCAGCCGGCGCTCCATGCGGAAATGATCGTACACCCGGCAGATTTTCCGCTGTTTCCTTACGTCCACAGCCTCGCAGGGATATCCCTGCCGGCTGCTTGTCCGTGTTTTTACTTCCACGATGAGAAGCGTATTTCCTGCTTGACCGATCAGGTCAATCTCACCCCACCGGCACTGATAATTATGTACCAGAATACGCACTCCCTGTTTTTTCAGAAAAGATGCCGCCGCGGTCTCTCCAGCGCGTCCCTGCTCTTTTCTGTTTTTCATTTATGCTCCTTTTTTGCAGCGTCCCCTCGCATGTATGCTGCTAAATATTTTTTCAATTTTCTTACAGGATCGACTTCAGAAAACTTCTCCGATGCAGTGGGCAAGGTCCCATCCGGTGCAGCGCTTCGATATGTTCCTTTGAGCCGTAACCTTTATTGGACGCAAATCCGTAACCCGGATACATTTTATCATATTCTTCCATCATCCT
>ERZ1643247.1186-NODE-1186-length-25735-cov-5.656269_pt1 | contig 25735 bp, 15 predicted proteins | sample MGYA00579264_ERZ1643247 | MGnify/ENA primary metagenome ERZ1643247 (study PRJEB29033, sample SAMEA4952262) | chicken gut metagenome | biome: Broiler Chicken; feature: Gastrointestinal Tract; material: Caecum | place: Ireland | collected 2018 | study: Broiler... | reverse complement strand
GAGCCGTCTTTAATCTCGTAGACGGGATTATCCGTGTCGTGTATGGTGGGTTCCTCTTTAAGAATTTCCACTATGCGCTGTCCCGACTCCATTGCCATGGTTATCATGACGAACACGAAGCTGAGCATCATAAGACTGCTGAGCATCATGAAACCGTAGCTTAAAAGCGCGGAAAACTTGGCGACGTCCAGCTTTGCACCCATGGAAGTGACGATTATGTAGGAGCCGAACGACAGCACGAAAACCATTACCACGTAAAGACAGAACTGCATAAGCGGATTGTTGAATGCCAGGATTCTTTCGGCTTTGGTAAAATCCTTGCACACGTCTTCCGCCGCCGCGCCGAACTTTTTCTGTTCGTAATCTTCGCGCACGAAGGATTTGACAACGCGCATGCCTTTGACGTTTTCCTGTACGGAATTGTTAAGGTTGTCGTACTTTCTGAACACTTTTTTGAAAACGGGCATCGCCTTGAAGATTATGGTCATCAGCCCCGCCAGAAGAAGCGGAAGAACCGCCATGAATATCCATGCAACCTGACCGCCCGTAACAAACGACATGACGAACGCGAAAATCATCATGAGCGGCGCGCGTATTGCCGTGCGGATAATCATCATATATGCGTGCTGAACGTTGGTCACGTCCGTCGTAAGACGCGTAACCAGCGACGAAGTCAGAAATTTATCGATGTTTTCAAAGGAAAACAGCTGGATTTTGTGATAAATGTCCCTTCTCAGGTTTTTCGCCAGTCCGCATGAGGCTATTGCGCAGGTGTAACCCGCCAGCCCGCCGAAAAGCAGGGACAAAAGCGCCATCACGACCAGGATTCCGCCGTACTTTAATATTACGTCAAGTCCCGCGCCCATGCGTATTTTGTCCACAAGCAAGGCAATCAGAAAGGGAATGATACACTCGATTACCACTTCCAAAGATACCAGTATCGGGGTCGCCACTGCGGACTTTTTGTATTCCCCTATACTTTTGGCTATCTCTTTAACCATAATTTAAGCTCCTTAAGTTTCTTGTAAAATAAAAAAGTTTTATGTAAGCGGCGAAACTTTTTTGCGTCCTGCGTTTTTATCGGTAAACGGATTGAAGCACGTTTATAAACAAGGCAAAAAGTTTTGCGTCGGTGTTTTTTCTTTTAAATATGTGCGGCTGAGTTAAACGGAAAGACTTTATCGCGAAACGCATGAAACCTAAAACAACGTTAAAACGCACCGAGCTTAAATCGGGGTTAAAACGCGTCCGTACGCGTTTTCGGGCTAATGAATACCGGTTTTTCCGCCGCGCGAATCAGGGAATTTTATTTCCGTTTTCACGAAGCGGAAAGATTGCGTATCATGACGACGGCAATGCGCAAAAACTCCTCGATTTCGCTTTTCGTAAGTCCTTTTGCCAGCTGCGCCTCGTTACGGGCAATGTTGTCCTCGATTTTTTTCATAAGTACCACGGCTTTGTCGGTAAGCGTTATCTTTTTAAGTCTGCCGTCGTTTTCCACGTCCGACCTTGTTATCATGCCCTTTTTTTCCAAAAGCTCCAGATAGCCGCTGGCCGTTGCGCGCCTCATGCCGAATTCGTTTTCGATATCGCGGGAACAGCAGTCGCCCTTAAAATTGTATATGAAAAACATTATCACGCCTTGCATACCCGTAGTATGCTCGCTGGGGTTGTTGTTTTCCATATTGCGCTTTATGAGATTGTTAAGTTTGCTTACCGCTTTTCCCACGGCCACGGCTCGTCTACCTCCCCGAAACTCAATGCAGGATTGTTAGGTTACTTACAAATATTAAACTCTTTCAACGCGAATGTCAATTGAATTTGCGTGATAAAATCGTGAAAATTGTTTTGTTTTAATGTAGTAATAATCAGAAAAAAAGACGCAAAAAAACCGCAGCAAATAAAGCCGCATCAGTTTGCAGGATTTTACGGTAATTAAATCGCGCACAATAAAACCGCGGCGGAAAACCGCGGCCCACGAAAAAAGCGTAAACTTTAATGTTTTATCAGAAAGATATTCCGGCGGCAGTACCGAAATAAGATTAGTCGCGTGGACGTAAAAGGCTGATTTTTTAAGGCCCTAGAAGCGTATACTTTAATGTTTTATTGGGAAGATATTCCGGCGGCAGTACCGAAATAAGATTAGTCGTGTGGACGTAAAAGGCTGTTTTTAAGGCCCTAGAAGCGTATACTTTAGTGTTTTATTGGGAAGATATTCCGGCGGCAGTACCGAAATAAGATTAGTCGCGTGGACGTAAAAGGCTGATCTTTTAAGGCCCTTTTAGCGAGAAAGCTGAATGAGTTAACTTATATACAGAGAGTAGAAATAATATTTATCTTACAATAACCGAACAAAAACAAAAACGCCTTTACTTAAAGCGCAAGGACGGTAAGCAAAAAGCGTTTACGTTTTATTGAATATTAGCCTTTTTGTCGGGGTAAGTCTTTTCTCAGCGGCTTAAAAGATTAAGCGGCCAAAAACGAAGAAACCACTTCGCCGACGGCATTGTAAAGCTGAGTCGTGCGGGCGTTAACCACAACGGGGGAAACGGAATAATATTCGGAAGAAATTTCTTCGTCCTCCGCTTCGTTACCCACGCGGGAATCAAGGTAGAACACGATTTCCAGCGTGCCTATCTCGTTATTGGAATTTCCCACAAGCACTATTGCGCGGTCGTAAGTAAGTTCCTCACCTTCGACGGTCACGGTTTTAGCCTCCGAAAACACGAACACGAGTTTGTAAAGAGTGTCGGTCGCGGCAACCGAAGCGATATCTTCGGCGGCGATTTCCACGCGGCTTTCATTTGTTTCGCCCTCTTTGACTTCGGTTTTGAACTTATAGGATACCGATGCCTTTCCCTCGAGTATGCCTTGCATTACGGAAAAAGAGGTTTTGTCGATAGCTTCGTCGAGTTTTGCCTTTTGATCCGCTTTGTCGGCGGTGATTTCGATACGGTCGGAGGAGGACAGGTTGTAAACCTCCACTCTGTCGTAACCGTCAAGCGTTTTGACGGGGTCAAGGCTGACGAGGCAAAGCACCAGGACTGCCACGGCGAGAACTGCGACTACGCAGGCGACGATTATTATCGTTTTTGATAATGCCTTTTTCATTGTTTGCTCCTGTTATTATTAATCTTTAATTGTTGTTTTTTTGTAAACCCGTGATTTTTTTCGGTTAAGCCGCGGCTTTAAAACCCTGATATGCCTTTCGGTTAAGGCCGGCCTAAGGCATTTCGTCCGCAAAATACACGCAAAGTTTTCTCGTAAAACTTTCGCCCGTTACCCGATTGTTTTATCAGCGAAAGGATTGCCCCGTTGACTTTAATATATAAGTCGTGCTGCCGGGAACGGAATCAAACCGTAAAAACGAATCAAGGTAAAAGTCCGAAAATGCTTTGACGCCTTTAAAGAACCTTTCAGCTTCCGAGCGAAAAGCTAAATCGGCTTTCGGGTAAACGGTCGCGTCTTTAGGGCGAAATAATTGCGCTTCAGACGTTGCCTTCTTTAAGTGCGGCCTGTTTTTTCTCGTATTTAGCGTTGAGTCTTTCCTTAAGCCCGTTTTTCACTTCGTCGGCGGACGCGCCTTTCATAATCATGTCCACCTCTTCGGTGTAAATCGTTTCGCATTCCAAAAGCACGCGAACCATGACGTCCATCACCGCGCGGTGAGTGCCCAGAATTTCGACGGCTTTGGCATGAGCCTCGTCCAGAAGTTCGGAAACTTCCTTATCGATTTTTGCGGCGATTTCCTCGCTGTAAGTATGGGTGGACTGGTAATCGCGGCCCAGGAAAACCTCCTGGTTAGAGCCGTAATAAACGGGACCGAGGTCTTTGCTCATGCCCCACTCCATGACCATTTTGCGCGCAATGCCCGTTGCCTGTTTGATATCGCCCACTGCGCCTGCGGAAACATCCTCGATGACAAGCTCCTCTGCGGCCCTTCCGCCCATGGACATGGCAAGATTGGACTTAAGCTTGTTGACGGTGATATGGTCGTCGTCGTTTTCGGGTCGGGTCATGGTGTAGCCCGCCGCCTGACCGCGGGGGATTATGCTGATTTCGTGCACGGGGTCGCAGTGCGGCATACAGCGCGCGACTATTGCGTGACCCGCCTCGTGGTAAGCGGTGATGCGCTTATCCACTTCGGTAACGAGCCTGGATTTTTTCTGCGGACCCATGACGACCTTGTTGATGCCTTCGTAAAGGTCTTCCATGGTTATCTTGCTGCGGTTGTCGCGTGCGCAGAGGAGGGCCGCCTCGTTGAGAAGGTTAGCTATATCCGCGCCCGAAAAACCGCTTGTTATGCGCGCCAGAACCTGGAAATCCACGTCTGAAGCCATGGGTTTGTTGCGCGCGTGGACCTTGAAAATAGCCTCTCTTCCGCGCACGTCGGGGATGTTGACGTAAATCTGACGGTCGAATCTGCCGGGACGGAGCAGCGCGGGGTCGAGAATGTCCGCGCGGTTGGTCGCCGCCATGACTATAATGCCGTCGTTGGTGGCAAAACCGTCCATCTGGACAAGCAGCTGGTTAAGAGTCTGCTCTCTTTCGTCGTGACCGCCGCCCAGACCTGCGCCGCGCTGACGGCCGACTGCGTCGATTTCGTCGATGAAGATAATGCAGGGCATGTTTTTCTTGGCGGTGTCGAAAAGGTCGCGAACGCGGCTTGCGCCCACGCCCACGTACATTTCCACGAAGTCGGAGCCCGATATCGAGAAGAACGGAACGTTTGCTTCGCCTGCAACGGCCTTTGCAAACAGAGTTTTACCCGTGCCGGGAGGGCCTACGAGCAGAACGCCGCGGGGAATTTTTGCGCCGACCGCGGTGAACTTTTGCGGCGACTTAAGAAATTCCACGATTTCCTTAAGTTCTTCTTTCTCCTCTTCCGCGCCCGCAACGTCGGAAAACCTTACCTTGATGTTTCCCTGAACGTTGGCACGCGATTTACCGAAGTTCATCGCCTGCTTGTTGACGCCGCCCATCGAACGGAAAAGAATTATGGCGAAAACGACCAGCAGGACGAAACCGATTATGGGTATAATGGTCGACCAGATGCTGCCCGCGTTTCTGTCGTTGAAGTATAGCTGAATGTCCGCTCCGTCCCCGTTGTTGGCGTTGTAATAAGTGACGTAACCCGAAAAAGAAAGCTCGCCCGTGGCGTCGCTTACAAACCAGTTGTTGACGTTTTGCTGAATTTTAGCCTCGTAACCGTAAGTTTTTTCACCTGTAAGTTTGACGGAAACTATGTCGTTGTTTACGGATATTTCCGCGACTTTGCCTTCGTCGATAAAGTTCTTGAGTTCCGTGGAAGAAATTTCCTTCGACGTGTTGCGGAACAGGAAAAACATTCCTATCACGGCGAAAACCGATAAAACGATTATTACGGTAATCAGGCCTTTGGTACTAGATCTCAAATTAATTTAACCTCCGTAGTCGGGCGCCGACATAATTAATTTTACCTCGGTCCGACATGATCATTGGCGCTTGCGGGCTTTTAACGACGCTCTTACCTTGAGACGCTAAAAGAAGAACGGATTTTCCCTGTCGGTTATTTTTTCCGTTTTAACCGCTATTCGACATTATAACACATGCAAACCTTTATTTCAAGCGAAATTCAAATAATATTGTTAAATCCGAGTGAATTTTTTGTGTTATAAGGGCGTTCTTTGCCCGAAGCGCGCTCGTCTTTCATACTTTAGCTTTTGCCCCTCAAGGTAATTTAATACTTGTTAAGCGCCCTTTTTGAATATATTTTTGTCCGATTAACAGCGTTTTTATAGAAGGCGGTATCAGCGGCAAATATACAAGGATTAAAATTAAAGACTGTCGGTTGATTCGTATAACCCGTCAAGGTGTTTCACAGCACGCAAACAGCGCCCGTATATACCCTGGCGCGGCATCGGGAAAATAAACCAACAGCGAGTTACAAAGCGAACAAACAACAATAAAAAACCCCGCATATACTGACTGCTTATACTCTGCGCAATACGAGTTATATACCTTCGGGCATTACGTCTCATTCGGAATACGACACTATATGCGTGGTTGCACGGCGAGAAATCTATTTCCTTATGTACTCGTTGCCCATACTTATACTTTGTGTCAAACGCACGATTGCACTGCGCGTCTCCTTTAAGTGTTGTTGCGCGGCATCGGGAAAATAAACCAACAGCGAGTTACAAAGCGAACAAACAACAATAAAAAACCCCGCATATACTGACTGCTTATACTCCTGTACCCTGCGCTATCCGAGTTTTGTATCTTCGTACAACACGCTTCATTCAGAATACAACACGCTATATGCTGGGTTCCAAACCGAGCAAACTGCGCCCTTATGTACTCGTTGCCCATATTTATACTTTGTGTCAAGTGCAAGATTGCACGGCGCATCTCCTTTAAGTGTTGTTGCGCGGCATCGGGAAAACAATCCAACAGCGAGTTATAAAGCGAACAAACAACAATAAAAAACCCCGCAAATACTGACTGCTTATACTCTGCGCTATACGAGTTATATACCTTCGGGCATTACGTCTCATTCGGAATTAAGGATATCCTATACACGCGGAGTTACACGGCACGAGAACTACAACAAAAAGCCCTTATGTATATTCGTCGCCCATACTATAACCCGCGCTTTACACGGGGTTACACAGCTTATAAACTGTGTCCGTATATACGCATAACTTTCCGACGGCGGTGCGAAATCCTTCACGCTTAGCTTTGTCGGCGGCACGGGTAATTTTGTTGTACGCAAGTATGTTTAAAAACGCCGTTTTTCGGATTAAAAAAAGTTAAACTGATATGTTTGTTTGTCTTTTTTACATATTCACACCAAACGATAAGAAATTTTAATTAAGATTTTTGCGCCTAATAGTCAAAAACGTTTGAAAAAAAAGGTTTTTAACATTTTACAGTGATTGCAAAACGCAAAAATTTACTTGCTTGGAAAATTTATTTCGTCTGTAATTAAAAAATATAAAAATCTGCTTGTGGCGTTTGCGGCCTCTAACAAAGTCTTTGTCTTTTCGCCATTAACTATGATGAAAGCGCGATAAGATAAATGGACGCGGCTAACTGTTTAAAATTCTGAAATATTTATTTTTGAAACAAATAAAAATTTATCCCATAGTTTTATAACAATATAAAAAGTCAATTTTATGTTGTGAAAGTTTATTAGTCGTTTCTTTAAATATTATTTTATTCCATGGCTTTTTTAAAACTTCGGACTTAAAAAAATTTTATTTCAGTTGCACAATTACAAAAAACAATTTTGTGCCGAACGGGAAAAGAAATCAACGCTTGTGTTTAAGCGTTTCGATTATGCGCACCAAGGAGAATTATCCTGTACCGGTTTTGTTTTTATCGGCGATTTTCGTCTTTTGACCTGATTGCTTGTTTGACGATAAGTTTTGTTTGTTAAATTTCGGCATTTTTCAGGCTTTGAGCGAAGCCTTGCAAGCTTACCGTAAGGCGTGGCTGAAATTGTGTGTTCTTTACGCGCTTTTTTATCGACGCGATTGTTGCCTGTTTCGGCAGGCCTTTTCCGTTCGGCGGCTTTCGGTGGACTAAAAGCTTGTAAATCAACTAAAACTTTTACTGTTTCCCGTTGAGTGAACCCGTTGAGCCGTGCTTTAACGGGGATAAAGCATAATTTTCGGCTGTTTTCCTGACGTTTTTATTATATGTGGGGGGGTATCCTGCCTGTATCGCTTTTCTCTGAACACTTAACACCTATTAAATGTTTGTTAATTTTCTGCATTTAAGCTGTTTGTGCCTGTTCTCCTGCCTTATTTTCCGACGCGTTTTTCGGGAGACTGCCGCCCGTTAATTTACCTCGGTTTCCTTATGTATCAAAATGCTTAATAGCGGGATTGTCCGCCCGTAAATTTATCCGGGGTTTCGTTTGTCGCGGCACGTTTGACCGACTGCCCGTAGCTTTAGTCAAGCTGCGTTTACATTGATGTGTTTTTTGGAGACCGATTGTCTGTTAATTTAATTCGTTTTTCGTTTGTGCTTTCTGTAGATATTTGAATGCCCCGCAACAGGACAAAAAAACGTACGACCGATTAATGATTTGTTTTTCGGCAAAACAAAGACAGCGTATGCTTTTTCCGGGATAAAGCCTATAAGTCAAATTACCTGAGTTTCCGTTTTTGCGGCGTCATATCGTTCAAAATATTCCTCCTGTGTTCCACGGTAAATACCATTATCGAAAATTTGGTCACGTAATTCCTGATTACAGATTTCTTGGTGTTTTTATGGTCGATTGATATTGGTTTTCGGCAAAATTTATTTATTCGATTGCCAACCGTTTTACATTTAATCAATAGAAAAAGTCAATAAAATCACTTTATAAATAAGCAATAAAATTTTAAGAAGCTAAACCTGCTTTGTATATTTTTGAAATATTACAAAAATTAATTTTTAATATAATTATGATAGCATAACAAATAATAAATTTCAAATTTTTTATATCGAGTTTTAATTTTTTATGAGATATAAACAATTTTATCTAAGACAAACGGAGTTTTATTTGCTTGTAAGTAGTTGGCTCTTATTAAAAATTAGATTTTCGAACGGAAATTTGGTGAGAAAAGCTTACTTGCAGACTAAAAAGACAAAAAAACATTAAACTAAAGCAACAATAACTATCAAATTAATTTAATTTTCAGTAAAGTTTACCAATATTACTTGAAAACGCCGATGAGATTGATGTTTTAACTTGACCAGTTTCAAAAAAGCAATACTGAAAAAATAAAAATCGGAGTTTAAGAATTTTGATTGTAATTTTTTTTGTTTGTGGCGGGTGAGTTAAAAATTATTTAAGCTGATTTTACATGAAGGAAGGCCTTCAATGTCGATAAATAAATTATGTAATATAAACATAACCAAATAAAGTAATAAAAACATAACCGAATCGCGTGATTTTTATATTTTTTTTCAGCAAAAAGTGTTTGTGACGTTCTGGATTCTGTCTCAACGCGTTACAGCGAGGTTTTTTAAAGAAAAAACTATTTCAAAAATATATATTTATATGTTAAAACAAGGGTGAATCTAATGAAAAACATGCTATTATTGTGTTAAATTGCAGGATTTTTGTTTCATAAATATACTTGCATAAAATTGTCCTAAAAATGTGGGTTTTTGCACAAAAAACAGCTAAAAAACAGTTAAAAATAGTTATGAAAACATATTTATGTAAAGTTTTGTGTGTTATCGTTGACTAATCGACAAATTTCGAGTATAATTACATTGAACAGTATAAAATAAATTATGTAAGTATAACTAAATTACAAGTGAGGATTGGAGATTATGGCTGTAAAAAAAGGTTTGGGAAGGGGATTAAGTGCCCTTTTAAGCGATTCGGAACAGGAATACGATTTCAGTTTCCGTGAAGAGGAAAAAACCGAGGAATCTGTTTCTTCGGATGCGACAAAGGAAATTTCGGTTTCTTTAATTGATCCTAACGTCAACCAGCCGCGTAAACGTTTTGATGAAGTGGCCATGGGCGAGCTTGCCAACAGTATCAGGATACATGGCGTTATTTCTCCTATTATATTGGTCAAGCAGCCAGCTGGAAGGTATATGATTATCGCGGGCGAACGCAGATGGCGTGCGGCAAAAAGGGCGGGATTGTTGACTATTCCGGCTATAGTGCGCGATTATACTCCGCAACAGGTAAAAGAAATATCGCTGATTGAAAATCTTCAACGCGAGGACCTTAACCCCATAGAAACAGCGGTTGCCATCAAACAGCTTATGGACGAATACAGCTACACGCAGGAACAGGTTGCGGACCGCATCGGAAAGAGCCGTCCTGCAGTCGCCAATACTTTAAGGCTGCTTTCGTTGACAAAACCCGTTATGGACATGGTTGCGTCGGGGAAGCTTTCTCCGGGACATGCAAGGTGTCTTGTGGTTGTGCTTGACGCGGCGGACCAGCTTAAGCTTGCAAACATGGGGGCAGATAACCGCGTTACGGTGCGCGATTTTGAAAAAATGGTTAAGAATTATCTTAATCCCAAGCCCGTTAAGCCCAAACAGGAGCAAAGCCTGGAGCTTAAGGATATGGTAACGCGCATGCAAAGGTCTTTTGCGACAAAAGTATCTGCACTTGGAAACGACAGAAAGGGCAGAATATACATTGATTATTATAACAGAGATGACCTTGACAGAATTTGCGATATCCTCGATATTGTGGAAAAATATTATGACCCCGCCCTTAACGAGAATAAACAATAACTTTTTAAGGATTTAAGCCGAATTTAACCGCATAACCCCCGAAAAACGATTATTTCGGGGGTTTAGTTTCACGTGAAACATTATTTTATGTATAATAAGGCAGTTTAAAATGTTTCACGTGAAACATTTTAACGTTCAGCCTAATTTAAAGCAGGGAAATGGCAACAAAATAAAAGCAAATTGTTTCACGTGAAACAATTTCAGACGGGGAAAAGGTTTTAATTTATCGCCAAGCGAAAAAAATAACTTGTATGGATTGTTTTTAATGAAAATGTTTATAAAATAAGGGGCAGGTATAATAAAAATAAAATTACAATGCTTATTTTGGGGCGTTATCGGCACGGGCGAAAGAAATTATATGCTTCTTACGGTTTGATAAAATACGGATGGGAAAGAGCAAAAGGATAAAAATATATTAAAGGGGACATATCAAAAACTACATCTGATATAAGAAAAGACTTATTTATAAACAAATTATAAAAAATGTGGATAACTCAGCTTGCAACATCGGGTTATCCACATTTTAATTAAAGTTATCCACATTAAGGCGTTTTAATAAGGGGCAGCGTTTATTTTTTCTGTTCCGAATCAGATAAGCTGTTTTTCTCCGTTGTCGTTATTTCTATTTTCATTTTTTTACTTGTCCATTTCGTAAAGGTGTTGGTTGCCCATATGACCACAACCAATTCTACCACAAAAAGAAATTGCGAAGACAGTATAAGTACAGTTAGGGTGAGGAAGGTACAGCCCGCAATATATTTTATCGAAATAAGGGCAAGTATTACGCAGCAATGAAAAAAGCAGAAACATAAAAACATTATTCCGGAAACAAAATTTGAAATTTTCCACAGGGTAGGATTTTTTCTGTTTAATTTTGTTCTGTACCCTATAAAAAAATTAGGTTTGGAAAATTTTGCGCAAAGCACATAAGTTATGCCCACTACAAATAAAACGGCGGGATACATAAACGTTAAAAAATCATGCGTATCTAACAAAACAATTGCGCTCCTTTATTATTGTTATGTTTTTATAAATAAATTAGTTATGATATCATCTATAAATATAATTTAAGCGATATTCTGATTTTACTGTATTAAAACGAAACCAGCATATTTTGATAAATCTGCTTTTAAGGCTAATTTGTTTCGAGCTGAAGTCAGCGCCCGACATTTATCATGAATGAAAGGGAAAGCAAAAGACAGGGCGCAAGCTGCTCAGAAAGAAAGCGTAATTCTTAATAAGGGTGTATCAAAACATAGACCTAATTTTTACCGATAGCCGATTTAGATTTAAAGTAAAACGGGGTTTCGTTCCTGAACGTAATTGGTTTATAGTCTAAAATAGTTGTAACCGTTAATTTTGTGCTAAGGGGATTTAATCTGAAAAGCGAAGCGAAGAACAGGCGATAACAAAGAAGCAAAAGACAGGGCGCAAGCGACGGCTCAGAAAGAAAGCGTAATTCTTAATATGAGGCGGCGAAAAATAATATTACAGATTTTATTTTTCTGCGATTAATTATCGGTAGCTGAAATAGCACACAGGGAAAGTTTGCACGCGTCAATTCCGAAAACAAAGACGCGGATTTTCCGCAAGTATTTTTAATTGTACAGAAACCCAAAAGTAAAAGATTTTTAAAAGAGAAAATCAGTCGGGCAAAATTTATCGGTTAAAACGTTTTGAAAAAAATAACGTAGGATAAATGTGCTACTGAATTGCGTTTCCTTACGGTGAATGCCCGCGGTACGATAATTACAATACTTATGATTAACGATATACCGAAACAAATAAATTTATTAAGGTTATGGGTTGTAAAAGCAATCCTGATTAATCACAGACACTGACCTAAGTAAAGAACACAAATTTTCATTGTTATTGCCGCGGTAAGATAATAACAATACTTATGATTAACGATATACCGAAACAAATAAATTTATTAAGGTTACGGGTTGTAAAAGCAATCCTGATTAATCACAGACACTGACCTAAGTAAAGAACACAAATTTTCATTGTTATTGCCCGCGGTACAGAAGAGCGTATTTTTTCGGAGTCATGCCCACGTGTTTTTTGAATTGTCTGATAAAATGGAACTCGTTTGAAAAACCGCATTTTTGCGCGACGTCGAAAATGGGAATGGTGCTGTTCTGGCTGAGAAGCCGCTTGGCAAAATCCATTCTTGCAACAATGAGGTCCTGATTGGGGGTAGTTTTGAAAATGGCTTTATACAGCACGTAAAAGCGCGATTCTGAAAGGTTAATCTGTTCCGCCATATGAGAAATTGTCCAGTTTTTATCGAGGTTGGAAAAGACGCGGTTTCTTAAAGTTTTGAAGTCGATCTGAGTCTGGTAATCTATGGTAAGTTCCGTGGTATCGGATTCTATGCGCCTGTTAATAAGGCGGAAAAGAATATCGAAGTAATCGCTTATTACCGACTCGTAGTGCTTTTCGGCGCCGAAGAGTTCGGCCTCCATGATTTTGACGATATCGGTGATAAAGCCGCAGTTATCGGGGTAATAGACGGTATTCAATTTGATACCGGCCGCGGCGAGAATATCATAGGAGTCGTCGCCGCTGAAGTGGAACCAGTCGTGGATAAGGTCGCTGTCGGGCGAATAAAAGTGTTGCGGCACGAATTTGTCGAACAAAATCACGGCGTTGGGTTTGGTAAGGACGGTTTCGCCGTCCACAAGCATATAAACGGGTTTCCAGAAATGCAGAAAAGTAAATTCTTCAAGGCCCTGCCTGCGGAACAGGTTAAACCCTTTTTTTTCCGGCCAGGCGTGGCGGATTCTGCTGATTTTCATTAAAAAGCAACCTCCGTTCAAAAAAAGCGGTAACGTTTTTTCAGATTATTCGCTAATTAACATAGTCAGCCAAAAAAACTTTCGTCAAGCGCTTTCGTCATTTACAATATTATATCACGCCGTAAAAGAAAATGTCAATTTTTATATGGGTTTAATGCCGTAATATTTCTTGCCAAAAGTCCGATTATGAATTATAATCATAATTAACGTGAAATGTTTTGCATAAAAGCGGAAAACTTAAGCAACATCGCCGTATTTTTTTCAGGTTTTTTATGTTTTTAATGCAAAAAATCTACTCAGCAGTTTATGCGGACGGCGGAATAAGTCCGCAAAAAATTCGGGAGGATACAAAAATGGCATTGTCAAAAATCAAAACCAAGAACGGGCGTCTTTTACCCGCTTACCCGCTTTTCGTAAAGGACCCGTTTTTCTCGGTCTGGTCACCGTCGGACAAACTTAACGAGTCCGATACGATTTTCTGGACGGGTGCGCGCCGCAGGGTGTACGGAATAGTCAGCTGCGACGGAAAAAGCTACTCGTTTCTCGGTTTCAAGGACAGGACCGAGCGTCTTAAACAAACAAGCGTGGAACTTACCGCGTTCAGCACGGACTATGCGTTTTCCGCACCCGAGTTCGACCTTAAAGTGAGTTTTGTTTCTCCGCTCAATCCGCGCAATCTTAAGCTTTTGTCCTGCCCCGTATGCTATCTTACCTACGAAATCAAGCCCAAACAAAAAATCGGCAATATTTCGGTAAGCCTGTTCCTTCACGAGGAAAGCTGCTACGATAAAGAGGCTATGCCCGTGCGCGGCGGCGTTCAGGTCCTTGAAGAGGGCGAATGCGCCTGGTTCGGACTTAAGAAGCAGCTTGTCATGAGTCAGGCTTACGACGACAGCGCGGCGGAGTGGGGCTACTGGTACCTCACGGGCGAAAAGGCGTTTTTCGTAAGCCGCGAAGCCATCGATAAATACGTTGCAAGCGGAAAGCTGGAATTTGTATGCAACGCCGGCAGCGAAAAATACATAGCCGCTCAAAACGAGCACAGTGACTTAACGGAAAAAGTTACGGGCAAGCTTACCGTCGCGTTTGACGACACCGTATCTGTTTTCTATTTCGGGGACTGGCTTAAAGGCTACTGGTTCGAGGGCGGAAAAACCATATTCGACGCGATTTCCTATTCTTACACAGAATACGACAAAATCGTCAAGGAACTCAACGCTTTCGACGCGGAACTTAAGAAAAAAGCGGAAAAGTATGGTGAAGATTATCTTCTGATACTTTACGCCGGACTCCGTCAGGCGGTGGGCGCGCATAAACTTGTCAAGGACCGTGACGGAAACGTCCTTTTCCTTTCCAAGGAATGCCACTCCAACGGCTGTATCGCTACCGTGGACGTAAGCTATCCTTCCATACCGCTTTTCCTTATCTATAACCCCGAGCTTGTCAAAGGCATGATGCGCCCCATTTTCAAATTTAACGATATGCCCGTGTGGAAATACGATTTCGCGCCGCACGACGCGGGAACCTATCCTTATTGTCTGGGACAGGTTTACGGAGTGAAATGCCGCCGCGAGGACATCGGAAAGTATTATTACGACAACGGCAACTCAAGAGATTACAATCAGCCCGATGTAGCGTATAATTATCCCATGTTCTACAATCTTCCCGCGTCCGCCGATATTTATAATTTCGACGGGCAGATGCCCGTTGAGGAGTGCGGCAACATGCTTGTCATGATGGCGGCGACTTACCTTGCCGACGGGGATCTTACGCTTGCAAAGGCTAACTTCGATACTCTTACTTCCTGGGTTCAGTATCTGGTAAGATACGGTCTTATGCCCGGTAATCAGCTGTGCACCGACGATTTTGCGGGTCACCTCGACAAAAACATCAATCTTTCCGTAAAGGCCATCGTGGGTATACGCGCTTACGCGATACTGTGTAAAGCTTTGGGTAAGCTTAAGGAAGCCGCCGAATACGTCGACGTTGCCGAAACTTACGCCCGCGAGTGGAGAAGTATGTGCGTTACCGCCGGTAAACAGACTCCGCTTGTTTTCGACGACAAAACCAATTCCTTCAGCCTTAAATACAACATGGCTTTCGACGTAATGTTCGGCACGGGACTTTTCGAGGAAGACGTGCGCGAGAAAGAAATCGATTACTATATTTCCGTTGCAAATCAGTACGGCGTACCGCTTGACAGCCGTTCTTCGTACACCAAGTCCGACTGGATTTTGTGGGCGGCTACGCTTACTTCCAACACCGAAAAGCGCAAAAAAATGCTTGCGCCCGTCGCAAAATTCCTGCGCGAGTCCACCAGCCGCTATCCCTTTACCGATTGGTATTACACCGACATGGGCACCATTCGCGGAGACCTTGGAAACCGCGGCTATCATTACGGATTCAAAAACAGAACCGTTCAGGGCGGATTGTTCATTTTGCTTTTAGCGGACAGCGGCAAAATGAAAGTCGGCAGAGAATAATCGCAGTAAAGCAACGGGCAGAGTATAAACAGCCTGCTTTACAATTCGCCCGTAAAAAACCGATAAATAAAAAATCGCGCCCCGAAAGGTTTGTGCCGTACGGGGCGCTTTTTTTGCCGGAAAAAAGCCGTAATAAACTTTTTCTTATATTAAGTATAAAACAGATTTAACGGAAAATCTGTTAAAAACAAAAAAAAAGTAGTTTTTATAAAAACCTTATTGTGAAGACGTTATTATCATCGGATAATTGTTGTTTTTCGGTCGGGTTAAAAAAATGATTTTAAATTTTAATCGTAAATATTGTAAAACAGAAACAAATCAAAAAAGTCGGCACATTTGAAAAGTTTTAATTACACTTAATCTATCACAAAAAAATTCATGAAAAAAACGGCGGCGCAAAAGGAAAACAGGGCTATTTTACGCGGTAAAGAGTTGACCGTTTAACTCCGTTTTAAGGCGGCATTGCGCTTAACGAATATGTGAAAGCCGCTTTTTCCGAAGGCTGAGGCTTTAAGCAAAAAATCGTTGCAGATGTTGTTGCTTACGTCTAAGCCGTAGTTTAAGAATGCCGCCGCGACGTCCTCTTTCGGAAAGCGCCGAAACGTAGTCCGCGTAATCCTGAGTTATGGCGTTGTTTATCTTTACGGGTTAAAGTAATTGCAATTCTGACGGGAAAAGAGTTTTTTTGCTTTGCACGGATTAAAAATTTTCGGGTCCGCTTTTATATTCTTTGCCCATGTTTACGCAAAGCTCGGTTATTTCCTTTTGCAGGGAGGAAAATACCTTTTGTTTGTGGGTAATAAGGCAGTAGGACCTTTTGAAATCCGCGTCCACTACGGGAACCGTGCGCAGTTCGCCCCTGTCAAGGCGGGCGCGGACCATGCTTAAGGGCAGTACGGCGATGCCCAGTCCCGCGGCGGCGCAGCTTTCGGCGGCCTGCGGATTGACCGTTTCTATAAACGGCGTCACGGCGGCCGAATGTTTTTTCGCAAGCTGCTCGAATTTTTCGCGCGACGCGCTTCCCGATTCTCTAAGTATAAAGTCGTATTTGTCCGCGTCCTTAAACCGCAGTTTTTCGGGGGCGGGGTAATCGGGCGAGCATACCGCAACCAGCTTATCCTCAAAAAACTCCCGCGCGTCAAGATGAGTGTCGGTCACCGAGTTTTCCACAAGCCCGAAGTCAAGTTCGCCCGTAAGCACCATTTTTTCCACCGAGTTTTTGGGAAATATTTTTATCTGAAGTTTGACCGCGGGGTAAAATTCCCTTATTTTTTTTATCATGGCGGGCAAAAGAAAGGTTCCTATTGTGAGAGAAGCTCCTATTTTAAGTCCGCAGGTCTTGCCGCTTTCGTAAGCGGTCGATTCGAAATCGTCGAAATTGTTAAGCACCGTCAAAGCGCGCTCGTAAAGCTGTTTACCGGCGCTTGTGATGACCATGCGGTTTTTTATGCGCTGGAAAAGTTTAACGTCGTATTTCTTTTCAAGTTCCGCTATCGCGACGCTGACGGCGGGCTGAGCGATATAAAGTTTGTTTGCCGCTTTCGTCACGGATTTAAGCTCGCACACTTCCTTGAATATGCGTAAATGGCGCAAAGTCAATTCGGTTTCTCCTTATAATGATTTTATTATGGTATTTATAAAATTATAGTATTATACAAATGGTTTGTCAAATGATATAATAATACTCGCAGGGAGCGTTTTTTTTCGTATGAACAAGGCAAAAAAATATTGGAAACTTTTTACTACGTGTTTCTATATAAGCGCATTTACTTTCGGCGGCGGGTTCGTAATAATTCCGCTTATGCGCCGTAAGTTTGTCGAAGACCTTAAATGGCTGGAAGAAAACGAAATGATGGACCTTACGGCGATAGCGCAATCCTCGCCCGGAGCGATTGCGGTTAACGCGGCGATACTTACGGGGTTTAAAATAGGCTCCGTCGCGGGCGCGATGATAGCCATGCTTGCAACCGTACTGCCGCCCGTCATAATAATTACCGTCATATCGTTTTTTTACAACGCTTTCCGCGAGAACGCCGTTGTCGGCGCGGTCATGAAAGGGATGCAGGCGGGCGTCGCGGCGGTAATCTGCGACGTGGTAATCCGCATGGGCAGCGGAGTTTTCAAGGAAAAAAACGCGCTTTTCGTTATCATCATGGCGGCGGCTTTCATACTGACGTTTTTTCTGGACGTAAACGTCATTTTCATAATTCTGGGCTGTATTTTGCTTTCGGTTTGTATTTTCCTGTTTAAGGCTGCCGCAAAAAGCAAAAAGCGCAGAAAAAGTCTTTCAAAAAACGTAAATCCGACTTCTTTAGCCCCCTCCGACGGGGAACAGGACGCCGCGCAAAAAGAAGAGCAAGCATTAAAATCAAGCGCGCGTGAAGCGGAACCCGAGCAAGGAAAACAAGCATCGGAAGATAAGCCGCTTTCGGGCGGCAAGCAAACCGCAACGTCTGAACATACGGAAAACACCGAGCAAACCGCAACGCCCGAGCAAACGGCAATGCTTGAGCAAACCGCAACGCCCGAGCAATCGACAGTAACCGAACAAACCTTAACTCCCGAACATACGGAAAACCCCGAGCAAAAAGCTACGCCCGAGCAAACGGCAATGCTTGAGCATACCGCAACGCCCGAGCAATCGACAGTAAGCCAACAAACCTTAACTTTAGAGCAAACAGGAAACACCGAACAAACCGCAACAGACGCGGAAGATTCGGACAGCAAGCAAATTACAACGCCCGAGAAGAAAGAACTTGACAGTTCTAAAGAAAAAGCCGCGCCGAAAAAAACAGTCGGAAAAAGCGGCAAGTCCGTTTCGCCGTCGGAAAGGGAAAAGGAGCGCGAAAAATGATTTATCTCGAACTTTTCTGGGTATTTTTTCAGGTAGGCGCGTTCAGTATCGGCGGCGGTTATGCGGCTATTCCCATTATACAAAGCAACGTGGTGGAAGATAAAGGTTGGCTAAGCATGACCAAGTTCACCGACCTTATCACGATTGCGGAAATGACTCCCGGACCCATTGCGATAAATTCCGCGACGTTCGTGGGCAATCAGGTGGCGGGCATAGGCGGCGGGCTGATAGCTACGGCGGGCTGTATTCTGCCGTCGGCGTTAATAGTTTCGCTTCTGGCGTTTCTGTATTACAGATTCCGCAGTCTGTCTTTCGTAAAAGACACCATCGCCCTTTTGCGTCCCGCCATAGTGGCGCTTATCGCCTCGGCAGGTATAGGCATACTCATTTTGTCGCTGTGGGGCGACGGAGGCTTTACCACGGATATCACGGCGCTCAACATAGTTTCGGTGATAATTTTCTTTGCCTCCATGTTCTTTTTGCGCAAGTACAACCTCAATCCCATATTCGTAATTATCGGGTCGGGCGTGCTGGGCGCGGTATTCTATCTCTTGCTGTAAAACCGTCGGCGGAGCAAAAACGAAACGATTTTTAAGACAAATTTATCTGAAGCGCAATTTATTCGTTTACGGAAAGACAATCCGGATTTATAATAATAAAGGCGCGATTTAAAAAGTGTCAGGAGTTTTGCTGAAAACAGTGTAAGGCAATACTTAAAATAACGAATTTTAAAAGTAAAGAAAAAAAACTTTAACCGACTTGATATCGGAGAAAAAAATGAGCGAAAAATTAAACGTACTGTTTATCACAAGCGATCAGCAGCATTACGAAACCATAGGTAAATTCAATAAAAAAATCAAAACGCCCAACATCGACCGCATAATCGACGAAGGCGTTTACATGAACCGCGCTTACGCCGTAAACCCCACCTGCACGCCTACAAGAGCGTCCTGGATCACGGGCAAATATCCCTCTCAGCACGGCGCATGGACGCTGGGAACCAAGCTGCCCGAATCTCAGCACACTTTCGGGGAGGATTTTACGGCGGCGGGCTACGAAACGGCGCTTATAGGAAAAGCTCATTTCCAGCCGCTTGCCTCCACCGAAAAATATCCCTCGCTGGAGGCGTATCCGATTCTTCAGGACCTTGAGTTCTGGAAAACTTTTCACGGGCCCTTTTACGGCTTTAATCACGTGGAGCTTGCGCGCAACCACACCACGGAGGCGCACGTGGGGCAGCATTACGCGTTATGGCTGGAGGAAAAGGGCTGCAAAAACTGGCGGGATTATTTTCTTCAGCCCACTGGCAACATGACCAAGGATTCGCCGCGCCTTCACTGGGATATTCCCGAAGAATACCATTACGACGCCTGGATTGCCGAAAGAACGAACGCCATGCTTCAAAATTACGCCGCGGAAGATAAGCCCTTCTTTTTATGGGCAAGCTTTTTCGACCCGCATCCCGACTATTACGCTCCCTCGCACTGGGACACCATGTACAATCCCGACGATATGGAAGTCAAAGGACTTTTCGACTCCGAGCATTTGAGGAACAGCGACTTTCACCGCCTTTCGCAGTGTGAAAAACCCGATACATCCAAGTACGGCAAGTGGCTGCACGGAGTGCACTCGCACCTTTACGACGAAAAGGAACTTAAAAAGAAAATCGCCGTTTATTACGGCATGGTCAGCCTTATGGACAAATACATCGGCAAAATTCTCGATAAGCTGGACGAACTGGGATTAAGCAAAAACACGCTTGTCGTATTCACCACCGACCACGGGCATTACTACGGCCAGCACGGGCTTATCGCAAAAGGTCCTTTTATGTTCGACGACCTTGTGCGCGTGCCGTTTGCCGCGCGCCTTAAAGGAGTCATTCCCGCGGGGAAAACTTCGGACGCGATAATGTCCAGCGTGGACTTTATGCAGACCGTGCTTGACTTCTGCGGAATAGAGGCGCCCGACGGAGTGGCGGGAGTGTCGCAGAAAAAAGCGCTTGTAACCCCCGGCGAATCCGTGCGCGATTGGGCGATAGTGGAGCATAATCACGAGCGCGGAAAAGTCAACGTCCGCACTTATATAAATCAGAAATATAAACTGAGCATATATCTCAATCAGCCGCGGGGCGAGCTTTTCGACCTCGAAGCCGACCCCGAGGAGCACTATAACCTTTTCGACAACCCCGAGTATAACGAAATCAAAACCCGGCTGCTAACGGAATTTATACAGGCGGAAATGGAAAAGGAACCCCTTTTCATGCCGAGGATAGCCATCGCCTGACGTAAGGAAGGTAAAATCAGGGCTGTCGCGCAAAGCAAGGCAAATAAAAACGCGGGCTTAATTTAAAATCGGAAAAATTAAAAAAACCGTATTACAAATCGTTTTGATAAAAAAACGTTCGCTCAAAGATAAAACAAAGCGGATTTTTACAAAAAATATTCCTCTTTGTTTTATTTTTTTGCAATTTTTATAAGAAATTCGTGCGCAAATTGCAAAAAAAATTACTTGCGTTTGTTTTTAAAAAGCATTATTATATACATAATGTCCAAATAAGAGGGGTGAAGATATGAGAAAATTTTTCAGCGAATTCAAGACCTTTATCACCCGCGGCAACGTTATAGACATGGCTGTCGGCGTTATCGTGGGCAGCGCGTTTACCGCAATAGTAACCGCGCTTACCAAACAGGTTTTTCAGCCGCTTGTCAACTGGGCGCTTGCGGGTACGGGCAACGGACTTGATTCCGCGGTAACCATGCTTAAGGAAGTCAGGGACGAAACGGGCGCAGTGGACATGGCAAATTCCATATACATCGATTGGGGCGCCTTTATAACGGCGATTATCAATTTTCTGATTGTAGCGTTTATCCTGTTTGCCATCGTCAGGACCATAAACAAAGTGCGCGACGCGGCAAACGCGCGTTTTTACGGCTTTGAAAAGGCGGAATATCTTAAGATGCGCATGCAGGGGCTGAAGAAAAAAGACATAGAGCTGCTTGCCCGTAAGCGCGACGAAGAAGCCAAAGCCAAAGCGGAACAGGAAAAAGCGGAACAGGAAAAAGCCGAAACGCAGGACGACATACTCAAAGACATACGCGAACTTTTGCGCGGCATGACCTTAACCTCAAACGGCGGTAAAGAAAGCGAGGAAGCAAAACCCGAAGGGGAATAAAAAATTCGCTTGTTCCCGTTCAATCGCGGCAACCGAAGAAGTTTTTTTGTAATCGTTCCGTTGCTTTCCGCCGCTGAACAGTCAAGCCCGCGCGAGCAACACATTGTATGCGGGGTTTAGGGCGTCAGGTAGTCGTGTCGCTGAACAGTCAAGCCCGCGCGAGCAACACATTGTATGCGGGGTTTAGGGCGTCAGGTAGTCGTGTCGCTGAACAGTCAAGCCCGCGCGCGGAGAACACGGCTGTCTTTGGAATCCGTTACGCTAAAGAAACCGCGGGCGCGATACAGGCACGGAAACATAAAAGGCGGAAATCGAAACCGTCAAAGTCAAACAAACGTTTTTTCACGCACTAAGCGGCATAAAAGTCCGCCGAAAAAGTGCAGTAAAATTTAACCGATTACACGTCGCGATAAAATAAATGCGAAAAACAAAAAGCCTAAAAAAGGCGGATAAAACTTTAAAACAATCAATCAGGAGAAAAATGAAAGAATTTTCAACAGTTAAGTGCGCCCCCGATACGGTCAAAGAATACGTTTTTCCGTCAAGAGTGGTTCATTACGAAAACGCGGAAAACACGCAGTCTTTGCTGAAGGAGAAGGAGCTTCAGATTACCTTAAACGAAAAGGAGCTTACCGTAGTCAGAAAGGGCGGCTATGTAGTGCTGGATTTCGGACGGGAGCTTTCGGGCGGCGTGCGCATACTCGCAAGTCAGGCAAACGCAAAGGTGCGCGTAAGACTGGGCGAAAGCGTAAGCGAAACTTTTTCCTGCGCCGTGGGTACGGAAAAGCTTAAGACGGACGACGGCATAAAAATCGAGTCCGCGGAAAAGTGCGCGGGCTGCAACGACCATGCGCTGAGGGACGCCGAGTTTTTCCTTACGATACTATCCGATCAGGAATATTTTCAGTCGGGTTTCAGATTCGTAAGGCTGGACGCTTTGGAAAAGGATGTGGAGATTAAAAGCATTGTCGCGGTATACACGCATGCGGACTATAAGCGCGACGGTTATTTCAAATGCGGAAACGAAACGGTAAACCGCATTTACGAAACCGCCGCCCGCACGCTTACCCTTTGTATTCAGAACGGTATGCTGTGGGACGGGATAAAGCGCGACAGGCTGGTATGGGTGGGGGATATGTACCCCGAAGTGCTTGCAGGTCTTGACCTTTACGGAAATGCGAGTTACATTCGCCGCGCCATAGATTTTTCGCGCCGCTCGACCCCTCTTCCCGAATGGATGAACACCATGCCCGTCTATTCGCTGTGGTGGATAATGTGCCTTGACGAATACGTTTACCGCACGGGCGACACGGACGCTTATTTTACCGACAACGCCGAATATCTCAAACGCCTCACCGAACAGTTCGACGGTTACGTCACCGATGAGGGTGAAGTGGCTACGCCCGGTATTTTTCTCGACTGGCCGTCGCATGACACTCCCGACGAAAAAGCGGGCGTGCGCGCCATAGCCGCGCTCAGCATGCACGCCGCGGACAGACTGTTTAAACTTGACGGTTACGTTTGCCCGCACACGAAAAGCGTATTGGAAAAACTAAAGCGCTCCCGCGCGGCGGCAAAGGATAAAAAACAGGCAATCGCGCTCAGTCTTATCGCGGGATACGATGCGGACGCCGACCTTTTGATAAAAGGCGGGGCAAAAGGAATGAGTACCTTTATGAGCTGGGCGGTGCTTAACGCGGCGCACGATTACGCCTCGGATAAAGCCGCCGCCGAAATGATGGAGGAATACTACGGCGCAATGCTTAAAATGGGCGCAACCTCGTTTTGGGAGGACTTCGACGTCGAGTGGACAAAGGGAGCCGCGCCTGTGGACAGACTGCCCGAAAAGGGAGAAAAGGATATCCACGGCGACTTCGGAAAGTTCTGTTACGTGGGCTTCCGTCACTCTTTGTGCCACGGCTGGAGCGCGGGCGTGATAGACTACATAGTCACCCGTATTCTGGGCGTAAGAATTACTTCCCCGGGCGGCAAAACCGTATCGGTCAAACCTTTTTCCGCGTTCGGGGATATGGAGGGCGCAGTACCCGTGGGCGGCGGGCTGGTCAGGGTAAAGGTCGCAGACGGAAAAGTCAGCGCGGAGGCTACCTGCGGAATACAGGTAACCGTACAAGAATAAAAACGCAATAAAGCAGCGTAAAATTTTAAGAAAAAACAGATAAAAAAAATCAAAAAGACCGTTTTGTTTAAAAATAAAAAAAGTTTCACAATGTGAAAAGCCGATGAAAAATTACCCGATTGTATTGACTATTCTCTTAAACGGAATATAATCGTAGTTGAAAGGGTATGTTTTTTACGGTAAAAAAGCGCGACGGCAACCTAAGTCAAAGGAGGACTTACCATGGAAATACTTACAAAAAATTTTTGCGACACTCTTAAAAAGCTGATTTCGCTTCCGTCGGTCAGGGACTTGTCTGCGTTTTTAGAGGGTGAAACCGCTTTCCTGTTCATAATCAAGGATTTCGGCGACAAACCCGCCACTCCTTCGCAGTTAAGCGAGGAGCTGGGCGTTACGAAGGGCAGGATTACCGCCATCATCAACAGTCTTACGCGCAAGGACATGGTAAGGCTGGAAAAAGTGGACGGCGACAGGCGTAAAGTGGACGTTCGCATTACCGAAACAGGCAAACGGTACATCGATGAAAAACTTGCTTCCACAAACGCGTTTCTCCGCAATTTTATCGATAAAATCGGAAGGAAAGACGCCGAGGAGCTCATGCGGATACTCAACCGCACAACGGAAATCATGCGCGACGAGCATATCGAGGGACTGGACGCAACCGACGGACACAAAATAATAGATAATTTCCGTAAACATATTCATTGTAAGGACTGAAAAATTCCGTAAAAAACCTACCGCTTTTCTCTATATTCCATAAAGGAGGCGGTGAACAATGAAATATATCGTTACCGGTGCGGCAGGGCACTTAGGCGTCAACCTTGTCGGAAAAATCATGCTTAAGAAAGACGCTATTGTAAAAGCCGTGCTTCTTCCCGGCGAGAGCGCCGTTTTCGAGGGCGCCGAAAACGTGGAAATCGTGCGCGGCGACGTAACGGACCGAAAGTTTTTGGAGTCCGTCATCGAAAAAGACAGTACCGTAATTCACCTTGCGGGAATCATCGACATTTGCGCGGGCAACAAAGACCGCGTCTATCAGGTCAACGTCGAAGGGACGAAAAACGTCGCGGAAGTTTCGCTTGAAAAGGGCGTTGCGCGTTTCGTCTATACAAGCTCCGTCCACGTCATACCTCCCCAAAACGGGGTTAAAATGACCGAGCCCCTTTCTTTCGACCCCGACGGAATAGTGGGCGATTACGCCAAGAGCAAGACGCTTGCCACCAAAGCGGTTTTCGACGCCATAGGCCGCGGACTTAACGGCGTGGTCGTTTATCCTTCGGGAATAATCGGACCCGAGGATTACCGCGTGTCCGAGATGGGCGAACTTTTTGTGGAAATAGTCAACCGTAAGATAAGGATTTCTTTAAAAGGCGGCTACGATTTCGCGGACGTGCGCGACGTTGCCGACGGAATTTTAGCCGCGGCGGAAAAAGGCAAAGCGGGCGAAGGTTACATTCTGTCGGGAGAGTCCGTGACCGTGGACAGGATTTACGCGGCGGTAAGGCAGGTGACGGGAGAGAAAAAGCACGCGCCTAAAATCGCAATGTGGTTTGTGCGGCTTTTCGCGTTTCCCATGGAGCTTTTTGCGCGTATCTGCGGCAAAAAACCGCTGTTTACCAAATATTCGCTGTACACTCTTTCCGCGCCGCACGAATTTTCCCACGAAAAGGCAACGAAGGAGCTTAACTATTCTCCGCGTCCGCCCGAGGAATCCATACGCGACGCAATAAGATGGTTTTACCTGAACAAACCCGAATTATTCAACGAAAAAGCGCTTGCACGGCTGAAAAAGGCATTCGGGCCTTCGTCCGTCAGGAAACCCGTTATGACAAAAAAAGCCTATAAAAGTCAATGATATAACATTAACAGAATTTTTACGGCATAAAGTCCGCCTTGAAAACGCAAACCGTCTTAAAAGGCGGACTTGCTGTTTTTTAAGGCGGATTTTTCGCCTTTTAAGCTTGTCCGTCTGTTTCTGAATTCCGCGGAATTGTTTTGCTCTTCGCGTCAAGCCGTATTCTCGTCTTTCGGACCCTTATTTTTGTC
>ERZ1643247.1185-NODE-1185-length-25739-cov-23.654571_pt1 | contig 25739 bp, 22 predicted proteins | sample MGYA00579264_ERZ1643247 | MGnify/ENA primary metagenome ERZ1643247 (study PRJEB29033, sample SAMEA4952262) | chicken gut metagenome | biome: Broiler Chicken; feature: Gastrointestinal Tract; material: Caecum | place: Ireland | collected 2018 | study: Broiler... | reverse complement strand
CCTGCTCCAACAATCAGATAATCGTACTTTTTCATATTTTTCCTCGCTTTCTACTCTATAATTATCCACGCATATTTTCAACATTTCTGAAATAACTACACTTTCACTTTTCGTTTCCGCAAGCAAACCACACTCCACACACTAAATGCAGCAATTCCAGCTATAGTACATGCACTTCCTATTATTAGCCCCGGAGGTGTATACTTCATTTCGATATCGCTTTCCCCGTCTGGAAGCTGGATTTCTATAAGCCCGTTAAATGCTTCCTTATACGAAGTTTTTTCCCCATTAACTGTTATTTCCCAGCCCGAATCATACGGAACCTGAAGCACCATATTAACGGTGCTTTCACTCATGTAAGTTCCTTTTATATATCCTCCTTTGACAATGTCCGGATCGAACGAATCTTTTTGAGCCTGAGCTAGTTTCTCTTTAGTAAATTCCTCATTCAGGCATACTGCCACTAGATGATAATCATAATCTTGGTCATGGGTATCTTTCAGACTTAAATGAATTATATCGCCTTCTTCATAATTGCCTAGATACATTACGTTTTTATAAAATCTGCCGAAATATGTCTGTTTAAATTCTCCATTAACATAAACATCCACGTCTGAATGCCCGGAATTAAAATAAGCATACACCGGTCCTGTCTGGGAAACTTCTATATCCCAAGTCACATCCTCGGCATCAGTCAAATCCGTATTAAGATACGTATAATATGTGTCATCCTCATTTAGGACAGTATTTAAAATAATCTGTGCATTTTCAAATGGGTCAGCTCCCCATTTAAACTCCCGCGTATCTCCTACGCAAACTGTTCCAAAATCAAGTGCATACTCATTTTTATATACTGCAGTTCCATCCCCTTCAGGATAATCTGCTATTTTATTGAGAACAGGCTGCTGATCTTCCTCGCTTATAATGTACCTGATTCCCAGTAAAGAATCCGCAAGGAAATTAGTATCCACATAATTTGATGCCATTGCATCCTGCTTACAATATCCAAGTTTGACCAAAAAATCATTTACACTTCCATCATAAATAGAACTATAATGCGTTACTCCATTATATTCATATACAAATGCTTCCGATGCAGCCGGTTCTCTATCGTCCCTACGGTTTGACATTTCAGAAAAAGTCTTTTCGATTCTATAAAAAGTCTTTTCTTCATCTGTTTTTAGTCTCCGGATTTCATTTTTCATTTCTTGGGTATAATCTTTATATTCATTGACTGTTATGTTATATCCCTCAAATGCATTAGCTACATTATAAGTCTGTTCAAATGCAAATAACCCGAGTAATAATATCCCTGTCGCCATTCTGGCCCTTTTGGGAAAATATATGCATCCCGTAAGTAAAACAAGATATCCCAAAATTAAAAACAAGGTAAACAAAACCTGTTTTATTGTTCCTAAATTTGAAACAAGATCCTGTACAATGAACCATCCTCCCAGCATTATACCCGCCAGCAGAAGTTGTCTCCGCGAAAACACCTTACGATTTTTCTCCAGCTCACGCAAATAAAAACATGCTGCTATTACCATCAAAAGCCCGAATACAAATGCATATCTGTGATGAAAAGAATAAGTCTCTTTAAAATCAGTCCATATAATCTCAAGAGGAACAAACGAAAAGCTGATGAATACAAAAAGCAAAAATCCGCCGACCGCTCTTCTCAGTCTTTTGTCAATTCTTTTGTTTATCAAAAACATAATACAAAGTATAACGATCAAATAGCTGATATAAATAGCCGGCATCCCATGTTCCACATTTGTAGGAGCTGTAATAAACAAAGCCCTCAGAGGATAAAGAGGATCAACATGAAAATCCGGTATAAGTTTATCAAAACTTAAAACACCTTTTCCATTCATTGAAGCAAGAACTGATGGCAGAAAGAATACAGCACTTGTCAAAACGCCTAACACCATAGTACTAATATACCGTATGCCAGCAGAAAAAAATTCTTTAAATGACTTTCCCCGGCTGTTCAAATAGTATTCAAAAATAAAATCAAACACTGTAAACAGGCAGACCATATACCCTATATACCAATTGCATATAATTACATAGGCTGTTGTGATATATAAAAGAGCCTTCTTTCTATAGTTTATTAGCTGCCATACACCCAAAGCTGCCAATGGCAACATATATACAGCATCCAAGAAATGAAGGTTGCTGCAGAATGCAACATTGTATTCAAATAAGGCATATGCTACTGAGCAAATAAGTATAGGCACTCTGCTTTTCAGCGCGAAACGTCTGGTGATAAAAATACTGACGGTAACCGCAGCCAGACATAATTTTAAAACTGTAAGCAAAACGAGGAATACCGGAATATCCTCTACCTCAAAAAAATATATTAGAAGATTAAATGGGCTGCCCAGATAAAGTGAAAACACTCCGAACATATTTCCGCCAAGCGACTTAGAAAAAGAATAAAAAAGTCCATCGCCATTGTGCAATGCATTTCTAAACCATGCATAAATGTCAATATATTGAATCTCCAGATCCCACTTCAAGACAGATTTATCTCCAAATGGGAAAATGCCATCTATTGTCATAGAAATAAAAAGAACAAACAACGTTAACAGAAAAGCGGACAGATACCAAAATATATTGTATGAGAAAAACTTATAAACTTTATTTTTCTGCATGTTTCCTCCTCAGCCACAAATAAACTCCTCTATCTCCTATCGCTCAGTAATATATCTTAATAGTACGACAGAGTCATAGGTTTTTGTATTCTCTGTACTCCTTCTTATTATAAAAATATTCTTCGGTTTTATCTGCAATTCCCAGATCAGCAAACCATTCTGATTTCATTTTTTTAACAAGCATGGATTTTGTCGGTTCAGCCAAAGTTCTTATATTCCACAGAGAAAAATGAAGAGCATAATTAATATAATCTTTCTCCACCTCTCTGTAAAGCCCTTCAGCAAGCATTCTGTCCCGTAGCGCCGTCAAAGCATCATAAAAGCAGTGCCAGGAATTTTCTCTTGTCTTGGATAAAGAATCTTTCGCATCTCTTCGTTGATGTGCCAAAACCTTTTTTACTACTGTGATGCGTTTCGCAAGTGCCACTGCACTAAAGACAAAGAGAAGGTCATTGCTTGTCCTCTGTTCCTGAAATAACAGATGATTCTCCAAAACAAACTCTCTGTTGTATAATTTATCCCACGCCCAGCCTACAAACACCTTAAAAATATTATCCGTCATCTGCCGATGGTTGAACGGTGTATACGGTGGAATCTCCTTTTCCCGTAAAGTCCACGGCACTTCAGCATATCTGTTTTCATCTGTATAATACTGGTCCGATTTGAATACAACAAAATCTGCGTTATCTGCTTCCGCCTGATTGTAGGCGAGTTCCAGCATATCCGGCTCAAAGAAATCATCGGAATCCAGAAAAGAAAGATATTTCCCCTTCGCAACTGATAATCCGTTATTTCTGGCAGCACCTGCCCCTTTGTTGGGCTGAGTAATTACCTTTATGCGTTCATCTTTTTCCGCATACTCTTCTAGAATTTGTTTCGAACCATCTGTTGAGCTATCATCCACACAAATAATTTCAATATTCTTTAAAGTCTGTCCTGTTATACTGTCCAGACACTGTCTCAAATAATTTTCAACATTATAAACAGGTACAATTACTGATACCAATATATCTTCCATTTTCTCACGCCTCAATTATTTATTCTTCTTGAAACCACGTTTAATCGATCTCGGCAGAAGCATAAGTGCCTTTCCCACTTTAAAAGTTGTAGATTTTCTCACTTCACTGAGTTCCTTTTCCAGTTTTCTCACTCTTGCTGCTTCTGATGTTCCTTCAAACAAAGCGTATTTTTGATAATAGCCTTCCGGATCCTTAACGAGAAGCCCGAATCGTTCCTGTGTTCTTGGAGTGAATACGTTCATATCGATTTCGTCCAATTCGACAGCTCTCTTCATTTCCTTACTTATTCTTTCTACATATTCCCGCTTAAATTCGTCACTTATTCTTCCAATTGTAAACGTATAGCTAAAATAGCGTTTATAATTATAGTAATATTTAAATCTCTCCCATAATTCTTCATTGCCTTTCTGCATAAAGATATCACGTATAAAATCGTACTCAACATTCATGCAGTAAACTTTCTGCTTATTGTTGACAGAAGAGTTAGGATTGTCCCTTCTATTCATATAATAGGGTTTATCTATAAACATGCATCGTTTTGCATATATAAATGTCTGCCAGAAAAATCCGTTATCCTGAAATGATGCTCCCGGGGTCGTATTATGACGAATATGATATTTCTCAATATACTCTCTTCGATAAATCCCGCTCCATGTATTCATAATGAATTTAGTGATATACGGTTTTTCATAGGGATTAATTACCTGATTATAATTTTCACCTGTAGAATCTAGATGATTATAAATCAGCTCCATATTCCCGTTTTCACTGTTCCTCGTAAAACGATAAAAATCAGCTTTCACAAAATCAAGGTCATTATTTTTAGCCGTGTTATACAAATCCTCATACATGTTCAACGGAACAAAATCGTCGGGTTCGACGATTCCGATATATTCTCCGGAGGCTTTATCAAGGCCGTTGTTCATTCCCACTCCATACCCTTCATTCTCTTTGTCAACAAGAACAATACGGGAATCTTTATCTGCATACTCTTTTAATATTTCCAGGGATCCGTCTGTAGATCCGTCATTAATGCAGATTATCTCAATATCTTTTAGTGTCTGACGTGTTACACTCTCCATACATTCCCTAAGATAATCTTCCACATTATAGGTGGGTATGATAATTGATACTTTTGGCATTTTTTCTCCTCTCTTTTTCTTTAACTAATTTACTGTTTTTACAGCTTCTGTAGTAATGGTTTAAACTTTTCCCTATATTTTTCATAAGGATATATATAACTATCTTTCCAAGGATATTCAATCCATTTACTCAGTTCCTTGACATTTGTTATATATTGAACATAATCTAACGATTCCAGCCATTTATATGCTCCTAGAACCTTCTGATAAGAATTATCTAATGCAATACATGGTATTCCTTCTAACGCACAAAAAATCATGCCATGAAGCCGGTCTGTAACTACTAGTTCAGTTGTACCAAGGCGGTCAAAAAAGCGGCGCAACCCCTCTCGTCTGGTTTCTCTGGTCATTTTTTCCCCAACTGTATCAAGTTTTTCTACTTTGGAATACTTTTGTCTTACGATATTGATAATATCCGCCTTTTCCTGTTTAGTAAGTGCTCTTTCTTTATCATCTCTCAAGCAGAGAAGAACCCCCTCTCTGCTACTACTTTTCCTGTTACTGCACAAAGGTTTATGAAACATGACTGTATCCGGAACATATATACTTTCACACGAAAAATTTTTTTGAGCAAATCTATAAGAAGCCACATCTCTGCAACAAAGCAGGAGATTTTCTACTTTATATGCTTTACGTGACTCCTCAAGTTCTTTTTTTCCGTCCTCGTCGTCTGTAAAATAGATTGACTGAGGCATAATGATCTTTTTCTGCTTTTTCCAAATTGAAAAGGCATCTCTGCGAATATATTCTGACTTCGGCCACAGATTACCTACATTCCCACCGCCATGGAAAATAAGAAGATCATTTTCAGAAATCTGCCCTTTCAGACTTTCTTTTACATTCCAGTATTCATTCATTGTAATCTCACAAATATCATCTGCCGAATAGACTGTCTTGAGCATCTCAAGTTCAGTCTCAGAAATCATATGATCGCCTAGATTTCCGAATTCTGGAGTACCAATAAGGTATACTTTTCTTTCATTTCTATTATCTTTAAGTACTTTTTTTATCTTCCGAGGAGCCCATGTCACAGCCCTTCCGACTTTATATGACGTGGATTTTTTTATCTGTTCAAGTTGCCTTTTTTCTTTACTTAATTCATCACTTAATTCTTTTCTTATTTTTGCCGATGTTTTCTTTTCCTTGTTCAGCTGCTCAGATAGACTTTCTATTTCATTTTGTACATTTTTAAGTTTTTCCTGCTGACTTTTCTTTTCATTAACAAGATACTGTAGTCTTTCTTTCAGAGATACTATTTTCTCCCATGCCTGCATATTGGCTGCGAACTCAAATTTTCTTTCATCTTCAATTCCGGCTATAACCTGCCTTTTTTCATTTTCATCCTCTTTATAATAAAGACGCGCAGCCAATTCCATCATTACTCCTATCCTCTGAAGATAAAATCCAACAAAGGGAGGTTCCATAATACTTAAATGCTGCTGAGCAAAATCTATCAGCTTCATTATTCCATAATAATAACCATATATACTCCCAGCCTTCTGTACTGTAGTCATAATAGAATTATCCCTTATCCTTCTGGTAAGACAAGGAATATTGATGTATGCCGCTCTTTTAGAAAGAGCCACACATTCAAGAGTAAACACTTCATCTTCATGCAAAATATTTTCACAAAAATTCAGCCCGTTATTTGTGAGAAAGCTTTTGAGGAAAAATTGCATACAAGCATTTGGCTTAAAATCCCAGTTTGATTGAAGCATGCTAAAGAGTTCTCTTCCTGTAGTAATATCTTCATAATTATTTTTTCGCTTATAATAATCTATATAATTAGAATTCTTCTCCTTTACATCATCGTTTTCAAAAATGACCTCAGCATCAAAAAACAATTGATCTAAAGAATTCACTTCGGCTTTTTGATATAAAACGGATAACACATCTGATGAATGGAGTAAATCGTCACTGTCCAAAAACAAAACATATTTTCCTGTTGCTGCGGCAAGTCCTGCATTCCTTGCAGAAGATAACCCTCCATTAGCCTTGTCGAAAATCACAATACGACTATCTTTTTCTGCATATGCAGCGAGAATATCACGCGATCCATCCTTGGTTCCATCATTCACACATAAAATTTCTATGTTCTGAAATGTCTGCGCAATAACCGAATCCAAACATTCTGCAAGGTATTTTTCCACATTATATACAGGTATAATGACAGAAATTTTCTTTTCCATTTATTTTCCCTCATATATAAAAACAATTCTCAATCTTTATGGTAGATATCTCTTGTATATACTTTCTCTTTAACTACCTTTAATCTGTCATCCATACGGTTTGCAACAATAACATCCGCGCGCTGAGCAAATTCATCGAAATTACGAATCACTTTAGAGTGGAAAAATTCATCATCCTTTAAAGCAGGCTCAAATACAATAACCTCAATTCCTTTTGCCTTAATTCTCTTCATAATCCCCTGAATAGAAGACTGCCTGAAATTATCCGAATCTGTCTTCATAGTCAGTCGATAGATACCAACAACCGATGGCTTCCTCTTCAGGATCATATTGGCAATATGATCTTTTCTTGTCGTATTTGCGTCTACAATTGCCCGAATAATATTATTCGGCACTTTTTCATAATTTGCCAGCAACTGCTTCGTATCTTTCGGCAGGCAGTAACCACCATATCCAAAAGATGGATTATTATAATGTGTGCCGATTCTGGGATCCAGCCCCACCCCTTCTATTATCTGCTTTGTATTCAGTCCCCTGACCTCTGCATAAGTATCAAGTTCATTAAAGTATGCTACTCGAAGTGCAAGATATGTGTTTGCAAACAGTTTGATTGCCTCTGCCTCTGTTGAACCTGTAAAAAGGGTAGGGATATCTTCCTTTATAGCTCCCTCTTTGAGCAGATCTGCAAATTTTCTTGCCCGATCGCTCTCCTCTCCTACTACGATTCTCGAAGGATAAAGATTATCATACAGGGCTTTCCCTTCTCTCAAAAACTCCGGTGAAAACATTATATTCTCTGTATTATACTTTTCCTTCACTTCTTTTGTATAACCGACCGGTACAGTAGATTTTATAACCATAACCGCGTCCGGATTGACTGCCAGTACCCGTTCGATGACTGACTCCACGCTTGAAGTATCAAAATAGTTTAATTCAGGATCGTAATTTGTCGGTGTGGCAATAATAACAAACTCTGCGTTCTCATATGCCTTGGCATCGTCTGTGGTAGCAGTCAGATTCAGCGGTTTCTCCGCCAAGTATTCCTGAATCTCCTTATCGATAATCGGAGATTTTTTATTATTTATCATATCCACTTTTTCCTGAATAATATCAAACGCATACACCTCATTATGCTGCGCCAGAATAATAGCATTTGATAATCCAACATAACCTGTTCCTGCAATTGTAATCTTCATTTTTATACTTCCTTTCGTAAAAAATTCTGATATTTGGTCAATATCTCAATATTAACACATCTCCACTACCTTTACAACCTGCATGAATTTCTGAACTGATCATAAACCATCTATAAACTTTTCTTTATTTTCCTCAGCATTTTTCCCGCCGAGCTTTCAGCCAAAACCACATACTTCCAGTAATATACTATGGGTCTTTGAATCAGAAGACTTATTTTTTTTCTTGTATTTGGAGTAAATACTTTAAAGTCGAGTTCATCCTGTGACTGAGCTCTTTTAAATTCTCTGCTGATTCGATCCACATACCCGCGTTTAAATTCTCTGCTGATCCTTCCCAGAGTGAAAAGATAACTAAAATAACGCTTGTAATTATAGTAATATTTAAAACGGTTCCAAAGTTCTTCATTACCTTGCTGCATAAAAATATCCCTGATGAAATCATATTCAATATTCATACAGTAAACCTTTTCTTTATTTTTCACGGAAGAATTTGGATTGTCTCTACGATTCATGTAATATGGTCTGTCCAGAAACATGCATCTTTTTGCATACATAAATGTCTGCCAAAAAAACCCATTATCCTGAAATGCAGCGCCTGGTGTAGTATTATGCCGGATATGATATTCTTCAATAAACTGCCTGCGATAGATTCCGCTCCATGTATTCATGATAAATTTTGTGACATATGGTTTTTCGAAGGGACAGACCACCTGATTGTAGTTTTCCCCCGATGAATCCAAACGGTTATAGACCAGATTCAGTTCTCCGGTTCTGGTGTCTCTCGTAAAGCGATAAAAATCTGCTTTTACAAAATCAAGTTCATTTTCTTTTGCTATATTATATAAATCTTCATACATAGTAAGGGGTACAAAATCATCCGGCTCTACAATACCGATATATTCCCCCGAAGCAATATCCATCCCGGTATTCATTCCTACGCCGTAACCCTCATTTTTTTTATCTATCAGGATAACCCTTTCATCCCGGTCGGCATATTTGCGGAGAATTTCCAGAGATCCGTCTGTAGATCCGTCATTGATGCAGATAATCTCTATGTCACGCAGCGTCTGGTTTACAACGCTCTCCATGCATTCGCGCAGATAGTTTTCTACATTATATGTTGGTATTACAATTGATACTTTCGGCATAGTAATCCTTTCTGATCAGAGTCTCTCTTATATAGCAGACTTTATTTTTCCCGCCGTATGTTTTTACCGATCTGCTTTATTTTTCTGGCTGTCATGCTAAGCGCCATCCACTTGCGTGCCGCAGACGGGTTCTTCATAATCCAGCAGATTTTCTTCCACTCAAGCGGAGTAAAATATTCTCTGTCCAATTCTTTATTCCGAGCCGCTTCATTAAGTTCGACTGACATTTTCTCCAGATACTCGCCTTTAAATTTCCGGTCAATTCTGGAATATGTCCAAAAGTAGTTACGAAACCGCTGCATAGAATACACAAAGATAAACCGATTTTTCAGATCCGGATGACAGTCCAGAAATTTGTGTATAAACTTATATTCTTCATTCATACAATATACTTTTTCCCTGCTTTTTACAGAGGAATTCGGATTATCCCTCCGGTTCATATAATATGGCTTATTTAAAAAATATACACGCTCTGCCAGACAGAATGTCTGGAACCAAAATCCATTGTCCTGAAAGGACGCTCCCGGTGTAGTATTATGCCGGATATGATATTTCTCGATAAAATCCCGCCGGTAAATACCGCTCCATGTATTAAGGACATAACGGAAAATTCTATCGTTCTTTTTAGGATCAATCACTTCATTGTATCCGGTCCCATCCTTTGACAGAGCATCATAAGTCTTGAGGGTCTCACCTTTTTTATTGCGGACAAACCGGTAAAAATCTGCCTTTACTATGTCCAAATCTTTTTCCTTAGCAACACGATAAAGATCTTCATACATATGAAGATCCACATAATCATCCGGTTCTACAATGCCCACATACTCCCCGGAAGCCCGGTCAAGGCCGTCATTCATTGCACAGCCGTACCCCTCATTTTTTTTGTCGATAATAATAACTCGCTCATCCGTCGCAGCATATTTTTTCAATATATCCAGTGACCCGTCAGTTGATCCGTCATTCACACAGATAATCTCCAAATCTTTCAGGGTCTGTCCGATAATGCTGTCCATACACTCTGACAGATATTGTTCCACATTATACGTAGGTACAATAATTGAGACTTTCGCCATTTTCCTCACTGCCTCTTTCTTTCCTGTTGTTCGCGCAGAACTTTTTCGAAAAAGTCAGCCACATCCCCTGTGTAGCTGCTGCTTTTCGGCCTGCTGATCATCAGATCCCGGAACTCATTCTGCCGCCGGGGATCTGATTCATTATTGTCAATTGCGGCCATCAGTTTCTGAGGATCCCCGGTTATTATGCCCGGAACATATTTCTTAAAATCAATATAGACATCCCTGCTTTCCATATAGGAATCATAGTCAAATGCATAGAAGTACATTGGCTTCCCGAGCATAGAGATTTCAAAAACAACTGCAGAGTAATCAAGGATCACCGCATCCGCCATCTGACAGAAATCAATAGTAGAAAATATTTTATCCTGAATTACATTTTCATTTCGGAGAGTAATACCGCTTAACGGATGGAACTTTGCCACCAGATTATATCTCCCATAGTCGATGGCTTCCGCAAGCCTTTCTGCCGCAGCTTCAAGCTCCTTTTCTTCAAAACTGCCCCCTTCTTTGCGAAAAGTGGGCGCATACACAATTGTCTTTTTTCTTTTATCTGCAAGCTGAGGATAATGTCTTAAAATATCTTCTTCCACATCCGCAATATGTTCTGAATCACACAGAAGATCCAGTCTTGGCAGCGGCATAACAACCATCTGATCCATAGAAGCATGGAATGCCTCGGCAAAAAATCGGCAACAGAATTCACTGCTTGAAAATATATAGGTATAATTTTTATGCATCCGCATAGCTTCTGCCAGAGATCGTTTTGTGCCCTCACCCTTGTCCAGAATACTGTAGCCAAACTTCTTCATGGCTCCAAGTGCATGCCACATCTGTATTACAACCAGACTTTTTCGCTGTTGAAGAACAGACACCGCTATACAATAAGTATCCAGCACTACCATCTCCGAAGTTGCAATATGATACATCTGCCGGAATATATGAAAACAATACCCGATCTTTTCGGGTATGCTCTTTCCGATCATCTTTATCAAAGCAACCTGCTGATATTCCGGATGGCGTCTCTCCATCTCCCGAATCACCAGATCGAAATCCACCGGCAGTACATTGCTTTGGCGCGATATATAGGTAATTTTTTTCTTTACGGGGAACAGTTTGAAAATACTGTATATACCATTCAGCGCTGCCGTTATTCCCCTGATCAACTTTTCTTTCATCATTATGACCACATTTTCTTAATTCGCCAATATAAGCTCCTGCTCTTTATCATGCTCCGCATTTTTACAACAGCTGCATAAGGAAATAAAGAGGCAATAACCAGCATAACAGATACCTTAGTGTGCTGAATCTTCCATGCTTTCACTGCATGCTTCCGGGCTTCTTTCTTCTGTCCATTGCGCAGACAGCGCTCTGCAATCCTGTTTTCCACCAAAGTATCGATTTTCTTTTCAAATTCTTTTCCGAACTTCGCGATCTCATTCCGGTATTTTTCCCGGATATATAATCTCGCATGTATATATTTTTCAGTATTTGCAGAAACCTGATTTGTTGATGTAGAATTGTAATAATTAATGCACGGTTCCGGAACAAAATCCACTTTAGTAACGAGACAGCATCTGATCCACAGATCATAATCCTGCAGCGCGCCTAATTGCAGATCAAACGGTCCTGTCTGATCAAGTACGGACTTACGCACCATTACCTGCGAAGGAGTTCCCATCTCACCACGAATGAAAATTCTCTTTGACAGATCTCCTCTGTACATAGGCTGCGTCTGATATGTAATTCCTGCATCCGCATAGATACAGTTCTGGCTTGCATACACAAGTCCCACATCCGGCTCTCTTTCAAAAATTTCCATCTGCAGCTCTGTCTTCTTCGGCAGCCATTCATCATCATCATCCAAGAACGCGATAAACTCTCCCGTCGCCGCCTCAAGTCCTTTATTTCTCGCATAATTTCCGTTATGTCCGGGATGATACGCAATCAGACGGATCCGGCTGTCTTTTTCAGCAAGTTCCCGGACAACTTCCTCCGTATTGTCCGTTGAGCCGTCTGAAACAACAATAATCTCATCTACCGGACGAGTCTGATTCTGAATGCTTTTTATTGCCCTTGGCAGGATATCGGCACGATTATGTGTCGGTATGATAACACTGATTTTTCCCATCTGTAAAACCTCTTAGATCTATATACTTCACTGTATAAAATCTTAAAAATTTAGAAATTCTTCTGAAAAAATGTCAGAAGTTTATCCCAAAATCCATCTTTCTCATCTACTATAAGACGCTTCTGAAATTTCTTTTCATTTTCCTCTTTTTTCTGTTGTGCATTCAGGGAATTCAGGTAATCCACATATTTTGAATAATGATCACAAACCGGATCAACCTCCCCATACTCCCTAACTTCTCCTCCTTCTATCCATAACGCAGTATCACAAAACTCTCTAACCTGAGGAAGAGAATGGGAAATAAACACAATCGTTTTTCCAACCTTTTTCAGTTCTTTCATTTTGTTAAGACATTTATTTGCAAAGCCCTTATCGCCTACAGACAATGCTTCATCTACAATCAGAATATCCGGATCAAGGCACAAATTAATAGAGAATCCCAATCTGGACTTCATACCGCTGGAATACTTTTTGACCGGCTGATAGAGGAATTCGCCCAGCTCTGAAAAATCTGCAACCCCGTCAATAATTTCCTTTACTCTATGTGGTTTCAATCCGAGAAGTGCACCTTTTAATTCAATATTCTCAAGACCTGTAAGCTGATTATTGAGACCTGTATTAATTGCAATCAACGCCTGTTCTCCGTTGACAATCATCTCTCCTTCATCAATCTCTGAGATTCCGGCTAATATTGTCGCCATCGTCGATTTTCCAGAACCATTGGTGCCGAGAATTCCGACCACTTCTCCCTTTGATATCTGAAAGTTAATCTTCTTTAAAGCATAAAACTTCTTATCTTCAGATTTCTTTTTATCTTTTCCTACCAGTTTATATATTTTTGAAACATTTCTGAATTCAATTGCATATTCTTCCATACATACACACCTATATCAAATCCATGAATTTAGTTCTGAATTTATACATAATCACGCTGCCTATCCAGAACAGTCCGATTGTCCACACCCAGAAAACAAGCATCTGTTTCCAATAGAACAAAATCCCTTCGTGGAAAAAGAAACAGTCTTTGTATCCGCATACAAGGTAATAAATAGGATTTAACTTCATAATAATCTGTAATGTATGCGGAAGCAGTTTAATATCCCACAGAATCGGCGTCAGATACATCAGAAGTCTCATGCATGCAAGGATCAGTTTTCTTGTATCTCTGGCAAGCATATTAAGCACTGAAGTTGTCAGAGACAATGATATACTGAACAATATACTGCAGATGAAATAATAGATAAGCCCAAACCAATGCAGCGATGGATAATGCCCATTAATAGCAAAAAGAACAACAACAATAAGCATCAGGCAGAGATGATTAAACGCCTCTTTCAGTACGACCGTAGCCGGCAATATACTAACAGGGAACTTCATCTTTGTTATAATATTAATTTTCTGATAAACTGCATTGCAGCCGTTAGTAATACAGGGACTGATAAAAAACCAAATCACCATACCGCCAAGCAGCCACGACAAGAAATCAACACCATCGATCTCGTTTCTTTTAAAAACAAAGCCAAACACAAACCAATAAGTTGCGACCTGAATTACAGGGTTTGCAAAATTCCAGAAAATTCCCAGTTTACTGTCTCGCATATCTGCAAGTAGTTCATATTTAGCAATCGAATATATTCTGTATAAATTACGTACATTTTCACGTACAACATAGCTTACGCCTTTAAACATACCGCTACCTCTTATTTATCCCAAATCATTATTGTTTTTCCGGATATCTTATGGATATCTGTCTCAAACGCCTCTATTATATCTTTTATACTGCGCACACGTATCTGTGCCCCCACGATTTTTTCAAGATAATCAATAATATCTGAATGTTCCTTATACAGCCTGAGCAGTCCCTCATAATCTCTTCTTCCGCTTCTGCTGCTTCCTTTCACAGTCAACCCTTTTTCCAGAATCATCCGCGTATTAATTGGAGCCAGTTCCTCCGTAACTCCCATAATACTGATCATTCCTTCCGGGTGGATATAATCAATGATCTGATTGATCGCGCCGGATGATCCGCTTCCGCCCACACATTCAAATGCATGGTTGACCGACACTCCGGCCGGAATAGATGTAATCTCATATGTGGCATCCACAAAGGTAAAATCCGCCATCTTTTGCCAATGCTTTCCGAAAACCGCAACTTTACAGTCGGAAAACATTTTCTTCAAAAGAAGTGATGTAATATACGCAAGATTACCGTCTCCCCATACACCTATCCATTTCCTCCGCGAATGGGCACTTCTGTCAAATCTGCCAATAGCATGGAACGCTACGCTGACCAGCTCTGTAAACGCCGCTACATATGGATTAATATTTTCCGGCAGACTCAGAAGGCGATCCGGCCGGGCCGCCACAAATTCGCGCATAAAGCCGTCTTCACCACTGGCGCAGAACCGGCTGGAGGTCAGATAATTTTCAGCTATTACCTCGTCCTGCTCCTCCGGAATATTCGGTATCATAATTACTGTCTCATTCACCTGAAACGTACCGGTAGGATCATATACAACCTTCCCGATGCCTTCATGGATAAGAGCCATTGGCAGTTTCTGATTCAAGACTTCTTTGTTTCTCGTACCCTGATAGTATCTCTGGTCCGCATTACATATAGACAAATATGTCGGCCGAACGAGAACGTTAGATTCATCCAGATCAACTCTTTTAAAAACCGCTTCAAACTGCCGGGGTCTCTTCAGCTGATACACCGTGTTTAACATGTCTTGCTGCCTCCCAGAATTGCTTCGGCTACCCGAAGATCATGAGGATAGGTAATTTTAATATTTGAGACATCCCCTTCTACTAGATGGACCGGCTCGTTTTTCAGCACATATATTTTACATGCATCGGTCAGTATTCCCCGTTCTTCCTCCGTCAGGCTCTTATAAATTTCCCTTAGCTTTTTTGCTTTAAAGGACTGCGGGGTCTGCCCCTGATACATCATTTTCCGCTCCGGAATATTACTGATAAAACTGCCATCGCGACTCTCCACGATCGTATCGGACGCCGGTATCACCGTATCGCATGCGCCGCATTCCTTAGCATATCTGATGTTTTCTTCTATAATACGGTAGGTAACAAACGGGCGCACAGAATCATGGGTAACAATGATCGTATCTTCAGTCAGGCACCCGGCGTCTTCTATATACTGGACAGCATTCATAATTGTCTCATTCCGGGTATTTCCGCCTTCAATAATAACAATTCTTTCATGATTCCTGATATACTTTTTTATAATATCCTTTGTATATGCAAGCCACTGCTTAGGCGCCAGAACAATAATCTGCTGAAAGTCAGGATTTACAGCAAACTTTTCTACTGTGTGAATCAAAATCGGACGTCCTCCGACTTCCAAGAACTGCTTTGGCTTATCGCTGTTTCCCATTCTTGTTCCCTGACCGCCGGCAAGAATCACGCCATATACCTGCTTGTCCATTACATTTTCTCCTTTTGTATTACAGATCCGTAAATTCACCTTATTTTTCGCTCATAACATAGTAGCAATTCACTGTACGTTTGTCAAGCAACGCATAGAATTCACCAAGTGCAGCAAGACATTAAAACCATGTTATTTTATCCCCGAACGCATATATCACGATTCCAATAATAATTATTATATTTCCGAACACCTTTTTCTTCGATACTTTTTCCTTCAGAAAAACCACGCTTAAAATCATAATATATATATAACTGGTAGTTTCCAGCACCGGTCCCCAAGACAAATCTACCCCCCGATATGCCAGTACAGTCAATAGGGATGCTCCAAAAAAGCAGGCATAAGCCCCTAGTACAAGAGGGTTCACTATTTCTCTTATTTTATTTTCATGTTTCTGATTTGCACTTTTCTTAAGAGCTATCTGAGAACAAGACGACACAAAAACCGAAATCAAAAACAAGAGTACATATCCGATATTATTCATCTTTTTCCCTCACTACAATTAAAATTCCGGCTATGATGATTGCCGCACCAACCAGTTTATTCCAGGTAACTGCTTCCCTAAAGAAGAGCCACCCCCACAGAATCCCCCATACAACTACGATCGCTTTATTAGCAAACGCCGTAGTCAACGGGAATTTTTTCAAAACTCCCTGCCAAAGCACTGCATACAGCATCAGGCAGAATAAAACCGCTCCATATAATAGAACAAAAGTAATTCCTGTCTGCCCTGCTGCACTCTTCGACAACACGCTTGTCAGAGAATAAATGATCAGTACAATATGGAGAAAGAGATAATTAAAAATTCTGCTCTTTTTCATTGCCTTCCCCCTCATATCCTATTACATCTCTGATTACATACTGCGGCGAATTATTAATACTGATGTAAATACGTCCGATATACTCGCCGATTAACCCCAGCATGAAAAGTATACATCCCCCAATCACCATAAATGCAGCCATCATCGAGCTCCAGCCAACCGGGACATTTGGATTGACAAATTTATTAATCACCGTATAAACTGCATAAATAAACCCCAAAAAAGCAAAAAACAGTCCGAGAGCAGTTGCAATTCGCAACGGTTTTACCGAAAAGGCAGTAAAGCCGTTAAGCCACAGCCGTAACAACTTTTTAAAAGAATATCCTGACTGCCCTTCTTCTCTCTCATGATGATTCACTTTCGCATTTTTGATATTTTTTGTAGCGCGTAGAATGAGACCAATTACATAAGGGTAGGGATTCTCATATTTAACAATTTCATCAACGATAAATCTTCTGACTGCAAAATAGCTGGACACAAACAGATTTTTCGGCTTTCCAATCAGATATTCCGTCATTTTTGCGTTTATCCTGCTTCCTATATTACGGAAAAACGAATGCTTCTTCTGCTCATATTCCGCGTAAACCACATCCGTTTTTTCGTCCATTGCATCCAAAAGTTTGTAGACCTCTTCAGGCGGAGTCTGTCCATCATCATCCAGACAGACTACCACATCCCCTGTGACATGGCGAAAACCAGCCATCAGAGCTGCATGCTGTCCAAAATTTTTTGCAAGACTGATTCCTTTTACGTTGTCCCATTTTTCACATATTCTTCGGATGGCCCCGAAAGTATCATCCGGTGAACAATCATTAACCAGAACAATCTCACACTCATCATTCTCCCGGATTGTATTCTGTATTTTATCGACAACTTTACCGATTGTATGTTCAGAACGGTAACAGGGAATCACGAATGACACTTTCATTACTATTCCGCACTCCTTTCCGGATTAATTAATGCCATCAGAACGATATCTCTATATTCTCCATTGAGAAAAACTTCATCTTTCAGATACGCCTCCTGAACAAATCCCGCGTTTTCATAGCTCTTAATCGCGCCTTTATTGTCTGCGAGTACGCGAAGAAATATCTTGTGCAATTTTAGCTCTGAAAAACCATATTGTACAATGGATTTTGCCGCTTCTGTCCCGATTCCTTTTCCTCTAGCACTATCTTCTCCGATAAAAATCCCATATTCTGCTTTTCTATTCTGATAATCAATATCACGTAGAAAAACTGATCCCACTGGGAAATCACTATCCTTTTCATATATCACGAATTGAGCAGCCTTTCCAGTATTCACCACGTTCTCCAGCCAATTTGTATGTCCTTCCACCGTGAAAGGACGCTGATCGAGAAAATATTTTCTGACATTATCTTTGTTACGCCACCGGATAATATTTTCCGTATCTGCGGAAGTAATAGATTTTAAATATACTTTTTCACTATAATCAACAGTCATTTTCTTATCCTTTATAGAACTCCCTGATTTTATCAATTACCTTGTCTCTGTCTTCCTTTGTAAGATGATAATACATAGGAAGGCGAAGAAGCCTTTCACTCTCTTTAGTCGTATATACATCTTCTCCGCTAAAACGGCCAAATTTCATGCCTGCAGGAGCAGAATGTAACGGTATATAGTGGAATACCGTATTAATCTCATTTTCTTTCAAGTACTTGATTAAAGAAGTTCTCTCCTCCAAATCTTTCGCTTTAATGTAAAACATATGAGCGTTATGGACGCACCCATCCGGAATATAGGGGAGTTCAATTTTCCCTTCATCTGCCAGTTCTTTCAAGCCATTATAATATTCGCCCCAGCTGTTCAATCTGTCCTCATTTATCTCTTCCGCCTTTTCCAGCTGTGCCCAAAGATATGCAGCATTCATATCGCTGGGAAGATAAGAAGATCCCCAATTCACCCATGTATATTTATCAATCTGCCCCCTGAAAAATTTACTACGGTTTGTGCCTTTTTCTCTGATAATCTCCGCATCTTCGATTCTGCTGTTATCACGAATCAGCAGTGCTCCGCCCTCTCCCATGCTGTAATTTTTAGTCTCATGAAAACTGTAACACCCAAAATCACCGATTGTTCCGAGAGCCCTTCCTTTATAAGAAGACATTACGCCCTGCGCTGCGTCTTCCACTACAGCCAGTCCATATTTTGCGGCAATTTCCATAATACGATCCATCTCACAGGCAACACCAGCATAATGCACCGGAACAATCGCTTTTGTTTTCTCAGTTATTGCCGACTCGATCAATTCTTCATTAATATTCATTGTATCAGGACGAATATCGACAAATACGGCTTTCGCTCCTCGCAGGACAAAGGCATCTGCCGTAGATACAAAAGTAAAGGAAGGCATAATCACTTCATCTCCCGGTTTGATATCTAAAAGCAGCGCTGCCATTTCTAACGCATGAGTACAGGATGTTGTAAGAAGTGCTTTTTTTGTTCCTGTTTTTTCTTCGATCCATGCGCTACACTTTTTCGTAAACTCTCCGTCTCCGCAAATCTTATGATTTTCAATTGCTTTTTTTATATAATCATTTTCTTTTCCAACATACGGCGGCATATTAAATGGTATCATTCTTTTCTCTCCTTTTTATCACATAAATCAGACAACCATATTTTCAACTATGGTTGTCTGATCATTTACTGTGCAAGTTTTTTCAAATATAGTCCATATGGTGTTTTGATCAGGCCGTCAGCCAGTCTGTTCAGCTGCTCTTTGTCAATAAATCCTTTTTTATAAGCAATTTCTTCAATACATGAAATGTAAAGCCCCTGCCGTTTCTGAATCGTTGCTATAAAATTTGCTGCTTCCATCAAAGCATCTGGATTTCCCGTGTCAAGCCACGCAAACCCTCTTCCCAAAGGCTGTACTTTCAAATTACCGTTTCTAAGATATATATTATTAATACTGGTAATCTCCAATTCCCCTCTCGATGAAGGTTTTACGTTTTTGGCTATATCCACCACCTGATTATCATAGAAATAGAGCCCCGGAACAGCATAATATGATTTTGGCTTTTCCGGTTTCTCTTCAATTGAAAGAGCGTTCCACTGATTGTCAAATTCAACAACGCCGTAATCTTCCGGATTACTGACATAATAGCCAAATATCGTCGCTCCATTTTCTCTTGAAGCCACATTCTGAAGAAGCGTTGAAAAGCTCTGTCCATAAAAAATATTATCTCCCAAGACAAGTGCAACTCTGTCTTTTCCTATAAATTCTTCTCCTATGATAAATGCTTCAGCAAGACCTCGGGGTTTATCCTGTACTGCATATGATATTTCCAGACCGATCTGATTTCCGTCTCCCAGCAGTTCCTGAAACACCGGAATATCCCTCGGTGTGGAAATAATAAGTATCTCCCGTATTCCTGCCAGCATTAACGTAGAAAGAGGATAATAAATCATTGGTTTATCATACACAGGCATAATCTGTTTGGAAACGGCTTTGGTAAGCGGATACAATCTCGTACCAGAACCGCCTGCCAGAATAATTCCTTTCATGTTATATCTTCCTCTCTTGTTCTGAATTCTGTTTTCTTCTTACTTTGTACCATACATATCTTCATAATATTTCTGATAATTTCCGCTTGTCACATGCTGCATCCACTCTTCATGCTCAAGATACCATTGAACAGTACGCCGAATTCCATCTTCAAATCTGGTATCCGGAACCCACCCGATTTCTCTTTTAATCTTATCTGGTGCAATCGCATATCTCCTGTCATGCCCTTTTCTGTCTTGAACAAAAGTAATCAAATCGTTACTGATATTTTTCCTGCGCTCATCTGTCTCAGGTAAAAGTTCCTGCAGTGTACTAAGGATAGTATGAATAATCTGAATATTCTGGCGTTCATTATGACCGCCTATATTATATGTCTCGTAGAGACGCCCCTTTTCCTGAACCATGTCTATTCCTTTTGCATGATCCTCCACATACAGCCAGTCTCTTACATTTTTCCCATCGCCATATACAGGAAGAGGTTTTCCTTGAAGCGCATTGTTAATTACGAGAGGAATCAGTTTTTCGGGGAACTGATATGGACCATAATTATTGCTGCAGTTTGTAATATTAGCCGGGAATCTGTAAGTGTCAATGTATGATTTTACCAGCATATCAGATGAGGCTTTGCTTGCAGAATAGGGACTGTGTGGATCATAAGGTGTTGTTTCGTAAAAATAGGACCCATCATCATCAAGTGAACCGTATACTTCATCTGTAGAAACATGAAGGAACTTCTTGTCCTCCTTGTAACTGCCATCCTCAAGTTCCCATGCAGCCTTTGCCGCATTTAGCATCACGAGAGTGCCCAGAACATTGGTCTTTACAAACACTTCTGGATTTTTAATGCTTCTATCCACATGGCTTTCCGCCGCAAAATGAACGACACGGTCTATATCATTTTTCTCAAAGATCTTATTTATTGCTTCCGAGTCACAGATATCGGCCTTTATAAAAACATAATTATCCCGATCTTCTATTGTTCTCAAATTTTCCAAGTTACCGGCATATGTCAATTTATCGACATTGATAATTTTAATATTATCCCCATATTTTCCGAACATATAATGAATATAGTTGGACCCAATAAAGCCCGCGCCTCCCGTTACTAAATATGTCTTCATAATTACTCTCCTTGCAATTATTATCTCGTGTAAGTATAACACTTATATTTTTTTCTGACAACATCTATCTCAGTTTTTCCTCCTATACAGAAAAATCGGCATAGTATTATCTATGCCGATTTTCCCATATATTATTAATCAATAAACGACTACTTTTGTGGAAGATGGTATATTATCATAAATCCACTTTGCATTTGATAAACTCAACCGCACACATCCATGAGATGCATTAATTCCCAGTCTTCCATCTTGAATAGAAGTCATACTGCCCGGATTATACAAAACAGAATGAAACAGATAATTACCATAAAACTGTGTATAATACCAGCATGAATAACCACTGCCAAAAACTTTCCCTTTAATTCCTACTGTAAACTGACCTTTTACTGTAGGTGTAGAAGAAGCCCCAGTAGTGCAACTCCAGTAATACTTCTGAGTCCAATTGCCTTTGGATCCATTGTAAATACCTACTTTATTCGCCTTTGTATCTACGAGAATAAGCCATTTTGTGCTGCTGCTGTACTGTTGAGCCTTCTGAGCCATTGCTTGTCCTTCCACGATTAAGGCACCATTGCTACCAAAAGTATACCATTTCCCGTCAATCTTTACAGTTCCAATCTGTAGTATTCCTGAACTGTTATAAAAATAGGTTTTTCCCGCTTCTGTTCTCCACCCTGTATACATATCCCCATTACTCTTGAAATAGTACCAGTTGTGTCCTATCTGTTTAGCACCTTGAGCAAGACGGCCGTTACTGTCATAATAATATCTTTTTCCGTCATCATTTCGCCAACCCGTGTAGGCGGCTCCATTGTTCTGAAAATAATACCAGTAACCATCTATCTTTTGCGTACCGAACACCAGATGTCCTTTACTGTCATAATAATATAATTTACTGCCGTCTTTACGCCAGCCTTTCTGCATTACCCCGTTACCCTGAAAGAAATACCAGTAACCATCTATTTTTCTTGCTCCCTGTACTAACGTACCGTCCGTATCATAATAATAAGCTTTATTTCCTTCATAACGCCATCCGCCCGGGAACATTACACCGCTGTTGTCAAAATAATACCACTTATTATCTATCTTTTTGGAGCCTACTGCCATAATACCCGAGCTATCAAAATAATAAGTTTTCCCGTCCATCTCTTTAAATCCACGGTACAACGTCCCATCTTCGTTATAATAGTACGTCTTGTTCCCGTCCGTACGCCATCCGTCGGAAAACATCACACCGTTGTCGTCAAAATAATACCACTTATTATCTATCTTTTTGGAGCCTACTGCCATAATACCCGAGCTATCAAAATAATAAGTTTTCCCGTCCATCTCTTTAAATCCACGGTACAACGTCCCATCTTCGTTATAATAGTACGTCTTGTTCCCGTCCGTACGCCATCCGTCGGAAAACATTACACCGTTGTCGTCAAAATAATACCACTTATTGTCTATCTTTTTAGAGCCGATTGCCAGATTTCCTGTGCCGTCAAAGTAATATGTATTTCCATTCAGTACAGTAAACCCACGCTGTAATGTTCCGTCTGCGTTATAGTAGTATGTCTTGTCACCGTCTGTTCTCCAACCATTGGTAAACAATATACCTTCCTCATCAAAATAGTACCAGTTATCCCCAATCTTTTTAGAAGATGCCAAAAGAAGATAGGGTTCTTCTTCAATATAAAAATAGCTCTCTCCGCCAGAACTTCTCTGTAACCCTAACTTCAGGTATCCATTCTGATCAAAAATATACAGACGTCCGTTTATATTATATTCTCCTACTGCAACTTGACCATTATTTGTGTAATACCTGATTCCACTTTCATCTACAATAAATCCTGTTTTAGTCACTGTATCGTTTTCTTCTGTTCCCGTTATACCATTGTTATCCACCAGAGTTGAATCATTGGACTGATTTTCATTCTGCTGAACATTCGGTTTCTCCACCCTACTTTCTTCTGTTTTTTCTGGAGACGAAATTACAGATTCGGATTTAGATTCATCGGTGTCTGTCTGATCTTTTGGCTTCTCAGCCAGCTCTTGATCATCAATTTCCTGAAACTGCTTATCTTCAAAAAAATTTTCTTCTGATTCCGAATAGCCTTCATCTTCAACAATTGGCACTACTGTCGAATTCTCTGCATATTCAACGGTCTCTCCTTTTGCATAAGATACTGCCGGTACGTTCGTGACAAGCAACGCCACAGCTAAAAAAGCAAACACCACATTCCTTTTCATGTTTTCCCTCCTATCGCAAACTCGTTTTTGATTTCTATATACTTTATTGTAGCTCTCCATTGCTACTGAAATAGTACCATTTTCCGTCTATTTTTGTAGCTTTCTGTGCAAGATGCCCTTCCTCGTTATAATAATATGTCTTACTCCCATCTTTTCTCCAGCCTGTATACATATTACCATTCCCGGAAAAATAATACCAGTAGGGACCTATCTTTTTGGCTCCTTGTGCAAGGTGCCCTTCCTCGTCATAATAGTATGTCTTTTCTCCATCTTTTCTCCAACCTGTATACATATTACCATTCCCGGAAAAATAATACCAGTAGGAACCTATCTTTTGAGCTCCTTGTGCGAGATGCCCTTCCGCATCATAATAATATATCTTTTCTCCATCTTTTCTCCAGCCTGTATACATATTACCATTTCCAGAGAAAAAATACCAGTGGGAACCTATCTTTTGAGCCCCTTGCGCGAGATGCCCTTCCGCATCATAATAGTATGTCTTCTCTCCATCTTTTCTCCAGCCTGTATACATATTGCCATTTTCGGAAAAATAATACCAGTAGGAACCTATCTTTTTGGCTCCTTGTGCGAGGTGTCCCTCCTCATCATAATAATATATCTTATCCCCGTCTTTTCTCCAGCCTATATATGCTGCGCCATCTTGCCCCGAATCAAAATAGTACCAACTATCACCAATTTTCTGTGCACCAAAAAGTTGGTTTTTTCCTTCATAACCATATATTTTTCCATCAATAACAACTATATTACGCTGTGCTGTAATGGAAGCACCCAAATCAATATTTAGATCTACATTGCCCGATATTCCATTAACAATCCCCTGAGAAGAACACTGCCACATATTGTATTCACCGGCATATGTACAAGAAGTATTATACTGAGCCACCCATTTGTCCCACTGAGCAAATCTGCTGTCCGTCAGATAATTGGTAAACCAGTCTGTATTCGCATATACTGCCACCTCATATCCTGCACTTTCAATTATATCACAAAACGCTTCTGCAACATCAGCTATCTGGGTCGTACTTAATTTACTTCGTATTGAACTTTCTTCCAAATCATAATAAATAGGATACGAAAGGTCATACCCGCTTACTAGTCTTAAAACATGTCTAGCCTCACTTTGAGCTTTTGCCACAGTGTCAGCATAAGAATATAAGTATGTACTAAATGGGATTCCATATTGTTTACATGCGTTTGCATTCAAATACCAGTAATCATCGTCTTGTTCCTCCTGGTCCTGACCATAGCCACATCTTATAATAGCATACTCAACCCCTGCTGCCTGAACTTTTGACCAGTTTATCACTCCCTGATGTTCACTTACATCAATACCGTATCCCACTGCTCCTGGGACATCCGTTGGCCATGTTGTATATTGTGAATATCTTTCCTTTGAAGATATCTGCTCGCCATCTTTATAACGCCAACTGTTTGCCTTGTCACCTTTTTCCGGATTATTTTCCGAAACTCCGTTTTCTTCTTTATTCCCGTTAGATATATCTAAATCCGAAAGAGCTTCACTTTGACTGTCCTCTACTTGTTGTCCCCCATTTTCCGCAGCCATTTTTTTTACTTCCTCTTCCTTTTCAGTCTGATCTTCCACATTCTCAGTAAATTCGGTAGCTGAAGCAACCCGTACATCTGTTCCTACAATGGATAGAAGTAGCAGGATTGCAAGTATTCTCTGCCCTTTTCTTCTCGTCATCAAAAATGAACTCCTTTCATAATAAACTACACACTTTAAAACATTATCATTCTATCAATTCTAAAACACCAATTCAACTGTAAAAACTTACAATTATATCCCCTGCGAGCATCAAGCAATCACCTGCAGTTCATTGAAAGAAAACATTTCATCTGATCCACAAGTCAATAAATAAAAGAGCACAGGCAGATCTCCTGTACTCTTTCTGTATTTATGATTTATTTTTTTCAGTTCAACAATTCGCCGTCCGGCAGTGTTCCGCCTTCTTCTACGACATTCGCAAGATCGATGATTTTCTGCAGCTCTGTCT
>ERZ1643247.1182-NODE-1182-length-25751-cov-8.304950_pt1 | contig 25751 bp, 20 predicted proteins | sample MGYA00579264_ERZ1643247 | MGnify/ENA primary metagenome ERZ1643247 (study PRJEB29033, sample SAMEA4952262) | chicken gut metagenome | biome: Broiler Chicken; feature: Gastrointestinal Tract; material: Caecum | place: Ireland | collected 2018 | study: Broiler... | reverse complement strand
AACTCATCGCGTTTTTCGCCGCATTGTCTATGTGCCTTATAATGCTTGCCGCCCTCATGGGCGGCGGGCTTACGGCATATGCGGAAAGCCCTGTAAATAGTTCGGACGGCGTATATTCCGTTCCCGTCAACTTGGACGGCCTTGCAATGGGTGCGGATAATTTTTCGCCCTCGGCAACCGTCGAAAAGAGCGGCGAAAACTACTACATGACCTTCGGGCACAGCTCGTCCATATCGGACATGGTTCTGGAAAGCGGGAATATGCAGACCGGCTACACCGTGCGGACGGAGAACGGCTGGACGTATTACACCTATACCATGTCCGCCGAGCGTTTGCAGAGCAGCCTTTCCTTTTCGGCGTATATCAACGCCATGAGCAGAGATGTCAGCTTTACCATTACGCTAAACCTCGGTGGCGGCACGCGCACGGGAGATTACGTTGACGTCGGCGAACGCCCCGCAGAGTATGTTCCCGTTATCGAAACGACGGCGGGCAGGGAGTACGAAGCGGCGCGGGGAACGGTGTTTCCCATCCCGTCCGCCACGGCAACGCTGGGGAGTGAAAACCTTGACGTGAGTATTTCGGCGTATTACGTTCAGGGCGGCGAGCAGACGGAAGTGCCTATCACAAATAATTCTCTTACGCTGGAAAACGTAGGGGAGTATCACGTCGTGTACCGTGCGGAGAGCGCAACGTATAAGACTAATCTCGGCAACAATACCTATACGGAATACGACGTGGCGATAACCTCTGTTGCAGGTGGCAGCACGCTTGCAAAGTTCGAGGACGCAAACGGCGTGCTTGCAGAGGGAACGTCGTTGCTTGCAAGCCGCATCACGTTGGGGAGTAGTGTCTATACGACGGCGGCAGATAAAATGGCGGGCATAGCGGACAACTTTGAGGTGTTCGGCGTTTCACTCGTCGGAACAGACGGAACGCAGGTAACGCCGAGCGGAAATATCACGCTGTACTTGCAGGCGGATATGACCTATGACCGCAACGAAGTCGTTGTCTATCATATGGCGGAGGACGGCACGCTTACGGAAATCGCCGCCGACGGGTACGGGCGGTATGTGCGGTTCGATACGGATAAGACGGGAACGTTCATCGTCTGTATTCCCGGCGTGGCGTTTGTCATGCCGATGTGGGGGTATGCCGTGATTCTCGTCGCGTGCGTGCTTGTGGTCGCGGCGGCTGTAACGGTTACGGTCATGCTTGTCCGCAGAAAGAAGAAAGCCAATAAAGCAACGAAAGAAAATTAAAAAGGCGGGGAAAGGAATGCTGAATAACGAATCGATGGAGATGTATTTGGAAACTATATTGAGGTTGTGCGAATGAGGTATCCCGATTCGCGAAGCAGATATTGCTACAAATATGAATATCACGAAAGCATCGGTTTGTAAGGCGGTGCAGAGGTTAAATCAACAAGGACTTGTTCGATATGAGAGCCATCGTATATCCTTGACGCAGGCCGGGAAAGAGGTGGCCGAGGAGGTTATATGAACGTCATTGTATTCTGACCAAATTCTTGATTACGCTCGGCGTTTCATACACCGTTGCTTAACAGCTATCGTTCTCAAGTAGAGCATTATACCGCGTACATCAAGCAGAAAAAGAAATGGAAGTTCGCCGGTATTTATTCGGATGAGGCCATTACGGGCACTCGGGTTGCAAAACGTGAGGATTTCCAAAGGCTTATCAATGACTGTTTGAACGGCGATGTCGATATGATTTTGACAAAATCAATGATAAGATTTATAAGAATGTCAAGGAGCATTGTCAGGTCAGAGCAGCTATTACGCTATAAAAAATCGGGCGGAAATATTATGTTGCCGCCCGATTACATTGACGTTTTCTGCTGAAAATGATATAATGGCAATGATAATTTTATATAAAAATGATTACATATCCAAACAGACGTGTCTGCCTGATTGGGTATATCGAAAAACCGTAACCAATGTATGAATGGCACATCTCTAAGTATGACACACGACACACGTCGAGACGGTGGCCTATCTTAAAAGGAAATAGTATAGCCTGGCGATTATAAGGAATTGTCCTTAAATCCGCTCCGGGGGATAATTAAGGCGTCGGGCGGCGGAAGTACGCCATAGCCTTACTAATTAAGGCGTCGGGCGGCGGAAGTACGCCATAGCCTTACTAATTAAGGCGTCGGGCGGCTTTTGTATAGTCGGCACATAAACGAAGAGCTTAAACAGCGGCAATTTCGGCGCCAAAAAAGATAAAACGCACAAAAAGGAGAGATTTTATGGCACAATATGTCACGGTTGTCGATTATGACTCCAATTGGCCGCTGTTATACCAACGGGAAAGACAAAAAATCGCGGACGTTTTGCAGGGCAACTGCATTGCCCTTTACCACATAGGCAGCACGTCGGTGCCGGGGCTGGCGGCAAAACCCGTAATAGACATTATGGCGGCGGTGAAAAGTCTGGAAAAAACCGATGAAAAGGCTGCAGAGTTTGAAAAACTCGGGTACGAATATATGGGCGAGTTCGGCATCAAGGGCAGGAGATATCTAAGAAAAGGCGGCGACAGGCGCACCCATCAGATACATATTTTCGGCGTCGACAACATGGGCGATATAGTAAGGCATTTGGCGTTTAGAGATTACCTTCGTAAAAACGCGGAAGAAGCCGAGCGTTACGCCGCGCTAAAAAAGCAGCTTGCCGAACGGTATCCTCGCGATATAGAGGCGTACTGCCGCGGCAAAGAGGATTATGTCGCCGCTGTGGAAAAAACGGCGCTGGCCGTGTACGACGACACGTGGGACAGACTGTATTTTGCGGCGAGAAAGGTGCAGGGAGGCCGCAGCTTTTCCCGTTTGATGACGGGAGGACAGGTGGCGGCGGCGCTCATTACGTCGGCGGGCAATATTTATACGGGCGTATGCATCGATTCGGCGTGCTCTTTGGGAATGTGCGCCGAACGCAACGCAATGGCGAATATGATAACATGCGGCGAGCATGAAATAAAACGCATCGTCGCCGTTATGCCGGACGGACGTGCGGGGATGCCGTGCGGCGCCTGCCGTGAATTTATGATGCAGACCGACGAAAATGCCGGAGGAATAAAAATACTGCGCAGCTACGAAACAAAAGAATACGCGCTTTTATCGTCGATTGTGCCCGAATGGTGGTATAATAATAAAGAAATTTAATAAAAATGAGAAATATGTTATGAAAAATCTGATAGTATATTTTTCCCGCGCAGGAGAAAATTATTGCAACGGCGCCATAAAAGTCATCCAAAAGGGCAATACCGCGGTGGCGGCGGAATTTATACGCGACGCCGTAGGCGGGGATATGTTTGAGATAAAGACGAAAAAGATCTATTCCGACAACTATTACAAATGCATAGAGCAGGCCAAAGAGGAAATGCAAAACGGCGAACGTCCCGAATTGCAGACCTATCCGGGCAGCGTCGACGGATACGACACGGATTTTTTGTGTTACCCCAACCGGTTCGGCACCATGCCCATGGCGGTGTACGGCTTTATGGAGCGATACGATTGGTCTGGCAAGACAATCGCCGCGCTATGCACAAACGAAGGCAGCGGAATGGGTGCGTCCGAGAGCGCGCTTGCGTCGGTGTGTAAGGGCGCAGCTATATTAAAGGGTTTGTCCGTACACGGCTCGGACGTGCATAGCAGCGGTAAAAAAATAGCAGAGTGGGCAAAGAACGCCGTAAAACAATAAAATTATATTTGCGTAAGCCGCGCATAATAAATTGACAAACCGCCGGCAAAATGGTATTATTAAACCGTACCGAAAATACGAGTTTCCGCGACTGACAGATAATTGTGGATTGACACAGTGGAACGGAAATCGGGAGGGTTAATGCCGACTGTCTGGGCGCACTTGTGAAGAACGTGTTATAAGTGCGCCCTTGTATATTTTAAACGGAGGGTTTTCATGGAAAAAGTAGCTATTATCATGGGCAGCGACAGCGACGCGCCCGTCGTTAAAAAAGCGGCCGATATGCTGGACGAGTTTGGCGTCGAGTACGAGATGCATGTATATTCGGCGCACAGAACGCCCGAAAAGGCCGCGGAGTTTGCTTCTTCGGCAAAGAAAAACGGCTTTGGCGTCATCATCGCGGCGGCGGGGATGGCGGCTCATCTGGCGGGAGTCATCGCGTCTAAGACTGTTTTGCCGGTAATAGGCGTGCCGTGCTCGTCGGCCAATCTCGGCGGAATGGACGCGCTGCTGTCCACCGTGCAAATGCCGACCGGCGTACCGGTGGCGACGGTGGCGATAAACGGAGCGGCAAACGCAGCTCTTCTCGCCGTGGAGATACTGGCGCTTAAAGACGACGGATTGTTTGCAAAACTGGTCGAATACCGCCGTTCGGCACAAAACAAGGTATTGGAAAAGGACGCGGCGCTTTCGGGCGGAGCAAAGCAATGACTGCCGCCGCGCGGACAAGCAAAAAAGACTAAATTTTATCATTACGGAAAAGCCGTAAACAGGAGTAATTTTTATGGAAAAGAAAGAGCAGCTTTATGAAGGAAAAGCAAAAAAAGTATATGCTACCGACGATCCATCGCTGTGCATAGTCTCGTACAAAGACGACGCGACGGCGTTTAACGGCGCCAAAAAGGGCACGATTGCCGGCAAGGGCGTCGTAAACAACCGTATGACCAATATGCTCATGCAGCTGTTGGAAAAAAACGGAGTACCGACGCATTTCGTGCGCGAGTTGTCCGACCGCGAAACGCTGGTAAAAAAGGTGTCCATCGTGCCGCTCGAAGTGATAATACGCAACGTATCGGCCGGTTCGTTCGCAAAACGGTACGGAGTGGAGGAGGGCATAGTGTTTGACAGCCCCACAATAGAGTTTTCTTATAAATGCGACGCTCTCGACGATCCGCTGATAAACGAATATCATGCTCTCGCGCTAAAACTCGCCACCAAAGACGAGATAGACGCCATCAAAAAATACGCCTTTAAGGTAAACGACGTCTTAAAGGAATATTTTCTCAAGCTGGGAGTGCGCCTCATCGACTTCAAGTTGGAATTCGGGCGTCTGCCGGACGGCAAGATAGTGCTGGCCGACGAAATCTCGCCCGACACCTGTCGTTTTTGGGACGCAAAGACCAACGAAAAGCTGGATAAGGATCGCTTCAGACGCGACATGGGCGGCGTGGAAGAGGCCTACAAAGAAATATTCGAGCGCGTTACCGCCGGAGAATAAACATGAACTGTAAAATTCATGAAGAATGCGGCGTTTTCGGTATATTCTGCCGCGAAACTTCGCAAGTGGCAAAAACAGCGTATTATGCCTTGTTCGCTTTGCAGCACCGCGGACAGGAATCGGCGGGAATTGTCGTAAACCACGACGGAGTTTTTTCGGCTTATAAGGATAAAGGTCTGGTAAACGACGTATTTACGTCCGAAATTCTGGAAAAACTGGGCGGCGGCGAAATCGCCATAGGCCACGTCCGTTACAGCACTACGGGGCTGAATCAGCGCGAAAACGCCCAGCCCATCGTCGTCAATCACCTTAAAGGAAACATGGCGATAGCGCACAACGGCAATCTCGTCAATTCGTACGAGTTGCGTTCGCGGCTGGAAAACGAAGGCTGTATATTCCATTCCACCACGGATACGGAAGTAATAGCGTATATCATCACAAAAGAGCGCGTAAGGACCCGTTCGATAGAAGAAGCCGTGCTGGCGGCGATGGACGTAATAAAAGGCGCGTATTCGCTGGTGGTCATGTCGCCGGCAAAACTCATAGCCGTGCGCGACCCGCACGGATTCAGACCGCTGGTATTCGGCGTCCGTGAAGACGGAGCACACGTCGTCGCGTCCGAGTCATGCGCTCTCAATGCCATAGGCGCCAAGTTTGTCCGCGAAATAGAGCCGGGCGAAATGGTGGTCATCACCAAGGACGGCGTAAAAAGCGATAAGTCGCACTGCGGCGGCAAAAGATCGCTGTGCGTGTTCGAGTTCTTTTATACCGCCCGTCCCGATTCAATACTGGACGGATGCTACGTGCATGACGCGCGCAAACGCGCCGGCGCCTTTTTGGCGGAAAAGTACAAGATAGACGCCGATATAGTAATTGGCGTACCCGATTCGGGACTGGACGCGGCGCTGGGGTATTCGCAGGCGTCGGGCGTGCCGTACGGCATAGGCTTTCTAAAAAACAAATACATAGGCAGGACGTTTATTGTGCCCGACCAGCAGACGAGAGAGGACAGAGTGCGCATAAAGCTCAACGTCATAGCGTCGGCTGTGCGCGGCAAACGCGTTATTTTGGTGGACGATTCGATAGTGCGCGGTACCACCAGCCGTCCCATAGTCAAACAGCTTCGCGACGCCGGAGCGACGCAGATTCACTTTTTGTCGTCGGCGCCCAAGTTTTTAAATCCGTGCTATTACGGAACGGATATCGATTCGCGCGATAATCTCATCGCCTGCCATTACAACGATGAGGAAATCGCCAAAATAATTGGCGCCGACAGCGTGGGCTATCTGGACATTGCTCAGGCGGCGCGTATAGCGGGCAAAGAGGACGCGGGATATTGCATGGCGTGCTTTGACGGCGTATATCCCACCGAAATTCCCAAGCGCCCCGGCAAGAACAACTTCGAACGCCCCATGAGCGAAAACCCGAAATTCCGTAAACAGGGAGGTGCAGAATGAAAAGTCATTCGGAAAGTTACAAAAACGCCGGCGTGGACATTACCGCCGGATACAAAGCCGTGGAGCTGATGAAAAAGCATATAGCGCGCACGGTCACCGGCGGCAACGACAACTCGATAGGAGGCTTCGGCGGCTTGTTTACGCTGGACCTCAAAGGTTACTCCCGTCCCGTGCTGGTATCCGGCACCGACGGCGTGGGCACAAAGCTGAAAATAGCCTTTCTCATGGACAAGCATGACACTGTGGGAATAGACTGCGTCGCCATGTGCGTAAACGACATAATATGTTCGGGAGCAAAACCGCTGTTTTTTCTCGACTACATAGCGTGCGGCAAAAACAAACCCGAAAAAATCGCCGATATCGTGGCGGGCGTAGCGGAAGGCTGCGTTCAGTCGGGCGCTGAGCTGGTGGGCGGAGAAACCGCCGAAATGCCGGGATTTTACCCGGAAGACGAGTATGACCTCGCGGGATTTGCCGTGGGAATGGTCGACCGCGATAAAATCATCGACAATTCCGCAATGAAGCCGGGCGACGCGGTGATAGCTTTGCCTTCTTCCGGCGTTCATTCCAACGGATTTTCGCTGGTGCGCAAGGTTTTTAACGTCGAAAGCGCCGATATTAAGGCGCCCGTCGCAGAACTGGGCGGCAAATCGCTGGGCGAAACGCTGCTTACGCCCACGAAAATATACGTTAGCCCCGTGCTGGAGCTGATAAAAAAGATTAAAGTAAAAGGCATATCGCACATAACGGGCGGCGGCTTTTTCGAAAATATACCGCGTTCGGTACCCGACGGGCTGTGCGCGGTGATAGAAAAGTGCAGCGTAAGGGTGCCGCCTATATTCAAGCTGATACAGTCGAAGGGCAAAATAGACGAGCGCGATATGTTTAATACCTTCAACATGGGCGTGGGCATGAGCATCGTAGTGCCGGGCGACGCGGCGGACAAAGCCGTAGCCATTCTCCGCGAAAACGGCGAAGAGGCCTATTTATTGGGCGAAATCATTGCCGGCGACGAAAAAATAAGGATAATCTGACATGACGGTAGTGAAAAACATATTAAAAGGCTTTACCGAGGGATTGGCCGCGGGAATATGCATATCTTTGGGATGCGCGGTCTTTTTGGCATTGCCGCAGCAGAAGGTAGCGGGCGCCCTGCTGTTTTGCGTCGCCTTGCTGTGCGTCTGCTATAAGGGATACAATCTCTACACCGGCAAAATAGGTTTTATTGTCGAAAAACATTCGGGCGGAGACTTTACCGGCCTTTTTGCCGGACTGGCGGGCAACGTGGCGGCGGTGGTGATATTCGGCCTGCTGCTGCGCACCGCTCTTCCCGCCTCGGCGGAACAGGCGGAAACGGTCGTCGCAGCCAAGCTGTCGCAGACGGCGCTGCAGACGCTTATACGCGGCGGTTTTTGCGGAATACTCATGTATCTTGCCGTAAGCATTTACCGCGAAAAAAAGACGCCCGCGGGCATTTTTTTCTGCATACCGGCGTTTATTTTAAGCGGATTCGAGCACTCCGTGGCGGATATGTGCTATTTTGCCGCGGCGGGCAATTTTTCGGGAGAGGCGGCTTTGTTTATCGTATATGTAGTGCTGGGCAACACGATAGGCGCCATGATATTGCCGGCGCTTAAAATCTTATTTGAAAAAAAGGAGCAGGAAAGTGGACAAAATTAAAACGGCGGTGATGGTTTCGGGCGGCGGAACAAATCTGCAGGCCATTATCGACGCCGTAGCCGCCGAAAAAATAAAGAGCGCGAGCATAGAAGTGGTCATTTCCTCCAATGCTTCCGCCTACGCGTTGCAGCGCGCGCAGAACGCCGGCATAAAAACGGCGGTTGTCGAAAAAAAACAATGCGACGGCGCCGAAGATTTCGAGCGCAGAATTCTCGGCGAGCTTACAAGCCGCGATATCCAGCTTATAGTGCTGGCGGGATTTATGAGTATACTCAGCGAGAAATTTACCGCTCTTTATCCCGGACGCATAATAAACGTCCATCCGTCGCTTATTCCGGCGTTTTGCGGCAAGGGCTGTTACGGCATCAAAGTGCATGAGGCGGCTTTGCGGCGCGGAGTAAAGGTAAGCGGAGCCACCGTGCATTTTGTCAACGAGATACCCGACGGCGGCGAGATAATAGAGCAAAAGGCCGTCCGCGTTTTGCCCAACGATACGCCGGAAAGGCTGCAGCAGCGCGTCATGCGCCGGGCGGAATGGATTATTCTGCCGCGCGCGGTCGAACAGGTAGCGGCCAAATTATTAAAACAAAAGGAGAACAAGTAAATGAACGTTTATCAGAAAAACGATATAGGCGCATTGCTCAAACAAAACGCTTACGCCGGCCGCGGAATAATAGTCGGAACCACTCCCGACGGACAAAACGCCGTCAGCGCGTATTTTATTATGGGCAGAAGTGCCAACAGCCGCAACAGAATATTCGTTGAAGAAAACGGCGCCGTTTTTACGCGGCCTTTCGACGAAAAAAAGGTGGAAGACCCCGCTCTCATCATATATGCCGCAATACGAAAAGCGGACAAAAAACTGATAGTTACAAACGGCGATCAGACGGACACCGTAGTAGACGCGCTTAAAGAGGGGAAAACCTTTGCGGACGCGCTTAAAGGGCGGACTTTTGAGCCCGACGCGCCCAATTTTACGCCGCGTATTTCCGCAATGCTGGACTTTGACGGCGGCTTTAAATACAGCATGAGCATATTAAAGAGCGCCGACGAAAAAGGCGGAGCGTGCTGCCGGTTTTTATACGAATACCCTTCGGTACCGGGACTGGGACACTTTTTGCACACCTATGTTTGCGACGGCAATCCGCTGCCTTCTTTCTCCGGCGAACCCGAACGCATAAGCACGATGGACGACATCGACGACTTTGCGCGGCTGTTGTGGACGTCGCTGGACAAGGACAACAAAATTTCGCTGTATGTGCGCTACACAAGACTGTCGGACGGGAAAGAAGAAAATCGTTTGTTTAATAAGAATATTCAGGAGTAAAAAATGAAAGAATACGAATTGAAGTACGGATGCAACCCCAACCAAAAGCCCGCGGGCATTTTTATGCGCGACGGCAGCGATCTTCCCGTCGAGGTGTTAAACGGACGCCCCGGATATATCAATTTTCTCGACGCACTAAACGGCTGGCAGCTGGTAAAAGAATTGAAAGCCGCAACGGGATTGGCGGCTGCGACTTCGTTTAAGCACGTATCTCCCGCGGGCGCCGCGGTGGGCGTAAAATTGCCGGAGCGGCTAAAAAAGGCATGTTTCGTGGACGACGTCGCCGACGCGGATATGTCCCCCATAGCCTGCGCTTACGCACGTGCGCGCGGCGCGGACAGAATGTGTTCGTTCGGCGACTGGATATCTCTGTCCGACGAGTGCGACGCCGTGACCGCATCGCTTATAGCCAAAGAGGTAAGCGACGGCATCATCGCGCCGGGATATACGGACGAGGCGCTTAAAATTCTCAAAGGCAAGCGCAAAGGAGCATACAACATCGTAAAAATCGACCCGGAATACACGCCCGCGCCCGTAGAGACCAAAGACGTATTCGGCATAACCTTCAAACAGGGACGCAACGACTATAAAATAGACGAAACGGTGCTGAGCAACATAGTTACAAAAAACAAAGACCTGCCCGCCGAAGCGAAACGCGACCTTATAGTGGCGCTTATCACGCTCAAATACACCCAGTCCAATTCGGTGTGTTACGCCGTGGACGGTCAGGCGATAGGCGTGGGAGCGGGGCAGCAGTCGCGTATTCACTGCACGCGTCTTGCCGGAGGCAAAGCGGACACATGGTGGCTAAGGCAGTGCGATAAGGTGCTGTCGCTGCCCTTCCTGCCCGATATACGTCGTCCCGACCGCGACAACGCGATAGACGGGTATATCAACAAAAACGAAGAGGACGTGTGCGCCGACGGAGTATGGCAGAAATATTTTACGCACCGCCCCGAACCGCTCAGCGAAGACGAGGCGCGCGCTTATCTCGACGGTATAACGGGCGTATCGCTGGGTTCGGATGCCTTCTTCCCCTTCTACGACAACATACAACGCGCGGCTAAGAGCGGCGTAAAATACATTGCTCAGCCCGGCGGCTCGATAAGAGACCGCGACGTCATCGACTGCTGCGACAAAATGGGCATTACGATGGTGTTTACCGGCATGAGACTGTTCCACCACTGATACAGGAGCGTAAGCGTATGAAAGTAATGGTTATTGGCGGCGGAGGAAGAGAACACGCCGTAATAAAGGCGCTTAGAAAAAACAGCTCGATAGACGAGATTTTCGCTCTTCCCGGCAACGGCGGCATTGCCGAAGACGCGATTTGCGTGGATATAGGCGCGACGCAAACGGACGAAATAACGGATTTTGCCGTGAAAAACAAGATTGACTATGCCGTTGTTACGCCCGACGACCCGCTGGCGCTGGGCGTCGTCAACGCGCTTACCGTCGCGGGAATACGGTGTTTCGGGCCGACTCAGGCTGCCGCCGAAATAGAGAGCAGCAAGGCTTTCGCAAAGGCGCTCATGAAAAAATACGGCATTCCCACCGCCGCGTTCGAAGTGTTCGACGATGAAGAAAGCGCCGTTTTATATCTTGAAAAATGCGCTTATCCGACGGTGATAAAGGCCGACGGGCTGGCGCTCGGGAAGGGCGTCGTCATCGCCGGCAGCAAACAAGAGGCGTTGGAGGCGGTGCGCGGCATGATGTCGGGCGAAATGTTCGGTAAAAGCGGCAAAAAAATCGTCATCGAGGAATATCTGACCGGCCCCGAAGTGTCGGTTTTGAGCTTTACCGACGGCGAGACGATAAAGCCTATGGTGTCGTCAATGGACCACAAGCGCGCCTTAGACGGCGACGAAGGCCCCAATACGGGCGGTATGGGCACCATAGCTCCCAATCCGTTTTATACGCCGGCAATCGCCGCGGAGTGCATGGAAAAGATATTCCTGCCCACAATACGCGCCATGCGGGCGGAAGGCAGGCCCTTTAAGGGTTGTCTGTATTTCGGATTGATGCTGACTAAAGACGGCCCCAAAGTCATCGAATACAATTGCCGGTTCGGCGACCCCGAAACGCAGGTGGTGCTGCCGCTGATGGAAAGCGACTTATTCGAAGTAATGCAGGCCGTCACCGACGGAAAGCTGGCGGATACGGAAGTTAAATTCTGCGACAAAAGCGCCTGCTGCGTCATCATGGCGTCCAAGGGCTATCCCTTAAAGTACGAAAAGGGCTTTGATATCGACATTCCCGCCGACATAAAGCCGTACGTCTATGTTGCGGGCGCGGTAAAAAAGGACGGCAGACTGCTGACAAGCGGCGGCAGAGTGCTGGGCGTTACCGCCACTGCCGACACATTGAGCGACGCCGTAAAAACCGCTTACGAACGCGTTGAAAAAATCAGTTTTAAAAACAGTTATTATCGTAAAGACATAGGAAAAAAGGCGCTTTCGGCGCTTGCGGAGGATAAATAATGGTTTACAGAGTTTATGTGGAAAAGAAGCCCTCTCTTGCCAACGAGGCGCGCGCGCTTTTGGAAGAACTACAGTCGTTTTTATCCATAAAAACGCTCAAAAACGTGCGCATAATCAATCGTTACGACGCCGAAAATCTCACGGCAGAACTGTTTGAGCAGTGTATAGATTCGGTGTTTTCTTCTCCGCAGCTTGACGTCGTAACAAAGCAACTCGACGCCGCGGGCAAGGTTTTTGCCGTAGAATATCTGCCCGGCCAGTTTGACCAGCGCGCCGATTCGGCGGCGCAGTGTATACAGCTCATCTCCCGGGGAGAAAGACCCATTATACGCACGGCTAAGATTTATGTTCTCGAAGGCGACGTTCTCGACGAGCAGCTGGAAAAAATCAAAAAATACGTCATAAACCCCGTCGAATCGCGGGAAGCGTCGCTGGAACTACCCGACACGCTCGCCCTTAAATACGAGTTGCCCGACAGCGTGGAGACGCTAAGCGGCTTTTGCGAAATGGACGACGTCCGCCTTAAAGAGTTTATCGATAAATACTCGCTGGCAATGGACATGGGCGACATACGCTTTTGCCGCGACTATTTTATCTCCGAGCGGCGCGACCCCACCGTGACGGAAATACGCATGATAGACACCTATTGGTCGGATCACTGCCGTCATACCACCTTTTTGACGACGATAGACAACGTGTCTTTCGAGGACGAGGAGACGGAGAACGCTTACCGCAGTTATCTCGCCGCGAGAAAGGAGCTGTCGCGCACAAAGCCGATAAATCTCATGGATATCGCCACCATAGCGGCAAAGCTGCTGAAAAAACAGGGCAAGCTGGACGCTTTGGACGAATCCGACGAAATAAACGCCTGCACCGTCCGCATTAACGTTAAAGTGGACGGCGAAAATCAGCCGTGGCTGTTGCTTTTTAAAAACGAAACGCACAACCACCCCACGGAGATAGAGCCTTTCGGCGGCGCGGCGACGTGTATAGGCGGAGCCATACGCGATCCGCTTTCCGGCAGAGCATACGTTTACGGGGCAATGCGCGTTACGGGTGCTGCCGACCCGCTGACTCCCGTCGAAAAGACCATCAAAGGCAAGCTGCCGCAGCGCAAAATAGTACAGACCGCGGCGGCCGGATATTCGTCATACGGCAATCAGATAGGTTTGGCGACAGGCATTGTCGATGAGATTTACCATGACGGATACGCCGCGAAACACATGGAAATAGGCGCCGTAATAGCCGCGGTTCCGCAAAAAAACGTAGTGCGCAAAAAACCGCAGAAGGGTGACAAAGTGATACTGCTGGGCGGCAGAACGGGACGCGACGGATGCGGAGGCGCGACGGGCTCGTCCAAAAAACACACTCTGCAGTCGCTGGAAACGTGCGGAGCGGAAGTGCAGAAGGGCAACGCTCCCGAAGAACGCAAACTGCAAAGGCTGTTCCGCAATCCCGCCGCTACGGCGCTGATAAAAAAATGCAACGATTTCGGCGCGGGCGGCGTATCGGTGGCGGTGGGAGAACTTGCCGACGGACTGGACATCAATCTCGACGCCGTGCCCAAAAAATACGAAGGCCTTGACGGCACCGAACTGGCCATAAGCGAGTCCCAGGAGCGCATGGCTGTGGTGGTGGCGGCGGACGACGCCGAAAAGTTTATCGCGCTTGCCGACAAGGAAAATCTCGAAGCCACCGTAATAGCCGAAGTTACCGACACAAACCGCCTTAAAATGTATTGGAAGGGCAAACTCATAGTCGACATATCGCGCGAATTTCTCAATTCCAACGGCGCCGAAAAGCATACCGTCGCCGCAGCCGTGCAGCCGAAAGACTTTTCCAAAAAAATAAACGGCGGCTTTACAGAAAACTATACGGCTGTTGCCGGCGACCTCAACATTTGTTCTAAGCGCGGCCTTGCCGAACGTTTCGACTCGACGATAGGAGCAGGCACGGTACTCATGCCCTTCGGCGGACGTTATCAACGCACGCCCGTGCAGGCCATGGTGCAGAAAATCTCCGTGGAGGAGGGCAAAACCGACGACTGCTCGTTTATGGCCTGGGGATACAACCCCGCTATCAGCGAAAAAAGTCCTTTCCACGGCGCTTATCTCGCGGTGGTGGAAAGCGTTAGTAAGCTTGTGGCTACCGGAGCGGCGTTTAAGGACGTTTACCTTACGCTGCAGGAATATTTCGAAAAGCCCGGCGAGGATGCCGAACGCTGGGGACAGCCGCTTGCGGCGCTGCTGGGAGCCTTTAAGGCGCAGACCGATTTGCAGATAGGCGCCATAGGAGGCAAAGACTCGATGAGCGGTTCGTTTGAAAATCTCGACGTGCCGCCGACGCTCGTGTCGTTTGCCGTGACAACCGGCTCGACCGCCGAAGTCGTCGCCAATCATTTCAAGCATGAAGGCAGCAAAGTCGTTTGGATAAAGCCGACGTATTTAAAGAGCGGCCTGCCGGACAAGCAATCGCTTATAAGCTGCTATGACAAGGTGACAAAACTCATGCGCTCCGGAAAAATAATATCCTGCTGGACGCCAGTTTACGGCGGTGCGGCGGAAGGCGTCATGAAGATGTGCCTGGGCAACAAACTGGGCTTTGCATATAACGACAAAGTGGAGCTGAATGATATTTTCGGCTATGCATACGGTTCGTTTATCGCCGAGACCGACGACGAAAGCCTGGGCATACTGCTGGGCGAAGTGACCGGCGCCGCCGAAATAACGTGGCGCGGCGAGAAAATCAGCCTTAAACAGCTGGAAAACGCTTACGAAAACAAGCTGGAAAGCGTTTATCCCGTCGCACAGAACGCCGCAAACAAGCTGGAAAACTTTTCGTACAACGCCGAAAAGCGCTGCGCTCCGCACATCAAGTGCGCCCGTCCCAAGGTGCTTATTCCCGTCTTTCCGGGTACAAACTGCGAATACGATACGGCAAAGGCGCTTAGAGAAGCGGGCGCCGACGTGGAAATTTTCGTTGTCAACAATCTGACCGCCGGGAAAGTGGCGGCGAGCGTCGACGCTTTTTCGGACAGTATAAAATCTTCACAGATGATATTTATTCCGGGGGGATTTTCCGGCGGCGACGAACCGGACGGCTCGGGCAAATTCATAACGGCGTTTTTCCGCAACGCGCAGATAAAATACGAAACCGAACGGCTGCTGAATTGCCGCGACGGACTCATGTGCGGCATTTGCAACGGTTTTCAGGCGCTTATAAAGATGGGTCTCGTGCCCTTCGGACAGATTATGCAGCCGGGAGCGGACGCGCCGACGCTTACGTACAACACCATTGCGCGCCACCAGTCGAAACTCGTCCGCATACGCATCGCCTCCAACAAGTCGCCTTGGCTGGCCGCGACGAACGTGGGCGATATCTACACCGTTCCCGTTTCGCACGGAGAAGGCAGATTTTTGGCGGACGAAGCCACAGTGCGAGGACTGGCCGCCGCCGGTCAGATAGCCACCCAGTACGTCGACATGGACGGCGACGCGACAGACGATATATCGTTTAATCCCAACGGCTCCGTGTACGCGATAGAAGGCATCACTTCCCCGGACGGCAGAGTGCTGGGAAAAATGGGACACAGCGAACGCGCGGGCGCCGGACTATATAAAAACGTTCCCGGAGATTTTGACATGAAAATGTTTGAATCGGCAGTAAAATACTTCAAATAAATAATATAAATTTATTAAGGAGAAGGTTCCTATGGACAAAAAATATGCGAAGTTAGCGGCGGAAAAAACGCTGGAACTTCTAAAAATCGACAGTCCGTCCGGGTTTACCGAAAACGCGGCGGCATGGGTTTACAGCGAATTTCAAAGCATGGGATACGACGTTGCGCGCACCAATAAAGGCGGAGTGACGGTAAATCTCGGCGGAAAATTTTCGGAGGACGCTCTGATGCTGGAAGCTCACGTCGACACGCTGGGCGGCATGGTGAGCGCCGTTCTGCCGTCGGGCAGGCTGAAAATCACGCCGATAGGCGGGCTTAACGCGGACAACGTCGAGGCCGAAAACGTGCGCGTTTATACGAGGGACGGACGCGTTTATACCGGAACATACCAGCTTGCCAACGCATCCGTTCACGTCAACACCGAATATTCCTCTGTAAAGCGTTCGTTCGACACAATGGAGGTGGTGCTGGACGAGGACGTCAAATCGCGGGAAGATACCGTGGGGCTGGGAATAGAGACGGGCGATTTCGTGTGTTTCGATCCGCGTGCCGTCATCACCGAAAAGGGGTACATAAAAAGCCGTTTTTTGGACGACAAACTGTCGGTGGGCGCGCTAATAGCGTTTGCCGGGTATCTTAAAGACAACCGGATTGAGTTAAAGCGCAGAACGTATATCCACGTCACCGTCTACGAAGAAGTGGGACACGGCGGCTCGTCTTCCCTGCCGAAGGGAGTCAGCGAGGCGATTAGCGTCGACATGGGCTGCGTAGGCGACGGTCTTAACTGCACCGAGCGAAAGGTTTCCGTTTGCGCGAAAGATTCGGGCGGACCGTACAATTACGAGGTGGTAAGCGGACTGATAGACGCGGCAAAACGAGAAGGCGCCGATTACGCCGTGGACGTATATCCCCGATACGGTTCGGACGTCGAGGCCACGCTGAGAGCGGGATATGACGTAAAGCACGGACTGATAGGCGCGGGCGTCTATGCCAGCCACGGCTACGAGCGCAGCCACATTGACGGAGTGTACGCGCTCATGAAGCTGTTAAAAGGCTATCTTGACATCGAATAGCAGGCTAAAAACGCCGTCAACAGGCAAAAAAGCGCTCTTTGCGCTGTAATTTACGGCAAAAAAATACAATTAACGCAACAAAAAAAAGACCGCACGGCAAAGCGCGGTCTTTTTGCATATCCGTTTATTTTTGGAACTGCACCGAGTAAAGATTGTAGTAAAAACCTTTTTTCGCCATAAGCGTTTTGTGGTTGCCCTGTTCGATGACGTTGCCGGCCTTCATCACCAAAATAACGTCCGCTTCTCTTATCGTGGACAGTCGGTGCGCCACGATAAACGAAGTTTTTCCCTTTGTGGCGACGGCAAAGGCGTCCTGTATTTTAAGTTCGGTGCGCGTATCGATGGAGGAGGTGGCCTCGTCGAGTATCAAAAGGTCGGGATTGACCAAAAGCACGCGGGCGATGCACAGCAGCTGCTTCTGTCCCTGCGAAATGTTGCCGCCGTCTTCCGTCATTACGGTGTCGTATCCGTCCGGCAGGCGCATGATAAACGAATGGATATGCGCCTTTTTCGCCGCGTCGATGATTTCTTCCCGCGGGGCGTCGGGACGGCCGTAGGCGATGTTTTCGGCAACCGTGCCGCGTTTTATCCAAGTGTCCTGCAGCACCATTCCGAAAGATTTGCGGTAGCAGTCGCGGTTGAAAGAAGCGATGTTTTCGCCGTCTAAGAATATGTCGCCGCTGTTGGCGTCGTAAAAGCGCATTAAAAGGTTTATCAGCGTGGTTTTGCCGCAGCCGGTGGGGCCGACAATGGCGATTTTCTGTCCGCTTTTTACCGAGAGATTAAAATTCTCGATGAGCGGTTTTGAAGGCGTATAACTGAAATACACCGATTCAAACAGCATATCGCCGCGCACATGACCGGGCGAAGGCAGGTGGCTGTCGTCCGGCATGGAAGGCGTTTCCAGCAGGTCGAACACTCTTTTCGCGCCGCTCATTGCCGTCTGGACTTCCGTTATTACGCCGGTGATTTCGTTGAAGGGTTTCGTGTACTGGTTGGCGTACGTCAAAAGACACGACAGACCGCCCACCGACAGCGGCAGCATGGATATGCCGAACAGCGACGGACTGTCGCCCTGCATGACGAGAATCGCGCCCAGTACCGCCACTGCGAGATAAATTACTGCGTTGATAAAGCGCGTGCTGGGGTTGATGAGCGCCGAGAAGAAAGCCGCGTCCTGACCGTACTTTTTGAGCCGCAGATTGATGTCGCCGAACCGGCTTTCCACATAATCTTTTTTGTTGAACAGGCGTATCATTTTCTGATTGCCCACCGTTTCGCTCAGGAACGAGCTCATCTCGCCGCGCGTTTTCGCCGAATTGGTAAAAGAGTCGTGGCAGCCCTTGGCGATGAAATAGGCGACAAACAGCGAAATGGGCGTCAGCACCACCACCGCCACGGCTATCAGCCAGTTTTGCAGCACCATAAAGACCAGCGTGCCCACAATGGTGACTATGCCGGTAAAGAGCTGCTGGAAGCCTTGCAGCAGTCCGTCGGAGATCTGGTCGATGTCGTTGACTATTATGGACAAAAGATTGCCGCTTTTGTGACTGTCGATAAAACTGACGGGTACCGCGTGCAGTTTGTCGAAGGCGGATTTTCGCAAATCGCCGATCGCGCGGTAGGAGGCGATGTTTATAAAATACGACGACATATACTGGAACAAAAACACCGCCGCGACACTGACGGAGAGCAGTATTATATAATAGGCTATTTTGGCAAAATCCACGTTGTTTTCGGCTATTATGCAGTCGACGGCTTTTCCTATTATGACGGGGGCGAGCAGGGTGGCCACCACCTGCACGACGGCGCATATAAGCGCGGCTATAATAAACGCTATGTGCGGACGGATGTAAGACAGTAATTTTTTTACGGTATGGTCGCGTTTTCGGGTGTTTTTCATACTCTGTCCTCCTCGGCAACCTGCGAATTGTAGATTTCACGATATTCGGTACAGCTTTTAAGCAGCTGTTCGTGAGTGCCCTTGCCCACCACATTGCCGTCGTCCATCACGAGAATGAGGTCCATTGCCTGCATGGAAGTGGCGCGCTGTGAGATGACGACTACCGTCATGCCTTCGCAGTCGCGCTTTATCGCCGAGCGCAGCGCAGCGTCGGTAGCGAAGTCCAGCGCCGAAGAGCTGTCGTCCAATATCAGAATATCCGGACCGCCGACAAGAGCGCGCGCTATGTTAAGGCGTTGTTTCTGCCCGCCGGACAGATTGCCGCCGCCTTCGCGCACGACCATGTCGAGGCCGCCTTGTTTTTGCATGACGAAGTCGTATGCCTGGGCGGTTTTGAGCGCTTTTACTATGTCTTCGGTGGTAGCGCTGCCGTCGCGCCAGAGCATGTTGTCGCGCAGAGAGCCGGAAAACAGCACGGATTTTTGCATGGCAAAGCCTATCATATTGTTTTTCTGCTCCGCCGTGTAGTCGTCGACGTCCTTTCCGAACAGTTTTATTGTGCCGCGCGGCGCCGTATATAAGCCGGCTATCAGCTGGACGAGCGTACTTTTGCCGCTGCCGGTGCCGCCCACAATGCCCAGCGTCTGCCCTTTAAGCAGCTCGAAACTTATGCTGCTTAAAGTGTTTTTCGACGATCCGGCATAGGAAAAGTCAAGATTTTCGACCGATATGGCGGGCGCGGAATAATCAGCCTCGGCGCCGTCGCCGCCGCTGCGGGCTGCGGGCAGAGCAAAGACTTCGTTAATGCGTTTTGCGCTGGCGGACGCGCGGGAGAAGGAAACGACGAGATTGGCAAGCACCGTAAGGGCGAGCATTATCTGCGTAAGATAGTTTACGAGCGCTATTATCTGTCCTTGTTTTAAAGCGCCGTAATATACTTCTTTTCCGCCCAGCCACAGGATGAGAATTATGGCTACGTTTATTATTACATAGGTCGCGGGATTGGTGAAGTTGCTTATTTTACCGATGGAAACGGAAATTTTCGTCAGCTTGTCGTTTTTTGCGTAAAATTCTTCTTTTTCGCGACGGCTGCGCGAAAAGGCCCTTATAACGCGCGTTCCGCTAAGATTTTCACGCACCGACAGTGCCACGTCGTCCAGACGGCTGCGCGCCGTTCCGTATGCGCGGAAGGTGTGCGACATGATGAAATACAGCAGCACCGATATCAAAATCGAGGCGCCAATAAAGACAAGCGAGAGATTGACGTCTATTGTCATCGCCATTATTATGGAGCCTATTACCATAAACGGCGCCCTCGTCACCAATCGGATGAACATCGCCACGCCTTGTTCGCACTGGGTGGTGTCGCCCACAAGTCTCGTCATGAGCGACGGCGCTCCTATTTTGTCTATGTCGGTCTGCGAGAGCGTGTTTATGTGCGAATAAAGGCCGCGCCTTAAATTGGTACCGAATTCCATGGACGCGCGCGAGGCGAAAAACTGCGCTACAAGCGCGAAGCCCAGCCCCACCGCCGCCAGCAGAAACATATATATGCCGTACCTTATAAGAAGCGAATAATCGCCCTGTTCGCCTAGCGGTATGGCCTCGTCGATTATGTCCGCCACGACGAGCGGCACTATTAGTTCGAGTACGGCTTCCACGAGCTTGAAAATAGGGCCCAGAACGGTTTTTATTCTGTATCCTTTCAGATAAGACAGTAGTTTGAACATTTTATACTCCGAAACAAATATCGTTTACTATAATAACACATTATAACTCAAAAGTAAACTCATTTTATGTTTGCGCTAAAAACAGATTGACGGGAATAAATAAATTTGTTATACTTAATTCGCGTTTTATCGGAGGCGCGCAGCATGGAAAAGGAAATATTAGATATGTTTTTGCTGCCCGAAGACAATTATGACGTGACTCCTTACGGCAACGGGCATATAAACGCCACCTTTTTGGCGCAGGGAAAGCGCAAGCGGTTTATTTTGCAAAAGATAAACGACGAAATTTTTCGCGACATAGAAGGACTTATGCACAACATAAGCGAGGTGTGCTGCTTTATCGAACAGGTGACGCGCCGCCGTGGCGGGGACGTTGGCAAGTGTCTCATGCCGGTAAAGGCGAAAGACGGCAAAAGTTATGTCCGCAGCAACGGCGGATACTGGCGCGTTTACAACTATATCGAAGGCACCGTCGCGATAGAGATGCCGCTAAACGCGCAGCATTTCGGAGAAGGCGGCAGATGTCTTGCCCGGTTTGCGGAGATGCTGTCGTCGTTTGACGCCGGAAAACTCGTCGACGTAATACCCGGGTTTCACGATACGCCCGCCCGCGTCGAAAAACTAAGCCGGTCTTTTGACAGGGACGCTTTCGGACGGAGACAACAGGTTTTGCAGCTGTATGATTTTGCCATGCGCCGCGCTCCGGCTGCGGGAGTAGTGACGGACGGCGTCAAAAAAGCGCTCATTCCCCTTCGCGTTACGCACAACGACACAAAGTTTAACAATATGTTGTTTGACGCGGTGACAAAAAAGCCGGTGGTTGTTATAGACCTTGACACCGTTATGAAGGGCAGCGTGCTATATGATTTCGGCGATGCGGTGCGTATAGGTTGCAACGCTGTGCGGGAAGACGAGCAAGACACGGATAAAGTGCGCTTTCTCAAAGATTATTACGACTGTTTCAAAAGCGCCTATCTGGAAGTGCTGGGCAGTAAATTCACGAAAGAGGAAAAACGCCTGCTGGATTTTTCGGCTATGCTCATGACGTACGAGTGCGGAGTAAGGTTCCTTACCGACTATCTGGACGGCGACGTCTATTTCAGGACGCATTACGACCGGCAGAATTTGTACCGCGCTCGCACCCAGTTCAGACTGGTGGAAGAAATGGAAAAGATTTTTGCCCCGATGACACAATATGCGTCCGGAGAAGGAGAATAAAAATGGCTTATAAGTATGAAATGCATACACACAACAGCATCTCCAGCCAATGCGGCCGTTTTACGCCGCGCGAGCTGGTGGAGACTTTTGCCCAACAGGGTTATGCCGGCATATTTACCACCGACCACTTTTTTAACGGCAACATAAGGTTCGACATGAAAAACGAGCCGTGGAAATATCGACTCGAAAAGTACTGCGAAGGTTTTCACGCCGTTAAGGCCGAGGGGGATAAATGCGGGCTGGACGTGTTTTTCGGACTGGAATACAGCGTGCAGGCCAGCTATCCCAACAATAACGCCGGCTGCGACTTTCTCGTTTACGGCATAGACGAGAAGTGGCTGGAACAAAACGGCGGCGACGTGGAGACCTGCCCGACAAACGAATATCTCAACCGCATACGGTCCGCCGGCGGCGTCGTAGTGCAGGCGCACCCCTTCCGCATGTCCCGCGATTATATGGAGCACATATGTCTTTTCCCCGACTGCGTCGACGGAGTGGAAGTATTAAACACCAGCCCGTCCACATTGCCGCTTAATATGCTGGCGTCGGTGTACGCCGACCATTTCGGGTTTTTCCACACGGCGGGTTCGGACATACACTGGGGCGACCGCGAACTGCTGGGCGTTACCGAAGTGCCCGAAAAAGCCGTCAGCGACAAGCATTTTCTCCAAATGCTCCGTCAGCGCCGTCAAAAACTTTATATAAAGCCCAATTTTAAATGCAACGGCAAGAGATGGGAGGACTTCGAATGAAGGATCTTAATAAGGAGCTGGAAAAAAAATACGAACGTATGGGCAAATTAAGGGCGGATATAAGCGTTATGCCGCGCCCCTTTACGATAACGATATACACTCTTATCATCATTTCGGTGGTGGGATTGCTGCTGTCGTTTTTGCTGGGCATAACCATCGCCATGTGGGTGGCGGCGGGCAGTTTGCTGGTCGTTATACTCATGTACTTTATAGCGTCGCGCATCTGCCCCGTGCGATATACGGAAGTGATGGTAAAAAGCGAAGGAAAACGGCTTGTTTTTCAGGTGCTCAGCGAAAAAAACGTCATTTTTTCCGACGGGGAATATACGCTCGAATACAAAAACAAGGAAGTAAAGGAGCGCCCTTCCGGCATTATGTATCCCGAGCTCAGCTACGCCGCGCCGCTCAAAGCTCATTATACGCGCACCGAAAGTAAGTCCAACAAGATGTTTTATGTGGGCGACTACACTACGGCGGAGGGCAAAAAAATAGTGTACAAAGTACAAGTCAGCGTAAAATTCGTCGACGGTTTCAGCGCCAACGGCAAAAAAGTGGTGTTCGACTGCATAAACGACAGATCGACGGGGCTGGGCATTCCCGCGACGCTGGCGGAAGAAATAATAAAACGCGGCACGGTTTTGCCGAAAAACGATATATTTTTAAGTAAGCGCTGATGAATAGGACGCAAAAAACGGGCGCGCGGCTCGGAGATTGTTAACAAGGAGGATTTTATCATGAAAAAAGCAGCGGTATTTCTTGCCGACGGATTTGAAGAAATAGAGGCGCTTACGGCGGTGGACGTGATGCGCCGCGCCGGAATTGCGGCGCAGACGGTGTCGGTGTGCGCAAAGACGGTTACCGGCTCGCACGGCATCAAGGTGGAGGCGGATATGACCGAAAGCGAATTTGACGCCTCGGCCTATGATGCGGTAGTACTGCCCGGCGGTATGCCCGGGGCAAAGATATTGGGCGAATGTAAGACGGTTATAAACACCGTTACGGCGTTTGACGCGGCTCACAAACTTATTGCCGCTATTTGCGCGGCGCCCGCCACCGTTTTGGGCATGAACGGACTCGCCGCGGGACGAAAGGTGACGTGCTATCCGTCGCCCGCTTTTATCAACGTGCTGGAAAACGCGCATTACACCGGCAGCGAAGTGGAAAAAGACGGCAATCTGATAACGGCGTCCGGTCCGAAGGCCGCAATGGCGTTTGCTCTTGCGATATGCGATTGGCTGGGCGAAAAACCCGCCTTTTGACACGCTTTTAATTGCTTATCGCGCAAAAAACCGTGCGTTAATCACGCCGAAAAAGCGTCAGTTTAATAAAAATAAAGGAAATATAAACTTCCCCTAAAAAACAGGAAAATATTTTAGGAGCGGCTCACTTTTATATCATACAATATTCACAAATAAGATTTATTATATAGGCAAGATATGAAAATATCTCACATTTCTTCCTTTATTACGACAATCGGTACACGGAGCGATCTGTGAACCGATTGTTGTTTTAAACGGGAATACGCGCCGAAAAGTCCGTAAGTGTAAAAATCGGCCGCTAAGGGCGGCGCCGCGCGTTTGCCGGAAAAATATAAATAGAAGGGCAAAGTTGTTGTCAAATCCGCGCGGCTGTGCTATAATCTAACCATGAAACGGAAATTGACGGTCAAAAAGCTCTCGACGGGCCTTAGCGATGATGAGATAAAGAAAAAAACTTTTGCTACGACAATATGCTCGGTGGTAATCACGGTGGCGGCGATAGCTCTTTTGTGTATTCCGCAGACGGGCCTAAAGCAGTTGCCGCAGCTATATACGTGGACATATTCGATAATAATTCTGGCGGCGGTGGCAAACGCGGTGACGGCGGTTTTTTGCCTTGTTGGGCATTTTACCTTTTACAAGCTCCAAAAGGAAGTGTACGTCAACCGACTGCCCCGTGTTTTGCGCGGTTCGTGGCATACTTACGTCGGGTTGGAACTGCAGTTGATTTTGAGTTTTGCAATGGCCCTTTTGGAGGCGTTTATCACGGTAAGATGGTTTGATTTTCCCGCCCTGGCAGCGCTTGTTTTGGCAGTAGCGGAGGCCGTGGCCGCATTTTTGGTGCGCGACATAACCTTTAAGGCGTACAAAGGACTGGCGTCCGAAAGGGAAAACGCCGCGGGCGCGCCCCCCAAGCCGGGCAAAAAAGCGGATGACGGCGGCGACGCGGAACCTTCTTCAAAAGACGGCAACGGCGCAAAGGGAAACCGGGCCGACGATGAAGTAGAAGATTTTTTCGATAACAAGGAGTGAAAAATGAGAATAACCGAAGACGTGCCTTTTGCGGGCAAATGGGACATTATAGTCGTAGGCGGCGGAGTGGCCGGCGTCGCGGCGGCGGTAAGCGCTGCGCGTGCGGGCAAAAAGACGCTGATAACGGAAAAAACGCTTACGTTCGGCGGACTGGCGACAAACGGACTTATAAATTATTTCGTGCCCATGTGCAACGGCCGCGGCAAACAGATAATTTACGGCATGGCGGACGAAATGCTCAAAATGTCGTGGAAGGTCGGCTGGACCACCACCAAGGAATGTTGGCGCAATGACTATCCGCAAAAAAACGGCAGACTGGACGGCAGATATTCGCCCGCAATGTTTGCGCTGGCGCTGTCGGATATGCTGCAAAAAGCGGGGGCGGACATATATCTCGACACCCTTTTGAGCGGCGTTGTGACAAACGGCGGCCACGTGGAGGGCATAATAACGGACAGTAAGTCGGGCAGGCAGTATCTCACCGCCGATTATTTCGTCGACGCGACGGGCGACTCGGATCTGATGTACCGCGCCGGCATGCCCACTGTAAACGGCGGCAATTATTTTACTTACTCCGCGATGGGAATGAATCTCGATACTATGGAGCGCGCCGTCAAAAGCGGCGATATAGGCAGCGCGTACATAAGTTATATGGGCGGAAAGGCCAATCTTTACGGCGGCAATCAGCCCCAAGGCAAAAAGCTGTACACGGGCGTTACGAAAGAGGAAGTCACTGAATACGTGCTTGACAATCAAAAACTGTTGATGCAAAACATCGGTCGTCTAAAGCCCGGCACGTTTGACATAACCATGCTGCCGGCGGTTCCGCAGCTGCGCACCACCCGGCGTCTCGACGGAGACGCGACTTTTTCGGAAAAGGACGCATACGTACACTTCGACGACGCGCTGGTACCCGCGGATAAAAGCGGAGAAAAATCGCATTA
>ERZ1643247.1180-NODE-1180-length-25769-cov-29.610135_pt1 | contig 25769 bp, 23 predicted proteins | sample MGYA00579264_ERZ1643247 | MGnify/ENA primary metagenome ERZ1643247 (study PRJEB29033, sample SAMEA4952262) | chicken gut metagenome | biome: Broiler Chicken; feature: Gastrointestinal Tract; material: Caecum | place: Ireland | collected 2018 | study: Broiler... | reverse complement strand
AAATGTAAGTAGGGAAGGAGTTGACTTTCATGCGTGAAATCAATGTAAGTACACTTACTGATGTGATCGAGAGATTGTGCATTGAAGCAAATGAACATCTCCCGGAGGATGTAAAATGCGCGATCCGCGACTGCCGTGCCTGTGAGGATGGCGAGATCGCACAGGGAGTTCTTGACAATATTATCGAGAACTATGAGATCGCAGACAGCGAAAACGTACCGATCTGCCAGGACACCGGAATGGCATGTGTATTCCTTGAGATCGGACAGGATGTTCATCTTGTAGGAGGAGATCTGGCGGAGGCTGTAGACGAAGGCGTTCGCCGCGGATATACAAACGGATATCTGCGTAAATCTGTTGTAAAGGATCCGGTACGCCGCGGTAATACCGGCGATAATACACCGGCAATGCTCTACACAGAGATTGTACCGGGTGAGAATATCAAGATCACAGTAGGACCGAAAGGATTCGGCAGTGAGAACATGAGCCAGATCCGTATGTTTAAGCCGTCAGCAGGCCTTCAGGGAATCAAAGATTTCATTATCGAGGCTGTTGAGACAGCGGGACCGAATCCGTGTCCGCCTATGGTAGTAGGTGTAGGTATCGGCGGAACATTTGACAAGTGCGCGCTCCTCGCAAAGAAAGCGCTTATGAGACCTCTTGATTCATCCAACCCGGATCCGTTCTATGCAGATCTTGAGAAGGAGATGCTGGAGAAGATCAATGAGCTGGGAATCGGACCGCAGGGATTCGGCGGAAAGACAACAGCGATTGGTCTTAATATCGAGACAATGCCGACACATATCGCAGGAATGCCGTGTGCAGTTAATATCAACTGTCACGTGACACGTCACAAAACGGAGGTGATATAAATGGCAAGAAAGATTACATTACCACTTACAGAGGAACTTGCTAAAACACTCCATGCAGGAGATCAGGTACTTCTTACGGGAACAATCTATACTTCCCGTGATGCCGGACACAAAAGAATGTGTGAAGCACTCGCCAAAGGTGAGGATATCCCGTTTGATCCGAAGGATGCAACGATCTACTATGTAGGACCGACTCCGGCAAAACCGGGTCATGTAATCGGAAGCGCCGGCCCGACTACCAGCGGACGTATGGATGCATATGCTCCGACAATGATGTCAGTAGGAGCCCGCGGAATGATCGGAAAAGGCGCGCGTCTTCCGGAAGTAGTAGAAGCCATGAAAAAGTATAGTGGCGTTTATTTCGGAGCCATTGGCGGCGCGGGAGCTCTCCTTGCAAAATGTATAAAGAAAGCTGAGCTTATCGCATACGAAGATCTCGGCGCAGAGGCGCTGAGAAAGCTCTATGTTGAGGATATGCCGCTTGTTGTTATTATTGACAGCGAGGGAAATAACCTTTACGAAGAGGGAAGAAAAGCTTATCTTGATTCTAAGAAATAATTGATTGACGGAGATAAAAGGAATTTCCGCCGGGATATAAGTGTCATTATCAGACGCGCTTGCGCTCGGGCCGCAACATAGCAGTACATAAGGCTGCAAAGGACGCAGCCTAAGTGCTGATGTTGCTCTACGGTCTTCAAATGACACTTATATCCCGGCTTTTTTGTCTCCGGCAGGGAAGATTCAGAAGTGGAAGGGTAATGCAAGGGAAATGTTCGGGAAATAGAAAAAACCTGAAGATGCCAAGATTTCTCAACGACATCTCAGGTTTTTTACAATGAGGTTCCTATTATAATACGTCGATGAAACGGTGGAATGCTTTCAGTCCGTCTTCTGTACATTTATATACTCCTGCGTCTTCGAGTACCTGACAGAATACCTTGCCGACTTCCTGTTCGAGGATATGCTCGATGTTTTCAGCGTTTACATCAGGATAGGACGGAAGGAATTCGTCTACCCAGTCTGCATGTTTCTCAATCTGTTCGTTGCTTCGGATATCTTTCCCTTCGAGAATATATTCTTTCAGAAGTTCCATCTCGCCTTTCAGACGTGCCGGAAGGACAGCGAGTCCCATTACTTCGATCAATCCGATGTTCTCCTTTTTGATGTGGTGCAGTTTTGCGTGCGGATGATAAACGCCCAGCGGATGCTCCTCTGTAGTGATATTGTTTCTGAGAGTCAGATCCAGTTCGTATAATCCGTCTTTCATACGTGCGATCGGAGTGATCGTATTGTGCGGTGTCCCGTCTGTCTCAGCGTAGATAAATGCATCCTCGTCCGTGTAAGCACGCCATTTGCCGAGAATATGGTCTGCAAGATCGATAATGCGTTCTGTATCTTTTCCGCGCAGACGGATAACAGACAGCGGCCATTTGACGATGCCGGCTTCCACATCTTCATAGCCCGCTACCGTAAAGTTTTCGATGATCGGTGCCTTTGCCATGGCGAATGTGTAATGTCCGCCCTGGAAATGGTCGTGGCTTAAGATGGAGCCGCCGACGATCGGAAGATCCGCGTTGGAGCCGAGGAAGTAGTGGGGGAAGAGTTTGATGAAATCAAACAGCTTTGCAAAAGCATTGCGGTCGATTTTCATCGGAATATGCTCTCCGTTAAATACGATGCAGTGCTCGTTGTAATATACATAAGGTGAGTACTGGAATCCCCATTTCTTTCCCTGAATTGTGATCGGAATGATACGGTGATTCTCACGGGCCGGATGGTTTACGCGTCCGGCATAGCCCTCATTTTCCATACAGAGCTGGCATTTCGGGTATGAGGAAGATTTGGCAGCTCCGGCGGCTGCGATAGCCTTCGGATCTTTCTCCGGCTTGGAGAGATTAATCGTAATATCCAGCGTGCCGTACTGTGTATCTACCGTCCATTTGCGGTCGCGTCTTATACGGTCGCGGCGGATATAGTTGGTATCCTGACTGAATTTATAGTAGTAGGCGGTTGCATCCTCCGGGGATTTCTCGTATTCTTTCCAGAATTTTTCCTGAACCTGTGCCGGGCGGGGTACGAGGCAGTTCATAAGTTTCGTGTCAAAAAGGTCACGGTATGTAATGCTGTCTTCGATAATGCCGCGTTTTACAGCCTCGTCGAGAAGATCCTTTAAGACATCCTCGAGAACGATATTGTCCAGATCGCAGGGTACATCCTCATAATCGTCTTCTTTCATAAGGTCAAGAAGCAGATTCGTTGTGTAAATCCGTTCGCTCTCGGGTGTCAGCCCTGTGTTAATCCCGTACTGTACCAGTTTCTTAATTGATTCGTAAATCATGGCTGATTTCTCCTTTCAGAAAATAATGTGCATATCTGTTGTCAGATGTATACTAATCGATCCGGGAAGCTCCGTCTCCGATATCTACTGTATAGAATTCTGCTTCATGTCCGACTTTCTCTTTATAAACTTTACCGATTTCATTGATGAACGTATCTACAGAATCATTTTTGACGATACTTACCGTACATCCTCCAAATCCGCCTCCGGTGATACGGGAACCGATCACACCCGGAATTTTCCATGCAAGGTCAACGAGAATGTCAATCTCTTCGCAGGATACTTCATAGTCGTCGCGCAGAGAGATATGAGACTGGTTCATAAGCTGACCGAATTTATTGATATCTCCGTCTCTTAATGCAGCTACAGCGTCAATTGTACGCTGGTTCTCATATACCGCATGTTTTGCACGTTTCAGCTGTACAGGATCCGTGATAAGCTCTTTGTTAGCCTCAAATTCATCCGGAGTAAGATCTCCCAGCGCGTTGATGTCCAGTTTTGTTTTCAGCGCTGCAAGAGCATCTGTACATTCCTGACGTCTGTCATTGTATGCAGAATCCACAAGGCTGTGTTTTACCTTGCTGTTGGTGATCACGATCTTTGCGTCTTCCAGATGGATCGGGGCATATTCATATTTCATTGTGTTCGTATCAAGGAAGATTGCGTTGTCTTTTTTGCCCATGGCAACGGCGAACTGATCCATGATACCGCAGTTGCAGCCGTTGAAATTGTTTTCGGAATACTGTCCGATCAGCGCAAGGTCTGTCATGGTCAGATCTGTGATTCCGTACAGATCAGTCAGGATAACTCCGGTGAGAACTTCCAGTGATGCGGAAGAGGAGAGCCCTGAACCGTTCGGAATATTACCCCAGATGACCATGTCAAAACCTGTGTCCAGCTTATATCCTTTTTCAGCGAAAGCCCATACAACACCTAAGGGGTAATTTGCCCAGTTGTATTCTTTCTTGTTTGTCAGGTCGTCAAGAGAGGCCTCGACTACTCCGAATGTGTCCAGATTCATGGAATAAAAATGTATCATACGGTCATCGCGTTTTCTTGCCACGCCATATGTTCCCATCGTAAGAGCACACGGGAAAACGTGTCCTCCGTTGTAGTCCGTATGTTCACCGATCAGGTTTACGCGGCCAGGTGAAAAATAGAAGTGAGCTCCCTCGGAATTCCCGAAAAGTTCTGCAAATTTGTCCAAAAGTTTCTGTTTCATTCTGATGATCCTCCTCAGTCTTGAAAAATGTGAATCAGTTTATTCTGATACTAGTATAATCGAATAAGACCGTTAAAGTCCATAAAAATTACGTGCAAATTTATGTAAAAATGTTGCGCGAACAAAGCGGCAATATTATAATATCTTTTGCAGCTGTAAATGGCGGATATCAAGGTGGTATGAAATATGTCAGATTCATATAAACATTCTTATAAAGTAGGAGAAGATTTCCTGAACTCGCTGTCTGTCTATAATGTAGGGTATCAGAAATGCGAGCCGGAGTATCAGTGGGGACCTGGAATACGGGATCATTACTGTATACATCATATTATTTCCGGAAGCGGAGTATATACAACAGGCAAGGTATCGGTCCGGCTGACGGCAGGCGACACCTTTATACTGTTCCCGGGCACTACGCTTCAGTATCAGGCGGATAAGGATGAACCGTGGGAGTACTGCTGGGCAGGGTTTATGGGAACAGATGCTGCATCTATTATAAGAAATACAGGATTCAGCAAAGAGACCCCTTATATTCTGAAAGGAAAGATCCCGGAAGAAAAAATAAGGAACGGCCTGGAAGAGATATATCTGAACAAAGGGAATACATATGAATCTTCAGTTGCCATGACCGGAAGTCTGTACAGTCTCCTTGCCCTGTTTATGCATTATGCGGAAACGACTGAGCCGGAGAAGGATTCCCATGTTATGTACGTGGAGAAAGCGATAAGTTACATTGAGACGAACTATTCGTACCCTATAACGGTTGAGGATATCGCTTATTACGTGGGGATCAGCAGGAGTCATCTGTTCCGGTCTTTCCAGAATTACATGAGTAAATCCCCGAAAGACTATCTTTCCGGATACCGGATACGTCAGGCGTGCCGTCTGTTACGGGAGACAGACCTGTCCGTATCTACCATTGCATATTCTGTGGGCTTTGAGAATAACCTGTATTTCTCAAAGGCATTCCGGAAGCAGAAGGGAATGAGCCCTTCGGAATACAGAAAATCAAAGAAGGCAAAATGAAGGAGACAGCCATGGTAAATCAATATTCAAGAACAGAGCTTTTGATCGGTACGGAAGGGATGGACAAGCTGAGAAAATCCTCGGTTATGGTGTTCGGCGCAGGCGGAGTCGGTTCACACTGCATTGAAGCGCTGGCGCGAAGCGGGATCGGTACTCTGATCATTATCGATAATGACACGGTATCACTTACTAATATCAACCGTCAGTCTATTGCTTATCACAGCACGGTCGGCCGGCCTAAAACTGAGGTGATGGCTGAGCGTATCCACGATATTGATCCGTCGATCAGGGTAAAAACATATGAGACATTTGTACTCCCGGACAATCTGACGGGTATACTGGACGGAGAAGGCCGGATTGATTATATTATCGACGCAATCGATACGGTGAGCGCAAAGATCGCACTTGCGGAGGAAGCGGGGAAAAGAGGATTACGCCTGATCAGCAGTATGGGTACCGGAAATAAACTTCATCCGGAGCTTTTTGAGATAGACGACCTGTCAAATACAAGTGTATGTCCTCTCTGCCGAGTTATGCGCAGAGAACTGAAGCAGCGTGGAATTTTACATCTGAAAGTATTGTATTCCAGAGAGAAGCCGGTCGATATCGGCGGAAGGCAAACAGGGGAGGATCCGGGCGTGAGAAGGTCCGTTCCGGGAAGTATATCATTTGTCCCGCCGGTGGCAGGCCTTTTGATCGCAGGTCAGGTCATCCGTGAACTGTCAGGAGCAGAGTAAGGAAAGGAAGCAGCATTATGGATCTATTTGATTATATGAGAGAGACTAACAAGGAGAAAGAATCGCCGCTGGCGTCCAGAATGCGGCCGGCCACTCTGGATGAAGTGGTAGGACAGCAGCATATCATAGGTAAAGATAAACTGCTTTACCGGGCAATCAAGGCGGATAAGCTCAGTTCTGTTATCTTTTACGGACCTCCGGGAACGGGAAAGACGACTCTGGCCAGGGTGATCGCCAATACGACCAGCGCTGAATTTAAGCAGATCAATGCGACAGTAGCAGGGAAAAAGGATATGGAAGAGGTCGTAAAAGAAGCAAAAGATCTGCAGGGGATGTATGGCAGGAAGACTATCCTTTTTATCGATGAGATCCACAGATTCAATAAAGGACAGCAGGATTACCTTCTCCCGTTCGTGGAGGACGGAACAGTGATCCTGATCGGGGCGACGACTGAAAATCCTTATTTTGAGGTAAACAGCGCCCTGATTTCCAGATCCAGCATCTTTGAGCTTAAACCGCTGGAGAAAGAAGACATAAAAGTTCTTCTGAAAAGAGCTGTGGAAGATACGCAGAAAGGAATGGGAAGTTTTCATGCACAGATCGATGATGACGCGCTGGACTTCCTGGCGGATATGGCAGGCGGCGATGCAAGAAACGCGCTCAATGCCATAGAGCTCGGTATCCTGACGACGGACCGGAGTAAGGATGGCATTATACATATCACGGTGGAAGTCGCATCCGAGTGTATCCAGAAACGAGTGGTAAATTATGATAAACGCGGTGACAACCATTATGATATTATTTCCGCATTTATCAAGAGTATGAGAGGGTCAGATCCGGATGCGGCAGTGTATTATCTGGCGAAAATGCTCTACGCAGGAGAGGATATCAAATTTATTGCCCGCAGGATCATGATCTGTGCGGCGGAGGACGTGGGAAATGCCGATCCTATGGCGCTGACTGTCGCGGTCTCGGCGGCACAGGCTGTGGAGCGTATCGGAATGCCGGAATCACAGATCATCTTATCCCAGGCAGTCACATACGTTGCCTGCGCTCCTAAGAGCAATGCGGCCTGCAACGCTATATTTGCGGCGAATGAGGCGGTAAAAAAATACAGGACGACCGTGCCGGTACACCTGCAGGATGCTCATTACAAAGGCGCTGCCAAACTCGGGCACGGGACAGGGTACAAGTATGCCCATGACTACCCGAACCATTATGTAAAACAGCAGTATCTTCCGGATGAAATAAAAGACGCCAGGTTCTATGAACCCGGCGGTCTGGGATATGAAAAAAATATACGGGAATATTTAAAGAAGATTCGAGAGGAGTAACGTGTAAATCTCCTGACTCTTTGTATTCCAGTGACTGACAATGGCTTCAGCTTCTTTTTCGGTCGGAACCGTGAGTTTCAGATCGATGAGACTGGAGCCGTTTTCTTCGATCTGGCAGCGCACCTCGTATTCCCTGCTCGTTTTTAGATAATAATCAGATTTTACAGATGCCTCTTCTTTCAGATCATACTGCTTTTCCTTCAGAAAATCGTCAATGTCTTTCCGAATGGCAGGTGAGATCTTATTACTGAAATAAAGAATTGTCTCTGCGCCGTTTTCTGTCAGATGATACAGTGTCCGATTATGTGTGGTTTCCGTCCGGATGAGATCTGACTGCGTAAGGTCAGAGAGCGCTTCCTGAAGCCGGAAATAAGAGGTATAACCTTTGTCCAGCACAAATTCTGATATCTGGGATGTTGTCAGCGGGAAATCCACTTTGTTCAGCATGTATAGTATGATCAGTTTATATAATGTAAATGTTTCAGCCATGGTACTCCTTTCCCTGCCATATATCATTTTCTTTTAAATATTGATGTAAACGGTTAAGTACTGTGCGCTTTGAACTGGTCCACAGTGGTGCAATCAGCAGATCTTTCGGCCCGTCACCGGTCAGTCTGTGGATCACGATGTCCGGGCGGAGATGGGAGATGCACTGTCCGAGCAGACGGATATATGTCTCCATATCAGGTATATAGAACGGCTCTTTCCTGTAAATACCGGCGAGGTCAGTCCCTTCAAGTACGTGCAGCAGCTGCAGTTTGATTCCCTGGATATCCGAGCGGTTCAGATGCCCGATCGTTGCAAGCATCATGTCTTCTGTCTCTCCCGGAAGATAGAGTATAACGTGGACGATTACCTCGATTCCGGCTGCGCGGAGACGCTGTACTGCCTGGTCGAATACTTCTGTTTTATATCCGCGTCGAATGAATCCGGCTGTTACGGGATGGATAGTCTGAAGACCAAGCTCCACCCAGACAGGTTTGATGCAATTCAGCTTCTGAAGCAGCGCGATCACATCGTCCCCCAGACAGTCCGGACGGGTGGCGATAGAAAGGACTTTGACATCGGGATCTTCTATTGCTTCCGTAAAAATGGATTCCAGATATCCGACCGGTGCATACGTGTTTGTAAAGGCCTGAAAATACGCGATATAAGAATTGACGGGGCGTTTTGAGAGGAGCTGCTGCTTTCCTGCATCAAGCTGTTGGCGGATTGTAAGAGATGCCTTGCCGGCAAAATCTCCTGAACCCTCCGCGCTGCAGAAGATACAGCCGCCTGTGGCAATATATCCGTCCCGGTTCGGGCAGGTCATGCCTCCGTTTAACGCGATCCGGTATACTTTTTCTCCGAACCGGCTCCGCAGATGGAAATCTAGAGAATGATACCGCTTTTCTCCCCAGCGCATGGGCGGGGTATGTGATTCTGTTCTGTATGACATAGATACTGTTACCGATTATTTCCTTCCAATTATACCTCAGGCAAAACCGCACTCACGTGCTAACTGCGGCTGCGCCGCTGTTTTGCTCACAAACAGGCGCTCATCTCATACATGCGTCCGATCGCAAAAACATGCGAGCATGTTTTCTGCTCCCGTCCGATGTATGGCTGAACTGGTTCGGAGATATCATAGCACTTTGGACCCGACTTGACAAGGGCATGCGTGGAATGTATAATAGGAAAAGATTTATCAAAGCTTATCGATTTTATGTCAATTCAGACGATAATTCCCGAAGAGTTTTTGACTATTTTAAACAGAAAATCCAGTTGTACTATATTCATAGGAAGGAAAGTGTTTTATGACGAGAGAAAAATATGAATCATTGCCACTTGCAACCTTAAAAGAGCTGGCAAAAGCCAGAAAGATGAAAGGAGTCTCGACGCTCAAGAAAAGTGACCTTATTGACGCCATGCTTGCTCTCGACGAGCAGGAAGAACAGAAAGAAGCTGCCACAGAAGCCCGGGAAGAGGTGAAAGAGGAGCTCAAGGAAAAGAAAGCCGAGACAGATATTGAACAGCTCGACAGCGGACATACTGCTGACGGTATTCTGGAGGTTATGCAGGATGGATTCGGGTTTATCAGGAGTGACAATTATCTGCCGGGAGAAAACGACGTGTACGTATCACCGGCACAGATCAGGAGATTCGGCCTTAAAACAGGCGATATCCTGACAGGGAATACGAGGATTAAGACACAGGGAGAGAAGTTCAGCGCACTTCTTTATGTTTCGACTATCAACGGAATGCGCCCGGCGGAGGCAATGAAGCGCAAAAATTTCGAGGATCTCACTCCGATATTTCCGAATAAGCGGATACGGCTGGAACAGGCGGAAAGCAGTACGGCTATGAGGATCATGGATCTCATTTCTCCGATCGGCAAGGGACAGAGAGGTATGATAGTATCTCCTCCCAAAGCAGGTAAAACAACGCTTCTGAAAGAAGTCGCGCTTTCTGTGCAGAAGACAGAACCGCATATGCATCTGCTGATTCTTCTGATCGATGAGAGACCGGAGGAGGTAACGGATATTAAAGAGGCTATTTCCGGCCCGAACGTGGAAGTAATCCACTCTACGTTTGACGAGCTTCCGGAACATCATAAAAGAGTGTCCGAGATGGTTATTGCAAGGGCAAAACGTCTGGTTGAGCACGGAAAAGACGTAATGATCCTTCTGGACAGTATCACAAGACTTTCACGTGCCTATAACCTGATCGTTCCGCCGTCAGGAAGAACTCTTTCCGGCGGTCTTGATCCGGCGGCCCTGTACAGCCCGAAGCGTTTCTTCGGCGCTGCGCGAAACATGAGAGAGGGCGGCAGTCTTACGATCCTCGCGACTGCGCTGGTGGACACTGGAAGCAAGATGGACGATGTCGTGTACGAGGAGTTCAAAGGTACAGGAAATATGGAGCTTATTCTTGACCGCAGACTACAGGAACGGAGAGTATTTCCGGCTATTGACATTGCCAAATCGGGAACGAGACGCGAGGATCTGCTTCTGAATAAAGAAGAACAGGAAGCGGTCTATATCATGCGCAGAGGATTAAACGGCATGAAAGCAGAAGAGGCAGCGGACAATCTTCTAAATCTGTTTTCGCGTACAAAATCAAACAGTGAACTGGTTCATCAGGTAATTCGTCAGAAGTTTATATAAAAAACAGTTGCAAAAGAAATTATCTTATGCTACAATGAGAAAGCTGTTTAGAGATTATAATAAATAATTTAAAATAGAGAGGTGAATATCATGCGCGAAGGAATCCATCCGGAGTATCATCAGGCTACAGTAACCTGCAACTGTGGAAACACATTTGTTACAGGTTCAACAAAGGAGAACATCCACGTTGAGATCTGCTCCAAGTGCCATCCGTTCTATACAGGACAGCAGAAAGCGGCTCAGGCACGTGGCCGTGTTGACAAGTTCAACAAGAAATACGGTATTAAATAGGAAACAGACACAGCAGGCTGAGGTGAAAGCATCTCAGCCTCTTTGTTTTATCGGATGGGAATCCCGTCCGATAATCAATGTCGATTTACAGGAGGAAAAATGAAATCATCAAACATAGGCGGACAGGCAGTACTGGAGGGCATCATGATGAGAAACGGCGGAAAATATTCCGTCGCGGTCCGCAGATCGGACGGGGAGATCGCGGTTGATGTGCAGGAGTATCACAGCGTGATCCCGTGGAAGACGCCGCTGAAGATCCCTTTTATACGCGGCATCTTCAGTTTCATCGATTCCCTTGTGCTCGGAATGAAGACACTTATGTATTCGGCAAGCTTCTTTGAGGAAGAAGAAGGAGAAGCTGTGACAGAGGAAGAGGCGGCGAAACAGGAAAAGCAGGAAAAGATATTCATGAATGTGACCGTGGCGGCCGCAGTTGTGATCGCTATAGCTCTTTTTATGGTCCTTCCGTATTTCCTGAGCAGTTTTATAGAGAAATATACATCTTCGAGAACAGCGATGACGATATTTGAAGGTGTGATCAGAGTCGTGATCTTCCTGATTTATATATTTATTATCTCAAGGACTGAAGATATTAAAAGGACGTTCATGTATCACGGAGCAGAACATAAATGCATTAACTGTATCGAACACGGTCTGGAACTTAATGTGGAGAACGTGAGAAAAAGTTCCAAGCAGCATAAAAGGTGCGGCACCAGCTTCTTGTTCTTTGTCATGATCGTGAGTATCATTTTCTGCTTTTTTATCACCGCGGAATCTCAGGTGGCAAGGGTACTGATCCGCATTGCTTTATTTCCGCTGATTTCAGGGGTATCCTATGAGATCATCCGTCTTGCCGGAAACAGTGACAATGTGGTTATCAATCTTCTGAGCCGGCCGGGCATGTGGGTGCAGAACATGACGACTAAAGAACCGGACGACAGTATGATTGAAGTCGGGATACGTGCAGTGGAGGAAGTCTTTGACTGGCGTACGTGGCAGGAGGAGAATTTATGAGTTCCGGTGACAGATACAGCCTGGAACATGCATACAGACAGGGGGCAGTGAAACTTAGAAATGCAGGTGTTCCGGAAGCAAAGCTTGATGCATGGTATCTTCTGGAATATGTGACCGGGATAGGACGCGCCGCATATTACGCAGATCCGGAAAAAATGCTGACAGCAGAACAGAGCGCGGAATATGACAGATGTATAGAGACCCGCTGCAGACGTGTTCCGCTGCAGCATATTACAGGCGAACAGGAATTTATGGGTCTGTCTTTTCTCGTAAACGGGGATGTTCTTATTCCGCGACAGGACACGGAGATTCTTGTGGAGACAGCGCTGGATATCCTGAACCGGGACGAAGACATATCCGGGAAAAGCACAGAAGATATCCGTCTCCTCGATCTTTGTACGGGATCCGGCTGTATTCTTCTGAGTGTTCTTCACTATGCAAAGTGCAGGGCAGAGGGTATCGGAAGCGATCTTTCGGCCCGGGCGCTTGCGGTCGCCGAACAGAATGCGGAAAGACTTCATATTCCTGCGAAATTTATCGAGAGCGACTTATATGAAAATATTTCAGGCAGATTTTTGATGATCATGTCCAATCCGCCTTATATTAAAAGCTCAGAGATTGCAGGACTTCAGGATGAAGTAAAGTTTCATGATCCTATAGAAGCGCTGGATGGAAGAGAGGACGGGCTGTATTTTTACCGGAAGATTATCGCAGAGAGCCCTTCTTATCTGGAGAACGGCGGATATCTGATCTTTGAGACCGGATATGATCAGGCTGCGGATGTGACAGAGCTTATGCGCCTGCAGGGTTTTACCGGGATCCATGTGAAAAAGGACCTGGCAGGGCTTGACCGGGTTGTATATGGAAGATATATTAGATAATGTAGTTTAAATTTTAGAAAAGGACGTATGAGAAATGTTTGACAGATTAGATGATTTGCTGATCCGATATGAGGAAGTGATGGGAGAACTTCAGGAGCCGGGCGTGGCAGATGACCAGGAGCGCTTCCGGAAGCTGATGAAAGAACAGAGCGAACTGGCTCCCATCGTAGAGGCGTATCAGGAATATAAAAATTGTAAACAGAATGTTGACGACAGCCTTGTCATGCTCGAAGAGGAGTCTGACGAGGAGATGCGTGAGCTGGCGAAAGAAGAGATGAACGAGTCGAAAAAGCGGATCGAGGAGCTGGAACAGGAACTGAAAATCCTTCTTCTCCCGAAAGACCCGAATGATGATAAGAATGTTATTGTTGAGATCCGTGCCGGCGCAGGCGGAGATGAGGCCGCACTCTTTGCTGCCGAGATCTATCGTATGTATGTACATTATGCCGACAGCCGCGGCTGGCGGACAGAGATGATTTCATTAAATGAGAACGGCATCGGCGGATTTAAGGAATGTGTCTTTATGATCACCGGTCAGGGCGCTTACTCCAGACTGAAGTATGAGAGCGGTGTACACCGTGTACAGAGAGTGCCGGAGACGGAGAGCGGCGGAAGGATCCATACATCCACTGTAACAGTTGCTATTATGCCGGAGGCGGAGGAAGTGGATGTAGTGATCGATGAGAAAGATATCCGCATCGATGTTATGCGTGCATCCGGAAACGGCGGCCAGTGTGTCAATACGACAGACTCCGCGGTCCGTCTGACCCATTTCCCGACCGGGATCGTGATCTACAGCCAGACAGAGAAGTCCCAGCTTCAGAACAAAGAAAAGGCATTTCGTCTGCTCCGTTCCAAGCTGTATGATCTGGAACTGGAGAAACAGCAGGCATCAGAAGCCGAGGCCAGAAGAAGCCAGATCGGTACAGGCGACAGATCAGAAAAGATCCGTACTTATAACTTCCCGCAGGGCCGTGTGACAGACCACAGGATCAAGCTCACACTGCACAAGCTGGATTCTATCCTAAACGGCGATCTGGACGAGATTATCGACAGTCTGATTGCAGCGGACCAGACGGCGAAACTGGCGAAGATGGAAGATTAATCCGGAAAAGGGACAAAAGACAGAAAGGCGATGGAATTTATGACAGAACCCGAATTTAAACGCCCGGAACTTGAGGATAAAGAGATTATCACATCATACTTTCATAAATCCCCGAGCAGGAGCTGTGAACGTACTTTTGTGAATGTGTACCTCTGGTCCCGGCACTATAAAGTGAAATATGCGGTGATCGAAGACGCCCTTGTATTCCGCAGCGACGACAATGGACTGGCCTTTGCTTTCCCGGCAGGAGAGCCGGAGAATATCAGACGGGCTGTAGATTATCTGACAGAATACTGCAAAGAGAAAGAATGTCCGCTTGTTTTTTACAATGTAACGCCGGAAATGTTCGAGCAGCTTGAACAGTGGTATCCGGGAAGATTTACGGTTGAATATGACCGGGATATCGCGGACTATGTGTACGAGACGGAAAAGCTTGCAACATTGGCGGGCAAGAAGCTTCATGGCAAACGCAACCATATTAACAAATTCAAAAATCTGTATCCGGACTGGACTTATGAGACACTTTCGGACGACAATGTAGAAGAATGCTTCCAGATGGCTCTGAAGTGGAGAAACCAGAACGGATGTGAAGATGATCAGGAGAAGAATTCGGAGATGTGTGTCACACTGAATTCCCTGCGCTTATATAAGGAACTGGATCTGACGGGCGGCGTTCTGAAAGCAGGCGGGAAGATCGTGGCATTTACGATAGGAGAGCCTCTGTGCGATGACACGTTTGTTGTCCATATCGAAAAAGCTTTTGCCGATGTCGAGGGAGCCTATCCTATGATCAACCAGCAGTTCGTGCAGCATGAGTGCATGGAATATAAATATGTAAACCGGGAAGAAGATACCGGAGCGGAGGGGCTCAGAAAAGCAAAATTATCCTACAAACCGGCATTTCTTGAAGAAAAAGGAATAGTAAAAGAAACGGAGTGAGATCAATGATATCTAAGAAAATGGAAAACATGGTGGCAAACAGTTCTGCGATCCGCGCAATGTTCGAGGAGGGAAACAGACTGGCAAAAATCTACGGCGCTGAGAATGTATTTGATTTCAGCCTCGGCAACCCGAACGTACCGGCACCTGAAGCAGTGAAAAAAGCGATCATAGAGCTTTTGGACGAAGAAGATCCGGTTGTGCTGCACGGCTATACAAACAGCAATGCAGGATATGAAGATGTGCGTCAGGCAGTGGCGGAGTCACTGAATAAACGTTTCGGTACAGAATTTGCCGCTAAGAACATTACAATGACAGTAGGTGCTGCGGGCGGACTTAACGTAATTCTGAAGGCACTCCTGAATCCGGGGGATGAAGTTGTTGTCTTTGCTCCGTATTTCGGAGAATACAGAAGCTATGTGGACAACTATGACGGTGTCATCGTAGAGATTTCGCCGAACACAGCGGATTTCCAGCCGAAACTGGATGAGTTCGAGGAAAAGATCACTCCGAAAACCCGTGCCGTGATCGTCAATACACCGAATAATCCGACCGGTGTTGTTTATTCTGAAGATACGATCAAAAAGATGGCGGCGATCATGGAGAAAAAACAGAAAGAATACGGAACAGATATTTACCTGATTTCCGATGAGCCATACCGAGAGCTGGCTTATGACGGAGTCGAAGTTCCGTATCTTACGAAATACTATGCAAATACAGTTGTAGGTTATTCTTACAGCAAATCACTCTCTCTGCCGGGCGAGCGTATCGGATATCTTGTGATTCCGGACGAGGCTGCAGACAGTGAAAATCTGATCGCAGCGGCAAATGTGGCTACCCGTATCCTCGGATTTGTCAATGCGCCGACACTTCAGCAGAAAGTGGTAAAGGCGTGTCTGGATGAGAAAACAGATATCTCTTTCTATGACAGAAACAGAGAGACCCTTTACAACGGACTGAAGGAACTCGGCTTTGAGTGTATTAAACCGGAAGGAGCATTCTACCTGTTCGTGAAATCCCCGGTTGCTGATGAGAAGGAGTTCTGTGCGGCAGCGAAAAAGTATAATATTCTTGTTGTTCCGGGAAGCTCCTTTGCATGTCCCGGATACGTAAGGATCGCATATTGTGTGGCATACGAGACAATCGTTAATTCTCTGCCGAAGTTCGCAGAGCTCGCGGAGGAATATAAATAAGCACAGGAGAATACTATGAAAATCAGAGAAGAACTTCTTAGAAATATACGTCAGGTAGAGCCTTATGTTCCCGGGGAACAGCCTCAGGAACAGGTCGTCAAACTCAATACAAACGAGAACCCTTATCCTCCGTCGCCGGAGGTGAAGAAAGCGTTGGCTTCTCTGGATACAGACGCATTCCGCCTGTATCCGGACCCTGCGTCAAGCGTGCTTGTGAAAGCTCTTGCAGAGCAGTATCAGGTCGGTGAAGACCAGGTATTTGTAGGAGTCGGGTCTGATGATGTGCTTTCTCTGTGCTTTCTGACATTTTTTAATTCAGATAAGCCGGTTCTGTTTCCCGATATTACATATTCATTTTACAAGGTGTGGGCACAGCTTTACCGGATCCCTTACGAATGCCCCAGGTTAAATGATGATTTCCGCATTGTAAAAGAAGATTATTACCGGGATAACGGCGGCGTCATCTTTCCGAATCCGAACGCTCCGACGGCGATCTATGAGGAACTTGATTTTATTGAGGATATTCTGGAGCACAACAGGAATTCTATTGTGATTGTGGATGAGGCCTATGTGGATTTCGCGGGACGTTCGGCAATCGAACTGATCGGACGTTACGATAACCTGATCGTTACTCAGACATTTTCAAAAGCACGCAGCATGGCCGGTATGAGGATCGGATATGCGATAGCAAATCCGGCGCTGATCCGGTGCCTGAACGACGTGAAGTATTCATTTAATTCTTATACTATGAGCAGGGCGGCTCTGGTCTGCGGCGCAGCGGCGGTAAAGGACAGAGCGTATTTCGAAGAAAATGTCCGCAGGATAGTAAAGACAAGAGAATGGGCCAAGAAAGAACTGAAGTCTCTCGGATTTGTCCTGACTGAATCAAAAGCAAACTTTATCTTTGCAAGACATCCGGAATATGATGCAGGAAAGTTGTTTGAAGAACTGAAAGCAGAACATATCTATGTCCGGCACTGGAACGATGAGAGAATCGGGCAGTATCTGCGGATTACTGTGGGAACGGATGAAGAGATGAATACGCTGTTTTCATTTCTTCGTAAAAAGATCGGAAAAGACGAATAAAAAATCAGGAGTATCAGAATAATGTTAAAGAAATTGTTGCAGGGTATGGTTGTAGGTATTGCAAATATCATACCCGGAGTGAGCGGCGGCACAATGATGGTCGCCATGGGATTATATGACAAACTGATCCATGCAATCACCCATTTGAAATCAGAATTTAAGGAGAGTCTCAAACTGCTGGTCCCGATCTTTCTCGGGGCAGCTATTGCAATTGTGGCATTGTCAAGACTTTTCGAGTTCCTGCTGACTAATTATCCGATTCCGACAAATTTTGCGTTCTGCGGTCTGATTGCCGGCAGCCTTCCGTTTATCTTCAAAAAAGTAAAGGGGCACGCCGTGTCAGTCGGGAAAGGCGTCTGTTTTGTAATCTTTTTTGCTGTTGTGATCCTTATGGCAGTTATGGGGGAGACAAGCGGAAATGCGGCGGATGTAAGTTTTGGATTTATAAATGTTGTGAAACTGCTCGTGGTCGGGATCATTGCGGCTGCGACCATGGTAATCCCGGGAGTGAGCGGCTCTATGATGCTTATGCTTCTCGGATATTATGATACGATCCTTAAGACGATCAATAAGTTCATGGATGCGCTGATCGCGTTTGATATTCAGGATATTCTCGTGCAGTGCGGGATTCTGATTCCGTTCGGTATCGGCGTGATTCTTGGAATCTTTCTGATTGCGAAGCTGATCGAATTTATTTTTTCTAAAGCAGAGATTCATGCATATTATGCTATTATCGGACTGATACTGGCATCTCCGATCGCAATTCTGCTGAAGACGGACTGGAGCGATTTTTCCGTTCTGATGCTGGTGACAGGTATCATCACGTTTGTGCTCGGATGGTTCGTATCTTCCAAACTGGGCGGGGAGTAAACACCTTTCCGCTGTGTTACGGACGTTGACAGCCCCGGTTTGATTCTTTATAATGAAAACAGAACTTAAAGGGGTGAATTTATGATCTATGAAAATAACGAAGAAAAGAGAAGTACAATCTGGCGTACGATTCTGACAGTCTCTTCTGTCCTTATCATAATTATAGCCGTATTTTTTATTGTGAAGTTATTTACAGGCAATCCTCTGGAGGGGACATGGGTTGATGAAGATTCCGGCAATGTTCTTGTCATCAGCGACAACGGTGAACTTTCACTGACTCCGGCAGATTCAAATGACACAGACGAAGCATTTACAGCGGAATATGATGTAGATACAAAAACCAAAGTTCTTACAGTACGGACAGAAAATGATGAATACGCGGAAGGTACACTGTCAGGAACATACAGCTACAATATAGAACAGGATACCCTGACGCTGACAGAACGTGAATATGGCGACCAGCTCGTGTTTACTCGTGAGCAGGAATAGAAATTACGGAGAGTTCCGCATGCGGAACTCTCCTGTTGTAACTGGGCAGGAAATATGTGTTAATGAACAGAGTAAGGGAGAAAACATATGTTACGAGAGCAGACAAAAGAGATCAATATCGGCGGTGTAATGATCGGAGGACGTAATCCGGTAGCCATTCAGTCTATGACGAATACAAAGACAGAGGATGTGGGCGCGACAGTTGCGCAGATCCTGAAACTGGAAGCGGCGGGATGTGAAATCATCCGCTGCGCTGTACCTACAATGGAAGCGGCAGAAGCTTTGAAGGAGATTAAAAAACAGATCCATATCCCGCTTGTGGCAGATATCCATTTTGACTATCGCCTTGCAATTGCAGCTATAGAGAACGGTGCGGACAAGATTCGTATCAATCCCGGAAATATCGGCTCGGAAGACAGGGTAAAGGCAGTTGTAGATAAGGCGAAAGAGTACAATATCCCAATCCGCGTGGGTGTGAACAGCGGATCATTGGAGAAGCCCCTTCTGGAGAAATATGGCGGTGTTACCGCAGAAGGAATTGTTGAGAGCGCTCTGGACAAGGTACATATGATCGAGAAGATGGGGTATGACAATCTCGTTGTCAGTATCAAGTCTTCTGATGTACTTATGTGTGTGAAAGCCCATGAACTGATCGCAAAAGAATGTCCGTATCCTCTTCATGTCGGCATTACGGAATCGGGAACTGTATATTCAGGTAATGTGAAATCGTCCGTAGGTCTGGGAATTATTCTTTATGAAGGAATCGGAAATACGATAAGAGTCTCATTGACCGGAGATCCGGTGGAAGAGATACGTACGGCAAAACTTATCCTGAAGACTCTTGGGTTAAGAAAAGGCGGTATCGAAGTTGTATCCTGTCCGACATGCGGCAGAACGAAGATTGATCTGATCGGACTTGCCAATCAGGTAGAAAAGATGGTTGCGGATATTCCTCTTGATATCAAGGTGGCTGTCATGGGATGTGTAGTAAACGGACCGGGAGAGGCAAAGGAAGCGGATATCGGTATTGCAGGCGGTATCGGTGAGGGACTTTTGATCAAAAAGGGCGAGATTATTAAGAAAGTAAAAGAAGAAGAACTTCTTGAGGCTCTCCGTCAGGAGCTTCTGAACTGGAAAGAGTAATCTTCGAATCGGAAATTATTCGGGCGAAAGCCTGCTGAGACTGATACAGGAGTGTTTAAATTGGAAAAGACCAGAAACGACAAAACCTTTTTCTATGTTTTCCCGACTCTGAAAGTGGAGGATGATATCCAGATCCTTTTTGCGGATGTGGAAGTAAAGAAGATCACGACGAATTCACGCCGTGATTTTCTTCATGTACATATATTCAGCCGGCATCTGATCCAGAAAAAGCAGATCTGGCAGATGGAGCGGCGGATCAAAGACCAGCTCTTTGGTAATGTGCGGGTAGATGTGCGCATCGAAGAAGAATATGCGCTTTCCGGACAGTACACGCCGGAGACCCTGATGAATGAATACAGGGACAGCATCGTTCTGGAACTGAAAGAGCAGAGTGTACTTGCGTCCAGTATGTTTTCACAGGCTCAGATCCATTATGAAGAAGGTAATGTAATCTGCCTCGAACTGCTTGATACGATTGTATCAGAAGGACGCAAGGAAGAAATATTAACCCTTCTTGAAAAAATCTTTAAGGACAGATTTCATATACCGGCGGATATCCGTATTACATACCGCGAACCGGATGGAAACGGGACGCGCGAGTACGACGAGCAGAGACTGCAGCAGGAGATCAATGCTATTTTCGAACGGCGTGCAAGACAGCGGGGTGAGTACACGGCCAAGGAAGGCAGAAGCGGAGAATCCGGAGATTCCGGCGAGGATAATAAAGCAAATGCAAGTACAGGCGCGACATCCGGCGGAAAAAATGCTTCAGACGGGAGGTCGTCATCGAAGCATCAGTCAGGACGTGCCTCTTCCGGCAGCGGAGGCAGAAAAAACGGGAAAAGAGGAGATTTCAAAAAGAAAGATTTTTATCGTCCTGTCAAACAGGGGGATGATCCGAACCTGATTTACGGAAGAAACTTTGACGATGAACCGATTACGCTGGATCAGGTAGTGACGGAAATGGGAGAAGTCACGGTTCACGGCAAGATCATTAACTTCGATACAAGAGAAATCCGAAATGAAAAGACTATTATCATGTTTGCGGTAACAGATTTTACTGATACGATCACTGTGAAGATGTTTACCCGCAATGATCAGCTCCCGGAGCTGCTCGGAGAATTGAAAAAAGGTGCTTTTGTAAAAATCAAAGGTATTACAACCATTGATAAATTTGACGGTGAACTGACAATCGGTTCTGTTACGGGAATCAAGAAAATCGGTGATTTTACTGTCTCAAGAGAAGATCTCAGTCCGATCAAGAGAGTAGAACTTCATTGTCATACAAAGATGAGTGACATGGACGGCGTGTCCGAGGTAAAGGATATTGTGAAGAGGGCCCACGACTGGGGACACCCGGCAATCGCTATCACTGATCATGGTGTGGCTCAGGCTTTCCCTGACGCGAACCACTACATCGAGACACTTGATAAAGACGATCCTTTTAAGGTTATATATGGAGTAGAGGGATATGTGGTTGATGATATGACAGATATTGCGGTGAATGCCGGCGCTCAGCCCCTGGATGATACTTATATTGTATTTGATATTGAAACTACAGGATTCAGTTCTATCAGAGACCGCATCATAGAGATCGGCGCAGTTAAAGTCGTAAACGGGAGAATCGTGGACCGCTTCAGCACCTTTGTAAATCCGCAGAGGCCGATTCCGTTTGAGATTACGAATCTGACAAGTATCACGGATGAGATGGTCATGGATTCACCGGCCATTGACGTAATACTTCCGCAGTTTCTTGAATTTATAGGAGACGGTGTACTCGTAGCCCATAATGCAGGTTTTGATGTGGGATTTATCGAACAGAACTGTAGAAATCTGGGATTAAATGATCGTTTTGTCTATCTGGATACTGTGGCTCTGGCCCGGGTGCTTCTGCCGACATTGTCGAAATATAAGCTGAATGTAGTTGCGAAAGCACTGAATATCTCACTTGAAAATCATCACCGGGCAGTGGACGATGCGGGGGCGACAGCAGAGATTTTTGTAAAATTTGTGGAAATGCTGAAGAAAGATAACATTACCACATTAAAAGAAGTCAACCATTTCGGTGACCGGAATGTAAATGCGATCCGGAAGATGCCGACACACCATATTATCATACTGGCAAAGAACGATATCGGAAGATATAATCTTTATCAGCTGATCACGGAGTCGCACCTGACTTATTATGCGAGACGGCCCAGAATACCGAAAAGTCTGTTAAATGAACACAGGGAAGGGCTTCTGATCGGAAGCGCCTGTGAGGCGGGCGAACTGTATCAGGCAGTGCTCGAGAAGCGGTCCGCCCAGCAGATCGCGAAACTGGCGGATTTTTATGACTACTATGAGATACAGCCCCTCGGAAACAACCGGTTTATGATAGAAAGCGACCGTACGCCGGACGTTAATTCAGAGGAGGATCTGAAAAACATTAACCGCGAGATTGTTGAGCTGGGAGAAAAGTTCGGAAAACCTGTGGTTGCCACGTGTGACGTTCATTTTCTTGATCCGGACGATGAAGTATACCGCAGGATCATCATGGCGGGAAAGGGATTTGACGACGCCGATAATCAGGCGCCTCTCTTCCTTCGAACAACCGAGGAGATGCTGGATGAGTTCTCTTATCTGGGAGCGGCTAAAGCGCGGGAGATTGTTGTGGATAACCCGGTGAAGATTGCCGGTATGATTGAAAAGATATCGCCGGTAAATCCGAATAAATGTCCTCCGGTGATCGAAAATTCCGATCAGGAATTGAGAAATATCTGTTACCGCAGGGCGCATGAGATGTATGGGGAAGATCTCCCGGTCCAGGTGTCCGAACGTCTGGAAAAAGAGCTTAATTCTATTATTTCCAACGGGTATGCCGTTATGTATATCATCGCTCAGAAGCTGGTGTGGAAATCTAATGCGGACGGTTATCTCGTCGGGTCCCGTGGTTCGGTGGGCTCTTCTTTTGTCGCTACTATGGCGGGAATCACGGAGGTAAATCCGTTAAGTCCGCACTATTATTGTAAAAAATGCCATTACAGTGACTTCGAGTCGGAAGAGGTAAAAGCGTTTGCCGGAGGATGTGGATTTGATATGCCGGATAAGAACTGTCCGGTATGCGGTGAACCGCTTGTCAAAGCCGGCTTTGATATCCCGTTTGAGACATTCCTTGGTTTTAAGGGAGACAAAGAGCCTGATATCGACCTGAACTTTTCCGGAGATTATCAGGCGAAAGCCCATAAATACACCGAGGTTTTGTTCGGTGAGGGCCATACGTTTAAGGCGGGGACGATCGGTACACTGGCTGATAAAACGGCTTACGGTTTTGTTAAGAATTATTACGAAGAGCGGGAACAGAGAAAGCGGCGCTGTGAGATCGAGAGAATAACAGTAGGTTGTACAGGAATCCGGCGGAGTACGGGACAGCATCCGGGTGGTATTGTCGTACTGCCGCATGGCCATGATATCAATGAATTTACTCCGGTACAGCATCCGGCTAATGATATGGAGTGCGGTATTATCACGACGCATTTTGACTATCATTCCATCGACCATAACCTTTTGAAACTGGATATTCTCGGACATGATGATCCGACTATGATCCGTACCCTTGAAGATTACATTACCTCTGATGCTATGGACAATGAGTACAATGAAGAGCATCCGTTTATAGCTACAGAGATCCCGCTGGACGACAAGGAAGTTATCGAGCTGTTCCACGGAACGGATGTGCTCGGCATCAAACCTGAGGATATCGACGGATGTAAACTGGGCTGTCTGGGAATCCCTGAGTTTGGAACGGACTTCGTTATCCAGATGGTAGAAGATACAAAACCCCAGACGCTGTCTGACCTGATCCGTATCTCCGGTCTGTCCCATGGAACCAATGTGTGGCTGGGAAATGCACAGGAACTGGTAAAATCAGGGAAAGCGACTATTTCAACCGCTATCTGTACCCGAGACGATATCATGATCTATCTGATCAATAAAGGCGTGGAAAGCGCGCTGGCGTTTACGATCATGGAAAGTGTACGTAAAGGAAAAGGGCTGAAGCCGGAGTGGGAAGAAGCTATGACGGCTCAAGGCGTGCCGGACTGGTACATCTGGTCGTGCAAGAAGATCAGTTACATGTTCCCGAAGGCTCATGCGGCTGCGTATGTCATGATGGCATACCGCATCGCTTACTGTAAGATCAACTATCCTCTGGCGTATTACGCAGCGTATTTCAGTATTCGTGCAGACGCATTCACATACGAGATCATGTGTCAGGGCAAGGACAAGCTGAATTACTATATGCAGGATTATAAAAAACGGAGTGACTCTCTCAGCAAGAAAGAGCAGGATGTTATGAAGGATATGAAGATTGTGCAGGAGATGTATGCCCGCGGGTTTGAGTTCGTACCTATCGATCTTTATAAGGCTAAAGCGAAGATGTTCCAGATTGTTGACGGAAAGCTTATGCCGTCCTTCGCCAGTATTGAAGGTATGGGTGACAAGGCGGCCGAGGCAGTAGAGGAGGCGTCGAAAGACGGCCCGTATCTGTCTCTGGATGATTTCCGTCAGCGAACCAAAGTGAGCAAGACAGTTATCGATCTGATGCAGGGACTGGGACTCTTTGGAGATCTGCCAGAAAGCAATCAGCTGTCCTTGTTTGATTTTGCGTAATTACGGGCGGATAACTACAGCGGCGGGAATGTCAGCCATGAGAGGACAAAGAAAAATAATAGATAGACGCGGTTCAGGTGCTGTGCTATAATGACTTCAATGTGTTAATGTAACAATGTGAATTAGATTAATGGAGGATATGTAAATGTACGACTTCGATGAGATCATGACAACAGACCCGGAAATTGCAAATGCGATAAAAGCGGAGATGGAGAGACAGAATTCCCATATTGAGCTGATCGCCTCTGAAAACTGGGTGAGTAAGGCCGTTATGGCGGCTATGGGAAGCCCTCTGACCAATAAATATGCGGAAGGATATCCGGGCAAGAGATACTACGGAGGATGCCAGTGCGTTGATATCGTAGAAGAATTGGCCCGGGAACGCGCTAAAGAGTTGTTCGGATGTGAGTATGCCAATGTGCAGCCCCATTCCGGAGCACAGGCAAATATGGCAGTATTCTTTGCCATTCTTCAGCCGGGAGACACCTACATGGGCATGAATCTTGATCATGGCGGACATCTGACTCACGGTTCACCGGTTAATATGTCGGGAAAATACTATAATGTCGTACCTTATGGTGTCAATGCTGAAGGTGTGATCGACTATGACAAGGTGCTGGAGATCGCGAAAGAGTGCAGGCCCAAAATGATTGTTGCCGGTGCCAGCGCCTATGCGCGCACTATTGATTTCAAGCGGTTCCGTGAGATTGCTGATGAAGTCGGCGCTTATTTGATGGTTGATATGGCACATATAGCAGGTCTTGTAGCGGCCGGGCTCCACCCGAGTCCGATCCCGTATGCGCATGTGACGACGACTACGACGCATAAGACACTGAGAGGACCCCGAGGCGGTATGATCCTCTCCAGCAATGAGATGAATGAGAAGTTCAACTTTAACAAAGCAGTATTCCCGGGAATCCAGGGAGGACCGCTTATGCATGTGATCGCAGCAAAAGCAGTGTGCTTCAAGGAAGCACTTCAGCCGGAATTTAAGGAGTATCAGAAGCAGATTCTGAAGAACGCCAAGGCACTCTGCGAAGGACTGAAAAAACGTGGCGTAAAAATCGTATCCGGTGACACGGACAATCATCTGATGCTGGTCGACCTGACAGAGAAGAATGTCAGTGGAAAAGAACTGGAGAAACGTCTGGATGATGCGCATATCACCTGTAACAAAAACACGATTCCCAATGATCCACGTTCCCCGTTTGTCACAAGCGGCGTGAGACTCGGTACTCCCGCAGTGACAACCCGCGGCATGAAAGAAGAGGATATGGATAAGATTGCCGAGATCATCGCCCTGGTTATCGAGAGTGAGGACAATGTAGAGGCAGGAAGAAAGATGGCGGCAGAACTGACAGAGAAATATCCGCTCTGCTAAATTCGTTAGGTTAGAATCGATGATGGTGTAAACGAAAAAGCAGTTTTAAACT
>ERZ1643247.1179-NODE-1179-length-25818-cov-35.416566_pt1 | contig 25818 bp, 28 predicted proteins | sample MGYA00579264_ERZ1643247 | MGnify/ENA primary metagenome ERZ1643247 (study PRJEB29033, sample SAMEA4952262) | chicken gut metagenome | biome: Broiler Chicken; feature: Gastrointestinal Tract; material: Caecum | place: Ireland | collected 2018 | study: Broiler... | reverse complement strand
ATACTCCCCTATAAAAATGGCTATTTATCAACTGTTTGTTGTGACATAGCCTTTTGTATGAACAGGTTGGCGGAAAAGCTGCTCAAGAGGATGCACGAGGCAGCCATTACCCCCGCCAGGGGCAGAAAGCGCATTTCTCGCCGCCGCATGCGCAGCGGGCCTTTCCTTGTCAAAAGAAGCCACACGGCGAGGCATACCAGCGCCGTCGGCACCGCTTCAAACAGGGCGGTCACGGCGTAGGTATCGGGCAGACCGGGCAGAAGGTTGCGGGCGAGGAAAGAGATGGAATAGGCGATGTGCTGGGCGGCATAGCAACCGATGCCGATGAACACCGCCTCTTTCCGGCCGATGGAAAAGCAGAAGACCAGCCCGCACAGCAGCAGGCACCATACAAAGAAGAAATAGATAAATTGCAGGGCGGAAAAGAGGATGAACCAGGTGCCGCTGTCCGGCGACGTGTTGAGCAAAAACAGGGCGCTGCCGCCTATGCTCGCGGCAAAATACAAGAGGAGGGAGAGGGTCAGCCGCAGGGCAAAGCGGCTGCGGCGGGGGAAGCGGTAGGCGAAGATGCTGCAGCACATCAGCAGCTGGATATTGAACCACAGGCCGAGGGTGGTGTAGTAATACAGGGAAGGTATCACGCGCGCCCCCCTTTTCCGCTGCGGCCGTCCAGCCAGCGCATGTATTCGGCCAAAAAGTCCTGCCGCCGGCGCCGCGCCAGGGGGAGCTGCACCCCGCACACGGTCAGGCCGGTCTGCGTCAGCTCGCTCACGTCGTAAAAGTTGACGAGGCAGCCGGAATTGATATAGGCGAACCCGTGCGCGCAGAGCAGTTCGCTCGCCTCGTGCAGCTGCTGGCGTTTGGAGTAGACGCGGCCGTCGCGGCAGTGGTAGACGACGTAGTTTTTCTGTTTTTCCGCATATGCAACGTCTGTACAGAAGATGCGCACAAAGCCGCCCTCTTCCGTGTTCACGAGGATGGGCGCGCTCCTGCGGGCGGAGGAAAGGCGGGCGGCGCGGGTCATCTTATCGGCAAACCGCTCGTAGCGGATGGGCTTGACGAGGAAATCGATCGCCCCCACCTCGTAGCCGCGCACGGCGTACTGCGCCATGTTGGTCACGAACACGATCGCCACACCTTCGTCTTGCATGCGGATGCGCCGCGCCCCTTCCATCCCGTCCATGCGCGGCATCTCGATGTCGAAAAAGATGATGTCGTACTCGGGCTTATAGTCGCTGACAAAGTCGAACGCGTCGGAAAAATAGCGAATATCGATATGCTCGCCCTTTTCTTTGCCATAACGCTCTAAAAACGCCTGTAAACAAGCCCGATCCTTTTCGTCGTCTTCCACGACCGCCGCTTTGATCATACTCCGCCTTCGCCCCTTTTTTGTTTTATTATACAATAAATACGGGCAAAATGCAAGGCTTCCTCAAAAATTTTGTATCCGCAGAGGCGGCTGCAAAATGGAGAGAGGGCGCCCGTCTGCGCAGCGGGAAATTCAGAAAAGCGCGGCGCAAAAATTTTCAAAACATCCGCGCAAAAGAGTTGACTTTGGCGGGGAGGCTGGTATACTTTTTTCTGTAACTTTGCCGCTTTGATTTTTTTACACGAAGGTTTGTATGCACAAGGACCGCGCAAAGCGGGCGCTGTCGATGACGCAGGGCCCGCTTTTGAAAAATATATTGCTCTTCAGCCTGCCGCTCATGTTTTCAAACGTGCTGCAGGTGCTGTTCAACATGTCAGACGTAGCCGTGGTGGGCAGGTTCGGTTCTGCGGGCGCGCTGGGCGCCGTCGGTTCCACCACCACATACGTCGCTCTGTTCACGGGGCTTCTCATCGGCATGGGCACGGGCATCAACGCCGTCATGGCGCAGCGTTTGGGGGCGGAAGATGAAGAGGGCTCCGCGCGGGCGGCGCACACGGCGCTCATCGTATCCGCCGCCTTCGGGCTGTTGGTGGCGGCGCTGGCGATGGGGCTTGCCCGCCCCGTGCTGCTGCTGATGGGCACCAAGCCGCAGTTTTTGGAAGGGGCGCTGCTGTATGTGTACATCTATTTTACGGGCGCCGCGGGCACGGCGCTGTACAACTGCGGCAACGGCATCTTTTCCGCCGACGGCGATACCCGCAAACCGCTGCTGTTTCTGACGGCCGCGGGCGTCACCAACATCCTCCTCAACCTCTTTTTCGTCATCGTCTGCAATATGTCGGTGGCGGGGGTGGCGCTGGCTTCGACCATCTCGCAGTGGCTCTCCTGCGCGCTCATCCTGACGGCGCTCGCCCGCGCCCGCCGCGCCTACCGCCTGCGCCTTTCCCGCCTGCGCATAGACCCCGCCTTTGCCAAAAGCGTGCTCGCCACGGGCATCCCCGCGGGCATCCAGAACGCCATCTTTCAGCTGGCGAACCTGTTCATCCAGGCGGGCATCAACACCTTTGACGGCACGGTGGTCGAGGGCAACTCCGCCGCCGTCAACGCCGATACCATCGTGTTCGAGCTGATGGCGGCCTTCTACACCGGCTGCACCAGCTTCATCGGGCAAAACTTCGGCGCGGGCAGGGCGGAGCGCATCTTGCCCTGTTATTTTGTCAGCCTTCTGTATTCTTTCGGGTCCGGGCTCGTATGCGGCCTGCTGCTCTTCGCCTGTGCGGGCGCCTTCTTATCCATCTTCACGGGCGAGGCCGCCGTCATCGAGGCGGGCAGGCAGCGGCTGGCGGTGATGTGCTTCTCGTACGCGCTCTCCGCCTTTATGGATAACACCATCGCCGCCGCGCGCGGGTTGGGCAAAACGGTGGTGCCGACGATCGTCGTCGTCCTGGGCTCGTGCGTGTTCCGCGTGTTCTGGGTGTACTGCATCTTTCCGCTCGCGGGCACGACGACCATGCTGTATCTGCTGTACCCCGTGTCGTGGACGATCACGGCGGCGGCTGAGATCGCCTATTTCGCCTTTGCCTACCGCAGGGCAAAGCGCGTCTTGCAGCCGCAGGGGAATTGAGAAATAAAAGTATGAAATTGAAGACGAGTTTTCCTCTTTATAAAGATCTGAAAAAATGTTTACACGAGTTGTACCCGGATATCGTCGTTGAGTTGTTGGTACGCGATCCCGCGCTCGTCACCTTGGGGTTTGTGGAAGAAGAGGACGAGCCTTGCATTATCGATCTGCATGTAACGGAAGAAAGGCTGCAAGAGATCGTCAGAGACGCTTTGCAGTTAGAGGTGGATGCGTATATGAACGGCGATCCTGCCGAGGATGACCCGTTTTATCAAAAATACTTGCGGTATGGCTGGTTGGCAGGGCTCGATTTTTGGGAAAGAGTAGAAGAATAACCCACGACGGAGGGCGGGCGGTACAAAGAGCAGTATAAAAGTCGCTGCAAAAGGAGGAAACGTATGCCGGAATTGCCGGAAGTGGAAACGGTGCGGCGGGTGCTGGAGCCGCACCTTCTGCAAAAGACGGTGCGCGCCGTACATATCTATTGCGGGCAGGTCATAGCCGCCCCCGCCCCGGAAGAGTTTGCCGCCTGCCTTGTAGGGCAGAAGGTCGAGGCGTTTTCGCGGCGAGGGAAGTTCCTGCGCCTGTGCTTTGCGGGCGGCGCCTTTTTGACTATCCACCTGCGCATGACGGGCTGCCTCACGCTCGAAGGGGCAGAGGCCCCGCTTGCGGGGCACACGCACATAGCCCTGTCGCTCGATGACGGCATGCAGCTGCGCTATGTCGATGTGCGCCGCCTGGGCAAACTTTGGTTCACCCCCGCGGGCGGGAAAGACGTGAGCGGGGCAGATAAGCTCGGCATCGAGCCGTTTGGCGGGCTCACGGCGGCATATCTGCGCGCCTTCGGCGGCGGCAGGCGGCCGGTCAAGGCGCTGCTGCTCGATCAGCGCGCCGTCGCCGGCATCGGCAACATCTATTCGGACGAGATCCTCTTTTCCTGCGGTATCCGCCCGAGCAGGCCCTGCTGCACGCTGACAGATGCGGAATGGGAAAAGCTCGCCGCCGTTATCCCGGAACGGTTAGAGTACTTCATCGAAAAAAACAGCATCTCGTTTGCAGATTACGCGGCGGGCGGGGGAAAGGACTACCGCAACACTCCCTTTTTGCAGGTGTACGGCAGGGGCGGCCAGCCCTGCCCCGACTGCGGCGCGCCGCTCGCGCGCATCGTGCTCGGCGGCAGAAGCAGCGTGTTCTGCCCCCATTGCCAAAAATAGATCTGTATGTAAAGGCCTCGGAAGGTTTACTCCCGGGGCTTTTTTATTGCGGAACGGACCATCCCGCTTTCCATATATAGAAAATATAGCCGGCGGGCCGCAATGCGGGCGCGGCAATGATCGTACCGAAGCGCCTCCCCGGCGGAAGGCGCTATTTTGCCGAAGCGCCGTTTTGCCGATGTGCGGGCGCGAAGCGACAAAACTCACCCCTCCCCCTGTCATCCTGAGGAGCACAACGCGACGAAGGATCTCTGAAAAGAACAGCGTCCTTGTTATTTCGACCGAGAAGGGCGTTAGCCCGCCGAGCGGAGAAATCTTGTATAGAACGTAGAAGTTGTTTCGAACAAAGAATTTTCGTGAATTTGGCGCGCCCTAAGGAGTTTTGCGCCCTGCGGGCGCAAGGCACTGCGTGCCCGAATAGCTTGCCCCTGCGGGGCAACCAATTCGAGCGGCTATGGGTGCATAACAAAAAAGCCGCGGACAACAGTCCGTGGTATATAGGAAGGCGAGCACGCGCCCTAAGGAGTTTTGCGCCCTGCGGGCGCAAGGCACTGCGTGCCCGAATAGCTTGCCCCTTATGGGGCAACCAACTCGAGCTGCCATGGGCGCATAACAAAAAAGCCGCAGACAAAAGTCTGTGGCTTTTTTGTGGCGCGCCCTAAGGAGCTCGAATCCCTAACCTTTGGTTCCGTAGACCAACGCTCTATCCAATTGAGCTAAGGGCGCATACGTTAGCGTACCTAAATAGTATAGCAGATTTTCAAAATTTGTCAATACTTTTTCGGGCATGAAGCAAAAATAAATTGCGAAAATTGTGCGCCCGCAAATTTTTTTGGGAAAGGCGGACGGCAGTTTTCCACAGCGGCGGCGGGGGAAAGGGGGAGAAGAGTATACAAATCTGACTTTATAAACACATTTTGCAGAAATTGTTGATAATTTTTTTGAACACATGTTCCTGTTTTTGTCGAAAGGGGCAGTTTTCCCCCGAATTTTGGGGTTAATGTGGAATTGTGTGCATAAATTGTGGAAATCTTTTTACATCTATTCGCTTGACAAGCGGTATCGCCCGCAAAAACGGGTGTAAAACGGTGGATATCCCGCACTTTTCCACAGGTATGCACAGCGTTGTCAACAGCGGACGCGGAAAACTTTGCCGCTTTGCGCAAAAACGGGGCTGCTTGCTGCTTTTTGCGGGGTGCGGGCGGGGAAATTGTGGATAACTTTTTGCAGGAGGCAGCCTTTCCTCGCGGGCGCTTGCAAAAGAGGAAATTGCGGATAACTCTTTTGCGGGGCGCTTTCAAGAAAGCGAAGGCGTAAGGGGTTTCCCGCAATAAGGGTGCAAACGGAGACAAAAACGGGGCGGTTTCGCCCGGCCATTGCCCGCAAAGCGGTTGCATTTTTGTGTATAAAATGGTATACTAAAACGGTAAAACATATAGCGGCGCGCAAGCCCTGCGTAAGGGGCGCCCGATATTATTTCAAAAAGGAGATACAACAATGGCGAAGATCACGGCAGATACGTTGATCGCAGAGTGCCTGCAGATCAACCCCAATTCGGCGAGCATCCTCATGTCGTACGGCATGCACTGCATCGGCTGCGCCCTCGCGCACGGCGAGACCATCGGCGAGGCCGTCAGCGTGCACGGCAAAGACCTCGACGAGCTGCTTGCAAAGCTCAACGAAGGCATCGAAGAGTAAATCACAAGGCGGCGGAGCATTCCGCCGTTTTTGTTTTTGCGGAAAAGGCGAAGGTTTCCGCAGCGCCATTCAAAAAACGGACAGGGGGGTCAAAGAGATGGATACAAGACAAGAAGGCATTGCCCGCCTGCGCGAGATCGTGCAGGCGTCCAAAAAGATGGTATTTTTCGGCGGGGCGGGGGTCAGCACCGAAAGCGGCATCCCCGATTTCCGCTCGCAGGACGGGCTGTACCGCCAAAAGTACAAATACCCGCCCGAATACATCCTCTCGCGCACCTTTTTCGACAGGCATACGGAAGAGTTTTTTGAATTCTACCGCGAAAAGATGCTCTGCCTGAACGCGCAGCCCAACGCCGCCCACTATAAGCTGGCGCAGTGGGAGCGGGAGGGGAAGCTCGCCGCCGTCATCACCCAAAATATCGACGGCCTGCACCAAAAGGCGGGCTCGCATGCCGTGCTCGAACTGCACGGCAGCATTTGGCGCAATGTCTGCATGGATTGCGGCGCCCTCTATCCCGCCGAGCAGATCGCGGAAAGCGCCGGCATCCCCCGCTGCCGCTGCGGGGGCGTGATCAAGCCGGACGTGGTGCTGTACGAAGAGCCGCTCGACCAAGCGGTGCTCGCCCGCTCGGTAGAGCTGATCGAAGAGGCGGACACGCTGATCGTCGGCGGCACTTCGCTCAACGTACAGCCTGCGGCGAGCCTCATCGATTTTTTCCGCGGCAAAAACGCCGTGGTCATCAATCGCGGCGCGCCCGCGCGCAGCATGCAGGGGGTGCTGTTTATCGACGGCAAGATCGGCGAAGTGCTCTCGGCGGTGTAAATGTTTTGGAAGCGCCCGCGCCCGCAGAATACACTGCTCGGCAACGTTCTCGGCGGCAGGGGCCTGCTTTGGAAGCGCCCGCAGCCGCTTTCCGAATATCAAATTTTTTCCGAATATAAATCGAACGGGGCGCCCCGCGCAATGCGGAGCGCTCTTTTGTTATAGTTTTGTCGCTATATCTTGTTATTAAAAAACATTTTGTGAGAACTGTTGACAAATTTCGCCGCGTATTGTAAGATAGATATAGAAGACCGGAAAGAGCGGGGCGCCGCTTCGGCCCGGTCAAAAGTAATTGCTGCGAGGTCATACTTATGTTCCGCTTAGAAAACGATACGCTGATCTTCGAGCGCCGCGGCGAGACCGTCTGGGTGCAGGCGGTGGGCAAAAACGGCCTGCGCGTGCGCGCCACGCCCTGCGGCGGCTTTCAGGGGGAAGACTGGGCGCTGGACGGCGCCACGGTGCTGCCCGCCGACGTCATGTTCGAGGCGCACGCCGCCACCATCCGCAACGGCCGCATCAGCCTGACCATCTCGGATATCGGCCAGATCCGCATCTTCCGCGACGGCGTCCCCATCCTGCGCGAGTACTACCGCATGTACGGGTACGATTCGCCGCACACGCCATCGCTGCGCGTCGTCGCCCGCGAATTCAAGCCCGTGCGCGGGGGCGACTACGAACTCTGCCTGCGCTTTGAAAGCAACGAGGGCGAAAAACTGTTCGGCATGGGGCAGTACCAGCAGCCGCAGCTCGATCTGAAAGGCTGCTCTTTAGAGCTTGCCCAGCGCAATTCGCAGTGTTCGGTGCCCTTCGCCCTCTCTTCGTTGGGGTACGGCTTTTTGTGGAACTGCCCCGCCGTGGGCAGGGTGAACTTCGCTTCCAACCTCACCGAGTGGTACGCATCTTCCGCGCGGCAGTGCGATTACTGGGTGACCGCCGACGAAACGCCCAAAGACATCCTCGCCAACTACACCGCCCTCGTCGGCCGCGCGCCCGCCTTCCCCGAAAACGCCGCGGGGCTGTGGCAGTGCAAGCTGCGCTACCGCACGCAGGAAGAGGTGCTGGAAGTGGCGCGCGAATACCACCGCCGCGGCATCCCGCTGGACGTGATCGTCATCGACTTTTTCCATTGGACGCGCCAGGGCGAGTGGAAGTTCGACCCCGTCTACTGGCCCGACCCCGCCGCCATGGTGCGCGAGCTCAAAGAATACGGCATCCGCTGCATGGTCTCTATCTGGCCGACGGTGGATAAAAAGAGCGAAAATTTTGAAGAGATGCGCGAAAAAGACCTGCTCATCCGCACCGAGCGCGGTTCGCAGTGCTTCGACTTTTTGGGCGATTCGTACATCTACGACGCCACCAACCCCCGCGCCCGCAGGTATCTGTGGGATAAGTGCCGCAAAAATTATTTTGAAAGCGGCATCGATATGTTCTGGCTGGACGAGGCGGAGCCCGAATACACCGTTTACGACTTCGACAACTACCGCTACCATATGGGCACGCAGCTGGCCGTCGGCAACGCCTACCCCATGTGCCACGCCAAGGCCTTTTACTACGGGCAGAAGGAAGCGGGGCAGAAGGACATCTGCAACCTCATCCGCTGCGCCTGGCTGGGCAGCCAAAAGTACGGCGCGGTGGTGTGGTCGGGCGATATCTGCGGCAACTTCGCCTCGCTGCGCGACCAGTACGCCGCGGGCCTGAACATCGGCATCGCCGGCATCCCCTGGTGGACGACGGACATCGGCGGCTTCTTCGTCGACGTCACCCGCCCCGAACATAAAGAGCTGCTGCTGCGTTGGTTCGAATACGCGGTGTTCTGCCCCGTGCTGCGCATGCACGGCGACAAGGGGCCTTCCGACATCCCCAATTTAGACGAAAGGGAATGGGGCGGCGGCTTCTGCCATACAGGCCTTGCCAACGAGCTTTGGAGCTACGGCGAAGAGGTGTACGAGGTGCTCAAAAAGTACGTGCAGCTGCGCGAAAGCCTGAAGCCGTATATCCTGGAAGTGATGCGCGAGGCGAGCGAGAACGGTTCGCCCGTCATGCGGCCGATGTTCTACGAATCCCCGCAGGACGCGCGCTGTTGGGAGGCGCCCGAGCAGTATATGTTCGGCAGCCGTTACCTCGTCGCCCCCGTGCTGTACGAGGGGATGCGCAGCAGGCAGGTGTACTTGCCCGCGGGCAGGTGGAAAAATATTTTCACGGGCGAAGAGCTGGAAGGCGGTGGCGATATAGAGGCGGAAGCGCCGCTCGACGTCATCCCCGTGTTTGAACGGCTGTAAAGCGCCCGCGGCATTTTGCGGCAGGCGGATAATTGAAGAAAACGAGCGGGGCGGCGCATGGAGCGCCGCCCCTTTGCAGATACTGCCGGGGGAGGAATGTTGCAATGTGTACGGCGATCGGCTGGCAGGGGAAGCATTTTATGTTCGGCAGGAATTTAGACTTGGAATACGGCTTCCGTGAGCGCGTCACGCAGGTGGCGCGCGGGAGCCTGCTGCGCTTTGCGGCCATGCCGCCCGCCCGCACCGCCTACGCGATGCTGGGCATGGCGGCGGAAGAGGGCGGCTTCCCCCTCTTCGCCGAGGCGGTCAACGAATGTGGATTATGCGCGGCGGGGCTGTATTTTCCGCACAGCGCCCGCATGCGCGCGGCGGGGGATATGCGCAAAGGGGAAAGGGCTGCCGAAGGAAAAGCCGCAGCGGCAGGGGATATGCAGGGCGCGGCAGGGGCGGCGGCAGAAAGAGCCGCAACGGCAGGGGATATACAGGGCGCGGCAGGGGCGGCGGCAGAAAGAGCCGCAACGGCAGGGGATAGACAGAACGCGGAAGGGGCGGCCGAAAAAACCGCGGCGGCAGGCCGCGCCATCGCCCCGCACGAGATGGTGGCGGCGCTGCTCGCCCGTTGCGCGGATACGCGGCAGGCGCGCGCCTTTTTGCAGGGGGCGGAAGTCGTTTCCATTCCCTACAAAAATTATCCCGTCCCAGCCCTGCATTGGCTGGTCGCGGACAGGTTCGGCTGTTTTGTGGCAGAGCCCGCCGAAGGCGGCCTGCGGTTGTACGACGACCCCGCGGGGGTGCTCGCCAACGAGCCGCCCTTTCCCTTCCAGCTGCACAACCTGCACGCCTACCGCCACCTGACGGCGGCAGAGCCTGCCTGCGGCTTCGGCATGCCGCTCAAAGCGCTGTACCACGGCACGGGCGGCGTGGGGCTGCCGGGGGATGCAGCTTCGCCCTCCCGCTTCGTGCGCGCCGCCTTTTACCGCGCCAACAGCCGTCCTTTTGCGGAGGCGGGAGAAGGGGAAGGCCGCGGCGAGGGGGAGGATGAGGCAGACGTGGCAGAGCAAGACGCCGCGCAGATGTTCCATATGCTCTCCGCCGTAGAGATGGTGAAGGGCGGCGTGCTGACCGAAGAGGGCCGCCCCTGCTATACCCGCTATGCCTGCTGCATCGACGCCGACGCGGGCGTCTATTACCTGAAGCGCTACGGCAGCCTCGGGGCAGAAAAATTTACCCTGCATCGGCAGGGGGCAGAGGAGATCAAGTAAAAAAAACAGGGCGCGGGGGCGTATCCGATAAGGCGCGGGGGCGCATCGCGGAAGTACAGATAGTGCGCCTATGATAAGAGAAAGAACGCTAAATGCGGCATAAGAGGGGCATATTAAAAACGGCGCGGGGGCGCATCGTACGATGCGCCCCCGCGCCTTCAAAACTGAAAAAATTGAATCGTACAGAGAGTGCGGCGCTTGCGCGCTTCATTCCCAAAATAAGGAAACGCGGCGGCTACGCTGCGGCGGGGGAACTCTGCTGCGGCGGGGCGTCTTTTTTTCTTGCCCACAGCAGCAGGACGCCCGCGGCGAGGGCGACGACCGCCTGCGACAGCGGCACCGCCAGCCATACGCCCCATACGTCCAGCCACAGGGGCAGCACAAACAGCCCCAAAAGCAATACGGCGGGCTCGCCGTAGATGAGCAGCGAGGCGCGCAGCGATTTTTCCATGGCGTAAAAATACGAGATGACGTTGCGCGAAAAGGCGGCAAACAGGTACCCCAGCAAAAAGGGCGGCAATATCTCTGCCACTTCCGCCGCCACGGCAGGGGATGCCCCGAACAGCGCCGCCAAGTGCGCGCGCAGGGGGAACAGGCAGGCGATGCTCACCGCCGCCGTGATCCCCGCCGCCGCGAAGGAATAGTTGCGCATGCGCTTTGCCCCCGCCATGTCGCCCTCGCCGAATTTGCGGCTGATGAGGGGCTGGCTGCCGTCGCTCACCCCCTGCAATAGCAGCAGCACCACGCACGAGATGTAGCTGACCGCCGCGTAGCAGGCCACGGCGAAGTCAGAAAAGTTCGCGGCGAAGCGGTTGACGAGGATAAGGGCGATGTTGGGCGAAAAGGTCAGCCCGAAGGGCGAAAGCCCCACGGCGAGCACGCGCGGCAGGTGTTTCAGGCAGCCCTTGGCGGGCAGCACCTCGCGCAGCAGCCTGCGGCGCAAGAGGTATGCCAGGCATACCAAAAAGCTCACCGCCTGCCCGCACACGGTGGCGGCGGCAGCGCCCGCCATGCCGAAGCCCAGCACCCAGATGAACAGCCAGTCGAGTACTATGTTAGACGCAAACCCGGCGATCATCGCCGCCATGGCGCACACCGCCCCGCCCATGTTGCGGATGACGGGCGAAAGCCCCGTGCCCAGCACCTGCAGCAGCGCCCCGCACGAGATCCATACCATATATTCCGCGCCGAGCGCGTAGATGTCGCCGCTCGCCCCGAAGGCGCGCAACAAAAGGGGCGCGCAGGGCAAAAATATCGCCGTCAGCAGCGCGCCGCAGAGCAGGAGAAGGAGCCCCGCCCCGCCGCAAAAGGCGCGCCGCTTGTGCGCGTCGGCGGCGTTGACGGAGTAGAGGATGGCCCCGCCCATGCCGATGCCCGTGCCCGCCGCCTGGATGAACGCCGTCATCGGGTAGGCGATATTGACGGCGGCGAGGGCGTTGTCGCCCAGCGCGTTCCCCACAAAAAATCCGTCTGTGATGCTGTACAGGCCGGAAAGGGCGAACGCCAGCATGGAAGGGATCACAAAGCGCAAAAATTCGCGCCGTTCGCTCGTGTGCTGCATGCCTGTACCTCCGCATCGCGTCGGGGCGCGTCCCGCACCCCGCGCTGCGATTATAGCAAAAGCGCGCCCGTTTGTCAAACGCAAAAAGCCCCCGCGGAGGGCGTTTTCCGCAGGGGCATATGTTGTGTTTTTTGAAAAATGGAAAGTACTATATGGGCAGAGGGCATATATCTTGTATTTTTTGAAGAATAGAGAGTACTGTGTGTGGTATATTTCGCCGTTCCGCGTGAAATCGCGGGCGTGCAAGGGGGGGGGAGCGCTTTGCGAGCCTTTTTCAAGGCAGGGCGGCGCCTTTACAGACGCCGCCTGCCGCTTGCCGCCCGCAGTCCGCCGCCCCGCTTCCGCTGCGCCCCCTTCGGAAGGCGCGGGGGGCGTTCCAATACCTGTCGGAAGGCGCAGGGGCGTTCCAATACCTGTCGAAAGGCGCAGGGGGCGTTCCAATACCTGTCGGAAGGCGCATTGGCCGCTCAGGCGCCTAAAAAAGTAATGTGGATGTCGCCCATCTCCGTGGCGGCGACGAGGGTGCGCGTGCCGCCGAAGCGGTCGGCAATGTTGCTCGAGCCCATGTTTGCGGTCACACCGATGGTGTAGTCTTCTTCCGTTCCCGCCAGCGTTCCTTCAATGCTGCCCATATTCGCCGCAAGGTCCAGCTCCTGCGCGTCCACCTGCCGCAGATCGATGTCTCCCAGCTCCACCGAAAGCTCTATCGACTGCACGGCCGCCTCTTCCAGCTCAATGTCGCCCGTTTCCACATCTACGCTGAGCTTCTCGCATTGCAGGCGTTCGATGCGCGCGCTGCCCAGCTGCGAGGTGCAGGTGAGGGCGCCGCATTGCACGTTTTCCGCGCGCACTTCGCCGAGGTCTGCAGTCAGCTGCGCGCCTTCGCAGGCGACGCCGTACACGGCCACGGCGCCCGCGCTCGCCGTGGCGGTCAGCTGCGTGCAGGAAACGTCTTTCGCCTCGATGTCGCCGAGGTTGGCGGAAAGCAGTAGATCGCCGCAGGTAACGCCTTCCACGGCGATCTTGCCCGCATCCGAGCCGATGGAGATGTCGCCGAAGGCGGTCGCCGGCAGGGTGAGCACCACCTGCGGCGCGCTCACCTGTATGCCGAAGCCGAAGTTCCACGAAGGTTTATCTTTCGCCGTCAGCTGCAGCAGCCCGCCTTCCGCCGTCAGATGCGTATAGCCGAGGTCGTTCCCGTCCCTGTCTACCCGTACGGGGTAGGAGAGCGCGATCTCCTCCGCGGCTTCATCCGTCTTCACGGCGATGTCGGCAAAGGGGTAGGAAATGTCGATGTCTTCGATGCCGGTAAAGGTCTGCGTGCGCGTTTGGTAGCGCGCGGTGTTGAGGGCGGTAAAGTCCCAGCCTTCCAGCGCCATGCCGGTCACGAACAGGGCGCAGGCCGCCAGCAGCAGCGCCCCGCCGAGGGCGCAGCATACGATGGTAAAAATTTTGCTTCCCGTCTTCATGTCACGCCTCCTTTTTGCCGCCGATGAGCTTTGCCGTGGCGGCGATCACCTTTTTGCACAGATAAAACAGCCCCTTGGCGGCCGCCCAAAAGGCGGGCAGCAGCAAGAGCCCCACGGCGGCGAGGCCGAGCCCGATGCCCGCCTGCGCCAGCAGCCCGCCGGCAAAGCCCTCCATCGCCATCAAAACAAAGCTGTACACCGCCGTCAGCAGCCCCGCCGCCGCACAGGCGACGCCCGCGGCGAGCAGGCCGATGCCCGCAGCCCCCAGCGCCGCCAGCACGATCGCCGCGGGGATAGAGGCGAATATCATCAGCAGCACGCCGCCCACCGTTCTGGCGGGCGAAGAGGCCTTTGCCTGCACGCCGCTCTCTTCCAAAACCTTTTGCGCGGCCTCCTGCGGCGAGCCCAACTCCGCCGCCACCGCCTCTTCCTCCGCGCCCGCTTCCTTGCGGTCTGCAAACAGCTCGCGGTAATAGGCGGCGGCCTGTTCCCGCTCTTTGGCGGGCAGGGGCGAAAGCTGCCGTTTGAATTGTCCGATCCATTGGTTTTCAGTCATGGGGATCCTCCGAGCGAATGATCTCACAGATGCGCGCAAATTCCTGCATGTCCTGCAAAAATTCGTCGATGCGCTCTTCACCCTTGCGGGTGATAGCGTAATAGCGGCGCAGGCGGCCGTTGTGCTCGCGGGTGCAGGTCGTCACCATGCCCGCCGCTTCCAGCCGTTTGAGGATGGGGTACAGCGTCGATTCCGAAATTTCGATCATCGGCGCGATGTCGTTTACGATCTTGTACCCGTACGAGGCCTCTCTGCGCAGCACAGAAAGCACGCACACGTCCAAAAGACCTTTTTTCAGTTGCGTATCCATGGCGTCCCTCCCGCGCATACTGTTTTATACGCAATACTATACATTACATAGTATTGATTGTCAAGCGTTTGCGGGCAATTTTTTGGAGAAAAGAAAATTATTTTGCGGCCGATCATTTTGCGGAAAGGGAAATTTATTTTGCGGCTGGCAATTTTGAGGAAAAAAATTTATTTTGCGCCTCCCTTACGGAAGGCGCGGAACAGGTGGGGGCGGCAGCGGGGAGATAAGGGAAAAAAGGGGCGGCGGCGCAAAAAAGGCGGGCGGCGTATTCGGGGCAAAAAACGCGCCCTGCCGCCTCCGAAGGGGGCGGCAGGGCGCGCCCAAAAAGGCGGGCGCGGGAAAAAAAGGCGCGCCCCGCAAGCCTTTGCAGACTTGCAGGGCGCGCTTCTCCGGCCGGTGTATTTCAAAAAGCGGGCGCACTTGTCGTGCGCCCGCCGGAAAGCCGCTGTATTCAGTTTTGGCTGTTTTTGACCGCTTCCGTGACTTCGGCGGTCAGTTTTTCCAGCTGTTCCGCCGTGGGCTTGTAGGCGATGCGCACGGGCGGCAGCAGCGCCTCGCACTTGCAGCCCGCCAATGCCTCGTGCACCTGGTCGGGCGACTGCCCGCCCCAGCCGTACGAGCCGAAGGCGATGCTCTTCTTTTTATTTCCCGTCAGCCCCCTGAAATAGGTGAGGAAGGAGGCCACGGAGGGCATCATGTTGTTGTTGAGGGTGGGGGAGCCGACGGCGATATACTTGGCGGTCATGGCGTCGGCGATGATGTCGGAATTGTGGCAGTAGTGCAGGTTGTACAGGCGGGGCTTGAGGCCGCAGGCGAGGAACCCGCTCTCGATGGCGTGCGCCATCGCCTCGGTGGAGTGCCACATGGTGTCAAAGACGATGACGGCGGTGTCGTCGTATTCCCCGCCCGCCCAGCCCTTGTACAGGGCGAGGATGTCGGGGATGTGCTGCGTCCAGATGATGCCGTGGCTGGGGCAGATGGTCCGGATGGGCAGCCCCGCGCAGGCGGCGAGCGCCTTGCCCGTCTGCATGCCGTACGGCTGCACGATGTTGGCGTAGTACTTGCGCGCCTGGATATACGCCTCGGGCAGGTCGCACTCGGTGTCCAGCCGCTCGTCGGAGGCGTAGTGCTGGCCGAAGGCGTCGTTGGAAAAGAGGATGTTCTCCGGCGTCATAAAGGTGACCATGTTGTCCGGCCAGTGCACCATGGGCGTGGGCACGAACGAGAGGGTGCGCTTGCCGATGCACAGCTGTTCGCCCGCCTTCACGCCGGTATAGCCCAGATCGCCGTAGTAGGCGGAAAGGTCCTTCACGCCCGCGCCGAAGGCCGTGTACACCTTGGCGTTTTTCGCCACCTGCAAGATCTGCGGCAGGCAGCCGCTGTGGTCGGGTTCGGCGTGGTTGGAAACGATCACGTCGATCTTGGCAGGGTCGATGACGGAAGAGATGCGCTCCAGCATCTCGCCGAAAAAGCCTTCCTTCACCGTGTCGATGAGGGTGATCTTTTCATCGACGATGAGGTAGGCGTTGTAGGTAGAGCCCTTCTCCGTCTCGTAGCCGTGGAAATTGCGTAAGTTCCAGTCGATGGCGCCCACCCAGTAGACGCCTTCGCAGATCTGCATCGCTTTCATGTCAAAAAAACCTCGCTGCAATAGTTTGTCTTCTTTCTTATTATTATAATAGAAAAGGGCGCCGCTTGCAAGGGAAAAGCCGAAAAAATCGAAAAAAAACCTGTTTCGCCCGGTTTTGGGGCGGGGCGGGGCAAAAAAAGCGGCGGCGGGGCAATTATTTTTGCGGGCGGCGGCAAAAACGGTTGACAAGGCGGGCGGGGTTATGATAGACTACATCTACACACCGCGCCAAGGTGTGATTTTTTTGCATGGAGTTGAAACGAGATGGCTGCCATCAACAGAACAAAAGTTACCTTTGAATGCACCGAGTGCAAACACAGAAATTACGATACGATGAAGAACAAGAAGAACGACCCGGAGAGACTGCAGCTGAAAAAGTATTGCCCGAACTGCAAAAAGCATACCGTCCACAAAGAGTCGAAGTGAGCGGCAGGGCATAGACCATATATATAAGAGGTTGAAATGAAAGGGAAAACTGCTGTCAAAAAGCCCAACATCTTCGTGCGCATGGGCAGAAAGATCAAAGAGGTCTTTTCCGAGCTGAAAAAGGTGACCTGGCCCTCGTTCGGCAAAGTTGTCAAATCGACGGGCGCGGTCCTGGCCGTGGTCATCGCCTTCCTCATCGTGTTCACCGCCATCAATTACGGCTTGAATACGCTGCTGGGGCTGCTCACAGGTATCGGCGCCTGAATTTTCAGCAAGCATCCATCGCAAAATACATTGTCACGCTTGCGTTTTGCAGCGGGTCACGTATATCGGTATACGCTCCCCTCGCAAAGCCGCGCGTTCCTCGTCTTTTGCGCGGCTGCTTCCTGAAAACGAAAGCAAGCATCCATCGCAAAATACATCGCCGCGCCTGCGTTTTGCAGCGGAGGATAGTTTTTGCGGGGCTGCTTCTTGAAAGACGAGATCGAAAGCGTTATGGAAAATTCTCTCGAAAGCCAGGCAAAGTGGTACGTGCTGCATACCTATTCGGGGTATGAAGCGATGGTCAAAGCCAGCCTGGAACAACTCATCGAAAACAATAACCTGCAAAACAACATCTTCGACTTGAAGATCCCCATGGAGCAGACCATTGAAGAGAAGAACGGCAAAAAGAAGGTGGTCGAGCGCAAGCTGCTGCCTTGTTATGTGTTCATCAAGATGATCTATTCCAACCAGGTGTGGTACCTTGTGACCAATACCCGCGGGGTGACGGGCTTTGTAGGCCCGCAGGGCAGGCCGCTTCCCCTCAAAGAGGAAGAGGTGCGCAAGATGCAGCTCGAGTCGGTGGCGGTGGATGCAGACTTCGCCGTGGGCGATAACGTCAGCATCGACGCAGGCCCCTTGGCAGGTTTTGTAGGCAAGGTCAAAGAACTGAACGATTCCGCCCAAAAGGCGAAGGTAAACGTGCTGATGTTCGGCAGGAATACCGACGTCGAGGTGGAATACGTGCAGATACGCAAGCTCAACGCCGTCGAGGCGGCAGAGCAAACTACGCAGGAATAAGGGCAACCTTTTTTCTTAAACCGTGGGAGAAGCGCAAATTTTTGCAAGGCGCTTTGTTACAACCACAATCTCAGGAGGAGAACTTATGGCTAAAAAGATCACTGCGGTCGTCAAGCTTCAGCTGCCCGCAGGTAAAGCCACCCCCGGCCCCCCTGTCGGTTCGACGCTCGGCCCGCACGGTATCAACATCCCCGGCTTTACCAAAGAGTTCAACGCGAAGACCGCCGACCAGGCGGGGCTGATCATTCCCGTTGTCATCACCATCTATCAGGATCGGTCGTTTACCTTTATCCTGAAGACGCCGCCCGTGCCCGTGCTCATCAAAAAGGCGTGCAAGATCGAAAGCGGCAGCGCTCGCCCCAACCGCGACAAAGTCGCCAAGCTCACCAAGCAGCAGGTTGAAGAGATCGCCAAGCTGAAAATGCCCGACCTCAACACCGTTTCGCTCGAATCTGCCATGAGCATGGTCAAAGGCACCGCCCGCAGCATGGGTATCACCGTCGAAGAGTAAATATAAGGAGACTGTGGGAGAGAGATCATCTCGCCGGAACCACAAGGAGGTAAATTAAGAATGAAATACGGGAAAAAATATGCCGACAGCTTGAAGGCATACGATCGTTCCAAATTATACGATGCCGAAGAGGCGATGAACATCGTCATCGAAACGGCGAAGGCGAAGTTCGATGAGACCATCGAGCTGCACGTCCGCCTCGGCGTCGACCCCCGTCAGGCGGATCAGCAGGTCCGCGGCGTGCTCGTGCTGCCCAACGGCACCGGCAAGAGCAAAAAGGTGTTGGTCATCGCCAAGGGCGAGCGCGCAGACATCGCCCAGCAGGCGGGCGCCGATTACGTGGGCGCGGAAGAAATGATCCAGAAGATCCAGACGGAGAACTGGTTCGATTTCGACGTCGTCATCACCACGCCCGACATGATGGGTGTCGTCGGCCGCATCGGTAAGCTGCTCGGCCCGAAAGGCCTCATGCCGAACCCGAAGTCCGGTACCGTCACCATGGACGTCGCCAAGGCGATCGCCGAGGTGAAGGCAGGTAAGGTGGAGTACCGTCTGGACAAGACGGCCATCATCCACTGCCCCATCGGCAAAAAGAGCTTCGGCAAAGAAAAGATCGCCGAAAACTTCAACGCCCTGATGGACGCCATCGTCCGCGCCAAACCCGCGGCGGCGAAGGGCCAGTACATCAAGAGCGTCACCGTTTCCAGCACCATGGGCCCGGGCGTAAAAGTTGCCTATAACAAGGGCTAAAAACAGTTGACAAGGCGCCGCATCCGCGGTATAATGCTTTACAACAAATGAATAGCACACCGTAGAAAGCAGGCACCGTTTGGTTTAATTGCGCATGCAGCCCGCCGAGGCGTTTTGCAGCTGTGAAAAGCGTTTTTTTGCAGCCCTTATGCCGTGCGGTGTAAGGGCTGTTTTTTTGCGGCAGGCGTTTGAAGTGTTCAAAGGCATTGCCGCCGAGGAAGCGCCGCCCGGCAGGGCGTGTCCGCGGCCTCAAATCGCAGAAAATCGCAGGCGCAGCCGCCGAGATTTTCGCGAGGAAAAACTTAAATAACGACTGCGCAAGCAAAACCACGCTTTTGCGCCGGCGCCCCTTAAAGGTATACGGAAGAGGGTGAATGCGCCGCGCGTTTATCAAACGAGAGCCCTTGCGTGCGCGGCGCAGAGCGGAGAAACCGCCGCCAGCACGGCGCGTATTTTACGCGACGAGCGCACGGAGGTGTCTCCCTCAGATCGCAGCGATGTATTTTGTCAGCTCAAAATAAATCGCGCGAGCCAAATATTACAGGAGGTAACCAATGTCAGCCAATTTAGAAGCAAAAAAGCAGGTTGTTGAAGAGATCAAGCAAAAGATCCAAAACAGCAAGTCTGTCGTATTTGTCGACTATAAGGGGCTCACCGTTGCAGAAGTTTCCGCGCTCCGCAACAAGTTCCGCGAGGCGGGCGTCGAGTACAAGGTGTACAAAAACACCCTCGTGCGCAAGGCCTTCAACGAACTGGGCGTAGATGCGTTCGATGCCGATCTCAACGGCCCCACGGCTACGGCGTTCAGCCCCGACGAAACGTCGGCGGCAAAGATCTTCGCCCAGGCGGTCAAAGACCTGCCCGAAAAGATCGTCCCCAAGAGCGCTTATGTCGACAACGCGTATGTCGATGCGGCGGGCGTCAAAGCCCTCGCGGATATGCCTTCGAGGGAAGAGCTCATCGCCAAGATGCTCGGCTCGATGCAGGCACCCATCGCCAACTTTGCGGGCGTTCTTTCCGCAATGCTGCGCGGCGTAGTGGTGGCGCTCAACGCCATCGCCGAAAAGAAGGGCGCATAAACAGGCACCATAGCAACAAGCGCGGCCATCGGCCGCAGACCCGCCCCGCCGCGGCGTAAAATGCGGCAGACAAAATCAAAAAATCATCGGAGGATCATTACAATGGCAGATATCGCTAAGTTCATCGAAGAGATCAAAGGTATGACGGTCGTCGAGCTCAACGAGCTCGTGAAGGCTTTGGAAGAGGAGTTCGGCGTCAGCGCTGCTGCTCCCGTCGCAGTCGCTGCTGCTCCCGCTGCAGCTGCCGCTCCCGCAGAGGAAGAGAAGACGGAGTTCAACGTCAAGCTCAAGGAGATCGGCGCGAAGAAGATCGACGTCATCAAGGCTGTCCGCGAGTTCACTTCCCTCGGCCTTGCCGAAGCGAAGAAGCTGGTCGAAGACCTGGGCATGATCAAAGAAGGCGTCAACAAAGAAGAAGCCGAAAAGATCGCTGCCCGCATGAAAGAGGCCGGCGCAGAAGTCACCATCGACTAATTGCCCGAAACGAGCAGACAAAACAGCCGCACGTCCGTGCGGCTGTTTTTGCGTCCCTGCGCCGTTTTCGCGCCGTCTGCCATGGCGCCTTGCCGGCGACGAGATGAGGGGATACCGTCCTTGTTATAGGCAAAGAGTGTAATAAGGATAAATCAACCCTCATTCGTCACGCGCCGCAAAAGCGGCTCGTGCCACCTTCCCCCTTAAAAAGGGTGAAGGCATGAAAAGGGAAAGGCGTTTGTTTACCGATGCGCTTGCGCGAGACGATCGGCTATGCGCCTTTTTATTCCTTCGCCCAGGGGAAGCGCTGCCACTGTCCGCCGCTTTGCAGCAGCGCCTTGACCGCCTCCGTCAGGGTATCGAGGTAGCTCGCCCCGTCGCCTGCCGCGCACACTTCCTTCCAAAAAGCGCCGCCGAACAGGTACGAGCGGGCAAATTCGCGCCAGCTGCCCAGGCCGTTTGCCGCCACCTGCCCCATGTCGGAAAGCAGCTGCAGCGTTTCCGCCTTGGTCAGCCAGCCCACGAAATAGCCCCAGCGGGTGATCATCGCCGCGCGGCCGATGTCCCAGCCCAGCAAAAATTCCGGTTCGTACTTGTCTTTGAAGTGCTGTACGAACGCCAGGCCGCGTTCGATGCCTTCCTTGTCCTCTTCGTCGGTGTCTTCATCGAACAGCTCTTCCGCCGAGGCGGCCTCGGCGTAGGCGGCAAAGCGGGCGCGGTAGCCGCCGCGCGAAAGGTACAGCAGTGTATCCAGAAGCTCTTCCCGCCCGCAGATGCCCCAGCTGTTCCGCAGCAGGTTGGCGATCTGCTGTTCGTACAGGGGGATATGCTCTTCTACGTTCAGCCCGTCGAGGCTGTGTTCGTTGACGGTGGAGATGATGCCCGAAAGCAGGATGCAGAACTTCTCCCGGCGGGAGGGGAGGGCGCCGTATGCGGCGGGCTGCGGCTCTTCGAGGGCGTCTATTTCCCGCATCTTCTCTTCGACATAGTCGTACAGCTGCGCGGGCGTCAACTCCGCCTCTTCTTCTTCGTCCTCCTCGTCGTCCATCGCCAGGGTGTCGAGGGCGGCGGAAAGTATGGAGAGGTCGTCGCCGTACAGCGCCCCGAGCACGTCTTGCTGCGCCTGTGCCGCCGCCGCTGCCGCCTGCCGCCTGATCTCTTCCGATACCTGCTCCTGCATGGCGGCGGACTGCCGGGCGAACTCTTCGCCCATCATCTGCGCCAGCACTTCGCGCTGGCGCTGCAGGTTCGCCTCTTCCTGCTCTGCCGCTTTGCGGGCGCGCTCTGCCTCTTCCGCCCTTTTCTTTTCTTCTTCTTGGGCGGAAAGAGCATCCGCATCCGGTGCGGAAATCCTATCCGCCGCTTCCTGCGCGCGCTTTTGCATCTCCTGCATCTGCCGGGCGGTACGCGCCCTGATCTCGTCGATATTCATGGTTTCCTCCAAATTGATTGCTCCCGCGTCGGCGCGGGTCTATTTCACCTTCAAAAAATTGCCCAGCGTCTCGTTCACCGTCTCCACAAAGGCGAAGGTCTTGTCGTACTTTTGCAAGATCTCGCGGAATTCTTCGATCTGCCTGCGGTTGATCACGCAGATGAGCACGTCGCGCGGGGTGTGGCTGTAGGCGCCCATGGCGCTGATGCGGGTGGCGGAGTGGTGGAGCCTGCCCACGATCTCCTTTTCGATCTCGTCGGCGTGCGGGGTGATGACCAAAAATTTATATGCCGATTTGGAGCCGCGGATGATGGAATTGCCCACAAAGCTCGACATCAGGCAGTACAGCATGCACAGCACCACCGGCTTGTAGTCGTACACCAAGGCGCCGCCGCCGTCCCGCTTGGCGTATACGAAGAAGGATACCGCCGCGATGGCTGCATTGATGGCGAAGTTGATCCAAAAAAAGTTGAGCAGGGGATTTTTCTTGCTCACATATTTGGCGATGACGTCCGCCCCGCCCGTGGAAGAGTTGCGCCGCACCGCCAGCCCGTACACGAACCCGCTGATGGCGCCCGCGATCAGCACGGGATAGATGGTGTCTACCCCCTGCGCGTCGTATTGGAACTGCGAAAGGTCTGCCGCCCGCAGCACGAGCAGGAACACCGAATACAGCAGGCTGAAGATAAAGGTCTTGACGGCGAAGCCGCGGTCGATGAGGAAGAACGCCGCCACGCACAGCGGGATGTTGACGATCAGCGAAAAGTATCCCACGCTGAAGGCGCCGTCCGTCACATATTCGATCATGGTGGCGATGCCGTTCACGCCCGAAGGGGCAAAGTGGTTGGGCGCCACGAACAGCTCGTACATCAGCGCGAATAAAAACGCCAGCGCCGCCATCATCAGGCAGTCGAAAATGTAAATTTTAGTCTTCCGTTTCATGCAGGTCCTCCCGTTCCCGTCGCTGAAGGGCAGGGCGGGCGCGGAGAGCCCCGTGCGGGCGGCCCTGCTCTCTACCAGTATACCATGCCTTTGCCCCGCGCGCAATACTTCGCAAAAAATTTTTTTCTTTTTTATAAAAAAGTGCGCCTTCCCGCTTGACAATTTCCGCGGAAGTGGTATAATATTAGCAATCAAAGCAAGAGAGTGCTAACACTCAAATATCTTAATTGCTAAATCTAAAAAGAACAGGAGCATGACAGTGATGAAAAACGAATTGAGCAGGAACAACGCCTATAACGATTACGACTTTTTCGACGAAGCCGTGCGCAGCTTCTTCCCCGACCTGTACCGCCGCCCCGAAGCGCACAAGTATATGCGTACCGACATCAAGGAGCGCGACGATGACTATCTGATGGAAGTGGAGCTGCCCGGCATGGATAAGAAGGATATCCGCCTCGACCTCAAAGACGGCTACCTGAACATCTCTGTGCAGAAGCGGGAAGAGGAGAACGACAAAAAGGCGCGCTATATCCGCAGGGAGCGCAGCATCTCGTGCAGCCGCAGCTATTACGTGGGCGACGTGGCGCGGGAAGACATCAAGGCCCGGTACGAAAACGGCATCCTCAGCGTTTCCATCCCCAAGGAAAACAGGAAGCGGGAAGAGGAGAGCCATATTATAATTGAGTGACCTATTCACGAAAATTAAGTTCTCACGATTTGTTTTGAGCTGACAAAACAAATCGTCGAGAGGAAGGGGGAAACCTGCCGTGCGTTGGCGCGCAAAGTTGCGCGCCATACTGGCGGCGGTTTCTCCCCTCTGCGGCGCGCCTTTGCTGGGCACGCCTTTTTTTATGCGCGCCGCATTCACCTCCATCCGTATGCTCATAAGGGAAACGAGGCAAAAATGCGATTTTGCCTCGTTTTGCGTATTTGTTTTGAGGTATCCGCAATTTTACATTCTACATTTTACATTTTACATTTACCATTCAAAAAGAGATCCTTCGTCGCTGCGCTCCTCAGGATGACAGGGGAGGCGGGCTGCGCTTCGCGGGGCGTCAATAAAAAGCTTGCCGAGATTTTCGTGAAATTTTTCCCAAAAAAATATAGTAAATTTGCGCAAAAGAGTTGACATAACCGGCGGGATATGGTATCATATTCAAGCTGTGTAATAGGGTTGAGGTATAAAGTTACTTCAAACGCATCGGTCGTGAGGATAAATACAGCACAATCACGCCCTTTGCGAAGATAATTTATACCGACAAATGTGGGGGCTCGACCCCTGCGACTAACCGGAGTGCAGCCATTCAATATGTTGATATTCGAATGGCATTTATTTTTCTCGGCACTTCGACACACACGGCACAGTTGACGTAAAGTTAGTATAAAAAACGGAGGAATCACAACAAACATGGCAGGACAGAAAATCAGGATCAAACTCGCCGCTTACGACCACGAACTGGTAGACCTCGCGGCACAGCGCATCGTAGACGCGATGCAGAAGTCGGGCGCCAAGATCGGCGGCCCCATCCCCCTTCCCACCGAAAAGGAGGTCGTAACCATCCTCCGCTCGCCGCACAAATATAAGGACAGCCGCGAGCAGTTCGAGATCCGCACCCATAAGCGCATCATCGACATCTACAGCCCCAACGCAAAGCTGTTGGACAGCGTTCACCTTCCCGCGGGCGTAGACATCAAGATCAAGCTGTAAAGTAAACCAAGTCAAAGTAATCCGACCCCGCCCTGAAAGGCGTCTTTTGCGCGTCTTGCGGCTCATCCTCATTGCAATACCACAGTGGGTATTGCTGCTTCGTCTGTCGCCCCAATCCATCGCAAAATGCGCTCTTTCAGGGTGCGAAGCAATCGCAAGCGGGTAGATTGCCGCAGATGCAAGGCAAAGCCCGCAGCTAATATAGAGACATATTAGCAAGGGCTTTAACGCAGCAGATGTGGTGAGATGCCCGCTTCCGATCGGGTTCGGTTTATTTTGACTTGGTTAGGCAAATGCAATACTTTGTTCCGTCAAGGTATTCTCAATATTTATAATAAGGAGTGAACTTTATCAATGAATAAAGCAATCATCGGCCGCAAAGTCGGCATGACGCAGATCTTTACTCCGGACGGCAAGGTCATCCCCGTCACGGTAGTGGAAGCGGGCCCCTGCCCCGTGGTGCAGATCAAGACGGTGGAAAAAGACGGCTATGCCGCTTTGAAGCTGGGCTTTGACGAGACCAGCGAAAAGAAGCTCAACAAGCCCGAGCTCGGCCTGTTCAAAAAGGCGGGCGTCAAACCGCAGAAGGTGCTCAAAGAGTTCCGCCTGGCAGACCTCTCTTCGTACGAGGTCGGCAAAGAAGTGACGGTCGACATCTTCAAAAACGGCGACAAAGTGGACGTCGTCGGCACCAGCAAGGGCCACGGTTTTTCGGGCGTCATCAAGCGCTGGAACCACCGCCGCCTGAAAGAGACGCACGGCGTCGGCCCCGTACACAGGGAAGTCGGCTCCATGAGCGCGAACTCCACCCCCAGCAGGGTCTTCAAGCAGAAGAAGATGCCCGGCCAGTACGGCCACGAGCGCGTCACCGTGCAGAACCTGGAAGTGGTCAGGGTAGACGCGGCGCGCAACGCGCTTCTCATCAAGGGCGCCGTTCCCGGCCCCAAGGGCAGCATCGTCGCCGTCAGCGACAGCGTCAAGTCCAAATAAGGAGAGTAAGAAACAATGCCTAGCGTAAAAGTATATAAAATGGACGGATCGGAAGCGGGCGAAATGCAGCTGTCCGACAAGATCTTCGGCGCCGAGTACAACGAGCCCCTGATCCATCAGGCGGTCGTGGCGCGCCTGGCCAACGAGCGCCAGGGCACCAAGAGCACGCTGACCCGCACGGAAGTGCGCGGCGGCGGCGCAAAGCCGTGGCGCCAGAAGGGCACCGGCCGTGCGCGCCAGGGTTCCATCCGCGCGCCGCAGTGGACCAAGGGCGGCGTCGTGTTCGCACCCAAGAGCCGCGATTTCTCCAAAAAGATGAACGTGGAAGCCAGGCGCGGCGCGCTGTTCTCGGCACTTTCCAAAAAAGTTGCCGACGGCGAGCTGATCGTGGTGGATAAAGTGGAAGTGAGCGCTCCCAAGACCAAAGAGATGGTCAAGTTCCTCGAGGCGCTCAAGCTGGACAAGCGCACGGTGCTGGTGATGGACAACGACGACGTCAACGTCATCCTCGCCAGCCGCAACATCGAAAAGCTGAGCACTTTGCCCGTGGCGCAGATCAGCACCTACGAGGTAGTCGCCAACAAACAGGTCGTTCTGACCAAGGGCGCGGTCGAGAAAATTCAGGAGGTCTACGGAGCGTAATGAGAGCGGA
>ERZ1643247.1177-NODE-1177-length-25897-cov-16.913087_pt1 | contig 25897 bp, 21 predicted proteins | sample MGYA00579264_ERZ1643247 | MGnify/ENA primary metagenome ERZ1643247 (study PRJEB29033, sample SAMEA4952262) | chicken gut metagenome | biome: Broiler Chicken; feature: Gastrointestinal Tract; material: Caecum | place: Ireland | collected 2018 | study: Broiler... | reverse complement strand
CTGTTGTTCTGAAGTAGAACTGCGGACGATAGTTGTTGAAGAACGGTGTATGACGTCCACCCTCATCCTTTGTCAGAACGTATACCTGGCATGTGAATTTTGTATGGCATGTAACTGTGCCTGGTTTAATAAGAACCTGACCTCTTTCGATCTCTGTTCTCTGGATACCACGAAGCAGAGCACCGATGTTGTCACCAGCCTGAGCCTCATCAAGAAGCTTACGGAACATCTCGATACCTGTTACAACTGTCTTCTTAACATCCTCGTGGATACCGATGATCTCAACTTCGTCAGATACGTGAAGTGTACCACGCTCTACTCTACCAGTAGCAACTGTACCACGTCCTGTGATAGAGAACACGTCCTCTACCGGCATCAGGAACGGCTTATCTGTGTCACGCTCCGGAGTCGGGATCCACTCGTCAACAGCATCCATGAGCTCCATGATCTTGTCGCCCCACTCGCTGTCCGGATCCTCAAGAGCCTTCAGAGCAGAACCCTGGATAACCGGTGTGTCATCTCCCGGGAACTCATACTCGTTGAGAACCTCACGGATCTCCATCTCTACGAGCTCAAGCAGCTCTTCGTCATCTACCATATCGCATTTGTTCATGAATACTACGATATACGGAACGTTAACCTGACGGGACAGAAGGATGTGCTCCTTTGTCTGAGCCATAACACCGTCAGTAGCAGCAACTACGAGGATAGCGCCGTCCATCTGAGCAGCACCTGTGATCATGTTCTTAACGTAGTCAGCATGTCCCGGGCAGTCAACGTGTGCGTAGTGACGTTTCTCTGTCTCATACTCAACGTGTGCTGTGGAGATCGTGATTCCACGCTCTCTCTCTTCCGGAGCTTTATCGATGTTATCGAAAGCAACCTCTGCGTTACCGGATACTCTGTGAGAAAGTACCTTTGTAATAGCAGCTGTCAGAGTTGTTTTACCATGGTCAACGTGGCCGATGGTACCAATATTACAATGCGGTTTTGTTCTTTCAAATTTAGCTTTTGCCATTTTGAATGTCCTCCTTAAAATTACCACCCGTTTTCGGGCCCTTAATTGGTTTCGATTTTACTCGGCTAAGTCTGATTATATTTCAAACCTAGCCGATTTTCAAGCCTTTTTGTGCGATTTACGCATTTTTATTGGATAACACTTTTTCCTGTACAGACTTCGGTACCTGCTCATATTTCTCAAAGAACATGGAGTAGTTACCGCGTCCCTGTGTTCTGGAACGGAGGTCTGTGGAATATCCGAACATCTCGGAAAGCGGAACGAATGCGCGTACGATCTTTCCGCCGCCTAAGTCATCCATACCCTCGATGCGTCCGCGGCGTGAGTTCAGGTCGCCGATGATATCGCCCATATATTCCTCAGGCATTGTTACCTCTACCTTCATGATCGGCTCAAGGAGTACCGGAGCACCCTGTTTCATAGCATCCTTAAATGCAAGAGAACCTGCAATGTGGAATGCCATTTCTGAAGAGTCGACTTCATGGTAGGATCCGTCGTAGCAGTTTGCGTGAACGCCTACTACCGGGAATCCGCCGAGGATACCGGACTTCATAGCGTCCTGGATACCTTCGTCCACCGCCGGGATATACTCTTTCGGAATAGATCCGCCGACAACAGTAGACTCAAAGGAGTATGTCTCCTCACCGTTTGCATCCATTGGCTCAAATTTAACTTTACAATGTCCGTACTGACCACGTCCACCGGACTGTTTTGCATATTTGCTGTCAATATCCGCAGCCTTAGTAATTGTCTCTTTGTAAGCAACCTGAGGCGCACCTACGTTAGCCTCTACCTTGAACTCACGGAGAAGACGGTCAACGATGATCTCCAGGTGGAGCTCGCCCATTCCGGCGATGATCGTCTGCCCTGTCTCAGGATCTGTATGAGCGCGGAATGTCGGGTCCTCCTCAGCAAGCTTTGCGAGAGACTCGCCAAGTTTACCCTGGGAAGCCTTTGTCTTCGGCTCGATCGCGAGCTCGATAACCGGATCCGGGAATTCCATGGACTCAAGGATAACAGGATGACGCTCGTCACAGATCGTATCACCTGTTGTGGAGATCTTAAATCCGATCGCCGCAGCGATATCTCCTGAATAAACCTTATCCAGCTCTTCACGCTTGTTGGCATGCATCTGAAGGATACGTCCAACACGCTCTTTCTTATTCTTTGTAGCATTCAGTACATAGGAACCGGAGTTCATTGTACCTGAGTAAACCCTGAAGTAAGCAAGCTTACCTACGAACGGGTCTGTCATGATCTTGAACACGAGTGCAGAGAACGGCTCTTCGTCAGAAGAATGTCTCTCAACCTCGTTGCCGTCCTCGTCAACACCCTTGATAGCCGGGATGTCTGTCGGAGCAGGCATAAACTCAAGAACTGCATCCAGAAGTTTCTGGACACCTTTGTTTCTGTACGCGGAACCGCAGCATACCGGAACAGCTGTACATTCGCATGTAGCTTTTCTCAGTGCGGCTTTCAGCGCGTCTACGGACGGTTCTTCACCCTCCAGGTATTCCATCATCAGGTCATCATCGAGCTCACAGATCTTCTCGATCAGCTCTGTGTGATACAGTTCTGCCTCATCCTGCATTTCTTCCGGGATGTCGCACACTGTGATATCATCGCCCTTATCATCGTTGTAGATATAAGCCTGCATCTCGAACAGGTCGATGATTCCCTTGAACTCGTCTTCTTTTCCGATCGGAAGCTGAAGACAGATTGCGTTTTTACCGAGTCTTGTCTTGATCTGATCTACCGCGTTGTAGAAATCAGCTCCAAGGATGTCCATCTTATTGATGAATGCCATTCTCGGTACATTGTATGTGTCTGCCTGACGCCATACGTTCTCTGACTGAGGCTCAACGCCGCCCTTTGCACAGAAAACACCTACAGCGCCGTCAAGTACACGGAGTGAACGCTCAACCTCTACGGTGAAGTCAACGTGTCCCGGAGTATCGATAATATTGATACGATGCTCAAGTGCACCCGGCTTCGGTTTCGTCTTCTCTTCCAAAGTCCAGTGACATGTCGTAGCGGCTGAAGTGATCGTGATACCTCTTTCCTGCTCCTGCTCCATCCAGTCCATGGTAGCAGTACCTTCGTGAGTATCACCGATCTTGTAGTTAACACCGGTATAGTAGAGAATACGCTCTGTCAGCGTCGTCTTACCCGCATCGATATGCGCCATGATACCGATATTTCTGGTTCTCTCTAATGGATATTCTCTTCCAGCCAAGGTTTTTTCCTCCTCATTATGGTAGTTCTTCGAGACTAGGCTCGCATGAGGATACTCTCCGTTATACTTCGAGTATCTGCGTTCTCACTAGGCTCGATAATACCTCGCCAAGTGTTCACTGCATCGCCAAGTTCCGAAGAACAGGCTTCGCACTAGATTCGAAAACACCTCATCAAGTGCTCTAGCCTTAGAATCGATAGTGTGCAAACGCCTTGTTTGCCTCTGCCATCTTGTGCATATCTTCTTTTCTCTTCACAGCTCCGCCTGTATTGTTCGCTGCGTCAAGAATCTCATTTGCCAGCCTCTCTTCCATTGTCTTCTCGCCTCTCTGACGGGAGTACATTGTCAGCCAGCGAAGAGCGAGCGCCTGTCTTCTGTCAGCTCTGACCTCGATCGGCACCTGGTATGTTGCACCACCGATACGTCTTGCCTTAACCTCCAGAACCGGCATCATGTTGTTCATAGCTTCCTCGAACACTTCGATTGCCGGCTTCTCAGCCTTTGCCTCAACTCTCTCAAACGCTCCGTATACAATCTTCTGTGCTACACCTTTCTTACCATCCAGCATGATGTTGTTGATAAGTTTGGTAACAACTTTATTGTTGTATATCGGATCGGCTAATACATCTCTTTTCTGAGTATGTCCTTTACGTGGCACGGTCCTTCCCTCCTTAATCATATTTTCCGGTCTTACCCGGGATTAATTCATCGGTACTCACATGTGTCTTTCTATGGAATCGCATAGCATGTGCTCGCGGCCGCGGGACTATATCTATAAAGATCCGCAACCTACGATAATCATAGTTCTGTTTGTGATACGATTTAACACTTTAGTTACTTTGTGCTAAGGTAGTTCTTCTTACCAGGCTCTTGGAATACCCCGCCAAGTTCCGAAGAACAGTATTCACACTAAATTCGTTCTTCGCGTACGCTTGAACTCATTAAGTGTTCATTACTTCTTAGCGTCTTTCGGTCTCTTCGCGCCGTATTTGGAGCGAGCCTGACGTCTCTTAGCAACACCTGCTGTATCCAGTGTACCACGGATGATGTGGTATCTTGTACCAGGCAGGTCCTTAACTCTTCCTCCACGGATCATAACAACGCTATGCTCCTGAAGGTTGTGTCCCTCGCCCGGGATGTAGCTTGTTACTTCGATTCCGTTAGAAAGACGAACTCTGGCGATCTTTCTCAGAGCTGAGTTAGGCTTCTTCGGTGTAGCAGTCTTAACAGCTGTACACACACCTCTCTTCTGCGGTGCAGATACGTTTGTCGCACGTTTCTTCAGAGAGTTGTATCCTTTCTGAAGTGCCGGTGCTGTAGACTTTTTCTCAGAAGTCTGACGTCCTTTTCTAACTAACTGGTTAAATGTTGGCATTCCTTTTCACCTCCTATGAATTATTCGTTACCTCACGGCTCATGCCGCAAGTGGCTGCGGATAATCGTGTCATTATCCAAATTGAGCGCACAAAAAGAGCAATGCCTTTTCATGCACGCTAGATTAGTTTATTACGTTTAAATTGGAAAGTCAAGGGATTTTACAAGAATTTTGTGAAAGATCATTCCTCCACACAGCGAAACCAGCCCCTTGAAAAATCTTCTCCAAGGAACTGGCCTTTCTGTATCTTTATATTAATGTCTATTCATCAAAAAGCGGCGTCGAAAAATACCTCTCCGCTGTATCCGGCAACACCGTAACCACGGTCTTGCCCGCTCCCAGCTTCCTCGCCAGCTTCATCGCTGCCGCCACATTCGTCCCGGATGAAATCCCGCACATGATCCCTTCTTTTGACGCCAGATCCCTCGAGGTCTGGATCGCTTCCTCATCTGTCACGATACAGATATCGTTATAGATCTCCGTGTTCAGTATCGCCGGGATCACGCCGTCACCGATCCCCATCTGAAGATGCGTCCCGATAGAGCCTCCGGAAAGAATTGCGGCATGCTCCGGCTCCACTGCCCAGATCTCCATATCCGGATTTTTTTCGCGGAGCACTTCTCCGATCCCAGTAATGGTCCCGCCGGTCCCGATCCCGGAACAGAACCCGTCGATCGGACAGTCCGCCTGTTCCAGGATCTCAACCGCTGTCTGATTCCGGTGCACTGCCGGGTTTGCCGGATTCTCGAACTGCTGAGGCACAAATACTCTCGGATCTTCTTCCGCCATCTTCAGCGCGGTGTTCAGGCACTCTTCAATACATGCCCCGATATTCCCCGCGTCATGGATCAGGATCACTTCCGCGCCGTAGTGCTTCATCAGCTTTCTCCGCTCCTCGCTGACCGAATCCGGCATAATGATCCTCGTCTTGTACCCTCTCACCGCCCCCACAAGCGCCAGCCCGATTCCCTGATTGCCGCTGGTCGGCTCCACGATGATTGTATCCTTATTGATCAGCCCTTTTTCTTCCGCATCACGGATCATATTGTATGCGGTCCTTGTTTTTATGGAACCGCCCACATTCAGCCCTTCAAATTTCACAAGGATCTGAGCACTCCCTTCCTCCGCCATGTGTTGAAGGCGGATCAGAGGCGTGTTTCCCATTGCTTCAAGAATATTATTATAGATCACTTTCGCTCCCTTGCCTTTCTGAAAATCTTTTCGCTAATTATCTTATTATATTACGGCGGACACAATCCCTCAACTGATTTCCCGTAAAAATTTCGTCCCGAATGCACTAGAAATATGGATTTTTACAGCAAAAGCCCCCTGAAACCGCGCGGGACAGAGGACTTTTTTACTCTTTTCTCTTCCGTCAATTCTCTTTTAGTAAGCTCTTCCCCAGTATACCATGTGCTTCGCCGGTTTGCCGCAGCACACGCACACATCGGAAAGATGCTCTTCTTCCATAGGAATACATCTGGATGTCACGCCGCCTGTCTGAGCTTTGATCTCATCCTCGCATGCTTCTTCACCGCACCACATTGCCTTGACGAATCCTTTCTTGTTCTGGACAGCTTCTTTCATCTCATCCATCGTCACAGCAGAGCTGATGTGGTCATCCAGGAATGCTTTTGCCTTTGCATAAAGGTCTTTCTGGATCGTCTCAAGGATCTCGCCCAGCTTTGTCGTGATCTCATCGATCGCCACAACGATCTTCTCCCTTGTATCGCGGCGCACAACTACAACCTGGCCGTTCTCGATATCCTTTGGCCCGATCTCGATACGCGCCGGGATGCCAAGCATCTCCTGCTCGCTGAATTTCCATCCCGGACTCTTCTCAGAGTCATCGATCTTCGCGCGGTAGCCTGCCGTCCTCAATGCATCCAGGAGTTCATTCGCCTTGTCCAGCACGCCTTCCTTGTGCTGCGCGATCGGGATGACCCTCACCTGTACAGGAGCGATTCTCGGCGGAAGCACAAGACCGCTGTCATCACCGTGTACCATAATGATTGCTCCGATGATTCTTGTAGATAATCCCCATGAGGTCTCATAGACGCTGTGCAGCTCATTGTTCTTATCCGCATATTTGATATTGAATGCATCCGGGAATGCATTTCCGAAGAAATGGCTGGTAGCAGACTGGAGCGCCTGTCCGTCATGCATCAGCGCTTCTATCGTGTAAGTATCCTGAGCTCCCGCAAACTTCTCGCTCTCGGTCTTTCTTCCCGCAACTACCGGGATCGCCAGATCTTCCTCAACGAAGCTCTTATACACTTCCCACATCATCTTGGTTCGCTCTTCTGCTTCCTCATATGTGGCGTGGATCGTATGCCCCTCCTGCCACAGGAACTCTCTGGAACGCAGGAACGGTCTCGTTGTCTTCTCCCAGCGGAGCACAGAACACCACTGGTTCCATACCTTCGGAAGGTCACGGTAGGACTGCACGGTCTTGCTCCACACATCACAGAACAGAGTCTCAGATGTCGGGCGGATACAGAATCTCTCCTGGAGCTGCTCCATACCGCCGTGTGTCACCCATGCTACCTCCGGCGCGAATCCCTCGATATGATCCTTCTCCTTCTGGAGCAGGCTCTCCGGGATCAGAACCGGAAGATAAACATTTTCTACACCTGTATCTTTAAAACGTTTGTCCAGATCAGCCTGGATATTCTCCCACAGCGCATAGCCGTTCGGCAGGTAGTTCAGACATCCCTTTACCCCTGAATAGTCACACAGTTTTGCCTCACGGACAACGTCCGTATACCACTGCGCGAAGTCCTCATCTCTGGAAGTGATCGACTGTACCAGTTTCTTTTCCTTTGCCATCTTCTCTTCTCCTTTTTTCAACACAATATTAGTAAACTGCGTTTTATCTCCATGCGGCAGCCTGATTCCGCTGCCTCATCCAAAATCCGCATGCATGCCTGCATTTCTGAATCCATATCAGCTGCCGCATGCTCAGACTCGTAAAACAAAACGCCGGGACGTCTCAGTCCCCGTAAAACAAGGGACCGGATATCCCGGCGGTACCACCCTAATTAACTGCGCGTCGTACTGATCCATAGAAATAGGATCTGCCTTCTGCGCGGTTCGCTCTTTTGCCCTTAACGCAGGCTCTACGCTGCACTTTCATGCAGAAGCTCCCGGGCCGGTTCTATATGTTCCTGCGAAGGCTCGCACCAGCCGCCTCCTCTCTGTGGCATTTCTTCATATATACTATTCCCATTCATCGCTGTCCGTAACTGTGATTTTAGCGAATTAATGCCGAATTGTCAATCCGAAAAAGATTTTCGATACAGCCTGCTATATAATTTCAGCCCTGTATCTGCAGCAGCTTATTTTTAAGCTCTATTTCCATATTTTTAAGTTCTGTCTCCGCTGCCGCTCTCTTCTCCCTTCCCTCTCTCTGGATATTCATCACCTCGTCCAAAGTGGAGATCAGCGACTCATTCGTTGCTTTCAGTGTCTCCATATCTACGATGCCGCGCTCAGACGCCTTCGCAGTTTCAACAGTCGCCATTTTAAGCTTCTCCGCATTCTTCTTCAAAAGCTCATTTGTCATATCCGTTACCTGGCGCTGCGCCTCAGCCGCCTGCGCCGAATGTTCCACGCCGAGAGCGAGCACCATCTGGCTCTTCCACAGAGGTATCGTATTCACAATTGTTGACTGGATCTTCTCCACCATCTGCGTATCATTATTCTGCACAAGGCGGATCTGGGGCGCAGTCTGGATGGAGATCATTCTGGTCAGTTCCAGATCATGGATCTTTTTCTCAAAACGCAGGCACATGGACTCCAGATCCCGGGCAGCCTGCGCATCCTCCGGCAAACCGGACATCTGTGCTTTCCGGGTAAGCTGTGCAAGCTGTGTGCTCCTCACTTCTGCCAGCTTCTTCTTGCCCGCCAGGATGTACATGGAAAGCTCTTTAAAGTATGTCAGATTCAGCTCATACATCTTGTCCAGCAGGGCCGTATCCTTCATGAGCTGCACCTGATGCTTTTCCAGCACCTTTATGATCTCATTCACATTCGCCTCTGCTTTCGCATATTTAGCCTTCATTGACTCGATCTTATTCGAGGCTTTCTTAAAGATACCCAAGAAGCCTTTTTCTTCTTCCTCATCAAAATTCTTAAGTTCTGTCACAACGCCGGAAAGCAGCTCTCCCACTTCGCCCAAGTCCTTCGACTTTACATTCTCCAGCGCGGATTCCGAGAAATCCGCCATCTTCTTCTGCGTTCCCGCCCCGTACTGAAGCACAAGAGCAGAGTTTGTAAGATCGATCTGCTGTGCGAACGAATCCACCATCCTGCGTTCTTCCTCTGTCAGCACGCTGTCATCCAGCGCCGGTTCTTCCTGCTGCGCCACAGGCGGCTTTTTCTGCTCCTGCGCCTGGAACGGATCCAGCGTCAACGTCGGTGTTGTGCTCATGTCCTGAAATTCATTGCCCATCTGTCTCTCCTCCATTTCGGTTTTATGATATGGCATCAGCCTTCAAAAATATGATACTATTTACCGCCGCTCTTCAGCCCATCCTCTGTCAATCCTTCCTGCGCGAGCATTGTATTCAGGACGGATATATCAGACGACAGATCCCACGCGGTATCCTGGAACAACTCGTCCAGAAGCTTTTCAAAAGCTGTGTTCAATGTATCCATCGTTTTCTCAATCTCCTGTTTGGACGAAATGATATTTTCGCCCTGTACAGGCTGCGCGTCCAGTTCTTCATATGCTTCCAAAAGCTTGATCGTAGTGGGAAGATAGTATTCCATCAGCTTTCTTATGTCATCCACAGTATCCGGTTTCTGCTCTACCCGGTCAAAAATCCTGTCTACCAGAGTCTCCATTCTGGAAATCTTTGCCGAGATTTCCTCTCCCGGTATTGCGTCATTCGCCTCACGGATCTTTCTCACATATTCATCACCCGCCTCGATGATCTTCTGCACTTCCGGAGAAAGTCTGGAATATTCCTGCTCCCGCCTCCGCGATGCCGCTTCCCTCTCCGCCTTTTCCCTGCGGGTGCGTTCCATGAGTTCTGTATACTGGCGGTACGCCCCGTCGCTCACCATAAGGCAGGATTCCTGATCATCAATATGTCCCTGACAGAACCATCCCTTTTCGATCATCTTCTTCAAATCTTTTATTACTTTTTTCAGCGGACGCCCGGCCTTGTGAGACAGCTCTTTAATATCACAGTATTCCCGGTTCCCGATAATCTCCACATATTTCCGGAAGCGGCTGACGCTTCCTGTCATCCTTGTCCCTGTCACTGCCATCGCCAGAAAAATAACGGCAAACAGGGCGAATGCCCCTGCTCCGATCCGGAGTACCAGCTCCCAGCCTGTCGCCAGCGCGCCAATGCACAAAAGCAGCAGGAAGATCAGACATGCCGCCCCAAACACATACCCGGTCGCAGCCAGGAAAATCCCGCCCACTTTCACAGAAGTACCTTTCAAAAACAACGGCCGCTGCTTTGTCTGTACCGTTCCTTCATACGTTTGTCCTCCCCGTCCCATATCACCCCGGAACTGTCCGTTCATGGATGGATCTGCATGATTCCTCCTGTCCATCGGAGCCTCGCGGTACCAGCCTCCGTTTCTCAGCCCCCGGGACACATTGTCCACAGCGCGTCCCACTGTATCTGAAACCGTCTGATTTAATCTGCGGAAATCCCCGGAATCAACCGCGTCCTGTATCGTTCTGCGTATCTCATCGCCGAACCGCTCCCAGTCATTATTTATCATACCCAGCCTCCCTGAAAACACTTGACCGCCAAATGCTTTTATATGATAATCAGTTTAGCCAGAAGACTCTGAAAAGTCAAGAAACGGCACGTTAAATAACTCTGAAAACTGATCTTATAAGGAGGATTTCATGAGACACGATATTCGCTCCCTCATTATATATGAAGATCCGCACATCATTGTCTGCCGCAAACCTGCGGGTGTGCCCACACAGAGCGCCCGGATCAGCACCCCTGACATGGCAAGCATGTTGAAAAACTATTTATCCGGCGGTTATCTTGCGGTCATCCACCGCCTCGACCAGCCGGTGGAAGGGCTCCTGGTTTTCGCAAAGACCCCAGGGGCAGCCAGGGAATTAAACCGTCAGCTCACTTCCTCCGGCTTCGGAAAATATTACCGCGCCATCGTCTCCGGCATCCCCGAACCGTCCGAAGGCACACTGGAAGATTATATGGTAAAGGACGCCCGCTCCAATACCTCCCGTATTTGTACAAAAAATACGCCCGGCGCGAAAGCTGCCAGGCTTCATTACAGGGTTGAAAAAATATTCCGGGATACTTCCCCGGTCACATCTCTTGTGGCGATCCATCTTGACACCGGGCGGCATCATCAGATACGGGTACAGATGGCGCATATAGGATGTCCGCTTGTGGGCGACCGGAAATACGGGACCGCATATTCCTCCCCCGCAGACCCGGGAAAAGATACCCCTCCAGTTAACGGAGGGAATACAGGGCCTCTCAGGCTTTGTGCATACCGGCTGGAATTCAGGCACCCCGCAAACAGAAAACTGATGACATTCTCACTGTCTGAAAATCCATGGTAATTCCATATCCGACTGGAAGACCGTCCGCATATAAAGCATCCGGAAAAAATTTAGCGGAAGGTATTTCAGCGCTAATTGAGGAGCGGACGACCAAGACGAAGCCTGATCATCCACTCTTCAATTGTCAGCAGCTGTACTTCCTTCCGCTAAACATCCTAAAATCTTCCGCAATTTTCGGACGATTTATTCATTCCCTGTTCCCGCACACAAATCCAGATTTACATTTCATCCACTACTGCCGCTTCGTCTTCTTCCTCCATCGCTTCCTCGTATCTGTTCAGGATGGTACTCTGAATCCTCTCCCTTGTCCCTGAATTGATGGGATGCGCAATATCGCGGTACTCGCCGTCCAGCGACTTCTTGCTTGGCATAGCGATGAACATTCCCTTTTCTCCCTCTATGACTTTAATGTCATGCACTACAAATTCATCATCGATCGTGATCGATACGACCGCCTTTAATTTTCCCTCTTTTGCTACTTTACGCACTCGTACATCTGTGATCTGCATACTCTCAGTTCTCCTTTCTCATGTGCATCTTATGCAGGCAGTCAGAGTATCCTCTTCGCCGCATGTCTGCCTCAGCTTACTTTATCCCCCGTAAGTCTATAAAGCATATCTTTCATTTTTTTCTACTACTACTTTAACACCATTTTCTCCGACATGTCTTGTGTTCGCCCTGATCGTGTCACGGCTCTCGATGATACAGTTCTCAATATAAGTATTGTCACCCAGATACACATCGTTGAGGATGATGGAATTCTTGATCACGCAATTATTTCCGACAAAAACTTTCTTGAAGATCACGGAATTTTCTATCGTTCCGTTAATAATGCTTCCGCTGCCCACAAGGCTGTTCTTCACGACTGCGCCCGGATTATATTTTGCAGACGGCTGGTCGCTCACCTTGGAATAAACCGCCGGAAGTTCTCTGAAGAAATAGTTTCTCACTTCCGGTTTCAGGAAGTCCATATTCGTCTGATAATATGCATCCACTGTTGAAATGTTGCTCCAGTAGCTGTTTATCTTGTATCCATATATTTTCTTCAAATTTTTATACCGGATCAGGACGTCATTTACAAAATCATGCCGTTCTTCCTCCGCGCAGTGCTCGATCAGATCAATGAGCTGTCTCCGGCGGATCACATAGATTCCGGTGGACACGGTCTGTGAATGAGCCACCATCGGCTTTTCCTCAAACTCCTCGATCCTGCTGCTCTCATTCATGCGGATCGTCCCGAACCTGGTCGCGTCTTCATTCGGTCCCAGCTCCTTACATACTACTGTGATATCAGCTTTCTTAGCAATATGGTATTCCAGCACCTTATTATAATCCAGCTTGTACACCGCGTCCCCAGACGTAATGATCACATACGGCTCATGACATTTTCTCAAAAAGTCAAGATTCTGATAAATGGCATCCGCGGTACCCCTGTACCAGTAACCGTTGTCAGCGGTTATCGTAGGAGTAAATACAAACAGACCGCCCTGTTTCCTTCCGAAATCCCACCATTTAGAAGAATTCAGATGCTCGTTAAGCGACCTTGCATTATACTGTGTCAGCACCGCGACTTTCTGAATATGAGAATTCGTCATATTGCTCAGTGCGAAATCGATCGCCCGGTAACTGCCTGCGATCGGCATTGCCGCCACAGCTCTTTTTGCAGTCAGCTCATGCATCTTCCGGTTATTTCCGCCCGCCAGGATAATCCCTACCGCTCTCATACTCTGTCACCTGCCTTTATCAATGTCTCGCCGCTTTCCAGCACACCGTTATTGTAATCCTCGATGGAGGTCACTCCGCTTATGGCTGTGTTCTTCCCGATCTGAACGCCCGGCGGGATTACAGAATTCTCTCCGATGGTTGCCAGACCGCCGCTGTAAATATTCGGCTTCATCTTATTCGGCACTTCGCTTCCGATACCGATCACAGCGCCGTTTCCGATTTTCGTGTCCTCTGCAATGATCGCTTTCTCGATCACGCAGTTTTCTCCGATAGTGACTCCCTGCATGATAATGGAATCTCGCACCACGCTTCCTTTACCGACCGTGACGCCGCTGCCCAGCACGGAACTGTGTACTTCACCGTAGATTTCGGACCCGTTGCTGATGATGCATCGGTCCACAACCCCCTGATCTGAAATGTACTGCGGCGGGATGCTCGCACTGTTCGTATAGATCTTCCAAAATTCTTCATACAGGTTAAACTCCGGAATTATATCGATCAGTTCCATATTTGCTTCCCAGTAAGAACTGAGCGTCCCCACATCTTTCCAGTACCCGTTGTACTCGTAAGCAAACAGCCTGTCCCCTTTTCCGTGACAGTAGGGAATGATATGTTTCCCGAAGTCACAGTTCGGCTGATCTTTCAGTTTGATCAGAGCATCCCTGAGCACCGGCCAGCTGAAGATGTAGATTCCCATGGAAGCCAGGTTGCTGCTCGGCTTTTCCGGCTTCTCCTCGAATTCTTTGATCCGGTTCTCGCTGTCTGTCACAACGATGCCGAACCTGCTCGCCTCCTCGATCGGCACAGGCATTGCCGCAATGGTGACATCCGCCTTATTCGCCTTATGAAAATCGAGCATAACCTCGTAATCCATCTTATAAATATGATCGCCTGACAAGATCAGCACATAATCCGGATTGTATGTTTCCATATAGTTCAGATTCTGATAGATCGCATTTGCCGTCCCTGTGTACCACTCGCTGTTTGAGCTCTTTTCATAGGGCGGCAGGATAGATACTCCTCCGACGTTTCTGTCCAGATCCCACGGGATACCGATCCCGATATGCGTGTTCAGACGCAGCGGCTGATACTGAGTCAGCACGCCTACAGTGTCGATTCCCGAATTGATACAGTTACTCAGCGGGAAATCAATGATCCGATACTTGCCGCCAAATGCGACGGCAGGCTTAGCAACCTTTGCTGTAAGGACCCCCAACCGACTGCCCTGCCCGCCCGCCAGCAGCATGGCAATCATTTCCTTTTTGAACATTGCGTCACCTCATTTCTAGTTAGATGTATTCATTATACCATATATTTATTTTTATCCAATAATAATTTACAATTTTTTCTTGTTTTTTTTGAACTTTTTATTGATTTTGCATAAAAAGAACTGCTTTTAATTTTTATCATATATAGTATAATATAGAAGACTGAGATAAATTATGACTACAAATCTGAAGTTCAGAAAATAAAGAGAAGAGGAATCTACATGTATAAGATCGATTTTAACCACCCGATGCACATCCATTTCATAGGCATCGGCGGAATCAGCATGAGCGGACTTGCCGAGATCCTGCTCAAAGAGGGGTTTACAGTATCCGGCTCTGACACAAAGGAGTCACCGCTGACAAAGAAACTGGAATCCGAGGGCGCTCATATCGCCTATGGACAGAGCGCGGAGAATATCACTCCCGGCATCGGCTGCGTTGTCTATACCGCGGCGATCAACCGGAGCAATCCGGAGCTGATCGAGGCTGTTGCACGAAAGATCCCAATGCTGACCCGCGCCGAACTGCTCGGGCAGCTCATGAAAAATTATGACACCCCCATCGCAGTGTCCGGGACCCACGGAAAGACGACCACTACTTCCATGATCTCCCATATCCTTCTTGAGGCAGATATGGACCCGACCATTTCTGTAGGAGGCATCCTGAAGGCCATTAGAGGGAATATCCGGGTAGGAAGTTCCGGCACTTTCATTACCGAAGCATGTGAATACACCAACAGCTTCCTTCACTTCTTCCCGAAGATCAGCGTTATCTTAAATATAGAAGAAGACCATCTTGATTTCTTTAAAGACCTTGAAGATATCCGTCATTCCTTCCATCAGTTTGCGGCTCTCCTTCCGGACGACGGCACGCTTGTCATCAACGGAGATATTAAAGATTATCCCGAGATATACAGCGGACTTTCCTGCAATGTGGTAACTTACGGTTCCTCCAGCGATTTTGATTACAGTGCAGACAATATTGCCTACGATGAGAACGGGCACGTTTCCTTTGACCTGATCCTCCACGGAGAAAAGACGGACCACATCCGGCTCTCCGTGACAGGAGACCACAATGTGTCCAACGCGCTCTCAGCTATCGCTGTCGCAGATCTTCTTGACATCCCGATGGAAGTCACAAAGAAGGGACTGCTTTCCTTTACAGGGACGGACCGGCGCTTTGAGTATAAGGGTGAATTCAATGGCGTGACCGTGGTGGATGATTATGCTCATCATCCTACAGAAATCGCTGCCACTCTCAAGGCTGCTCAGCACTCTCCGCACAACAGTGTATGGTGTGTGTTCCAGCCTCATACTTACACTCGCACCAAGGCATTTTTCCACGAATTTGCCGAGGCGCTCTCCCATGCGGACCATCTGGTCCTGGCTGACATCTATGCGGCGAGGGAGACAGACACTCTGGGGATCTCTTCCGCTGACCTTGCAGAAGAGACGGCAAAGCTCGGTACTGACACTCACTATTTCCCGAGTTTTGGGGAAATCGAGGCATTTTTAAGAGAGAACTGCCGTCCCGGAGACCTGCTCATCACAATGGGTGCAGGCGATGTAGTGACAGTCGGTGAAGACCTGCTCCACTAGGTTTACAGAAGTTATCCACACTTTCTACACATAGTTATCTACAAAAAACCGGGAGTTACCCACGAAAAAATACTTTTAGCCCCGGCGATAAAATGATATATTATTCATGACAACAGGAAATACAGGGGGATGTGTTTTCTGAAAGTAAAAGGGGAAAGCGGAACATAACAGGACCGCTTTCCATTTTATACTCTATGGATTTTATATTTTACTAAAGCGAATGAAGAAAGCGGGACGGGATATTATGAAGACATTGACACTTAAAAATAAATTTCAGACGAATGCGACTCTGCTGCCGAATGATTTTATCGATAACTATATGATCGATGCAAACGGAGAATTTGTGAAGGTATATCTTTTCCTTCTCCGGCACCTGGACGACCCCTGTTCGTCATTGACGCTCACAACGATCGCAGACTGCCTGAACAATACGGAGGCAGATATCCTGCGCGCTTTCCGCTACTGGGAAAAAAAGGGTCTCCTGCGTACAGAGCGGGATACAGACGGAAAGATCACTGCACTTGAGCTCCAGAAAATGTCGCTCTCAGGAGGGGATACCTCTTCCGCCGCGAAGCCTTCGTCCGTCTCCCCGGCAGCGCCGGCACCTGCCGCTGCTTCAGCACCGCTTGCAGCGTCAGTGGCTGCGAAAGCCGTACCGATCGACAGCTTCCGTGCTCAGAAGGAGATCAAATCTCTTCTGTTTATTGCAGAACAATATCTGGGTAAAACACTGACCCATACGGAAATGGAGACAATCACCTATTTTTATGATACGCTGCACATGTCCGCAGACCTGATCGAATACCTGATCGAATCGTGCGTGGAAAACGGGCATAAAAGCATGCACTATATCCGCAAGGTTGCTTTCTCATGGGCGGAAGACGGCATCGAGACGGTCTCTCAGGCAAAGGAGCAGTCTGCCCTCTATAATAAGAACTGCTACACCGTGCTCAATGCATTCGGCATCAAAAACCGGGGACCGGCAGCATCAGAGCTTACATATATCAGAAAATGGGCGGAGGAGTACGCTTTTTCCCCCGATATAATCGCGGAGGCATGCCGGCGCACAATCTCTGCCACCCATCAGCCAAGCTTTGAATATGCGGACTCCATCCTGACCAAATGGCATGAAAAGAACATCCGGCATTTGAAAGATATCACTGCTTTGGACGACGAGTACCAGAAAGAGCGCACCGCAGGCAGGACCGCTTCAAGATCCAGGACTTCCACAAGAAACCTGAACAACTTCGAACGGCGCAGCTATGACATGGAATCCCTTGAGGAGCAGTTATTGAACAGTAATTAGAAGGAGTCTTCCAATGGCACTGAAAAATTCACAATACTATGCAATCATGCGGGAGTATGAACAGCGGCAGCTCAGGAACCACGATATCCAGACTGCACGTTATGAAGAAGTATACAAAAAACTGCCCGAATTCAAATCTCTGGATGAATCCATATCAATCCTTTCCGTACAGTACGGCAAGAAATTACTGAACGGTGACAGTCATGCGCTGGACGCCCTGAAGGAAGAGCTTGAAATCCTGCGCAGCAGTAAAAAGAATCTTCTTGTGTCCGCCGGTTTTCCTGAAGACTATCTGGAACCGGTTTATGACTGCCCGGACTGCAAGGACACCGGATATATCGGCAGCCGGAAATGCCACTGCTTCAAAAAAGCTGTCATCAGGCTTTTGTACGAGCAGTCCAATATACGGAAATTTCCTTCTGAAGCGGCTTTTGAGAATTTCAGTCTTGATTTTTATTCTCCGTCCCTTTATGATAAAACAACCGGGAGGAGTGCCCGCGCCATGATGGAGGATACTCTCAGGATCTGTCACAGATTTATAGATGCTTTCGGGACAGAATTCCAGAATCTCTTTTTCTACGGCAGCGTAGGCGTAGGTAAAACTTATCTCTCCACCTGCATTGCCCGGGAGATCATGAACAGAGAATTCTCTGTTCTGTATTTCTCAGCACCACAGCTTTTCAGCGCGCTCTCTCAGTCAAAGTTTGACAGGACGGATGTGGACGCTAAAAATATGAATGACTACATCTTCAATTGTGACCTTCTGATCATCGATGATCTGGGGAGTGAATACACAAATTCTTTTATTGCCGCACAGTTTTTCTCCTGCATTAATGAAAGGCTGTTACACAGGAAATCAACGATCATCTCAACAAACCTGTCGCTGGAATCCATTGCGGATCTGTACACAGAGCGGTCCTTTTCCAGGATAACCAGCAGCTATACACTGTTGAAGATCATCGGTGATGATATACGTATCAAGAAAAAGTTAAAAAACAGGGAGGAACATTGATGTTACGCCGAACAGAACGAATCTTAGAAAACATTCCGGTAGGAAGCCTCGGGCTCATTTCGCTCACAGGCTGTGAAGAGCTTGGGAAAAAAGTAGACGATTATCTCGTAAAATGGCGTCATGAAAGCGCGAATGAATATCGGGATGATATCGCTTTTTCCGGATATGAGAAGGACACCTATCTCATCGACGCGCGCGTGCCGCGCTTTGGCTCCGGCGAGGCAAAAGGAATCCTGGGTGAGTCCGTCCGCGGAAAAGATCTGTACCTGATGGTAGATGTATGTAATTACAGCGTTACGTATTCTCTCACAGGCAAAACAAATCACATGTCGCCGGATGACCATTTCCAGAACTTAAAGAGAGTCATCGCAGCAGTCGGCGGTAAAGGCAGACGCCTTAACGTCATCATGCCGTTCCTGTATGAAAGCCGCCAGCACAAAAGGAGTTCCCGTGAATCCCTGGACTGTGCTCTTGCACTCCAGGAGCTTGTGCGCATGGGTGTGGAAAACATTATCACCTTTGACGCCCATGACCCGCGGGTACAGAACGCGATCCCGCTGAGCGGTTTTGAGACAGTCTCCCCGACCTATCAGTTTGTCAAGGGACTGCTCCGCACTGTGAAAGATCTTCAGATTGACAGTGACCACATGATGGCCATCAGCCCTGACGAGGGTGCCACCAACCGCGCCATTTATCTTGCCAATGTGCTCGGGCTTGATATGGGTATGTTCTATAAGCGCCGTGACTACACGAAGATCGTAGACGGACGCAACCCCATCGTGGCGCATGAGTTCCTTGGAAGCTCAGTGGAAGGCAAGGACGTGATCATTATTGACGATATGATTTCTTCGGGAGACAGCATCCTGGATGTTGCCACAGAGTTAAAACGCAGAAAGGCGAAGAGGATCTACGCGGCAGCTACGTTCGGTCTGTTCACCAACGGCATGGAGAAGTTCGATAAAGCGTATGAGGACGGCATCATAAGCGGTATCCTTACCACGAACCTGATTTATCAGACACCTGAGCTCCTCTCCAAACCTTATTATATCAATTGTGACATGAGCAAATACATCGCTCTCATCATTGACACACTGAACCATGACGGTTCCATCAGTTCCATCTTAAGTCCGAACGAGAGGATCCAGCATGTCATTCAGAAGTATAAAAACGGAGAGCCGGTATAACCGGCTCTTCTTTCCGTTATCACATTTATTCAGCTGCTGCACTGTTTGTTATCCCCGAGGCTCACGATAATGAACTGCTGACGCCATTTTACGCATATGAAGAAAAAAACATTATCTGAAATTGTTTTAACTATATTGTTGATGCTTGCTGCAACTGCAATCTCTTTTGCTTTCTTCCAGTTTGGGAATAAGAATATTGCCAATATCACCGTCATCTACTCCCTCGCCCTCATACTGACCGCGCTGGGTACCACTGGATATTGGTATGGGATCGCGGCTTCGCTTTACTGCGTGACTGCTGTGAACTACTTTTTTTCCTACCCGTATTTTCATTTTAATTTTTCGCTTGCCGGCTATCCTATCACATTTATCGGAATGCTCACTATCTCGCTGCTTACCAGCACGACGACGAGCACGCTCAAGAAACAGCGCCAGGCGATGGCCGACAGGGAAAAAGCACTGGCAGAGGCGGAACGGGAAAAACTGCGCGCCAACCTTCTCCGGGCAGTATCCCACGACCTTCGTACCCCCCTGACCAGCATCATCGGCTCATCCTCATCATATCTCGAGAATTATTCCGAACTGTCTGATGATGAGCGCACAGAACTGATCGCCAATATACGGGATGATTCCCAATGGCTGCTCAACATGGTGGAAAACCTGCTGACAGTCACCCGCATTGATGACAACTCAACAGATAAAGTCAAAAAGTCTCCGGAAGTCGTAGAGGAAGTGATCTCAGAGGCAATTCTCAGGCTGAAAAAACGCCTGCCTGACATCCGCATCCGCGTCAGCATGCCCAATGATTTCCTTATGCTTTCCATGGATCCTACCCTGATAGAGCAGGTACTTATCAACCTCATGGAAAATGCATTTGTACACTCCGGAAGCAGTGATCCGATCGATCTTATCATCCGCGATATAGATGACAGTATTATCTTTACCGTGCGCGATTACGGAAAAGGAGTGGATAAAGAACAGCTCCCCTACATTTTTGAGGGACAGCGCTCTGCATCCCCCTCCACAGACGGCCATAAAGGCATCGGAATCGGTCTGTCCATCTGCAAAACCATTATCCGGGCGCACGGCGGTACGATCGCAGCATCCAACCATACCGACGGGGCTGAATTTACTTTCACCCTTCCAAAAGAAAAGGAGAACAATAATGTCTAAATGCTCAGTTCTTATCATTGAAGATGAAAAAAATATACAGACCTTTATGGGGAAAATACTTAAGCGTCAGGAATACCGGGTCCTGTACGCTGATACCGGTGCTCAGGGACTGGAAATCATCCGTTCCCAGTGTCCTGATATCATCCTTTTAGACCTGGGGCTTCCGGACATGAACGGCTTTGAGATCATACGGGAAGTCCGCACTTGGACAAGCACGCCTATCATCGTAATATCAGCTCGGACTGCGGAGCAGGAAAAAGTATCAGCCCTCGATCTGGGCGCTGATGATTATATCACAAAGCCTTTCGGCACTTCAGAACTCCTTGCCCGCATCCGCGCATCCCTGAGGCACAGCAACCGTCTGCGCACGGACAGCCCGCTCTATCTTCGTCCATACCGTCACGGAGAAATGAAATTAGATTTCTCCAAGCGCCTGCTCACAATTGGCAGCCAGGTCGTCCACCTGACGCCCATTGAGTATAAGATCGTTGCCTACCTCGCCCAAAATTCCGGCAAAGTCATCACCTACGCTGCGATCCTGTCCAATGTGTGGGGGCCATACGCAGACAGCGACAACAAGATCCTGCGTGTCAACATGGCGAATATCCGCCGCAAGATTGAAGACGATCCGGCACAGCCCAGGTATATCTTCACAGAAGTCGGGGTCGGATACCGGATGGCAGAGGATGAAGAAGAGTGAGGAATCTGCAGATCCCGCCTCATCTTACGGTTACTCTCACCCCATCTTCTGTATTTTCCACTTTTATCCCGAGTCCGTTTGCCCGGAAGATCTTATCAGCCAGATACAGTCCTACACCGAGATGCTTCTCCCCGGTATCCCTGCTTTTGCTGCCGGTAAAAAACAAATCACACACATAGGGCAGGTCTTCTTCAGGTATCTTTTCTCCGGTATTTTGGATCACACATCTGTTTTTCTCTATGTCGATCCGTATTTTCCCTTCATAACGGTTGTGGGCAGCCGCATTTGCGATCAGGCTGGAGAAAGCTTTCTCTACCATCCCTCTGTCTCCGTGTATCAGGAAATCTTCACTGCAGCTTACGCTCAGCTCTATCTGCTTTTCTTCTATCTGAGCGCCGTATGCAGAAATAATCCCGTTGATCATCTCCCTGACTGATATCTGTTCCTTCACCGGGCTATATCCTTCAGAGTCAAGTCTGGAAATGCATACCATCTCTTTTACCATGTCATCCATACGCTCAGTCTGTCCGATTATCTGCTGCAGATAATATTTTCTCTTTTCGCTGTTTACATTTTCTTCCAGATTTTCTGCAAATCCCCGTATTACCGCCAGAGGTGTTTTCATCTCATGGGCGATCACATTTGTAAAATCCCTCTGCCTCTCTTCGAGTATCGCCCGCCTGCGAAATGTTTTTTCAACGGCCCAGAGAACCAGTCCGGCACAGAGCAATGTCAGAACGCCTCCCCAAATATAGATATGCTTCAGGGAATCAAACGCTTCCTTCCAGGGGTACTCAACCGACCTGATCACCAGAGTATAGTCCGGTATGCTGTACCATTCTCCGAGAAAGAGCTGCGAAGACGTCTCTGTCTGCCGGACAATACCGCTGCTGCTATACTGAAAATGCGGTTCCTGATATACTTTCGGGTAATTCTGAAGATACTCCTTATCCATCCACTCATGCCATCCGTCTATTCCGCCTTTTTGCTGCATTCCCGGGAAATACCACGCCACATCCTGAAGCCGGCTCAACGCATCATAAGATATACTGTCACTATCCTTTTCCCATTGCCATACCGGTCCGATGCTCCCCGCTTCCTTTACATCCTCTGTCGAATAAAAGAGCCTTCTCACACTGACAGCTTCAAGCCCGTCTCCCACAGCGGATTTGGCCGCCTTTATCTCATACGTTATGCCCGCATACTCGTGCGGCTCATAATTCTCTCCCAAATATCCTGCCAGGGTTTCTATTTCTTCATCCGACATGTAGTCTGACAACGGCCAGCTCACTGTGGATGTTCCGGTCTCTCCTTCTATCTCCGCGGTCAGCAGATTTGTACTCCTGGCAGCCAGATTTCCATCCGAGTCATAAACTGCAGCAGAGATCATCTGATACTCCGTGCTGTATACAAGAGCAGCAACGGAGGTCTCCTCATATAATTTATGGATCTCCCAGTCATCCCCGGTCCCTTCCGCGGCATCTTCCTCTGAAATCTGTTCTTCCTTCGCTTTATAACGCATATTATCCCAGATTTTTTGTTCAGTTTTTGCGATTTTTTCCAGATAGTCTTTCTGTCTTCCCAGCTGGTCCACCCAGGTAGCCAGCAGCATACTCAGTACGTATACAGCCGCAAAAGCAAGGATCAGGAAAGCTCTCAGTTTTCCTCCCGTATACCCCTTAACAGCTGACCTTTTCTTTTCCGCTTTCTTATCCTTTTTCGCTCTCATACAGACACCTCCATCCTGTAACCGGCGTTTCTCACGGTATGGATCCGGCACGTGCTCCCTTCCAGCGCTTTTCTCAGCTTCTTGATGTGATTGTCCACGACACGCTCATTTCCCTCAAAATCATATCCCCACAACCGGACTAAAAGCTGTTCTCTCGTAAAAACCCGGTTCGGATTTTTTAAGAAGAGAAGGAGCATCTCATACTCCTTAGGCGCAAGCGGGCAGTCTGATCCCCGGACAGTGACACTCCGGGTACGCAGATTCACTGTCACGCTGCCTTTGACTACCAGATCCGCAAGGGATGACCCTCTCACACGTCCCGTCATCGCCATAACCTTTGCATAGAGCACGGGCAGGGAGAATGGTTTGGTAATATAGTCGTCCGCTCCTGCGGCGTAGCCATTCAACTCATCCTCCTCCATCACCCGGGCTGTGATGAAAAATATCGGCGTGTCTGTCTGTTCCCGGATCTTCCGGCATACAGAAAAGCCGTCCCGCCCGGGGAGCATCACATCCAGCAGGATCATCTGCCAGGACCCGTTCACCGCCCTCTCTGCGGCATCTTTCCCATTATATACGATTTTAGTCTTCCACCCCTTCGCGGTAAAATAATCACTGACTGCTTCCGCCAGCAGTCTGTCATCCTCCACGATCAAAAGCCTGAGTTCCATATCCGCTTCCTTTCACCAGTATCTTTTTTCTTTGTTTCTGATGTTAGTGTACAGGATGATTATATCTTTTTTGTATCGCTTTCGCAGTATTTCAGATAAATATTAGATCAGGTAACTATATAAAAAATCAGAGGCGCCACACTCTTTGGTGCTTTACCTCTGATTTTTTCATACAGACTGTTTATTATCTTTTTTAATACAGCTTCGCTCCTGCCGGAATACTGTCATCCAGCATCAGCAGATTCAGTCCTTCGTGTCCATCGTACTCGTACACCGCACTGATCAGCATACCTTCGGAGTCGATACCCATCATCTTCCTCGGCGGCAGATTTGTGATCGCCACACAGGTCTTTCCAACCAGCTCTTCCGGCTCGTAATACTCGTGAATTCCGCTTAAAATCGTGCGTTTCCGGTCTGTTCCGTCGTTCAGTGTGAACTTCAGGAGCTTCTTACTCTTCGGAACTGCCTCGCATGCCTCCACCTTTACAACCCGGAAATCGGACTTGCTGAAGGTGTCAAAATCAACGGCATCCTCAAACAGCGGCTCGACTTTCACCTTGGAAAGATCGATCTTCACAGCCGGTTCGGACTCCTCTTTCTTGTCCGTTTTCTTGCCCTCGGCTCCGCCGATGCTCTTCATTGTCGGGAAATATTTTATGATCTCTTCGTGATCGCTTATTATCCCTTATTCCGGCTTACAACTGGATAAGGATATTATTCACAATCCTTCGTTATCATTCATTATTCAATTCATTTTGTTGTCAATTTGTTGTCTTTTCAAAATTTTGTTGTACTCCGCGAATTTGTAAGCCCTTCTCAAAAGATATCTAATTTGGCTGCCAAATTCTCGAATGATTCTTGTTTCTTCTTTTCTGTTGCTTCAGCGTAGATGTCCAATGTAGTCTCAATATTCTTGTGACCCATAATGGACTGGATAACTTTTAAATTTGTTTCGTTTTCGCAAAGTCTGGTGCAAAAAGTGTGCCGCAAATGATGGCATGAAAAATTAGGTAGAATAATCGGATCCCTGTGTTCTTTTTTTGCCCGAACCACTTCATCAGCATTATAGTTGTTGGCAATACGTTTTATTGTGTGATTGACTGTCTGCGGATTTGGCACTGAACCAAAGCGATTACAGAAAATAAAGCCTGTCATTCCGTCAATCTCTGTCTCATTGAATCCGTTTTCCTTTTGCTCTTCATAGAGCATTTCAAAAGCGTCTTTTACAATATCCAGCATCGGTATAGTTCTGATACCAGCATCTGTCTTCGGAAGTGAAACCCTTAAAACACATTTATTACTTCCATTCGCCGGATAATATACCAGGCTATGGTTAATACTGATTACCCGCTTTTCAAAGTCAAGATCCTGCCATCGTAATCCAAGCGCTTCTCCGATCCTGCAGCCTGTTCCCAATAAAATAGTAAACATAGGCCACCAGTGATAATAAATCGGATGGTTAGCAATATACTCCATAAAGCATCTCTGCTGTTCAATGGTCAACGCATGCCTGACGCCTCTGTTTTTCCCTGATTCTCTGCTTATTTCCTTCATTACACCATCAGTAGGATTTTTTCGGATAATCTCATCCCTTACCGCCAACTGAAATGTAGGATGAAGCAGACAATGCACTGAATCAAGCGTTCCTAATGAAATACCCTGCTGATTAAGAAGATGATAGTAAAACTGCAAAACATCAGAATATTTTATCTCCGCAATTCTTTTCAATCCAAAAGTATCCCTCACATAGTGATCATAAGTATATAAATATGAACTTCTTGTAGACTCTCTCAAATTGTATTTAGTAGAGATATAACGATCAAAAGTTTCATTCAGAGTAGCCTTTCCAGCTACATATATATCCAAACCGTCCAACTGATCCTTTAACAGTTTTTCTTCCTTTTCTCTTAATTGCGTAAGATCATTTGCGTAAATAAATTTCCGTCTGCCAAGCGGATCCGTATAAGTATACATATACCGCTTATCCGACGCTCTCTGCACCTCTCCTTTTCTTAACGACCTTCCCCGCAGATCTTTTCTTGTCTTCGCCATGTTGTTTTCCTCCTCCCGATATATGAAAGAAGGACTCACTGATTATTCCTGCTTAGAGATAAAAGCCTCCACTCCACGTAAAACAACATCTGTAGTGGTCATATTGTGTTTTTCGGCGTATGCAAGCAGCTGAGAATATAACTGGTCAGACACACGAATGCTCAAAACTTTCTTCTTTGTGTTTTCAGACTTTGGTCTTCCCATCTTCGCCATAATTGCTTTCATACCTCCCTATTTAGTCAAGTCTTTTTCCCTTGAAAATCAAGGTTTTTTCAATAT
>ERZ1643247.1176-NODE-1176-length-25955-cov-6.861081_pt1 | contig 25955 bp, 29 predicted proteins | sample MGYA00579264_ERZ1643247 | MGnify/ENA primary metagenome ERZ1643247 (study PRJEB29033, sample SAMEA4952262) | chicken gut metagenome | biome: Broiler Chicken; feature: Gastrointestinal Tract; material: Caecum | place: Ireland | collected 2018 | study: Broiler... | reverse complement strand
CATCAGATTTTGTACAGAGTTGATTGCTTAAATCGATTATTCTATGACATAAACATAGCATTTTAACACCTCCCCCATGCTGTGTTTTCTATTATACGACTATTTCCCAGCCTGCTCAATTATCTTTTTTGCCAACTGCCTGAACAGGTTGGCAGTTTCTTCGTCCATCGGCGCCAGCTGTCCGATTTGTCCGGATGTTCCGAAGAACTGTCACTATTTCGTGCGAAATTTCCTTCTTTCCTTTGCAGCATTTTTCTCTCAAAAGAATTATAATAAGAATATCTGCCGGAAAATGTACTGTACAGTATTAAAATATAGTATACCGTATTAAAATACAGCAAGAAAATTTCCGGAAAGCAGATAAAAACAGATTTTAAAAACAAACAGGGAATACACAGGGAGGAATTATGATGAACTTAGGAGAAAATTTATTTCAGGCCAGGAAAAAGAAGGGATTGTCTCAGGAAGCGGTGGCAGAGAAGCTGGGCGTCAGCCGGCAGACTATTTCCAAATGGGAGACCGACGAGACTCTGCCGGATATCCGGCAGGCAAAAAAGCTGGCGGTGCTGTACGGTTTGACGCTGGATGAACTGATCGAATTTGACGCCGATGTGCAGGAAATACAGGAAGTGATCAACAAAACCACAGAAGAGACCGTCAATAAAGTAGACTGGACGAAGGTGTGGGCGGAGAAATATCCGATTCTCGCCCGGTATCAGGATGAAGTGGATGTGGCTGGTTATGAGGAACAGCTGGAGAAGCTGCTCGCCAATATGGAAAAGGAATACGGATATAACTCGCTGGATGCATTTTTGGTGCTGAAGGATATTCTGGGACAGTTGTGGAATAAGCAGGCCAACAAGTGAAATATTGTATTTAGATTCATTTTTGGAATGTTAGATTTAGAAATTGTGGAGTAGCGCATTATACGAATCAGTGTACAAATTTTGTGGTTTACGGTATAATAAAAGAAAAATACTGCGATAATATTTTGTTTATAGAAGGAAAGAGGTGAGATTGTATGCCAGTTTATATTTTAGATATAATACAGGATTTTGCAAAAAATGTAAGAGAACTATTGGATGATTCTCTTGATAGTGTTATTGTGTATGGATCATATGCAAGAGGCGATTATTCTGAATTTTCAGATGTTGATGTCATGATCCTGGTTTCTTTGACGGAAAATCAGATAAAGGAGATATTTGATCAAATCAGTGATCTTGCCTTTGACTATCTTATGAAGCATGAGATTGATATTTCACCTGTGATAATTAATACGGATCATTTTAACTATTGGGCAGACAATCTGCCTTATTATCGTAATGTCAGAGACGAGGGGGTAAGGCTGAGTGCATGATATAGGTAAAGATGCAGAATTGTCAAAATACAGATTTTCTCTTGCGGAAGAAACTTACAGAAGCGCAAAAATGTGTTTTGATAATGGTTTTTACAGAGACTGTATAAACCGGTCATATTATGCAGTATTTTATTGTGTGCGTGCTGTTCTGGCATTGGAAAGTGTAGATTTTAAACGGCATAAAGATGTTGTAGCATATTTTAATAAAGAGTTTGTAGCCGCCGGAGAGTTTCCACGGGAAGTGGGAAAACGACTGGCAAGATTGAAAACGAAAAGAGAAGAAAGCGATTATAATGATTTTTTTATCGCATCTGTAGATGAAGCAGAGGCACAGTTACAATCGGTCGAATATATTTTACCTTTAATAAAAAAGTATTTGGAAGAACATAATATAGAATTTGATAATAATTAGGAACAATCAGATGATTGAAGAAATGGATATTCTGGGATAGTTGTGGAATAAGCAGGCGCAATAAACGAATGACTGAAGTCGGGTGTGGGACAGGCAGGTGTAAAACTGAAAACAAAGGGGACGTAAGCGAAAAAAGTATGCCGCCTGCGTCCCCGTTTTTAGCTAATATAAAGTTTCCCGGTAATACATAGTTAAAACCGAAACAGATTCAACCCAATCTCCTCATCAAAATACCGGTCCACTTTGCCGTCAATGATCTGAATGACCATCTCGCAGGTAGCGCTGACAATGGCTTTGTTCAGATGACCGCCGAAGACATGGCCTTTGTCGATGCGCGCGATGATCGTATTGTCAAATCTTCTGTATTCCATGGTTCCTCCTTTGGCAGCGGCGCAGATGGAGCGGGCTGCTCTGAAATGGTCATATTTTATGTTTTTTACAATGTAATCATCATAGGACTGGAAGGTGTATTTGTCAAATTGTTTTTGCAGATATGAATCTTTGCAGCTGATAATCTCTGACTCTGTGGCAGATATTGTGAAAAATAACCGTTGCATTTACAGAGGGTATATATTATTGTAAGAAAAAGCATTTCGGAGGTGTGTTTATGGAAAAATTAAATGAGAAAACAGAACGAATATTGACAGAACGGTTTGGCAAAGATACTCTGATCGCGCTGGCAACTTCGGAAGATAATGTGCCTTATGTGCGTAATGTCAACGCATTTTATAGTGATGGGGCGTTTTATGTGATTACGCATGCGCAGTCCAATAAGATGCGCCATATTGAGAAAAATCCTTTGGTGGCGGTTTCCGGAGAGTGGTTTACAGCTCATGGGAAGGCGTATAGTCTGGGATATTACGGAAAAGAAGAAAATGTGTCTATTGCCGCTAAATTAAAACAGGCGTTTTCCGAGTGGATTGAAAACGGACACATGGACTTTGATGATGAAAATACCTGCATTCTGTGTATTCGATTGACGGAAGGAATTCTCTTTTCTGAGGGAGTGCGGTATGAGATTGCATTCTGACAGATGAAAGATATTTATGACAGAAAAAGAAAGAGGCGGGATTACATATACCGCCCCTTATTGTTTTATAAGATAGTCTCAAAAGTTTTTCAGTTGCGCCACTGTTTTCTCACAGTGCCTTTTCCAGCAGCCGTGCCATCTGCTTCTCCATTTGTTCTCCCGGCAGAGTGCAGCCGTGCTGCCGCAGTGCAATCGACGGCTTTGTCTTTCCGTGAAAATCGCTGCCGCAGGTAACGAATAGTCCGTGCTGCCGGGCGGCAGACAGTGTCTCGTTGATCTGTGTCTGAGAATGGTAGCTGCTGTATGCTTCGATGCCGTCGATACCCAAATTGATGATTCCTTCGAGGAGATGGTTCTTTCCCTTCAGGTTGATGTGCGGATGCGCCAGCACCGCTAGGCCGTCGTTTTCATGGATGATTTCGATGATCTGTTCCATGTCAGGATAATACATTTCCGCATAGCAGGGTTTTCCCTGTGAATAGTAATCCCAGTAAAAGTTCACATATGGATTATCGCTGCGGGCGCCGCCTTCCCGGTACGGAAGTAAAAGAGGATGATTCTTGTACTGCGGTTGAGATAAAAGGAATTCCGCAAACATTTCTCCGGTCCAGGTTTCCGGCCAGTAACTGCCGGCAGCCATTTGCTCCATGTCGGCTTCCGTCACATCGAATCCCAGCTCCCGGGTTTTTTCCAGCATGTGCAGGGAGACAGACAGACCCTGCCGGCGTATACTGTTTTCGATTTCGGCAAAAATGCGGTTTTGCCAGCGGATGCCGTAGCCGAGCATATGAAAGTTTGTGTTTTCATAGGTGCAGTCAATTTCTATGCCGGGAAGAAAGGCGATGCCCGACGCGCGGGCGGCTTCCAGCGCTTCGTCTGTGGCCCGGACTGTGTTATGATCCGCGATGGACATGATAGAAATGTCCTGCTCTGTACATTTCTTCACCAGTTCTGAAGGGGAGAATTCCCCATCGTTGCTGTAATAACTGTGCATATGTAAATCAATCATGATAGCCTCCTGTGGATAACCTGAAAAATGCAGAGAAAAATGTGGCGTAATGTGGCGTTGCCACTGTTTGTCTCTGAGAATATAATTAAGATTTATGATAAGAATATCGCCATATAAGTATTGAAACAAGGCGATTCTGGACATATACTATAACAAAAGCGACCATTACTGTGTTTGAGTGTTTTTTGACGGCCATTAGGGAATATCTGTCAGCAAAAACATTGTGATTGGCCGGAATATGATGAAAAGTGTCATCGCGATTGAGTGGAATATGATAAGGAGTATAAAAATGGGACTGAATACATGTTCGGTAAATATTAATCCCAGCCGGAAAGAGCTGAAACCCCACGGGAGCATTGAATTTCCCTGTGCGGGATACTGGGACCGGTATAGTGAACAGACAAGGCGGGAGTTTCCGTGGCACTGGCATGAGGAAATGGAAATCATATACATAAAAAGCGGAGCGCTCACGCTGCTGCTCCCGGCGAAAACGTATCATTTGAATGCGGGAGACTGTTTTATCATAAACTCAAATATTCTCCATTACATTTCAGCGGCGCCGGAATGTGAACTGCAGTCGCTGGTCTACCATCCGAAGCTGGTGGCGGGCGAGAAAGAATCAGCTTTCTCGGTAAAATACATTTTGCCCCTCATCAATCATCCGTCGTTTGACGGATATTATCTGGATGGCGAGACCGGACAGGAACAAATCGGGTGCTTTGCCAGGGCGTTTGAAGCGCTGGCCGGTGACGTTCCGGGCTTTGAATTTACGGTTCGGGAAAATGTATCGAAAATCTGCCTGTTTCTCTGCAGGCAGTTCCCGGAAACCGACGGAAACGGGAAAACAGGAAGCGGAACAGGAAACCGAGCAGGAACCAGGACGGGGCTGAATCAGGATAATCTCCGGATGCAGGAGATGCTGGAATTTATCCATCATCATTATCAGGAGAATATCAGTCTGTCGGACGTTGCCGGAGCGGCGGCCCTTGGAGAGCGGGAATGTCTGCGCTGTTTCAGACGTAATCTTCGGATGTCGCCCATGCAGTACGCGCTCAAATACAGAGTGATGCAGGGAGCGGAACTCCTGCTAAAAGAACCGTCCAGGAGCATCTCGGAGACGGCGGTGTCCTGCGGCTTTGACAGCCCCAGTCATTTCTCCAAAATGTTTAAACGGTTTTACAGCTGCACACCGCGGGAGTACCGGAAAGAGAAGCTGGCGTACCGGGAGTTTCCGGGAAATACAATGGAAGGATAGAGAATGTATATTTCAACGGAGAATAACTTCCAATAAGATAGAAATATACGCAAGGTATATAGATGAGCCTTGTACAGTACAAGAATAATTTGATATAATGATTATTAAGATAAATACTGTCAGGAATGAGTGACGTCAGGACTCGATGCAGATAGTATAAAAGGAAGTAGTGTTCGGGAATTGTAAAAACAGGTGCTGCATGGACAGGGAAGGAGAGTTGCAGATGGGTCGGTATTTGAATTTGGGAAATGCGGGATTTGCATCCATCCGTAAAGGATTATATGTTGACAAATCAATGTTGATTGATTTTGTAAACAGTACCCTTGGAACAAAAGAAAAGCTGACCTGTGTCAGCAGACCAAGACGTTTTGGCAAGTCATTTGCCACGCAGATGCTGTGTGCCTATTATGATAAAGCTTGTGATTCGTCTGAATTATTCAGGGATTTAAAGATAGCAGATACAGAAAGTTTCGAAAAGTACAGAAATCGCTATAATGTTATTTATCTTGATATTACATGGTTTATATCTACTGCAGAGCATGTGGAAGATACCGTGAAGTATATGCAGCGGGAAGTCATCAAAGAGCTGCAAAATGCCTTTCCTGACAGCACAGTGGAGCAGAAGTCTTTGCCTGTTGCATTAAGTGATATCAGTGACAGGACAGGAGATAAATTTATTGTTATTATCGATGAATGGGATGCTTTGTTCAGAGAGGCAAAAGAAAATGTGGTTCTGCAGAAAGAATATCTTCAGCTGCTGCGTGGAATGTTTAAAAGCAGCGTGACAGATAAGATGATCGAAGCAGCTTATATGACCGGAATCCTTCCTATCAAAAAGTATGGTACGCAGTCGGCGCTGACAGATTTTCAGGAGTACACAATGATACAGCCGGCAAAGCTGGCGGAATATGTTGGATTTACAGAAGAAGAAGTAAAAAGGCTGTGTGAAGACTATCAACTGGATTTTGACGAAGCAAAAAGATGGTATGACGGATATTCTTTCAGCAGGATACCATCGGTATACAGTCCGAATTCTATCATTCAGGCAATAAAAAACGGAGAATTTGGCGATTATTGGACAGAAACAGAGACGTATGAATCTTTAAAATATTATATAGATATGAACCTGGATGGTTTAAAAGAGGCTATTATTTCCATGCTGGGAGGGCTTCAATGCAAAATTAATACAAGAACCTTCCAGAATGATATGTCAAATATAAAAAACAAGGATGATGTTTTGACATTGTTAATCCATCTGGGATATTTGGCCTATGATTCGAAAAGCAAAGAAGTTTTTATTCCTAATCAGGAGATTTCTGATGAATTTAAAAATGCGGTGGAGTACAGCGGATGGGAAGGAATCTCGGCGGCGCTGCAGGCATCGGAGGAATTATTGGAGGCTACCATTAGGATGGATGCCGAAACCGTAGCTGCTGAACTGGACAAGGCACACATGTCCAATGCTTCGATTCTGTCCTATAATAATGAGTTAGCGTTAAGCTGTGCTATAACCATTGCATATTATACGGCGAAGAAAGATTATACGATAATACGGGAATATCCAGCGGGAAAAGGCTATGCTGATATGGTATTTATCCCACGGAAACATGTAAGTAAGCCGGCTCTGATAGTTGAACTGAAATGGAACCATTCTGTACAGGGAGCCATTAAACAGATAAAAGAAAAGCAATATGCCGGCGCATTGGAAGATTACATGGATAATCTGCTTTTGGTTGGAATTGCCTATGATAGGGAGAGCAAAAAGCATGAATGTATGATTGAAAAATATGTAAAGTAGAAATGTAAAAGTAGACATATATAATTGAAATATAAAATATCCTGCCAGGTTATCTGGTATGCTGTGTCGTATCGAATACCAAGAAATAATATTTTGTAGGTAAACAGCATATTAGTACTGCGGGATATTTTTTTGTATAAAAAATTCTGCTGACAGATCTTTTTATTTAAGTTTCGTACCCCTCTTGACAAACCATCACACTATGAGTATAATGTGCTTACTCAATAAGCACATTTAAATGTCAATTATTTAAGAGAGAAGGCGCCTGTATATGCAGATTATCATCAGTAATAATGCAGATAAACCTATCTATGAACAGATTACTTCTCAGGTAAAGGCAATGATTATGAACGGAGAGTTGCAGGCTGGAGACACGATTCCTTCTGTTCGGTCCCTGGCAAAGACTCTCCATGTCAGTGTAATTACTGTTCGAAAGGCCTATGAAGAGCTGCAAAGAGACGGGTTTATCGAAACCGCCGTGGGGCGTGGAAGCTTCGTATCGGCACAGAACAAGGAATTTTATAAAGAGCAGCAGCAGCGACTGGCGGAGGAACATTTACAGATGGCGGCAGATATCGGCCGTATGAATGACATTCCGCTGGAGACTTTGCAGGAGTTGCTGGCGATGTTTTATGGAGGATAAGTTTGGAAGTAAACTTTCAAATCTACCAGGATTGACGCAGCAGGTGCGTCAGGAAAGGAGAAAAAAATGGAGTATGCATTGAAGCTGGAAAATGTATCAAAGACTTACAAAGCATCTGAATTTTCTTTGAAAGATGTATCCATGGAAGTGCCTGCGGGTTCTATTGTGGGATTTGTGGGAGAAAATGGAGCAGGAAAGTCCACAACTGTCGGTTGTATATTGAATACACTTTTTCGGGACAGCGGTTCTATCAAGATTTTTGGAGAAGAAATGAATGACAGGGACACAAAGATGAGAGAAAGAATTGGCGTTGTCTATGACGGCGACAATTTTCCGGGATATTATTCGGCGCGGCAGGTGGCATCTGTCATGCGGGGAATTTACCGGCAGTGGGATGACGCGCTGTTTTCTTCGTATCTGACAGAGTTTGGATTGGACCCGTCCCAGAAAGTCAAAACCTATTCTAAGGGGATGACCATGAAGCTGGCTGTCGCGGCGGCGCTTTCCCATCACCCGGATCTGCTGATTCTGGACGAGGCCACCAGTGGGCTGGATCCGGTTATGCGGGAGGAAATCCTCGATATTTTTCTTGATTTTATCGCAGAGGAAGATCGTGCAGTGCTATTGTCCTCCCACATTACCAGTGATTTGGAACGGATTGCTGACTACATTACATTTATTCATGAGGGCAGAATTCTGCTGACCGAAGAAAAAGACGAGATTCTTTACCGGTATGGGATTCTGCGTTGTGAAGAGGATACATTTGCTGCCATTGATAAAGCGGATTGGCTGGCGTGGCGCAGACGGGGCTGTCAGTTTGATGTCCTGGTGCAAGACCGGAGAGAGGCGGCCCGAAAGTATGCGGGAGAGGTGATTGATCACGCGTCTATTGAAGAAACGATGCTTCTGCTGACGAAAGGAGAACGAAATGAAAGGATTGCTTAAAAACAATTTTTATGGAATAACAGACAGTCTCAAAGTGGTGGCCTTGCTGCTGATTGTTCTGGGAGCGGTTTTAGCCCTGCTTGGGGATGCGTCCATGGTCGGAATATTTCCGTTTATGCCGGCTCCGTTGCTGGCGGTACTCTCCTTATCCTGCCTGCGGAGAGAAAGTGCTTCAAGGTGGTGCAGGTATAAGCTGACTCTTCCGGTTCGCAGAAGCGACATCGTAAAAAGCCAGTATATCAGCCACGCGCTGTGCAGCGCGTCAGGAGCAGTTGCAGCAGCAATATTCCTGGCGGTCACTGTCGCTATCCACGGAAATATTTACTTTTACTATGGATTCCGGGATGCCCTCACATTGATCATGGGCGGCCTTATCCTTTCCCTGCTTATGGGAGCTGCGGCTTACCCGCTTTGCTACATCGGGGAAGCAGAACGCATGGAAATAATTCTGATCATCGCCCTGACTGCCGCCATCGCAGTGGTTTTCGGGCTGAGCCTGCTTTTAAATGTAATGCTGGGAGATGCGATTGTGTCTGATATCCTGTACTATATAAGCCTGTTGGCAATCACAGTGGTGACAGCGGCGGTGTATATCGGTTCTTGCTTTGCAGCCGCTGCGATTTATGAGAGGAAAGAGTATTAATATTTGCGGAGATAGTACACCAGCTGACCATTTTTGATGGAAATATGGAGAAATTCATATATAAAAAAGAAATGATTCTTGATGTGGATAAATCAACTGTTCTGGGAAACGCAGTTATTGACAGTCCGGTTTTGGGAAAAATTTCTCCCACAGCACTTTCCGGAGGAGTAAAAACATTGATTCTCATAAAAAATGAACCGGAAAAGATTTTTAATGCGTCCACCTGTGGAGACAATTGTGCGAAATGGATTCTGAAGATAGCCGAGAACAGAGACGTGACAATCAATCTTCGCCATTTGATGAATTTCGGAAAGGGACCTTTTGAGATTCGTATTCTCAACACAAATCAGATAGTTCATGACAGAAAAGAACTGGTATCTATTGCAGGTATGTACGTTTAAGGGAAGATGCATATGAAAGGATCATACAGAATTATTGTACAAAACAAACGCATCTGTTATGATTTTGAAATCAGAAGAAATATTACGATTATTAAAGGGGACAGCGCCACCGGAAAAACCACTCTCATTGATATGATAGGAGAATACGATGAAAATGGACCGGATAGTGGGATAGACTTACAGGCGGATAAAGAATGTGTTCTGTTGGAAGGAAAAAGATGGAAATCTGATTTGGCAGATATAAAAGACAGCATTGTTTTTATTGATGAAGGAAATGAATTTGTTTTTACAGATGAGTTTGCCGCAGCTGTTCAAGATACAGATAATTATTATGTAATTGCCACAAGAGAGGGAATCCCTTCTCTTCCATATAGTATAGAAGAAATTTACTTTCAAAAACCGAGAATATCTGTAAACGGTATCCGGATGCAAATGTACTGGCAATAGCCGATGGAGCAGCCTTTGGAGCAGAAATGGAAAAAATGATCAGTTTAATATAAAATATTATTATAAGGCAATGATAAAACGGACTGCCGCAAAGCATATTCTCAGGAATCAAAATATGGTGTGTCACAGTACACATGGTATTTTGAGAGGGCATATGCTGTTGCAGCAGTCCTTGTTGTTTTAAGATATTTCTATAATACAAAAGCTCTCCGGGAAGGATGCGCCTCATGCGAAATAGAATTTTGTCGTTAAAGCGACCGCGTTCGGCGCGAGAGTTTTTTCTGGTTCGCTATTTCGTGTCCATTCGCGTCACGATCATATGGATCACATACGGAATCAGGATCACAGGAATGGCGAGATAGGCGATGATGCTGTACGCCCGCTGAATCAGCGTCAGCAGCCCGAACTGGGCGATGCCGAAGTCCACGATGCAGCAGATGAGGGCGGCGAGGATTTCTTTGCGGGAAATGCGCAGGCCGGTTTTGTCTGCATTGTTTTTGTCAGCGGCAGCTTTACCCTGCGGCTGCGGCGCTGCTGTTTTCTCTCCGGATCCGCAGATTCGTTTTACCATGGCGGCGACCATGTTGACTGCCGTTGATACGGCGCCAAGGATGATCAGGATGGAAATGAGCGGCGTCATGAAGGAAGCGCCCACGCCGTTTTGTACCATGAAAAGGGTCGGCACGTCCTGGGTGGCTGCTTCCGGGTTGGTGTATACAGTCATCAGACCGAGAACTACCATGACCATCATCAGGGCGTTGACCACGAAGCCGACGCCCATGCTCTTTACGGCGTCGCCCGGATTCTCAAAGGATTTGGCGTGCTGGACGAAGACCGCGATGTTGGAGAGCTGGAAGGTTCCGTAGATAAACGCGGAGTAAAGGGCGCTGGACAGCGGCAGCTTCTGGGCGGTCATAGCGTCCATGGCGTCGGCAATCTGCGGCAGGCCGGCGATGATATTTGGAATGTACACAATCAGCAGGCCGGCAATGATGCAGATGGACAGCACGGATGCCACCTTGCGCACCAGGTCGGTGCCGAAAATGGCAACCACAAAGATAAAGACGCCGATGATAAGGGTACAAAGCAGGTACGGCAGTCCCGTCAGAGCGCTCAGTGTCGCGCCGCCGGTGGCGAAGGCCACGGCGGGAGCCACGCACATGACGCAAATGTACAGAACCTCAAAGAGGTTGGAAAAAACGGGAGCGAATCTGCCGTAAAAGGCGTTGTTGTAGGAACGGTAATCGTAAACTTCATGTTTTCTGGCAAAACGCAGGCTGTAGGCGAAGAAGATCGCATTGTACAGCATGGCAAAGACCGGCATCAGCAGACAGTAGATACCGTAGCGCACATAATAACTGTAAATCTGTGCGCCGGAGGCGAAGCCGCCCCCGAAATGTGTGGTAAACCACACGAAGGATACGCCAAGGATAATGGCGGCTGATTTTTTATTTTTCATTGTTTTCTTCCCTTTTCTTTTTTATTTCATTGCTCTTTCTTTCAGACGCTCCATGGCATCGCTGAGCATTTCCACAGTAACTTTATACGGATAATGTGCCACATCGGACATATCCGGAATCCGGTTCATACATTCCGTCCACTGTTCTTCGGTAATCTCAATTTCTTCCAGAGAAACTGGCAGACCCACCGCCCGGTTCAGCTCATAAACCTTCTCAAATTCATCGTACTGTCCGTCCACAAGGAGAGCCAGCAGTACGCCGAAGCCCACCACTTCTCCGTGGAGGTGCCGTTCCTCGATGACCGGATAGGAAGTCATGGCATAGAAAATGGCGTGGGCAAGACCGCTGTTGTAATCCGGCGTGAAGTCCTTTGTCAGGAAAATGGAAGCAATTCCTGTGGTCACCACGATGGCGAGGATGACCTGCTCCACATCGTAGGTACAAAGCCCTTTCTGATGGTCGGCGAAAGCCTTCGGGCCGTAATCCATGAGCGGATCCCGGCACATGCGGCTCACAGCCACGCCCAGGGAGGTAAAGTGCTCCAGGCGCTCATTCCGGGAAGAAATGGTCGCCTCATAATATTTGGCGTAAGTGTCTCCGATGCCCGCCCACATGTACTGGCTCGGAGCTTTGGCGATGATTTCCGTGTCGATAAACGAATGCATCACCGGACGCACGAAGAAATGAGGCTTTAAAAATGTGCCGTCATCGTTGTACATGATGGAGACCGACGTGCAGGCGGAGCAGTTGGAGGCGATAGTCGGGAAAGCAAACACCGGTTTATCATCGGTGATGCAAAGACATTTCACCGTGTCAAGGGCTTTGCCGCCGCCCACGCCGAAGACCATATCGGCCTCCTGATACACCGGCAGAGCGCGGAGCTTTTCCACCGTGGCGTAGGTACAGTCCTTGCCGAACAGCTCTTTGCCGATAATCTCAAGATTTGTTTGTTCCACATAGGAGGCGATCTTATTATAGGCGGCAGCCAGCGCTTTCTCGCCGCCAATCACAAGAACCTTCTTTCCATAGGACTCGCAGACCGGTCCGATTTTGTCATAAATGGTACTGCCGATGGAATAATTCGGCAGATGCACTTCATAATTTTCCAGCTTCATATATATTCTCCTTTCCTAATGAGGAACAATCAGAGTTCCGCAGGCGGAACTCTGGCGCCGAGCGCGGTCGCTTTTGCGACAAATTTCTGCTTCGCGCGAGTGCGCATCCTGCCCGGCGGGCTTTTTTGTTTCAAAGAATTTCCAACGGAATATTTTTTGAAATAAAAAAAGCCCTTGTCCCTCGCAAAATATTGCAGGGACAAGAGCGATACATTTCATAATTACTCCTGCGGTGCCACCCGGCTTGATGCACTTACCGTGCACCCACTCATGCATACTGACATATGCTTGTTTTGATAACGGAGTGAAATCTCCGGCCCGCCTACTCATTTGCTAATGTGTCAGTCATGCGCCATGATACAGTCCGCTCAATCTGCGGCGCCATCCGGCGGCATAATGATTATCAGCACATTTTCAGCTCGCCCTCAGAAGTCCATTCTCTCCGGTTTTGACATGCCGCAATTCCACCGCCTGCGGCTCTCTGAAAAGCATCCGCCAGAGGTACTTACTCTTCTTCACAGGTTTAATAAGACTTTAGCACGAAAAAGAGGAAATGTCAATTTAAGACCACAAATTAATAATTTAGAAATGCCGCAAAATAATAATTCAGAAACATTTGGCAAACAAACCGGAAACAGAAGGAGCGTAATCTTACAGTCAGAAACGGAAAACAAAAACAGCAGAGAGCCGAAACAGAGATTACTGATAAGGAAATGTCCGAAAAGGTGGCTTGGAAGGGAAGGAGAGTAAAACTTGGCAAAATCAAAATTAGTAAAGGCAAATGAAAAGATCGCAGAGCATGTGGTGGCCGGCTACAAAAAAATCGAAAGCGGAGTGGTCGGCGGCTTTGGAAAGATTTCAGATGCATTTGTGGATGAGTTCCTCACGAAGGACGGAGAGTCCGTGGAGGAAGCGAAGGAACGTCTGGCGCGGGAGCAGCAGGCGAGAAAGACGGAGCCGGAAGAAGTTGAGGCAGAAGGAACATTTGCAGAGAAATAAAATCAACAAAAAAAGGAAAGGAATGGAAAAATGAAAAAAAGTAATTTTGTAGCAATGATTCTTGGAACAATCGGAGGCATTTTATTTGCGCTCGGCATGTGCATGACGCTGATTCCGGAGTGGAACGCGTCACGGCCGGGCGTCGTCATGGGTGTGGTTGGAGCTGTTGTGCTGCTCGCTATGGTGCTGGTATGGAGAAAGATGGAAAATAAAGCGCCGATTAAAGTATCGGGCAAAACTATCGGGGCTGTTCTCATTGGAATTATAGGCGCGCTGGGTCTCGGCGTCGGCATGTGCATGACCATGGTTTGGAGCAATATGGTGCCGGGAATTGTCATCGGACTGGCGGGCATTGTGGTTCTTCTCTGCCTGATCCCGTTCGTGAAAGGCTTAAAATAAGCCGTATGACAGGAAATGTCCGGAAAGACGGACGGCCATTGGAAGAAAACAACGGCAGAAAGATGGTATTTTCCCGTGGTGAAAATCACGCATCTAAGGTATGATAAATCTGATACATTTTGCAGACATGTCTATGAGGGCAGGTCTGCTAAATGTGTTTGGACTGATAAATGAAAAATAATGTGTTGAGAGCGTTTGGCGTGCTGCCGGGCGCCATGACAGCTGCGAAAGGGAAATGAGGGAAGAAAGATGGTACATATCCTTGTGGTAGAAGACGATGAGAAATTAAACCGGATTGTCTGCATGTATTTAAAGGACAGCGGTTTTGAGGTGAAGGGCTGCCTCAACGCCCGGGACGCCTATGATGAAATGTATAACCAGATTTATGATCTGATTATTTCAGATATTATGATGCCGGAGATCGATGGATTTGAATTTGCGCAGACCGTGCGGAAGGTCAATAAAAGAATTCCGATTCTTTTCATGTCCGCCAAGGATGATCTGCCGTCCAAGCAGAAGGGATTCCGGCTGGGAATCGACGACTACATGGTAAAACCGGTGGAGCTGGACGAGCTGGTGCTCCGGGTCCGCGCGCTTTTGCGGCGGGCTAACATTGAAATGGAAAGAAAGATCGCCATCGGCAATCTGGAACTGGACGCCGACGCTATGAGTGCGGAGGTGGACGGCGAGGAGATCAGTTTGACCATCCGGGAATTCAACATCATTTACAAGCTGCTCTCCTATCCGAAGAAAACATTTTCCAGGGCGCAGCTCATGGACGAATTCTGGGACGTGGACAGCGACACCAGTCTCCGGGCGGTGGATGTCTATATGACAAAACTGCGCAATAAATTATCCGATTGCGATGGATTTAAAATCGTCACAGTCCGGGGCGTGGGCTATAAGGCGGTGCTGCAATGATGGCGGAGAAGAATGCCGGGCGGAACGAAGGGCAGGAAAGGGCGCTGATGAGGAAACGCCCGGCGGAGTCAGCGGTCAACGGCAGCAAAAACGAGAGAGTCATAAAAGACAGCCTCTTTCCGGTCTCCCTTTTCGGAATCTTTCTTGGGGTCTTGTTTCTCATGTCCGGAATCCATGTGGGACTGATTGTGATGATGAATGAGCGGGGATGGAACGAACTGGTTCAGACCATTGTTCCTATGATATATTGGGCGGTCATCGCTGTGGGATTGACGCTTTTTACAAGAAAGAAAATGAAAAACACCTACGAGGAGCCGCTTCACCGCCTGGCGGAAGCCACAAAGCAGGTGGCGGAGGGAGATTTCTCCGTGTATGTGCCGACAATCCATACGGCCAATAATCTGGATTATCTGGATGTAATGATTATGGATTTCAACAAGATGGTGGAGGAGCTTGGCAGCGTGGAAACGCTGAAAACGGATTTTGTGTCCAACGTTTCCCACGAAATGAAAACACCCATCGCCATCATCAAGAACTTTGCCGAACTTCTGCAGACCGGAAAAGGAACAGAAGAAGAAAAAATGGAATTTGCCAGAGGGATTGAGGAAGCGGCTAACCGTCTTTCCAATCTGATCAGCAATATATTAAAGCTCAATAAACTGGAAAGTCAGACCATAGATGCGGAGATGGAGCAGTACGACCTGTGCGGACAGCTGGAAGAATGCATCCTGAACTTTGAGAGCCTTTGGGATGAAAAAGAGCTGGAATTGGAGGCGGACATGGAAGGACGCGCCTTTGTGCGGGCAGACAGAAGCCTTCTGGAGCTGGTGTGGAACAATCTCATATCCAACGCCATTAAATTTACAGAGCTGGGCGGTCAGGTGACCATCCGCCAGACAAAGACAGGAGAATATGTGGAAGTGTCGGTGGAGGACACCGGCTGCGGCATGAGCCGGGAAAGCATCCGACACATTTTTGATAAATTCTATCAGGGCGATACTTCCCACTCCGGGGAAGGAAACGGTCTGGGACTGGCGCTGGTGAAACGGATTCTGGTACTCATGGGCGGAGAGATCACCGTGGACAGCGAAGAAGGAAAAGGAAGTACATTTATGGTGCGTCTGCCTGCGGCGGACAGAACGGGCCGGGGCAGGTAGTGTCTCTGCGGAAGGTTTCAGAGGAATGGGCATGGGTAACAGATCGGAACAGGGAAGTTACTGAAAGGTTGTCAAAAAACAGGAGGTGTGAATGTGGAAAGAGAAACGAGAAAATATAAAGAATTTATGTCCTATGAGTATAAAGAAGTGACCGTCGATATCGGGCAGGCTTCCTTCCTCATGGACGGCTACGCCAACTTCGGCTGGGAGGCGGACGAAAATGTGATGCCGACCAACTTGGACACGAGCCTCCGGAAACGGGGCGCATCTCAGCATGGAAAAATTACGATCCGGCTCAAAAGAGACCGCCGGATTATCAATAAAACGGAACTTACCAGACTCCAGAGAAACTTCGAGGCTTATGTGACCGAAATCGAGCATCTGGAAAAGGAGAAAACATCGTTCCCGACCATTCGGGCAATCACCATGGGGATTGTGGGAACCGCCTTCATGGCAGGCTCCACATTTGCAGTGACGGCGGAGCCGCCGCAGATTCTCCTGTGTATTATTCTGGCGATTCCCGGATTCCTGGGATGGATTTTCCCGTATTTCTTCTATAAAAGAGATGTGAGAAAACAGACCGCCAGGATCAGTCCGCTCATCGAAGAAAAATACGATGAAATTTACAAGATCTGTGAGAAGGGGAATAAATTGCTTAACGGGAAATGATATCTTGTACACAGAATAAGAAATGGTATAATACAGAAAGAAAAATGAGGTTGTACGATATAAGTATAAAAAGAAGGACGGATACCAATGATAAAAATGTGTATAGTATGCATTGCGGCGGGGCTGGCGTCGGGAGTCGGGGTCGGCTTCGTGGGAATGTCCGCAGCGACTGTGCTATCGCCCATGCTCATTGCATTTCTTGGCTGCCCTTGGTACGAGGCTGTGGGCATCGGACTGATGGCAGACGTGCCGGCCGCCGCCATTGCGGCGAGAACCTACAAAAAACACGGCTATGTGGATTTGAAAAACGGCAGATTCATGCTGGCGGCTGTTCTGGTCATGGTCATCATCGGCAGCTATCTCTCCCAGTATATGCCGGACACCGAGATGGGGTTGTTTTCTGTGGTCATGACCCTCTTCATGGGGGCGAAATTCGTACTGCAGCCGGGCGGCAGCGACAGCCGGCGCAGCTTCCTGCGGGAAGGGCAGAGGGGTAAGATACTTTCTCTGCTTGCGGGCGCTTACATCGGACTGTACTGCGGATTTGTCGGCCTTGGCGGCGGCCTCATGATGCTTTTTGTCCTCAATGTGATTCTTGGCTATGAGCTGAAAATGGCGGTGGGAACCAGCGTCTTTGTGATGACCTTCACTGCATTTATCGGTGCCGTATCCCATTTTGCCTTCGGAGACGTGACAGGATACATTATCCCGATGATTATTTGCACCGTCGTCACATTTATCTGTTCGGCCGTATCCTCTTCCATCGCCAACAGAATCTCCACGGAGCGGGCGCACAGGATCACGGGCGTGGTACTGCTGATTCTGGGAGCCATCATGATCGTTGCCGAATGGGAAAATGTGGTGAGTACGTTTCATTTATTTCTGTAACATTTCCCGGACATTTGGCAGATAAAATAAAAGAAACTGTGACAGGAGGAAGCGGGCATGAAACGTATTCTGGTTGTGGAGGATGACAGACTTCTCAATAAAACACTGGCGTATAATCTGAGTACCGACGGTTATCAGGTGACCTCTGCCTTTAATGTAAAGAGCGCCGGGGAGGCGCTGTGGGCGGAGGAGTTTGATCTGGTGCTCCTGGATATTAATCTGCCCGATGGAAACGGTTTGGATCTGTGCCGGGAGTTCAAGCCGGAGCACCCGGATACCATCGTGATTTTTCTGACGGCCAACGACCGGGAAAGCGATCAGATCAGGGGATATGATGCCGGGGCGGTGGATTATGTAACAAAGCCTTTTGTGATCGGCGCGCTGCAGCGCAAGATCAGAGCTATGTTTGCCATGTTGGCGCAGCACCGGCCGGAGCAGGAGTTGTTCGATGACGGCAGCCTGACGCTGAATTTTACCCGGCAGCAGGCGACGCTCGGCGGGAGAGAGCTGAATCTGTCAGCCATGGAATATAAGGTTCTGCGTCTGTTCTGCAGGAATCCGAAACAGGTGCTGACGCGGCGGCTGCTTCTGGAAAAATTATGGGATGCGGAGGAAAATTATGTGGATGAACATACGCTGACTACCACCATCAGCCGGATCCGCGGTAAGATTGAGGCGGAAGGCGGAAACTATATCAAGACCATTTACGGGATGGGTTATATGTGGACGGGAGGAGAGGACCAATGAGAGAAGACGATCTTTCGGTGCGGCGACTTCTGGCAGGAGTGACAGCAGGAATGTTGTTATCCATGGCAGCGGTCACCGCCTTTTTTTATTTTCTGACATCGGAGGCAGTCGTGATTGCGGCGGGAGTATTTTTCGCCGCCTGCGGCCTGTGCTGGCTGCTGCTTTTGACACATTTATATGGAAGAAAACTTTCGATGTTTACTTCCGGGCTGTGCCGGACGCTGGACGAAATGATGAGCGGGAATCTCAGCGGGATGGCAGATTCTGGCGACAGCGAAACTATTTCGTCACGGATCCATCATCAGCTCTCCCGGCTGTATCAGGCCATGGGGGAGAACCGTCGGAGAGTGGAGCAGGAACAGCGGGAGCTACAGGAGCTGGTCTCCGATATTTCTCATCAGGTGAAAACGCCTGTCAGCAATATAAAAATGGTCACGGAGACGCTGCTTGACAGGCAGATGTCCGCCGGGGAGCGCCGGGAGTTCCTCACCGGCATCCGCAGCCAGACGGAGAAACTGGACTTTCTCATGCAGGCTCTCGTGAAAATGTCCCGGCTGGAAACCGGGGTCATTCAGATGGAGAAGAAAAACGCCCGTATCTACGATACCGTCGCCCAGGCTATGAGCGGTATTGTGTACGCCGCCGAGGAGAAAAATATCGCCGTCTCCGTTGATTGTCCGGAAGATCTGGCTGTGATTCATGACAGCCGGTGGACAGCGGAGGCCCTGTTTAATCTTCTGGACAATGCGGTGAAATATACGCCGGTAGGCGGCCGCATCCGTGTGACGGCAGAGCCCGGAGAAATGTACACGGAGATCCGGGTGACCGATACGGGAAAAGGAATTCCGGAGAGCCGGCAGGCGGCCATCTTCAGCCGTTTCTACCGGGAGGAAGAAGTCCACGATGTGCCGGGAATCGGTCTCGGACTTTGTCTCGCCCGGGAGATTGTGACCCGGCAGGGCGGCTACATCCGTGTGAAATCGGAAGAAGGAAAAGGCGCCAGCTTTTCGGTTCGTCTGCCGGTTCGGACATTTCTGTAACCTTTGTGGGATAAGCTTCCTGTTGTCGAGAGGAAACTATCCGACAAAATGTCAGCATGGGGAATGAATCATCGGGCAGAAATGCTAACATGAAGAATGAATCATTAAGCAGAGAGAGAAACATGAAAGACGAATCATCAGGCAGGAATGTCGGGAACCGGAAAGGAGTCTGATATAATGAAAATCTTGGAAACTATTGGGCTAAAGAAATATTATGGCGCGGAGCCAAATGTCGTCCACGCCCTGAACGGGGTGGATTTCTCTGTGGAGGACGGAGAGTTTGTGGCAGTGGTCGGTACTTCGGGCAGCGGCAAATCCACGCTCCTTCATATGATGGGCGGGCTGGATACGCCAACAGCCGGTCGCGTGCTGGTGCGGGGCGAAGATCTGTCGGAGAAACAGGACGAAGCGCTGACCATTTTCCGCCGCCGCAATATAGGCTTTGTGTTCCAGAGTTATAATCTGGTTCCCATATTGAACGTAGAGGAAAATATCGTGCTTCCGGTGGAACTGGATGGCGGAAGAGCGGATAGCGCTTTCCTTGAAAATGTGGTGGGAATACTGAGGCTGGAAGATAAACTTGCCAGCATGCCCCATATGCTCTCGGGCGGACAGCAGCAGCGGGTGGCTATCGCCCGCGCCCTGATCACTAAACCGGCAATCATCCTTGCCGACGAGGCCACCGGCAATCTGGACAGCAAGACCAGCGCCGATGTGCTGGGCCTGCTGAAAGAGACCAGCAGAGAGCTTCATCAGACAGTGGTGTTCATTACCCACAACAACGATATCGCCCGCATGGCAGACCGCATTGTACGCATTGAAGATGGAAAGCTTGTGGAGTAGGAGGTGAACAGCATGATATGGCCTTTTGAAAATGATACGGGAGCCGTGGAAAACAAACTAGCAAAGCGCAGCGTGCAGGCAAACCGCAAACGAAATATTCTTGTCAGCAGCATTATCTTTCTGGCGGCATTTCTGCTGAGCTTCAGCATTATTCTGATCGTCAACGCCACCATTCAGACAAAGATCATAAATCGGGTGGATAATTCTGGCGAAGCGCTGGCAACGATTCTGGGAATCGTTTTTGTGCTGCTCTGTACCGCCGGAGCCGCCATCAAGAATATCATCTATGTATCGGTACTTCAGCGGGCGCGGGAATTTGCCCGGCTGCGGACCATCGGCGCCACCTGCCGCCAGATTACCTCCATGGTCAAAAAAGAACGGCAGCGGCTGTCACGTCGTTATATCCTCGCCGGAATCCTTGCCGGCCTGCTGGTAAATGCATCGCTGCCGCTGGACTTCTATTCTGCTCAGAGTATCATCTGTATGATCGTGGCAGGAGCATTCATATGGATGATTACCTGCCTGGCCTTCCGCGCCCCTGCCAGACTGGCGGCATCCACCTCGCCCCTGGCTGCGCTCCGCCAGGACGGTCAAGTGATCGGAAGCCACCGCAAGTCCGCGAACCGCCATGCTGGCCAGGCCGCCGGTTCACGCCGCATCCTGACTCCGGCTGCGCTGGGGCTTAAGTTTTTCTTTTCAGCGCCGAAGAAGACTCTCTATACATTTTCCTCGCTGATATTGAGCGGCGTTCTGCTGTTTTCGGTGTTCTCCGTCATAAAAGCGGTCAATGTGGAAACGCTGGCAAAAGGGCCATACCGGGAGGACAGCGGTCTGTATATTCAGTTAAAATCAACCGCGGAAGAAGAGTCCACCTATAACCTTATGAAAAACAGTCCATTTACAGAAGAACTTCGCCGGGAAGTGGAAGATACGCCGGGAGTGACGGCGGTTTATGATCTCAAGATGCTCGACGCTGTGATTTCAGGCGAAGACGGCGGCGTAGAAACCAGCATCAACAGCATCGTCAATGAGGAGAGCTTTGAGAAGCAGCTGATGGAGGGCAGTTTGCCGGGAGATATTATCGCGGAGAGCGCCCCGGGCAAAACAGAAAACCTCCTTCTCCCTGTCATTGTAAACCGGGCTTCCCCGTATTATCAGTCGCTGGGGCGGGAGTTCGCCGTGGGCGATACATTTACTGTGGAGATTGATACCGGATATCAGAAGCAAACCATGCAGGCCCTTGTCAGCGGATTCATCGAGAATAAGGATACAGGGGTGATCCTTTATACGAAAGAGGAGAATCTGGCGCAGATTACAGAGATTAACTGTGATTTGATTTGGTACGTTTGCCTTGAAAAGGGAAAAGAGGAAGAAGCAGCAGACAGAATCAGTGGTCTGCTGCAAAATGATGACAGAGTCACGGTAAATGTGCTGGCGGACGATACCGCCGCGCTGAAAGAATATTTTCACAATGCAGAAACGGTGATAGGTATTCTGGTGGGAGTCATCGGTCTGTTCTCCTTCCTGAATCTGCTGAACACCTGTATCACCAATGCCATGAGCCGCCGCCATGATTACGCGCTGCTGGAAGCCACGGGGATGACCGGGCGGCAGATACGGCAGGCGTGGCGAGCGGAAAATCTCAGCTATCTGCTGGGAAGTTTTCTCGGAAGCTGCCTGCTGGGAATTCCGCTGGGGATGCTTCTCTGCAGCAGGATTGCCCGGATATCCGGTATCTTCTATATAGAATACCGGTTCCCGTTCACCTTTGTCCTGCTTTACGGCATCGCCGCCGCGCTGGTGTACGGCATTATGACCATCTACCAGAACTGGGATTACAGACAGGCGCCGGTGGTGGAGCGAATCCGGGTATATTTTTAGCGTATTGCTATGCTCATGTGGAATATACTGATGTGCCGATCTTACAGCGACAGAGCGCGCTGCACGATTGGCTGGATACTTTCCTTGCTGGTGAAATCAACGCAGGAGCCGTAAGTATCCAGCAGCTGCCGGTCTTCCTCCCGAAGAGAATCCCTGTCCTTTCTGGCGAGAGACTTGCGCAGCATAGCCATCATGGACTTATGTACAAAGCTCAGTTTGTCATAGTCGATGCCGCCGCGAAGATGAAACAGATGAAGGTGTTCAAACATTTCCGGGGAAAGAACTTTGGACAAAGATTTTCTGATATGAGCGGTATTGTCCGGATCTTCCGGATCAGCCAGACCGCAGGTAAAAAGAATCACCTCCCGGTCGCGGAGCAGCTCCCAGTTTTTGGTGAGCAGCTTGATACCGCTGACTCCTCCGGCGTAAAGGCCGCCGCCGTAAATGACCACATCGTAGTTGGTGAAATCTTCCGGCTTGAAAATATCTTTCTCATAAAAGGAGCAGGACAGCGCTTCCGCGATCCATTCTGCATATCTTCTTGTTGAGCCGTATCTGGATTCGTAAATTACAACAATTCTTTTCATGAAATTCTCCATTCCGCCGTTTATAAGAACGGCATTTTGTAAAATTATAGTCAAAATATTGTCGCGTCAGACCCATTTCTTCCTATATAATATATTGTTATGATAGGAAAATCAAGGCAGGCAGTGTTATGATGTTTTACTGAAAATATCAGTATATTTGTTGCATTCATATAAGAAGAATAGTATAGTTAATTTATAAAAAATGTATAAAAGCTGATGATTTTCTGTGTCAGAATTTGTCATTATGATAAGTTTCTGTGTATAGTCAGCCTACCAAAAACATATGTTGCGAGGAGAAAAAATATGACAAAAGAAACGAAAAAAATACAGGAGATTCACCGTCTCCGCCCGGAGTGCATTACCTGCACCTGCGACAAATATCTGAGAAAGTATCCGGAGGATGTCCCGGAAGAAGCTAAGATTGATTATATGCAGAGAGTTATGGCTCTGATTGCTGAAGCGCCAAAAACCGATGCGATACCGGTCATTGTCAGGGATATTGATAAAGTGCGCAGGGAAATGTTCGGGGAGGCCGATAATTATACCAGAATCAAAATACATTTCAATCAGATTATGATGGAGAAGGAGGAGGAATTCCGGAGGCAGATTGCCGAAGCGGCGGATCCGCTGAAAATGGCGCTGCAGTTGTCCATGATTGGCAATTATATTGATTTTGGAGCTATGAAGAATGTGGACGAAAAAAAGCTGAATCAACTTCTGGGGACAGCAAAGGAGCAAAAGGTGGATGAAGATACATATTCTCGTCTGCAGCAGGATTTGAGTAAAGCGGAACGTTTTGTATTTTTCACGGACAACTGCGGGGAAGTGGTTCTTGATAAGCTTCTTATTGAGGAAATAAAAAAACGGTATCCACAGATTTCTGTGTCTATCGTAGTCCGAGGAGCGGAAACATTAAATGATGTTACCCGCATGGACGCCGCGCAGGTGGGGCTGGGAGAAATCGCCTATGTGGTAGATAACGGCAATGATGTGGCAGGTACCTGGCTGCCGGAATTATCGGAAGAAGCATTGGCGCGGATGGAGTCCGCAGATGTGATGATGGCAAAGGGACAGGCGAATTTTGAGACGCTGCGCTGCTGCGGCAAAAACATTTATTATCTGTTTTTATGTAAATGTCACATTTTCTCGGATATGTTTGGTGTCGAGCCATTTTCGGGGATGCTGGTTCATGAGCGTGATACAAGGAACAGCTGAGGAGGAGAGTTATGAGAACAATATTAGGAATCGATCTGGGCACATCCAGTGTAAAAGCAATGCTGCTGGATGTGGACGGGGGAGTGGTCGGAGTAAAGGCAAAGACTACGGTGTGGATATTCTCTATCCTGGCTGGGCGGAACAGAGTCCGGAAATGTGGTGGGATTCCCTTGTGGAAGTTCTTGGCTGTCTGCGGGAAATGTACCGCGATGCCTTTGAGGCCGTCTGCGCCGTGGGATATTCCGGTCAGATGCATGGTCTTGTGCTGACAGGGGATGACGGATATCCGGTGCGTCCCGCCATCATCTGGCTTGACCAGCGGGCGGGCAGGCAGCTGGAGCAGATCAGCACTGTCCTGCCGGAAGAAGAGATGGGACGGACATTCTGCAACCGCGTCAGCAGCGGATTTGCCTTTTCGTCACTGCTGTGGGTGAAAGAAAATGAACCGGAGGTCTTTGTCCGTGCGGCTCATGTGCTGAGCCCGAAGGATTATCTGCGCTATAAAATGACGGGAGAGATCGGCGCGGAAGTGGTAGACGCCTCTTCTACGACCATGTTTGACACGGCAAAACGGGACTGGGCCTGGGATGTGCTGGAACGTTTCGGCCTGCCTGCCCGGCTGTTCCCGGAGGTAAAAGAGTCGGCGGACATTGCCGGAACCATCAGTCCGTCCTGCGCCGCGAAAACAGGTCTTCCGGCAGGGATTCCTGTCATATACGGCAGCGGTGATCAGCCGGCCCAGAGCATTGGAAACGGCATCATCAAAAGTGGTCAGATTATCTGCAACATCGGAACCGGCGGCCAGATTTCCGCATTTTCGGAGAAGCCGTCTTTTGATAAAAAACTGCGCACTAACACTTTCTGTCATGCGGTCCGCGGCGGTTACACCATCTTTGGCGCCACCCTGTGCAGCGGTATGTCCTTAAACTGGGCCAAGAACAAAGTGCTGCATGTGGACAGCTATGAGGAAGTCAACGCACTGGTATCGGCAGTCCGCCCGGGAGCGGAAGGGCTCATTTATCTGCCGTACCTGTCCGGAGAGCGGACGCCCCACATGAATCCGAACGCCAAAGGCGTGTTCTTCGGCATGACCCTCGGGCAGGAACGGGGACATTTCCTCCGGGCGGTCATGGAAGGCGTGGCTTACAGCCTGAAAGACTGCCTCGGTATCATACAGGAACTGGGCATCGACGCCCCGGAAATCATCGCCTCCGGCGGAGCCACAGCCTCCCCACAGTGGCTTCAGATCCAGGCGGACATCTTAGGCAAACCCGTCCGGGCAAGCCGGGTAAAAGAACAGGCCTGCCACGGAAGCTGCCTGCTTGCAGCCGTAGGCGCCGGCATCCTTCCTTCCCTGGAAGAAGCCTGCGGAAGATTTGTCTCCATGGACGAGCGGATATATCTCCCGGATCAGCGAAACGCGGACGTCTACCGGAAAGGATACGAGAAATATAGGAAGCTGTATGAGCGGCTGTGGGATGTAATGGAGGAGTGAACATAACACGTCGGAGTCGTGTGTTCAATAAATAATTTACTCACTGAGCGCGCACACAGCCATCCCCGGTATCATATAGAGAAGCGGAAAACGCACTGCTACAAAAATACGCACTGGTTCCAGGACGAATACGCAGACTTCCAGAATGACCAGCAGAATGAGAACGACGGCCAGCCAGCGGGAGCGCTTCTCGCGGGACAGCAGCGCCAAACGTTCCTTTACCCGGGAGAAAGAACGAATAATCATGTTGGCAAAGGCTATTCCGCAGATAAAGTAGAGAACCGGGAATGCCACATACATTCTGAGGTTCAGGTATACAGGATGCCTGCTCCAGTCAAGAATCGGGAAGAAGGCCGCAGACACAAAGAGAAGCCCGATGATCATAATAATACAGCTTATCGTTAATAATTTGTCTCGGTTGATACTCATGATAATCCCTCCATTTCATGGTAAGTATCGTTCTGGAAATAAAACATAACAGAAAATATATTTTCAACAATAATAATATCATAAAAATATAGAAAAGAAAATCTTTATTTTTGTTTTTTAAAAACTTACTAAATTTCTGATTATCTTTTCATAAGCTGGTAAATGTCGGT
>ERZ1643247.1174-NODE-1174-length-25982-cov-24.298261_pt1 | contig 25982 bp, 23 predicted proteins | sample MGYA00579264_ERZ1643247 | MGnify/ENA primary metagenome ERZ1643247 (study PRJEB29033, sample SAMEA4952262) | chicken gut metagenome | biome: Broiler Chicken; feature: Gastrointestinal Tract; material: Caecum | place: Ireland | collected 2018 | study: Broiler... | reverse complement strand
TCTTCGCCATTCACAAGCACGCGAGAAATCTCATATCCCTCATATGGAGTTATGGCAAGTTCAACCGAGTCGCCATATGAAATGGTTTGCATAGAGCCAAGCGACGACACCTTGCCACCATTACCATAATTCACAAAAACCTCATATTCTTCTCTTGTGGTTGCAACTTCCACAACATAATCTGTCATAATGTCTGTTAGCGTGAAATTGGTGTTTAATTCTTTTTCCTCGCCATTAATTGTGACAGAAGTTAATTTAAAACCGTTTTTAAGAATAATCTCAAACTCCACATCTTCTCCGCGGTCTATAACTATTTCACTTGACTGCTTACCATCCACAAGCACATTTGCTCCTTCGTCTAATGTGAATGAAACATTAAATTGCTTTTTTTCTTCAACTTGAATGTCAAGAGTTAGATCCTCTTTAACTAAAATGGAAAAATTCTCGCTTTTTTCTTCACCATTTGCAGAAACTGAGGTGATTTCATAGCCGTCATATGCAACAACTTCCACATTATATTCAATTCCATTAAACAAAGTGTAAGAATTGGTGGCAAGTTGCCCATCGATATAAACTTGATACCTTCCAGCAACAAAGTTTAAGGTGTGTTCCTCAATCTCACTGTTAATGACTAAAACATCCATAGACTTTGAAACAAGCGAATTACCATAATCATCAACAAGAGTCATAGTGAAAACATAACTATTTGCTCTAAGACCACTTAAAGAGAAAGTGGCTCGATAGGTGTTTTCATTTATTTCTGAAATTTGGTTTGTTAAGTCATAACTCTGCAAGCCGTCTTTAGTGGTGAAAGTGTAAAATGTGCCAGTTTGAAAAAAAGGAAAATTTGAATGATTATAAGATATATATGCACCATAATAATCTATGGTAAATGATGCGTCGCTGTTGGTTTTAATAACCATTCTATCTGGCAAAGTGGTCAAAAAACGCATACTTAAATCAACAACATTGTCGGCATATTCATAATATAAATCGTCGAAACTTGAATTGAGATAAGCGTAAATCGTTCCTGCATGAAAATTTTTCATATTGCCGAAAGAACTAACATTTCCGCCCATTGTAAGAGTGTCAAGTGTCACATTGTCAAAAGCATTTTCTCCAACAATTTGCACATCAGGAATATCTAATTCTTTTAAACTCAAACATCCTTGAAAAGCATAGTCGCCGATTTGCGTAATTGACGAGCCAGCATTAAAACCAACAAGCGATGTGCAATCTTTAAAGGCATAATCGGAAATAATTTCCACCCTAGATAAGTTTGCAATCTCAAGGTCTGTGCAGTTTGAAAAAGCATATTCGCCAACACTTTCAACATATGAACCTGTGATTTCTTTTAATTTTGCTTGACCATAGAACGCATGATTGGAAATTGTTGTGCAGGAAGTTGGCAAGGTGATGCTTTCAAGTTCCACTCCACTGAATGCAAAGGAAGAAATTGATGTGATGTAATAGCCATTAATATATGAATTTATCTTTAAATTCGTTAAACTGCCAGTGTATTCTTCCAAAGTTCCGCTATAAAGCGTTCCAGAAACTTTGAACGCACTATCAAGGTCCTCGTTGTTAAAATAGAAAGTTTTTGACGACAAGGCACTTTTTTGCAAAACAACACCTTCGCTGACAACATACGCAATCGCTGTCACTTTTGTGGTTTTGGAAACAACGATAGGGTCAGTGTATAATGTGGAAGATGAATTTGGTAATGATTCATCAACAGTGTAATAAATTTTGTAATCGGTGGCGTCAGGATAGGAAAGAGTTATGATGCTGTATCCCTCATTGGAGTTATCTTCAATAAATTCCACCTCGCCAACAGTTGAAACGCCGATATCTGCCACACTCACACAGCCAGCACCATAGTATCTGTCAGTTCCCTCGTCGCCAAGGTCAATGGCGTAATCTTTCACCAATTCTTCCAGTTGCAAGTTGGTGTAAGAGGCATATGTTGGGCTTGACAAAAGAAGAGCGAAAACCGCCGTGACATGAGGTGTTGCCATGCTTGTGCCACTGTCTTCATACATTTGTGTCGGGCTGTTTTTATACGCCGAATTAATCCTAGTTCCTGGTGCAGAAATATCCACCGTTGAACCGTGATTAGAGTATGACGCCAGCGTTAAATCTTCATCCAAAGCCGAAACCACGAAAGAGTCGCTGATGTTCGCAGGTGAAGAAGTGTGCGTATCTCTAGACTTATTTCCAGCAGCAACCACACTTGTTATGCCTTTTCCATTATTATAAACACGACTGATTAAACTTTCTAAGGTGTAGTTATTATAAATTCCACCATCCTCGGCTTCCACGCCCAAACTCATATTCATAAATCGTATGTCAAGGTTATGAGCCGAGTTTAATTCTTCCACATAATTAATAGCACTTATAATCATTGCCACCGTGCCATTACCAGTGTTATCCAAAACTTTGAGAGGAACAATTTTCACATTTTCCTTTGTTAAGTTAGCAATAATGCCAGAAACGTGCGAGCCGTGCCTAAAATCATCCTCAAAATCATCTTGAGCTCCGCCTGTGAAATTTCTGCCATACTCACTTGCAATTCGGTTTTCAAAAAGGAAGTGCTGAGTGTTAATTCCGCTGTCTAAAACCGCGATGTAAACAGTTGGAAAATCATCTACTGTGTAGTTTAAATATGCCATAAAATCAGGCACGCCAATAACTTCTGCTCCCCAAGAGTAGTATCCGCTTGAAGTGCTTTCAGGGTCGCTTATTTCGGAAGCGGTCACAACATCGTCATAGCCCACGCTTTTAACATAGTCAAGGCTAGAATAATAGTTATATGCGTCAATCGTATCTTCTCGGGAAGAATATTGATAGATGTGATAACCTAAACCCTCGGCATAATTCTCCGTCTTATACGGCTCAAGATTACCTTCATAATAAACGATTATGCGGTTTGTGTATTTTTTCTCATTAACAACAATCTCATCTCCGTCACTTGAAACTTCATAAAAATTTTCGTCTAACGACGACAGTGCCACATCTTCGCCCTCTAGGTTTAACGCACTTGCCGAAACATACTTTTCTCCGTCTATCTCGCTGACTAAGTCAGAAGAAATGGCATATTCCTCACCTTCATGATACAAACCAAATTCATTAACCAAACTTGTTAAACTTTTGTTAAATTCTTCATAAGTTCCCATATCGTAGGTTTCAGCATAAGTGAAATTAGAAAAATTCAAAGAAAAAAGGCACATTATTCCTGCCATAAAAACAATTAATAAACAACTTAGTTTTGATAACTTATTACTCATATTCATATTATACCATTAATTATGAAAATAAATCAAATTTTTGTTTATATTTTTCTAAAAGTTGTTCTTTTTAAAGTTATGTATAAAAAGAAAAAATCCTATCGGATGATAGGATAATTCATTGAAAAATCAATAAACTTAGTTTTTCTTCTTTTTCTTATCTTCAACAACAGTTTCGTTCTTATAAGTTCCGCACTTTTTGCAAACCTTATGAGGTTCTTTAAGTTCGTGGCACTTTGGACATTCAACAAGTGAAACGCCTTCTGCCTTAAAGTTAGCGGAATTTCTTGTATTTCTTCTCTGTTTTGAAACTTTCCCCTTTGGAACAGCCATTTTCTTTCTCCTTTTAGTTATTTTCGTTCATTTTGCCATTACATTTTACAACATAATAACACATTTGTCAAGTTTTATTTAGATTTTTTTGAATTTTTAACAATTTCTTCTGTTTCGCGAGCCATCATAAGTTCCTCATCGGTTGGAATAACAAAAAGTTTGATTTTTGACTTCTTGGAAGAGATAAGTTCAATTTGCCCACGCTTGAAGTTATCGTTCTTCTTTTTATCAAGCACAATTCCAAGATTCTCCATATTGCTCACAATCGCCTCACGCATCTCTGGTCTATTTTCGCCAATTCCGCCTGTGAACACAATGGCATCAGCACCATTCAAAACGGCAAGATATGTTCCAATATATTTTTTTGCAGAATATGTCAGCATATCAAGCGCAAGTTTGCTTCTTGCGTCGCCCTTATCTGCAAACGCCTCCACTTCGCGCATATCGCTGGACTTACCAGAAATTCCAAGAAGCCCACATTCTTTGTTAAGATATGTGATAACCTCGTCCACAGTCATGTTCTTGTCTTTACACAAAAATTGCACTAAGGTTGGGTCAATGTCGCCAGAGCGAGTGCCCATAACAAGCCCTTGAAGTGGAGTTAAGCCCATGGAAGTGTCCACGCTCTTTCCATTTTCAATGGCTGTTATACTGCTTCCATTTCCAAGGTGGCAAGTTATTGCCTTAACTTCGCTAACATCTTTCTTTAAAACCTTTGCAAGTTGTTCAACAACATACTTGTGGCTTGTGCCATGCGCGCCATATTTTCTTAAATGGAATTTTTTATAGTCCTCAAATTTAATTCCATACATATATGCTTTTTCTGGCATGGTGGAATGGAAAGCCGTGTCGAACACTGCAACTTGAGGTGTTCTTGGCATAACTTTCTTGCACGCTCTCATTCCCATTGCATTTGCTGGATTGTGAAGAGGAGCCATGGAAGAGAGTTTTTCGATATCCTTAATAACCTTTTCTGTGATAAGTACACTTTTATCAAAGATATAGCCACCCATAACCACGCGATGAGCGATGGCATCAATTTCCTTAAAGGAAGAAATCACACCGTTTTCTTTATCCACCAAAATATCCAAAACTTTTTTGATTGCTTCTTCATGATTTTGTGCGCCTTTAAACTTTTCCTCTTTGCCGTCATGCTTATAGGAAATCACGGAACCCGAAAGCCCAATCATTTCGCAATTACCTTTGGCAATAAGCTTTTCCTTTTCCATATCAAGAAGTTGATATTTTAATGATGAACTTCCAGAATTTATAACTAAAATTTTCATATTATTCTCCTTTTTTCTTTTCATCTTCACACTGCAAAGATGTTATCACACTAAGTATCACAATATCATTAACATTGCACCCACGAGATAGGTCGTTAACAGGTTTTTTAAGGTTTTGAAGAATTGGACCAATCGCGTTCAGTCCGCCGATGTATTGTGTGGTTTTATAGCAGATATTTCCAGCATTTATATCTGGAAAAATCAAAATGTTGGCGTCGCCTTTAATTTCGCTTTCTGGCGCTTTATGCTCGCTGACGCTTGGCACTATTGCAGCATCAAATTGAAGTTCGCCGTCGCACAAAACATCCTTATTTTTTTTGTGGAATTTTTCATATGCCTCGCGAACTTTTGTGACATCGTCACTTTTAGCGCTACCCTTTGTGGAGTAAGAAAGAAAGGCAACTTTTGGCGTTCCAATTTTAAACTGTTTGGCACTTTTAACACTTGCTTCTGCAATTGCGCAAAGTGTGTCACTGTCTGGCTTTTCAATCACACCGCAGTCTGAAAGAATTAGTGCCTTTCCATTTAAAAACTTGTTGTTGCCATACACCAAAAAGCAACTTGAAACAGGCTTTTTGTTTTTTGATTTGATAATTTGAAGGGCTGGTCTAACCGTTGTTGCGGTTGATGCCTCAGCACCTGCCACCATGCCGTCTGCATATCCACATTCCACCAAAAGCGTGGCAAAATAGTATGGGTCTTTTTCAAGTTCTTCCGCCTCTTCCAAAGTCATACCTTTATCCTTGCGCTTTTCATAAAGAGTTTTCACAAGTTTTTTTCTGTCTGGAAAAGTGATAGGGCTGACGATTTCAAATTTTTCCAAATCCTTATCGCGAAGAATTAACGCGCTGGCGTCGCCCACCAAAAGCACCTTGCAAATCTTCTTTTTTTGAAGATACTTAACCGCTTCCAAAGTTCTATCCGAAAAACTGACCTCAGGAAAGACGATGGTCTTTTGAAGCCTTTTCGACTCCTTAATTAAATCTTTAATTTTAAACATATTCTCTCCACTTCTTTTTTCTTCTTTTGCAAAATAAAATATATTGCACATATAAGAAAAATTTTGGACAAATCCAACTTAATTTAAATTATAACCACACATAAAAATTTTGTCAAATAAAAAAGGAGTTATTTTGAAAAAACTTTTAAAGGAAAACTTTTCGCAAACCATATTTACCATCTTAGTTCTCTTTTTCCTTGTGAATATGATTATCTTTCCAGCGAAATTTATTCAAGTTGGCTTAAATGGAATTTCTGCATGGGCATTTAATGTTTTACCAAGTGTTTTGCCGTTTATGTTCTTCACACGCGTGCTGTCAAGTTTAGGTCAAATGGAAAAACTCCCCTTTGGAAAGTTCACAAGAAAAGTTTTTGGCACACCATCAATTTCCTTCTACACCTTTCTTATGGCAATCTTATCTGGCTATCCAGTTGGCTCAAAAATGATTGCCGATAGCTATGAAATGGGAAAGATAACCAGAAATGATGCCTTCCGCATGAGCTCTTTTTGCTCCACAAGTGGACCTATGTTCATAATTGGCGCGGTTGGCGTGGGAATGTTTCACAGCGCGCAAATTGGATACATCCTTTTTATCTCTCATGTTCTTTCCGCCTTAATAAACGGAATAATTTACAAAAAAATCAAAGTGAAAGAGGAGGAAGTTAAAAATATAAAAGAAGTGGAAGAGAAAAAATTTAACTTATCCGACATCGTTCTTTCTTCCACCCTGTCCATACTTTCCGTTGGTGCGATAATAGCCATATTTTTTGTTATAATCGAATGTTTTTCTCCAATTTTTTCTTTGTTGCCAAAGGATGTTGCATACTTTTTGCAAGGAGTTATCGAAATCACAAAAGGCTGTTTAAGTTTATCCACTTTAAGTAATGTTAAACTTGGCGTAATATTAGCAAGTTTTGTGATAAGTTTTGGTGGCATAAGCACCCTGATTCAATCAATAACCCTCTTAAACAAAGTTAAAATGCCAGTTCTCCTTTTCGCCTTACAAAAACTAACTCACGGCATCATCAGCGCGCTAATCACTCTTGCCCTAGTTTTTATCTTCCTATAATAAAAAATGGCTATATTATAACTTAATATTTAAGCCAATTTATTTTTAATATGAATATAAAATATATTAATAAGTTTAAAAATATTTTTTTTAAAAAACTTAGTCTTTATAAAAACTTGTTGCAAGGGCGTCGCAACGGTTGTTCATTGCATTGTCGCTGTGACCTTTAACTTTAATAAATTCCACTCGTCTTGCATCAACCAAAGAGGATAATGTTTGCCATAGGTCAGAGTTTAAAACCTCTCCACCGCCAGAAGAATGCCAGCCGTTTCTTTTCCAATTATCAATCCAACCATGGTTAAATGCATTCACAACATAGGCACTGTCGGAATAAACTTTCACTTTTTCGCCCTCGCCTGCGAGTTTCAGCCCTTCAATTACTGCCGTGAGTTCCATGCGGTTATTTGTGGTAAGTTTTTCGCCACCCGAAATTTCTTCTGCCGTGCCGTCAGTTTTTATAAGCACCGCGCCATATCCGCCAATTCCTGGATTACCCGAGCAAGCGCCGTCGGTGTAAAGAACTGTGCAATCTTCCTTAAAAGCAAAATAATCTAAAACATTTTTTTCTTCTTCTGGCATGGCAAGTTCTTTTTGCACCTCATCCAAGGTTTTACCACTCTCACCAAAATTCTGCCAAAGTTTAAAAGAATCGCCCTCTTTTCGTGGCAAGATGTGAAAGTGCAGGTGCATGACCGATTGCTCTGCACTCTTTCCGCTGTTGTTCACAATGTTATATCCAGAAAACCCACAATCTTTCACAAAGTGGTCGCCAATTTTTTTAACGCTTGCAATAATTTTTCCAAGTGTGCGCTCGGAGCAGTCCATAACATTTTCAAAATGCTTTTTGGAAACCACCAAAGTATGCCCAAAAACATCGTTTGCAATATCCAAAAACGCGTAAACATTTTCATCTTCATAAATTTTATAGGAAGGAATTTCTCCTTTCACAATTTTGCAAAACAAACAATCTTTCATATTAACCTCTTAATGATTATAACAAAAAAAGCACATCTTGTCAAAGAAAAAACGAGCGTTTGCCCGTTTTCAATTTGGTTTTATTCACCCTTACTTCACAAAATGATATCCGCCAACTGCCAAAACTCTTGGACCTGTGTGAGTGGCAATGCTAAGAGAAAGAGGGTCAACATAAGTGAAAGGTATGTTTGGAAATTCTTTAATTAATTCTTGCTTAAAGATTTCCGCGTTCTCGTCGTTAGTGGTGTGAGCAACCGCAATAGCAAACTCGCCATTTTTAACATATTCTGAGAACCTTGTTTCCATATCTTTTTTAAGTGCATTAATCATTTTCTTTTTCGCTGCTTTAATGTTTGTCACCATGGCAAACTTATCAAGTTTTCCGCCTTGAATGGTTAAAATTGGTTTAATGTTCAAAACCGTTCCAATAGCTGCGGCTGCTGGCGTGACACGACCACCTTGTTTAAGATATTTAAGCGTGTCAACAACAAGATAGATTGTGGATTTGTCGCCGTCGTTTTCAAGGTATTCTTTAATCTCTTTTGCGTCCAAACCCTGTTCGATAAGTTTTATAGCATCAAACACAGAGCCTTTAAGTGTGATGGAAATTCTTCGATTATCCACAACAAAAACCTTGTTTGGAAAATTTTCTTCTGCAAACTTTTGCGCCGTTTCGCAAGATTGGCTTAAAGCACTTGACATAGGAAAATGCAAAACTTGGTCGTGAGTTTTTAAAAGTTTTTCCCAAAGTTCCATAATTTCATTTATGTTTGGCTGAGAAGTTGTTATCTTCACTCCTTCGCGTTGCAAACGATAAAACTCCTCTTGTTTTAAATCAACTTCTTCAAACAAAACATCTTCGCCGATAATGAATGGCATTGGCACAATGTTAATTCCAAGATGCTTTCCTTCTTTTGGTGTTATTCCGCTGTTGCTGTCAGCTACGATAGCAATTTTTTTCATAATGTTTTCTCCTTTTGACCATGTCTATTATACAACAAAAATTTTTATTTTCCAAACAAATTTATATGGTAATTAAAAATTTTTAATAACTTTTTTAGAAAAAATATTAGTTAAAATATTTTAACTAAAATCGCTAAACATTAGTAAAATACGGCAAATTATGGCAAAAATAAAAATTCAAGCATGAAAACTTGAATTTAAATTTTAACTTGTTTTTCTTCCTCGCCTATCGCCTCAACATCAATAATTGAAGTGTGTGCAATCGGCGTCCATTCAACATTTTTTGTGAAAAGTGCTTGAAAGTAAATTGGAGCATACAAAATCATGAACCACGGATTAGCTAGGCATGCCACAAACGAGTTTAACGGTTTTGCACCAAGGCGCTTTCGTTCAACCACAATTATGAACGCGGTGTAAAGCACCATAAGAAGATAGAACCCAACAAGCACGCCTATGAATGACGCAAAAGGATAATACCAAAGAGGATTATGCGTTATAACTGAGATTATGAAAAGCACAAGGTTAACAACGGCATAAAGAGCAACACTAACAAGCGAAAACACCAAAGGAGCAAGCGAAGTGCCATTTTCAATCAAGTCAAACTTACGCTTTCCGCTTGTGTCAATACGCTTTTTCAAAAGTGGTTTGCGAAAAATTTTATTCGCTTGTATAAAACCCTTACACCACCTCACTCTTTGTTTCCACGAAACTTTAAGCGAAGATGGTTGTTCGTCGTAAAACACTGCTTTTTCATTATAGGAACTTGAATAGTTGTGTAAAACAGTGCAAAGCGAAAACTCATAGTCCTCAGTTAAGGTGTTAAATTTCCAGCCGTCGAGTTGTTCAATAATTTTTCTAGAAACATAAAACCCCGTTCCTGTCACCTGCACGCCCAGCCCTAATTTTGCTTTCGGCTTGTTTTTAAAAGTGGAAAGAAAGTTGAAATAAAGTCCACTGCAAGCACTGACCCAAGAGTCGTTAAAGTTTTTGTTTGCGCGATAGCCTGTTCCAACATCAAAGCCAGCATCGAACACTTTATTCATTTCATAAATGTAATCTTTGGCCATAACATTGTCGGCATCCATAATGAAAAATGCTTCAAACTTGTCCTCTTCTTTCATGCCTTTTTGGTTATTTAAAATATATGAAAAGCACTCATCAAGCGCATAACCCTTACCCTTGTTCTCTAGGTGTTGCCTGCAAAAAACTTGCACATTTTCGTATTCCTTGCAGATTTCGCAAGTTGGGTCGTCCAAACTTTCCACAATCACAAAAGTTTCAAGTTTATCCTTATTATATGTTTGATTTTTAATGCTATCCAAAATCTGCCTAATCACTTTTGATTCATTCCTTGCTGGCACAAGAATGGCGTATTTATGTTCCTTTTTTGCGTCTTTAAACTGTTTTGCTTTTCCGCATCCCATAAAGCACATAACAATCCTTGGCAAAAGCAAGATAAAAGAAATTCCAAGAAGCGCATAGAAAACTATGTTCGCGATATTATAAATATTTATCATAAGAAACCTCAATATGTTATCAACCAAATGGTTGTGTGGTTTTAATCTTGTATAACTTACTATACATTATTAATTTTAAAATAACTAAAATTATTTGTCAAATAAATTTAAAACTTTTAAGATATTTTATGGAAAAATTTTTTTCGTTTTTAAAAACAAAAATTAAATAATAAATAATTTACCTCCTTAAAGATTAGTTTGCCTCGCTTTATAAAAAAATAACCGCATTTTTGCGATTACTTTTATCTATTACTAAAACGCTCTTTATTCACGCTTTGTGCTTCTTTTTGAAGTTCTAAAATTGATGTGCAATTTTTAAATTCTTTAGGAAGTGCTTTTATAAATGCTTTATACCTAAAAATGAGCCTAGATTTATTTTCTTCAACAAACTCCTTACCTAAACCTTTAAAAAGCGCCACTTTTTCATCCTCGTCAAGTTTGGAAAATTCCGAAACCTTAATTAATCCATGGGTATCATCAAAAATCTTACCCCAAATAAGCAAGGCTTGTTGTTTTCCATCCTCGGTTTCACTTAAAAGGTTGTTATACTTTATGTCGCTGTGTAGATATGCGCGGTATAAAAGCGACGCCACCTTGTTATAGCCAAACTTTTCCACCAACTTTGGCATATTGTCCATATACGCCTTTTCATGCTTAAAGAAAGTTTCACCATAACAATTTAGTGAAAGATTTTCGTCTAAATGTGGAAGAATTTGAGGAACAGTGGAAATGACAAAATCTAAGAACTTTGGATTTTGAAGATGCTTATAATATGCAAGCACAAGACTATCTAAATCAGTTTTTTTGCTAAGTTCGATAAACTCCTCTTTCTCTGCCTTTTCAGTTGCAATAACTTTTGCTTTTTCTGCTTCTAAAACTGCGCGTTTTTCTGAATTTTCAGCCTTTCGAGCCTGAATTGCTTGCCTTTCTTCCGCTTTATTTCTTCTACGAGCTTCAACCTTTTCAGCCTTTTCCTTCAAATACTTTTCTCTTAAAGCAATTTTAACAGGATCTTTTGATGCTTCTTCCAATTTTCGTTGACTTCTTTCTTCTTCCTCTGTTAATTTTCTAATTCGTTCCTCTGTGGTTTGCCTATATATACCTGTATAGTTATCTTTATCATAAACATTACGATTGCCACTTATTTTTCTTTCAACAACTTTAATTCCCATAATCATACCTCACTTGTTTCGCTTTAAAGTATAACACAAAAAAATCAATTTATCAATATTAAATTCATCATTTTTTAATTTTTTCCCAAGAAAACTCCTCTCTGCCAAAATGCCCATAGCAAGCGGTCTGTTTATAGATTGGTTTCAACAGGTCAAGTTCCTTAATGATGTTGGAAAGCGAAAAATCAAAGTTCTTTTTAACATAATTTTCAATTTCTTCTAAACTAACCTTATTTGTGCCAAAAGTTTCAATGTTAACAGTCACTGGTTTTTCCAGCCCAATCGCATAAGCCACTTCAATTTCGCAAATATCCGCATAGCCGTGTGCCACCACATTTTTGGCAACATATCGCGCGTAATATGCGCCTGACCTATCCACTTTTGTGGCGTTTTTGGAACTAAAGCAACCTCCACCCACGCGTCCAACTCCGCCATAGGTGTCAACAATAATCTTTCTGCCCACACAACCGCTGTCGCCGAAACTTCCCCAAATTGTGAAGCGTCCGCTTGGGTTTATTAAGATTTTCAAATTTTCATCCACCAAACTTTCATATTCTGCCAAAACTCTAAGCACAACATTTTCCAAAATTTCCTTACAAATTTCTTCATTGGATATTTTTTCAGAATGTGAAACGCTTATAAGCACAGTGGAAATTCTAATAGGCGTAAAACCATCATATTCCACACTCACTTGGCATTTTGCGTCGGCAAAAAACAAATTTCCCTTTCGCCTAAAATTTTCATATTTTCTCATAAGTTTATGCGCAACCACAATCGGAAGTGGCATAAACTCTTTCGTTTCATTTGTGGCATATCCAAACATCATCCCCTGGTCATTAGCGCACAATTTTTTCTTTTTCACAGCCTGCGCAATGTCTGGGCTTTGCTCGCTTATCTCTTTAACAATTTCAAAATCGTTTTGATAGCCAATATCTTTCAAAATGTCTTTCGCAATCTTATCGTAATTAATTACAGCGTTTGTTGTTGCCTCGCCGTATATGAAAAGTTTGTTGTTTTTAATGGCGCACTCCACTGCCATTTGGCTATTTTTATCCTGCCTTAACGCTTCATCTAAAAAAGCATCCGAAATGGTGTCGCAAGTTTTATCTGGATGCCCAATGTTCACGCTTTCACTTGTTATAACTCTTATCATAATTCCTCCTTGTTATTTTTGATATTGAAAGGTTTTTTCATTATAAAATCCATAAAGAAAATAAGAAAACCCATCTAATGATGGGCTTAAATCAAGTTTTCACCCATCGACTCAGCCATTAGCACCTTGGTAAAAACTAGGTTGCTGTGTGGTCAACAGGGCTGTCCCTCGCACACTCTTCATGGATATTAACATTATATCATATTAAATCAAATTTGTCACACAAATTTTGAAGATTTTTCCGTCAAACTTTTTAGATTAAATGATTTATCCAATCTTATTCACAAGTTTGAAAGAAACTTTGCCATCCTCATCATTTTTGTCGATAACTTCCACTTCAACTTCATCGTCAACTTTCACAAGTTCATAGATGTTCTTTGTGCGGTTCTCGGTGCAGTTTTGAATATGCAAAAGCCCTGTTGCGCCGTTTGGCACTTTCACAATCGCACCAAATCTCAAAAGCTTAACCACTTTCGCCATCATCTTGTCGCCAACAGAAAGTTCTTTAACTCTCGTTATCTTTGGGTCCTCCAAAAGCGCTTTATAGGAAAGTTCCACTTTTTTATTTTCGCGGTCAAGTTTGATAACTTTAAATTTATAGGTTTCGCCCTCGTTTAAAACCTCGCCAACATTTTCAATTTTATCATAGGAAACTTGCGAGATATGCAAAAAGCAGTCCACGCCGTCAACATCCACAAAAGCACCATATGGCATGATTTTCTTAACCTTACCTTGAACAATCTTATTTATGAAAATGCTGTTCCAAAAGTTATTCTCCATTGCCACTTTAATTTGCTCTTGCAAAAGTTTAGCGCTTGCAATAATACTTTTCTTCTCGTGGTCGATTTCCGTCACAACAACCTCAAGTTGTTTTCCAACAAAACTTTTCAAATCTTTCACATATTTAAGCGACGCCTCACTTGCTGGCACAAAAACAGAATAATCGCCCATTTTAGACGAAAGCCCACTGTTATTAACACTTGTCACAACAAAAGTGAACTTGCTTCCAAGCCTCAAACTTTGTGCATTTTGATTGGCAATTTTGATGTCACGCGCAAGACGCATAGAAGCCTCTATAAGCCCCTCTTCATTTTTTTGTTTGGTTATGATAACAGAAAACCTGTCGCCAATCTTAGTTTTTTCATAGTCATCAAAATCGCTTGCAGGAATAAACGCATCATTTTTTCCGCCAATATTAAAAATAACGCCGTCCTCTCTTTTTAAAACAACCACACCATCAAAAATTTGCCCTTTCTTATAGGATGTAAAGGTTTTGTCAATTAAATCTAAGTTAAATTCTTCGCTCATATTTCTTGTCCTCTTAATTTATCTAAATATACCAAATATAGATAAAAAAGTCAAAGAAATTTAAAAACATCTTGAAATTTTTTCTCTTTAATCTAAACCTAGAAAAAAATACTGCATACTACACAACATCTTGTGGTGGTATGCAATAAAAACAATATTAAAATTACTTTTTCTTCTTCTTTTTACCAAGAAGTTCGGCTTGGTTATAATATAGTTCAAGCATCTTTTCGCGAACGATGTTATTCGCCTCGTTCAAGGTTTCGTCGTCAAGTTTTTTACCATAAAATTCGCTAAGTTCAAATGGCTTTCCAATGATATATTGCGATTTTCTAAACAGCCTTGGCTTTTGCACCACCCACATAGGCAAGATTGGAGTTTTTGTTTTAATGGCAATAAGCGTCATTCCGCTTTTAACTTCGCCCATAACCAAACTTTCATCTTTAAGGCGTGTTCCCTCTGGAAAAACAAAAAGTTTCTTATCCTCTTTAAGCGCCTTCATGCAATCTTTAATTGCACCAATATCATTATGCTCGCGGTCGATTGGAATAGCACCAAAACTTTTTAAAATTGCGCCAAAAAGTTTATTTTTAAATAGTTCCTTCTTCGCCAAAATTTTAACCTTTTCGCTGGTGTGAAGAATGTAAGAAACAATATCCCAGTTAGAGCGATGATTGCAGGAAATTATCACCTTGCCTTTAGGCCTATTTTTTCTTCCATAGATATATGTTGGATGCATAATGGAAAGTGGTATCCATAGCAATATTCTTGCAAGCCAAAGTAGCATAACGCCTCCTAAATTATTTTTCTATTTCATTTATATATCATTTTTATGTTAAATGTCAAATAAATATAGCTATTACATATTAAGTGCACACATATAACTTGTGGCAAAAGCAATTTGAAGATTAAATCCCCCTGTTAACGCGTCAAGGTCTAAAACTTCGCCCACAAAATATAAACCATTTTGAAGTTTGCTTTCAAAGGTTTTTGGGTTAATCTCCGCCGTTTTAACTCCTCCACTTGTGACTATGCCCGTTTCAAGAGGATAAAGCCCGTTATATGAAAGAGGAAGATTTTTTAAGGTTTTAACCACTTTTAACCTTTCTTCTTTTGTTATGTCGTGCACCTTTTTATCCACAAAAATTTCGCACTTATTAGCAAAAAACTTGCAAAGCGCCTGTGGCATAAGTCCTTTTAAAATAAAGAGGAAGTTTTTGTTTTTATTTTCGTCAAAATCGCGAAGTAGCCTTGCATCAAGAGTTTTTTCGTCAAGCGCTGGTTTTAAGTCCAAAAAAATTTGCACATTTAAAGCGCGATTAATTAAACTTGACAAACTCAGCACTATGGGTCCAGTTATGCCGATGTCAGTGAACATCATCTCGCCAAAAAAATGGATTTTTTTCTTATCCGCATCAGCATTAATGGCAACATTTTTAAGCGACACACCTTGCAAGGAAGAAACATCGTCTTTTAATTTTATTGGGCAAAGTGCTGACCTAATTTCCTCCACACTGTGGCCAAAACTTTTTGCCAGTTTATATCCGCTTCCATCACTGCCAGTGGAAGAATAACTTGCGCCTCCCGTTGCAATAACCACCTTATCAAAATGATATTCTTTTACTTTCGTTCTTAAACAAAAATCGCCGTTAAAAGTTATACTTTTCACATCTTCACAAAACTTAAACTTAACACCCTCGCAAAATTTGAAAAGGGTTTTGATAACATCACTCGATTTATCGCTTTTTGGAAAAACTCTGTTTCCTCTTTCCACTTTCGTTTCAAGGCCTAAATCGTTAAAAAATTTCACACATTCGCTTGGTGGAAAATTGTATATGGCACTTCGCAAAAACTTTTCGCCTCGCACCACATTCTTCAAAAATTCATCTGGCGAGCAATAATTTGTTAAATTACATCGACCTTTGCCAGTTATGTATAACTTTTTCCCGCATTTTTCATTTTTATCAAAAACATAAACATCAAAGCCCTTTTTCTTCAAAAGTCCAGCCAGCATAAGCCCTGATGCACCCGCACCCACAATTCCAACTTTCATATTAGTCATCCTCAACCTCAAGTTCCTTATAAAGCGAAACAAGAAGTTTATACTCTTCTGGAAACTTCTGCTTTTCTGTTTTCATATATGGTTTAAAATTGTTGATAAAGTTGTCCTTACATCTTTTTTTCTCTTCTTCGCTTAAATCTTCCCACCTAACAATTTTAAGAGCCTTTTCTTTTTCCAATTCTAAAAGTTTTTGATAGCAATCTTCAATTCTCTCTTTGTTATCCAATTTCACATTTTCTTTGACTGTGTAAACATGGTTTTTAATTGGATGATTTTCATATTTCTCTGCATTTTTAACATCAACTGAATAAATATAACATCCATGTCCAGAATACATCTTTTTTAATCCGTTTGGCGCTTTTTCTTGTATTACTAAAACATCATTTCCTTTATCATAGCCGTAAAATCTTGAACTGCAAGCGCCATACATAAACGCGCAAGCATAACTATCCGTCAAAAAAACTTTTCCCTCTTCATTCTCTCTAGCCGTTTTAAAGTTTGTTTTAAGTTCTTTTAAATCTCCGTTTTGAGAACCATGATATAATTTCATGAATTTCCTCCTACTTCAAAAAACTTGCAATCTCGTCGGCTGTCATAGGTTTTGTTTTTCCGCGAAAAAGATTTCCTAAATGCACGCCTCCAATTCGCACGCGTTTAAGAAGTTTAATATCTCTTCCAATCGCCTCGAACATTCTTCGCACTTGATGATTTTGCCCTTCCGTGATAACCACCGAAAGTTTTGTCACTTTTCCGTCGAAAGAAATCGGGGTCACTCTTGCGCTTGGCATACGCTCGCCGTCAACCACCGCACCCTTTCTTAAAACAGCGAACTCACTTTCCTTCATTGCGCCTTCAACCGTGACAATATATTCCTTTTCAATTTGAAATTTTGGATGAATAACGCTGTTGGCAAATTCTCCGTCGTTGGTTAGAAAGATAAGCCCTTCGGTGTCATAATCCAACCTTCCAACATTAAATAAGCGCACGCTTTTATCTTCCAAAAGGTCGAAAATGGTTTTTCTTCCCTTTTCGTCACTTGCTGTGCAAGCATAACCCTTTGGCTTGTTCATTTTAAGATAAATAAAAGAGGAAGGTAAATTTACCCTTTCCCCTAAATATTCCACAACATCTTTCTTTTCGTCTATAACTGTGCCAAGGTTAGATTGCACCTTGCCGTTCACATAGATTTTTCCGTCTTTAATTAGTTCATCACATTTTCTTCTTGAGGCTACGCCAGCCGTACTTAAAAATTTGTTTAATCTCATGAAAAGTTCCTTTTACCACCTTTCTGCAAATTCCTTTAATCTTTGCCAAAGTGTTTTAGATTTTACTTCTTCTATTGTATAAACTTTTTCAGAGAAAAGCAAGTCTTTATTCAAAAATACTTCAATTTTTCCAACTTCGCTGTCCTTACTTAGTGGTGCTTCTATAAATTTTGGAAGAGTGTAAACAATTTCTAAACTTTCCACCTCTTTATCTGTGAGTGGATAGAAAAATTTTTCCTTTGTGTAAAGTTTGGCAAATTTTTCGCGTCCGTCAAAAACTTCCACTTCATTATTGTAGTTATAAAGCGAGGTTATATCCACTTTCTTAAAGCGATTTGTGCATTCGTTTAAAAGCGTGGCACTTTCTTCAAACATAGGTCCACAATTTAAAACAACACAAATAAGTCGCATACCATTTCTTTCGATTGCCGAAACCAAGCATCTTCCTGCGTCATTTGTGAAGCCTGTTTTCACGCCTATGCAACCGTCAAGCGTGAACAAAAGTTTGTTTTTGTTTTTCAAATATCTGTTTTCGCCATTAGAATTTGTGATTTTGGTGTTTTTTGTGGAAACAATTTCACGAAAAGTGTCGTTGTTTAAAGCGTAGGCAGTTATCAGTGCAAGGTCGTATGCTGTGGTGTAGTGCCCGTCTGCGTCTAAGCCATGAGTGTTGGCAAAATGAGTGTTATTTGCTCCAATCTTTTTTGCAAGTTCATTCATAAGTGTGACAAACTCGCTTGTCGAGCCTGCAACGTGGTCTGCAATCGCCACCGATGCGTCGTTTCCTGAGATAAGCATAAGTGCAAACAGTAGGTCTCGAGTGGAATAAACATCGCCCTTTCTTAAATAGAGCGAAGTGCCTTCCACACCAACCGCTTTAGGAGAAATTTCAAATTTTTCGTCAAGATTTTCGCAGTTTTCAATCGCGGTGATTGCCGTCATAATCTTTGTTGTGCTTGCCATGGGAACTTTTTTGTCCTTATTCTTTTCAAACAAAACTCTGCCACTTTCCGCTTCAATAACACATCCGCCCACTGCTGAAGTGTATAGATTTTCCGCACTTGCTTTTAAAGCAAAAAACAATGTGGAAAATGAGGAAAACAAAATTCCCGCCAAAAGCAAAAAGGCAACAACGGAAAGGATGATTTTCCTATTTTTCATCTTTCTCCTCCGCTTTTTCTTCCTTTTGCATAGCATTTAAAAAGGTGTTGAACATATTTAAAACGGTTTGATAAAGAGTTTTATTCTCCACATTAACAAATGTGACATCGCCGTCTTTTTCAATTAAAAATCCAACTGGCGTCACGCTCATGCCACCACCACTACCGCCAGAAAGTGGATAGTGATTGGCAACGCGTCTTGCAGATAAATCGGCATATTCTCCACCGCCAACCACATATCCAACCGTCACTTTAGATATTGGAATAATCACAGTTCCGTCGCTTAAATCCAATCTTTCGCCAACGATTGTTCTTGTGTCAACAATGGTCTTAATTTTGTCGAAAGCGTTAGAGATAAGGTCATTAATCGTTCTATCTTCTGAAAAATTTTTCATAAATCCTCCCCGCATACTACACCACACATTGTGCTTCATCTTGCATATTACACAATATATAGTTTAATTTTTGCTTTTAACTATTATGCTTGAATAAATGAAAGAATATACCAAATCAAACAAAGAAATTGAAATTTTCATGCGGCCTGCAACCTCAAAAATTTCGCGGTTATATGAAACTGTGTCGTATAGGCAAAGCGAGGCAGTGGGCTTTCTGCTTTTCAAATTAATGAAGAAAAAATTGATTAATTGGTTAAACGCTGAGCAAATTAAAGCCGACCTAAACGCGTCGCCCAAGCCGATGTTATAGTATATAAAAAGATGTTTAAGCCTTACCTTGTCTTTCACTTGCTTAATAAATTCTTCGATGATAGCAAATTGAGGGCTATCAAACATGATTTCCTCTTGCTTTGTTTCTGTGTCGTTTTTTAAAGTTATGTATTTTCCATGGAATTCAATGTAGTAATAAATTACCTTTTTTTTGAAAATAAAAAGAGCAACCACTCCGCGATTTAAAATTGGATTAAAAGAAAGTCTTGCCTCCACAAAAATTGGGAAGATAAGAAGAATGATAATAAATGCTGGAATGATAAGGAGAAGTGATGTTTTAATATCCATAGATATAATTTGCACCACAAAAAAATAAAAATACCTCAAATTGTTATGATTTTTTTGAAAGATAGGTTATAATTACTTTTAGGAGATTGGATATGAAAAACACTAAGAAAACAAAAAATGTTGAAAACCCAAAAATTTGCTTTGATAATGAACTTTACTTAAAACTTCAAAGCGAGAATATCAACAAAAGAATTAAAAAATTCAACAACAAACTTTATCTTGAATTTGGCGGAAAAATTTTCGACGATTTGCACGCTGCGCGTGTGCTTCCAGGTTTTGACCCTAACATCAAAATTAAACTTCTTCAAAAAATGAAAAATAAAACAGAAATAGTTTTCTGCGTCAGCGCTAACGACATCGAAAAAAACAAAATTCGCGCAGACCTTGGTTTAAACTATGCCGACGAGGTTTTGCGCCTTGTGGATAATCTTCGCGCGCTTGGGCTTTATGTTTCTGCCTTTGTCATCACCCTTTTCAAAGGTCAAACAAGCGCCATGAAATTTCAGCAAAAATTGGAGCAACGCGGAGAAAAGGTTTACATACATCGCTACACAAAGGGCTATCCAAACGATGTTGAAACCATAGTTTCCGAGGAGGGATATGGCAAAAATCCATACATTGAAACCACCCGCCCACTCGTTGTTGTGACAGCGCCAGGTCCATCAAGTGGAAAACTTGCAACGTGTCTATCGCAGTTATATCATGAATATAAGAAAGGCGTTAAAGCAGGATACGCAAAATTTGAAACCTTCCCAGTTTGGAATTTGCCACTCAAACACCCAGTGAACATTGCATATGAAGCAGCAACCGCAGACCTTCAAGATGTCAATCAAATCGACCCTTTTCACTTCAATGCTTACGGCAAACTTGCCATAAACTATAATCGCGACATCGCCGTTTTCCCAATTCTTCAAAACATCCTTCACAAAATCACAAACAAAGATATTTATAAGTCGCCAACGGATATGGGCGTGAACATGATTGCCGATGCCATAATCGACGATAAACTCGCTCAAATTTCCGCCAAGAAGGAGATTTTAAGGCGTTATTATCGCGCTGAATGTGATTTTAAGCGCGGACTGGCAACTTTCGACACTTTGGAAAGAAATAAATCGCTTGTCAGCGAAGTTAATATCACCGACGACCTTTTAAAAGTCATCTCAGTTTCTCGCGACACTGCAAAAGATAGTGGCTATCCAACCGTGGCACTGGAACTATCGGACGGCGAAATTGTGACAGGGAAATCGAAAAAAATCATCACCGCAAGTGGCGCTGTTGTTTTGAACGCATTAAGAACACTTGCTGGGCTTGGCGACGATTTTGATGTGATAACTGACGACATCCTTTTGCCAATCGTGGAATATCGCACAAACATCTTAAAAGCTCACTCCACCCTTTTAACAATCGACGACATTTTGGTGGCGCTTTCCATTTGCTCGGCAAAAAATCCTAAGGCTAAGAAAGCAATCGATGAGCTTCCAAACCTCAAAAATTGTGAAGCACATTGCACCTACATTTTGCCATCCAGCGAGGAAAACACTCTTAAAAAACTTGGCATAAACATCACTTGTGACCCAGTGTTTTTAACAACAAATCTATTTGACGATTAAGTTTCTCCATTAAAAAAATACCATAAAAATTTATCGCGAAGGAAAAAATCATTGCACATAATTTGCACTTGATAGCCTTCGCCTTTTTTTATGAACGAAAGTAGCCTCCTTGCCACACCATTTGCGCTATCAAAAATCTCCACATCTTTAAAACACGATTTAAACACCTTTTCAAGTGCTTGATAGTGCGTGCAACCAAGCACCAGCGCTTTAAATTCGCCAGTGATGTTATGTTTAACAAATTCGTGTAATGCGTCAAGATTATCCAAATTTTCGTCTATAAGTGGAGCAAGAGTGTTTAAAGGCAAAAATTTAATTTCACTGTCGCTATATTTTGAAATTAGTTTGTTGTTATTAATTGTCGCCTCTGTGGCAATAAGTAGAATTTCGTTAGGAGAAAATTTCAAAAGTGCAGGTTTAATGGCTGGCACTGTGCCAATAAAAATTATATCGGGATATTTAACTCTCGCCTCGTCAATAACTGTGCTTGTTATCGTATTACAAGCAAAAATAACAATTTCATATGGAAAAAATTTATAAATTTCATCCAAATTTTTAAAGGTAATATCAATTAACACTTCCTTACTCTTACTGCCATAAGGAAGATTTTTTGTGTCGCAAAAAAGAAGATAATCAGCATATGGGCAAACTTTCACACATTCTTTTAATATGTTCACTCCGCCTGAGCCACTATCTAGCAAAAGCACTTTTCTCATATAAATTATATATGATTTGATTTTGTTTTGAAACACAACTTCGGTGAGCTTGCGGGCGAAAGTCCATGCAAGGCATGGGCGCGCTTTGCGCGCTGGCTTTTTGCAAGGAAAAAAAGCAAAACTTTCAACTTTTCTTAAACTTGCAAAATCATAAAAATCACTTTAAGCAAAAAGCCCCTTTCGCCCGCCTCGCTTTAACCCAGTAAATCATTAAACACTTCTGCCACAATATCCGATAAAAATTCCACTTTTTCACCCACATCTTTTTCTGTCAAAATCAAATCTTTCGACTCATTCTTTGAAATATCGCCAGCAGAAATCATAAAAGGCACGCCCACAGATATGCAAGGCACACTTAAACTCTCTTTATTTATTGCTATGCCAAATTTATTAATCGCGCTTCCAGGTGTGAGCCCTGCGTCATTAAACTGAACACTTGTGCCAAGCCTTACAATGTTTGTTGTGGCAAGCGAATCGAAAAGAATAACCAAAGAGATGTCAAACGCCTCCACAAGAAGCCTAATAATTTCATAAGCATTTATACCAGTGTTTGAAAAGGTGTTTGGCGAAATTTTATAAATATGATTATCTTCCTTAAATGGCTTTATGTCAATTTTCTTAATCACCGCATCGCCGAAACTGTCGGAAATGATGTCAGGATTTCCAATTCCAACAAGAAGAATCTTGCTTTGTTTTCTAACTTTATTAATTTTAAAAAGGTCGCTGACTCTTGCTTTTATCTCATTTTTCAAAATTTTATAATGTTCCTCTTTCAGCCCAAGAAGAAGTGGAGCGTTAAGAATAAAGTAATGCCCCTTATCAAAACCAAGTTTTTTTGCTTTGCCATCGGAGTCAATAATGAGTTTCGAAGAAGTGATATCATACTTCCCAAGTTTCACTGTTTCATACCCACAATTCGCTAAATCCTTGCCACATTCATCTAATAAATCTATCATAAAGATAATATTGTCCAAAAAAATGTAAAAAATAAGTTGATTTTTTCTTTTTAATATGTTATAATCTCTATGAAATTTTTTAAGGAGAAAGACATGGCAAACATTAAATCAGCAAAAAAAAGAGTGTTAATTGAAAAAGAAAGAAGAGTTGTTAACAATTCTGTTAAGTCTGAAATTAAAACTTGCATAAGAAAGTTTAAAGACGCGCTTGCAACTGATGTTGAAAAAGCCACAGAAATCTATAAAGAACTCACTTCTTTGGTTGATAGTGCTGCAAGAGAGAATGTAATTCATCAAAACTCTGCAAATCGTAAGAAAGCACACTTTGCAAAATTGCTTGACAACGCAAAGAAAGCAAAGTAAAATTTTAAAAGACGCTTTGAAAGCGCCTTTTTTTATTTTACCAAAATTTTAATAGGAATTTTTTTATCAACCACAGCTTTAAACTCTCTTTCTCCCTCCCTGCCACAAGTTCCAGAAATATAGTTATAGTGTGTGGGAATGGCAAGCGACGGTTTTATGATGTTCACAAGTTTTCCTGCCTCTTTTGCATCCATAGTGTAAGTACCGCCAATTGGCACGAAAAGCACATCAGTTTTCACACTTTCAAGTTCTGGCGTTCTGTCAGTGTCGCCACAAATCGTGTATGAAACACCATTAATTTTAATGATATACCCCACCCAACCATATTCTTTAAAGTGGTGATGACCAAAGTTGTAGGCAGGAAAAGTGGAAAACTCCACGCCGTTTGCCTTGCCTTCTTCATTTGGTTTAACAATAATTTTTTCATTTTCAAATGTGCTAAGTTTTTCGGCAGAATCTTTTGTGCAAACAAATATAGTTTTATCGTTCGACACTTTCCTTATCGACGGAACATCCAAATGGTCGAAATGCGGATGAGTTATAAACACCACTTTGGCATTGTTTAACGAATCTTGAACATTAAAAGGGTCGATATAAATGTTACCGTCAAGGCAAATAGAACTATGGCAATTAATTTTCATATCTTCAAATTTCATACTTCCTCCAAGATTAAGATAGCCATATTATACCATATTTTTCAAATTTGGCATAGAAAAAACACTCTTAATTAGAGTTTTTCTAAAAAAGAGTGTTTTTTTGTTTAACCTAAGCGAGTGAAGCAGATTTCTGAATCCTTAATCGAATTTAAATTGATTGGCGTTTCACCATGTGAAATGTTTAAAAGTTGATATTCGCTATTATCACTTGCGCAGAAATAAGCATAACCACTCACAGCATACTTTTGCGCCGTCAGTTGCATGAGCCTATCTTCGCGCGAAATAACCTTAACACTTGGCAGAATTTGACGGAATTCAAATTTGTTGTTATTCGTCATAGTGCTAGTGTCGAATTCAAAGCGATAGTTAACCAGATAAACTCCCTTATTTGCAACAGTGAAAGACTTTGTCGCATCGTTATATGTGACAATATCATCACTTGAGCCATAGTTAGTTTTTTGATATCCGCTTTCAGCACAAGCATAGTGATTGGAAGCAGTGTAGCCGTTGCCTGTATCTCCCTTTGGAAGAACAAAGTTAAGCATAACACCATCTTCAACAGGATTCGCCTCCACTTTTGCCTCTGTTCCAGCGTCGCCAGTTGTCACATTGCCAACACGAACATTTGGCGTTGCACCAGTCGAACCTGTCGCTCCAGTGGCGCCTGTGGCACCGGTAGCACCCGTTGCGCCTGTCACACCGCGAGAACCTGTGGCACCTGTCATACCTCTTGCACCAGTGCATCCAGTGGCACCTGTGGCACCACGAGAACCAGTATTTCCAGTTGAGCCTCTTGGAATCACAAAATCAAGTTGAATTCCAGTTGGGGTTGCCGTGGAAATAACAGCAGCCGAGGTGTTTGGAGCACTTGTTGTTGTGGTTCCAGCAAAAACTGTTGATCCTGTAGGTCCCGTTGGGCCTGTAGGTCCTGTAGGGCCAGTCGGTCCTGTTTCACCAGTAGGGCCAGTTTCACCAGTAGGGCCTGTCGCTCCAGTTGGTCCAGTTTCGCCTGTTGGACCGGTTTCGCCCGTTGGACCAGTTTCACCATCTGCACCAGTAGCTCCCGTAGGTCCTGTTGGACCTGTTGCACCTGTTGGACCTGTATCACCTTGAAGACCTTGTGCACCTGCATCACCTGTTGGTCCTGTAGGTCCAGTCGGTCCTGTAGGTCCAGTCGGTCCTGTTGCACCTGTAGGGCCAGTTTCGCCTGTCGCGCCTGTATCTCCATCAGCACCAGTTGGGCCTGTGGCTCCCGTCGGGCCTGTTGGACCCGTCACTCCAGTAGGACCAGTGGCACCAGTTCCCGTTGCACCCGTCGGACCTGTTGCGCCTGTAGGTCCAGTCGGTCCAGTTGCTCCAGTGGCGCCAGTACCCGTTGCTCCAGTAGGTCCTGTTGCACCTGTCGGTCCTGTCGCACCAGTTGGACCTTCCTCTCCTCTTGGAATGGTGAAGAAAAGTGTGGTTGTGTCGCCAGTTGTTGTGCTTGTCACACTTGCGTCTTCTCCAGGGGTGCTTGTTGTGGTTGTGCCCACCAATGTCACTTGCCCCGCTGGACCGGTTGGGCCAGTTGGTCCTGTAGGGCCGGTTGCTCCGGTAGGGCCTGTCGGACCTGTGTCGCCATCAGCACCAGTTGGACCAGTTGAACCTGTAGGTCCGGTTGAGCCAGTCGGACCAGTTGCACCAGTAGTTCCAGTGCCTGTTGCACCTGTTGGTCCTGTTGGACCAGTCGAGCCAGTTGGACCTGTGTCACCTCTTGGAATAGTGAAGAAGAGTGTGGTTGTTGAACCAGTTGTTGTGCTTGTCACACTTGCTTCAGTGCCAGGGTCGCCAGTTGTTGTTTCACCAACAAGAATGGTTTGCCCTGCTGGACCAGTTGCTCCCGTTGGACCTGTTGGGCCAGTCGGACCAGTTGCACCAGTAGTTCCAGCGCCTGTTGCGCCTGTAGGTCCTGTTGGACCTGTAGGGCCAGTTGGACCTATAACAGTTCTTATTGCTGGCACATCACTAGAAGGTGAACAAAGCACCCACTCGCCACAAATATTAATAAATCTATTACAAGCCATATATTTTCTCCCTTGTAAAATTCGGTTTTTCAACCTAAAATATTATATTAAAAAGAAA
>ERZ1643247.1170-NODE-1170-length-26028-cov-4.974011_pt1 | contig 26028 bp, 24 predicted proteins | sample MGYA00579264_ERZ1643247 | MGnify/ENA primary metagenome ERZ1643247 (study PRJEB29033, sample SAMEA4952262) | chicken gut metagenome | biome: Broiler Chicken; feature: Gastrointestinal Tract; material: Caecum | place: Ireland | collected 2018 | study: Broiler... | reverse complement strand
AAAGAATTTTGTCTACGGCGTCGCCATATTTATAATATTCTTCCCAGACCTCGTCCGCTTCCTCCGAACAGGCCGCGCGTTCCCATTGTTCAAACAGTTCCCCGTAAAGCATTTCTTCGATGACAGAATGTTTCATAAAAATATCTCCTTAAAAAGTTTATTCAATTATAGCATATTAAAATTTGTTTTTGTATCAAGCGGTCAATTTGACTACGATATTTTTTCAACGTTTCATAACAGGTTTCCTCCTCATTGTTTTCTTTTTTCGGGAACAACTATATTGTAACAGAAAAAATTTCAAAAAAGTTGATTTATAGTAAAAAACTATCAAACTTTTTTCTGCGGGGAATTTAAGAGGAGAATGAAAAGGGTATAAGTAAAATATTTAGGGGAAAAAGTCGGAAATTTTCAAGGGAAAAAGAAAAAGGCTGAAAAAATCCGAAAAACGGCGTGAAAACGCTTTGAATTTCGGCGCAAATATTGTAAAATAGAATGTGAGAAAGAATAAGCCGATACAGCCGCGTTTTTTGCGCATGTATCGGCGGATAAAATAAGGAAAATCGGAGTTTATCTAAATGGGATTAATCAGTTTTTTGATGGGCAGCGACGGCAGAAAGAGCTTGAAGAAGCTGAACAAAATCGCGGATAAGGTGGAGGCGCTGGACGGCAAATATGCCGCGATGGACGACGCTGACCTCAAAAGCCAGACGGAGCTTTTGAAGGGGCGCCTTGCCGCGGGGGAGACGCTGGACGACATATTGCCCGACGCATTTGCGGCGCTTCGGGAAGCGGCGTGGCGAGTCCTCGGAATGAAGCACTTTCACGTGCAGGTCATCGGCGGTATCTGTCTGCACCAAGGCAGAATCGCGGAAATGCGTACCGGTGAAGGAAAGACGTTGGTCGCGACGTTGCCCGCGTATCTGAACGCGCTTTCGGGAAAGAGCGTGCATATCGTCACGGTGAACGACTATCTTGCAAAGCGCGACGCGGAGTGGATGGGAAAAGTTCATAAATTCATGGGTCTGACGGTAGGAGTCATTGCTCCGGGCATGGACGACGACCAGAAGCGGGAAGCGTACAAATGCGACATCGTTTACGGCACGAATAACGAATTTGGTTTCGATTATCTCCGCGATAACCTGAAAACCGACCTCAAAAAGATGGTGCAGCGCGATTTGAGCTATGCCATTGTGGACGAAGTGGACTCCATTTTGATCGACGAAGCGCGAACCCCGTTGATTATTTCGGGCAAAGGGGAGAAGTCGTCGGATCTGTACGTGCAGGTGGACAGATTTGTGCGCACGCTTTCGGGCGGCTTTGACGACGAGCTGAAAGAGGAAGAGGATGCTCAGTTCCAGCGCCTTCGTGCGGAGAAGAAGAACAAAAAGAAAAAAATAGACTTAAAAGCGGCGGAAGCCGAGGACGACGAGGAAGAGACGGTCGATTTCACCAAAATGACCCTCGCGGAGCAGGCGAACTACGAAGCGGAGCAGGAAGAGAAGCGCGCGGCGGCCGCGGCGAACGCGCCGGAGGGCAAGAAAGCGCTTGCGGCGTCGAAGGATTGGGACTATATCATCAACCGCAAGGATAAGACGGTAGAGCTGACGGACAGCGGCGCGCGGAAGGCGGAGAAATTTTTCCGTATCGAGAGTATCGCGGAAATCGAGCATGCGGATCTGAACCATCACATTCAGCAGGCGTTGAAGGCGCATAAGCTGTTCAAGCGCGACGAAGATTATATCGTCAACGACGGAGAGGTCATCATCGTAGACGAATTTACGGGTCGACTCATGATCGGGCGCAGATATTCCGACGGGCTTCATCAGGCGATCGAGGCGAAGGAAGGCGTGGAGGTCAGGAGCGAGAATAAGACCTATGCGACGATTACGTTCCAGAACTATTTCCGTCTGTATACGAAACTTTCGGGCATGACGGGTACGGCGAAGACGGAGGAAGCGGAGTTCCGCACGATTTATTCTCTGGACGTCATCGAGATTCCCACGAATAAGCCGATTAAGCGAATCGACCTTCCCGACATGGTGTATTCGACGGTAGACGGGAAGAAACGGGCGATCGTCAACGAAATCGTGGAGCGGCACGAGAGCGGCCAGCCGATTCTGGTCGGTACCTCGTCGGTGGATAAGTCGGAGGAAATTTCTCGTCTTTTGAAGCGGAACGGCGTGAAGCACAACATTTTGAACGCGAAGAACCACGAACGCGAAGCGGAAATCGTGGCGCAGGCGGGCCGTTTCGGAGCGGTGACGATTGCGACGAACATGGCGGGGCGCGGAACGGATATTCTGCTGGGCGGCAATCCCGAATATCTCGCGAAGAAACGCCTCCGCGAAGAGGGAGTGGAACACGATACGATAGAGCTTGCGACCAGCATGTATATTCAGGACATCGACGAACAGACGAAAGAGGTCCGCGAGAGATATAAGAAGCTGTACGAGCATTATAAGGCGGAGACGGACAAAGAGAAGGAACAGGTGATTGCGGCGGGCGGCCTTTGCATCATCGGTACGGAACGCCACGAATCCCGCCGAATCGATAACCAGCTCCGCGGCCGTTCGGGACGTCAGGGGGACATCGGTATGTCGGTATTCTTCCTGTCCTTGGAGGACGACCTCGTCAAGCGTTTCGGCGGCGAGCGCATGAAGGCGCTTTATAATACCTTCAAAATCGACGAAGACACCTGTTTGCAGTCCCGGCTCCTTTCGCACGGCATCGAGAACGCGCAGAAGAATATTGAGGGCAGAAACTTCGGTATCCGTAAAAACGTCCTCCAATACGACGACGTCATGAACACGCAGCGCAAAGTCATGTACGAGGAGCGCCTCAACGTCTTAAAGGGCGCGAACGTGCACGAACAGGTGCTCAAATATATCCCCGACTATGTAGAGGAAACGGTTCGTTCGGCGGTGAACGTCGAGGACATGCCCGAACTTTGGAACGAAACGGAGCTCAACGCGGCGCTGGAAGCGAAACTCCTTCCCGAGGGCACGAACTACGTCACGCGCGAGAAGCTGGAAAAGTGGGATTACGAGCTTGCGCTCAAAAAGATTACCAATAAGACGATTAAGGAATACGAAAAGAAAATCGAGGACATCAAGAGCACGGGAATCGACTTCTACGACGTGGAACGCCGCGTGCTGCTCATGAACGTGGACAGAAACTGGATCGACCATATCGACGCGATGGACCAGCTCAGAAAGGGAATAGGGCTTCGCGCGTACGGTCAGGTAGACCCCGTCATCTCGTATAAGAAAGAAGGCTTCGAGATGTTCGACGAGATGATAGAGCGCATTCAGCGCACGACCATCGCGGTGCTTTTGAAGGTGAAGGTGGAATTCCGACAGGCTCCGCCTCCGCGCCGCCAGATGCCGGAACAGAGCGTTCCCGCGGCGCCCGTTCGGAGGCCTCTCCGCCGTCAGATGCCCGAACCCTTGACGAACATGTCCTCGTATAAGGAAGCGGCGGCGAAGCGTGCGGAGCTGCTCCGCGCGGCGAACGGCGCAACGCCCGACGCAGCCAAAGCTCCCGAGACGCCCGAAAACGGGGAGAACGAAACGAAATAAGGAATTTATGTTTAAGGCAGACGATTACAGATTAAAGATACAGGATATGCGCGAAGGGCTGAACGAAGCGAGATACGCGCTGGATTTGGACAACCAGCGCGCGCGCCTCGAAGAGCTCAAAAAGGAACAGGAACAGCCGGAAGTCTGGCAGGATTTGGAAAAATCGACGAAAATCGGCAGGGAGATTTCGCATATCGAAAATAAGATCGGCGCTTATTCCAAGAGCGACACCGCGCTCAAAGACGCGGAGGAGGTCATCGACCTCATCGAGGAGACGGGCGACGAAAGCCTGATTCCCGAACTCGACGGCATGTTGCAGACGGCGGATAAGGATATCGAGGATATGCGTATCCGCGCGATTCTGAAAGGGCCGTACGATTCGCATAACGCGCTTTTGGCGCTCCACGCGGGCGCGGGCGGAACGGAGGCGTGCGATTGGTGCTCCATGCTGTACAGAATGTATACCCGCTATTGCGAAAAGATGGGCTTTAAGGTATTCGAGCTGGACAGGGAAGCGGGCGACGAAGCGGGGATCAAGAGCATCGACTTCCGCGTGGAAGGCGAAAACGCCTACGGGTATCTCAAAGCGGAAATGGGCGTCCACCGCCTCGTGCGCATTTCCCCGTTCGACGCGAACAAACGCCGCCATACGTCCTTTTGCTCTTTGGAGGTCATGCCCGAGGTCGAGGACGACAACGAAGTGGAAATCAAGGACGACGATATCCGCATCGACATTTACCATTCGGGCGGCGCGGGCGGCCAGAACGTCAACAAAGTGGCCTCGGCGGTCAGAATCACGCACTACCCCACGGGAATCGTCGTGCAGTGCCAGAACGAGCGTTCTCAGCTCCAAAATAAGGAAATGTGCTTCAAAATGCTCCGTTCCAAACTCCTCGAAAAGAAGATAGAGGAACGTCAGGCGGAGGCGGACGCCATGAAAGGCGACGTGAAAAAAATCGAATGGGGCTCCCAGATACGCTCCTATGTATTCTGCCCATACACCATGGCAAAAGACCACCGCACCGGCTACGAAAAGGGCGATATACAGGCGGTCATGGACGGCGACATTCAGGGCTTTATCATCGACTATCTCAAAAAGACTTAAAAAGATTGTGGGCGATTATCGGCGGCAGGTGCTGCCGATAATTGTTTCTTTCACCGTTATAGTTCGTCTCCTCTTCTGCTCATCGCCTCTTTTCTCCGCCCGTTTCTTCTGATTTGCAGTTCCCGCTCCTCGTTTCCTGTTCTTCATTCTTTCGTTGTTCCGTTTCTCGTTCTCTCGCTCTTTCGTCCGTCTTTTGGTCGGACAATGTTTTCAAAAGGTGACGTTATGTACTCATTTTCCACCCCCGATCTCAATAAATCCTCCCCGATCATTCTCGGCATCGAATCTTCGTGCGACGAGACGGCAGCCGCGGTGATAAGCGGCAGAAAAATTCTCTCGGACGAAATCGCGTCTTCGGCGGATATTCAATCCCTTTACGGCGGCGTCGTTCCGGAAATCGCCTCCCGCGCGCATACGGACGCGATTTCCGCGGTGGTTTCCCGCGCGGTGAAGAACGCGGGGATAAATTTTGAAAATATCGACGCGGTGGCGGTCACTTACGGCGCGGGACTTCTGGGCGCGCTCCTCGTGGGCGTATCCTTTGCGAAGGCTTTCGCCTATGCCCTCGGAAAACCGCTCGTGGCGGTCAATCATATCCGCGGCCACATGGCGGCGGCCTATCTCGTCGAACCGACTCTCCGTCCCCCGTTCGTCACGTTGCTCGCGAGCGGCGGCCATACCGCAATTCTGTACGCAAAGACGGAATCGGAATTTGAAATTTTAGGCTCGACGCTGGACGACGCGGCGGGGGAGGCGTTCGATAAAGTCGCGCGGGTGCTGGGGCTCAAATATCCCGGCGGCCCGAATATCGAGCGCTGCGCGAAAGACGGAACCGCGAACGTCCCCATGCCCAAAATGTTAAAAGGGGGCGGAGGCTTCGATTTTTCGTACAGCGGCTTAAAGACGGCGGTCATCAACTATTGTCATACCAAGGAGCAGAAAGGGGAGGAGTATTCGAAGGCGGACGTCGCGGCTTCCTTTCAGGCGGCGGCGCTCGACGTGCTCGTGGAAAAGACGATCGCGGCGGCGAAAGCCAAGGGAGTGACGACGGTGACGGCGGGCGGCGGCGTGGCCGCGAATACGTATCTTCGGGAACATTTGTCGGCGGCGTGTAAGGCGAACGGCTTTTCCCTCGTGCTGCCCGAAAAGCGCTATTGTACGGACAACGCGGCGATGATCGCGTCGGAAGGTCTGGTGCAGTACCGCCTCGGCAACTTTGCGGGATTGGAGCTGAACGCCAAGGCGTCTATACCGCTTTCAAAGTCTCTGGTTATCGGGAGGTAATCCATGGCAGATGTTTTGTTGGACGCGCTTTTAGACACGCTCAAACTTTTCCCGTGGCTGTTGCTGATTTATATCATTATCGAGCTCATCGAGCATAAGACGAATTTAACGGGTCCGAACAACCGTTTGAGCGGAAAATTGGGGCCGCTCATCGGTTCCGCGACGGGGTTGATTCCCCAGTGCGGTTTTTCGGTCATGGCGGCGAAGCTGTTCGAGCAGAAATATATCACGGTCGGGACGCTCCTGGCGATTTTTCTTTCCACCAGCGACGAAGCGTTTATTATTCTGTTGTCGTCGGGGAAAGGCGCCGTTTGGCTCCTGTCGCTCATAGCGGTAAAAATCGTCGTCGGCGTCGCGGTGGGGTACGCCGCAGACGGAATTTTGAAGGGCTTCGGACGCAGGCAGACGCGCGTCGAATCCTCCCGCGGTAAATACTTGGACGAAGCACGTTCCCATGCGCATTCGGAACACGCGCATCATTCCCACGGCGCGGTTTCCTCTCCGTCCGAGGATTCGCAGGGCGCAGGTACTTCCTTACACGAAGATTCCCGCGATACGCCCTCGCACGAATTGTTTTTGAAAAAAGCGCGGGAAAAGGAATTTGAATGTACCTCCTGCGGGCGGGTGCACGACGAAAGTAAACCGTTTACGCTGTATTTTCTGTCCCCGCTGTTGCATGCGTTGAAAGTGGCGCTCTTTATCCTCATCGTCAACGTCGTTTTGGGCGTTGTGATTTATTATGTCACGGAGGAGCGCTTTATTTCCTTTATGAATAAAAACCTGTTTGTCCAGCCGTTCATTTCCTCGCTCGTCGGGCTGATTCCCAACTGTGCTTCCAGCGTAGTCATCACGGGGAGCTTTTTGCAGGGCGGAATTTCCTTCGGCTCGTGCGCGGCGGGGCTCTGTGCGAATGCGGGACTGGGGTTCGTCGTACTTTTGAAAAACGTGAAGGAGTGGAGGCGCAACCTCGTTTTAATCGCGATATGCTATGTCGTCGCGGTGGCGGTGGGGCTGGCGCTCAACGCGCTTTCGCTGCTGTTTTGATTTGAATCGGATAAAAGAGGTGAATTTATGGCATATTTAAGTAAATTTCTCTCCTCGCTTTCGCCGTATACGGCGGGGGAGCAGCCGAAGGATAAACGGTATGTCAAGCTGAATACCAATGAAAATCCCTATCCGCCGTCCCCGAAGGTATCGGCCGCGCTCCGCGCGTTTGATACGGAAAATTTGAAGCGTTATCCCGCGCCCGACGCAGACGCCTTGCGGGAAGCGATCGCCCGCGCGGAGGGCGTGGAAAAAGACAACGTATTTTGCGGCAACGGCAGCGACGAAGTGCTCGCGCTCTGCGTGCGCGCGTTTTTCGACTCGGACGGAAAGGGCGCGGCGTTTGCGGATTTGACGTATTCCTTTTATCCCGTGTTCTGTTCGTTTTTTTCTGTGCCGTATAAGACGGTCGCGCTGAAAGAGGATTATACGATGAATCTTTCCGCTTTGACGAAGCAGGACGCGCAGGGAATTTTAATCGCCAATCCGAACGCTCCTACGGGTATCGGAATCCCCCGTAAGGAAATGGAAGCGTTCGTGCGGGACAATGCGGACAAAATCGTGATAGCGGACGAAGCGTATATGGGTTTTTACGGGGAAAGCCTCGCGCCGCTCACAAAGGAATATAAAAATCTGTTGGTCGTCAAGACGTTTTCCAAATACTATTCTCTGGCGGGAATCCGTTGCGGTTACGCGCTGGGGGATAAGGAACTGATCCGCGGCCTGTTTACGGCGAAGGACTGTTTCAATTCCTATCCCGTGGACGCGCTGTGTCAGGCGGCATGTGCGGCGGCGGTCTTAGACGGGGAATATTACGAACGCGCGGCGGAAAAGGTGAAATCGGAACGCGCGCGCCTTCGCGGCGAGCTTTTGAAGCTCGGATTTTTCGTGCCCGAAAGCGCGGCGAATTTCCTGTTCGCGGGGTACCCCCGTCTGGGCGGGAGGAGCATATACGAGGGGCTCAAAGCCCGCGGCGTGCTGGTGAGATTTTTCGATACTCCGAAGCTGAAAGACTTCTGCCGCATCACGGTGGGAACGAAGGAGGAAAACGACGCTCTGCTTTCTGCATTGAAGGAAATTTTGAGGGATTTATAATGCTATGAGGGAGGTCTCGTCGGCGCTTTTCGGGAGTGAAATTCTGACGGGAGATCTGGAAGATTTTCCCGCTCTGCTTTCCGCCCGTTTTCCCTTCGGAAAATATCTCGTACTCACCGACGAAGAAAGCGCGTTTCCCGTGCTGGAAACGCTGAAAAATCTGCCGAAAAAGATACAGCTCGTCGTGAGGAAGGGGGACGACGCGGTGCCGCTCTTTCACCTTTCCGACGGGATTACCTGCGTGGTCGGGGCGGGGAAAGCGTGCTCTTTGGGACGGTATTTTGCCGCCGCGCGCGCTCTGCCGTTCGTCGCCGTCTGCACTTCGCCGGAGCCGTTCGGTTTGTTCCGTGCGCACGCGCGGGTTTTTTCGGGCAAGCAAGAAGTAATTTATCCCGTTCCGCCTCCCGCGCTCGTTTACGGCGGCGCGAGGGAGCTGTCGGAGAACGAAAGGGGACAAATGCGGGCGAGGGCGTTTCTCGTCGCTTGTTCGCTGTCGGTATTTTGCCGCCGCGCCTTAAAGGCGGTCGGGCTTCCCGTGTCCGAGGCCGACTCTTCGGAAAATTCGGAAGCGCTCTTGTCCGCTTCGGCAAAGTGTTTTTCCGAGGGAGCAGAAACGCTGTTTTTCGCGGTAACTGCGGCGGAATACTGTTTTCGTTCGGGGTATCCCGAAGGGGAAATTTTCGCGTTTCGGGAAGCGGCGGAAAAAATTTCGGGAAAATCCGATTTGCTCGCTCCGTGTTGCAAAGTGCTTTCGGACGCTTACGCGCTGTTTTTCGAGAGCGGGTTTTACCGCGGCGGGAAGGTGGATTATAACGGGCGGCGGGAAGAGGCGGAAAAGCTCGCGCAAGGGACGGATATTTTTGTCGGAGAGAGCGTCGTTCCCTCGTTGAACGAGCTCGAAAAATACGAAAAAAACTTCGAAGAGGCGCGAAAAAAAATATTGCCCGCAATCTCAGGCATACAAAGGGATTGCCGCATTTTCAAAGAAGAAATCGGAAACGATGTTTTTCGCATTTTCGCCGATGTTTTGAAATTGCTTCCCGAATTGTCGCAATCCCTTATGCCATACGGGATTACGGCACTGATGAGAGATTTTTCCCTGTTATAAAAAATCGCCCTTGAAAATCAGTTTTTTCAATGCGAATTGCGGGTAATTTTATGAAGAAAAGCGAAGTGTATGAATATCTGAATTCCCGAAATATCCGATTTGAAACGACGGAGCATGAGCCCGTGTTCAATATGGCGGAAGCCGCTTCCGTCCCGTTGCCCTATCCCGACGCCGAGGCAAAAAATCTCTTTGTGAGAGACTGCAAAAAGAATTACTGTCTCCTCGTAGTCAAGGGAAACAAGAGAGTGAATTTGAAAAAATTCAGGCGGGAGAACGGAATCGGGGCTTTATCGTTTGCTTCCGAACAGGAATTAACGGCCGTTTTGGGATTGACTCCGGGCTCGGTTACTCCGCTCGGTATCCTCAACGATACGGAACATAAGGTACAGTGCTTTATTGACAAAGAATTTACGGAGGACGCGGGACTGATAGGCGTTCACCCGAACGATAACACGGCCACGGTCTGGCTGAAAACGCGGGATTTGATCGACTTGATAAAAGAGAACGGAAATGCGGTGCATACGGCGGAATTCTGATCTGAAAAATCTGAAAAAGCCGAAGAGGAAAGATATGACGATCGAGGAACTTATACAAAAGACAAAAGTGTTTCTTTTAGACATGGACGGCACGATTTATATAGACGAGACGCCGATCGGGGAGATGAAAAAGACGCTCTCCCTGCTTCGGGAAAAGGGGAAAAAGCTGGTGTATTGCACGAACAATTCTTCCAAAACCCCCGAAGAATACAGAGAAAAGCTCGCAAAAATAGGGTTTTGGGATTCGCGGGATTTCGTGTATACTTCGGGAACGGCGACGGCGGAATATCTCAAAAAATACCATGCGGGAAAGAGAGTTTATCTTTTGGGCAGAGAAGCGTTGAAGGCGGATTTTACCGCCCGCGGAATACCGCTCGACGAAGAGAATCCCGAGGTCTGCGTATTGGCTTACGATACCGAAGTGACCTTTGAAAAGCTCAAAAAATTCAACGAATTTCTCGTAAACGGCTGTTTTTATGCGGCGACTCACCCCGATGCGGTCTGTCCCGCAAAGGGCGTGTTTCCGCCCGACGTCGGTTCCTTTATCAAATTGTTCGAGTGTTCGTCTCATCGGCTCCCCGACGTCGTTTGCGGCAAACCGCATAAAATGATGGGCGAGGCACTCGAAGGGCTTCTGGACGCGAAAAACGACGAAATCGCCATGGTCGGAGACCGTCTGCATACCGATATTCGGTTTGCAAATAACAGCGGCTTTACGGGCGTTCTGGTGCTTTCGGGGGAGACGACGAAGGAGATGCTCCAAGGCTCAAAAGACAGGCCGGACATCGTATTGAATTCCCTGAACGACGTCGCCGCGTATCTTTAAGGGAAGAATAAAGAAAGAGAAGTGTTTGAAAGTGCGCGAAAATGCGTTATATATAATTATAAGACCGTAAAAGGGAGGTTTTCAGCATGAAGGAAGTGGAAATCAAGGGCGCGGAAGCGGGGAAATTGACCGTCGCTTTGAGCGGAGACATCGATTCGGGAAATGCGGACGAATTTTATTCCGACGTAATTTCGGCATACAGGCAAAATCCCGCGGATATCGTATTCGACTGCGCCGAGCTGAACTTTATCGACAGCACGACGCTGGGAACGTTCGTCAAGATTCTCAAAAACGCAAAGACGGACGGACATAATATCATTCTCAGAAATTTACAGCAGAAGATCAAAAAACTCTTTATGATTTGTTCCCTGAATACGATTATGGAGATTGAATGACCATGGAAAACTTTTGCGTTTCTTTGCCTTTATCCAGCGAATATCTTACGACGGTCCGGCTGACGACCGGCGGACTTTGCGCGCTTTGCGGGTTCGACGTGGATTCGGCCGAGGATTTCAAAGTGTGCGTCACCGAAAGCCTCCTGATCCTCAAACGCAACGGGTTCCGCGCGGCCGATATTTCCTTCCGCACGGGCGAGTCGCTTGCCTGTACCGTTTCCGGCAAGGAAAAGGGGGAACCCGAAGAAAAAACGGCGGACGACGACATTTCTTATGCGTTGTTGAATGCGCTTTTGGGAAATGCGGAATTTATAAAAGACGACGCAGGCACGGTACAGACCATCGCCTTCGAAGCGTGAGCGGGACGGGTTTTCCATTATGGCAGAAGAAACGATCAACGAGCTGTTCGAGCGATACAAAGAGACCGGTTCGAGGGAGCTGCGCAATAAAATCGCCGAAAAATATCTCTACATAGCCGACATTCTCGCAAAAAAATTCGTGGGGCGGGGTGTGGAATACGACGATCTGAAACAGGTGGCTTCCCTCGCGCTGTTGAAGGGAATCGACCGTTTCGATCCCTCTCTCGGCATGCAGTTTACCACTTTTATCACGCCTACCATCGCCGGAGAAATTAAAAACTATTTCAGGGACCGTTCCAGAATTATCAAACTCCCTCGTCGGCTCAGCGAAATCAGCGCCTCCGTGCGCGAATTCTCCGCCGAATACGAAGGAAAAAACGGCTCGAAACCCAGCATACGCGAGATTGCCGACGGACTTTCGCTCTCGGAAGAAGAAGTCGTCCGCGCGCTGGAAGTGGGCGGAACGGTCTCCCTCGACGGCGTGGCGAGCTCGGGGGAGGACGATTCCGAACATTCCCTCTATGCGCTCCTGCCTGACAACGACGACAAATACGAGCGTCTCGAAATCAAAGACGCCCTGCGTTCGGCCATGAAGGATTTGTCCGATACGGAAAAGGCGCTGATCAAGTACCGCTACGGGGAAGAATTGTCCCAGAGCGAGACGGCCAAACGCTTGGGCGTTTCACAGATGTTCGTTTCGAGAATGGAAAGAAAACTTTTGGCTAAACTCAAAGAAAATCTGAAAGATTCCGTCTGAAAAACGGAAGTCGGACGGAAGTTTCGGGGGCAGAGATATGTTCGTGGAAGTAAAAAATTTTGAAGCGCTGAGAGCGGCGATGAAACAGCTTTGCGACTTTCTCGAAGAACGCGACGTGCCTGAGGACAGCGTATTCGACAGCAAATTGGTGGTCAGCGAGCTCGTCAGCAACGTATTGCAGCACTCCGACGGAGCTGCTTTTCTGGAAGGCGAAATCCGCGGGAATTTTATCGAATTGAAGGTAAGTTCGACCGTGCGGTTTTGCCCGCCGGAAGAAAGCCGCTGTTCGGACGTATATGCCGAAAGCGGCCGCGGACTGTTTATCGTGGACAGCGTATGTACCGAGCGTTCCTTTACGGAGGACGGAGGGATAAAAGTACTGATCAAAATTTCCGGAAGAGCGTCTCTGCCGGACGACGATTAAACGTCCTCCGCGCGGAGGACGTTGTTTTTTGAATAAATATTATCAGAAAAAGTATTTTGAGGAGAAAAAGTATGGATATTTCAGAAGCGATGAAGGCAAGGCATTCCGTGAGAAGGTATTCCGACAGACCGATCCCCGAAGAGATCGTCGGAATTCTGAAACAGGAAGCGGAAAACTGCAATCTGAAAAGCGGATTGCACATTCAGGTAGTCACCGACGAGGAAAAAGCCTTTGAAGGCTTTATGGCGCACTATGGGAATTTCCGCGGCGTTAAGAATTATATCGCTTTGGTCGGAAAGAAATCGGACGGAGAAAAGGCGGGATATTTCGGAGAACATCTCGCCTTGAAGGCACAGGCGCTGGGCCTGAATACCTGCTGGGTTGCTCTGACGTTCAAAAAGGGGGCCTGCAAAAAGAATTGCAGGATAGAAAAAGGGGAAAAACTGCTGTGCGTTCTCGCTCTCGGCTACGGCGCCACGCAGGGCGTTCCCCATAAAAACCGCGCGGCGGAAGAAATTGCGCCCGCGCTTTCTTCCGCGCCCGATTGGTTTCGGAACGGGACGGAGGCGGCCCTGCTCGCGCCTACCGCCCTCAATTCACAGAAGTTTCGTTTGGAAACAGAAGGGAACAAGGTACGCGTAAGCGCTTGGGGACCTTGCGCACAGTTAAATCTCGGAATCGTAAAATATCACTTTGAAGCGGGCGCGGGAAAAGAAAATTTTCAGTGGGCGTAAACGGAAGCGGAGGGGAAAACTCCCGACCGAAAACGGGGCCTAAAATTCGGATTTCAAAGAATGTGGGCGGACAGGAAAGATAAGCGCGATTTACGAAAGGAGGAAATATGTTTCTCGACGGTGTACGATTTCCGAAGGAGGAGGAAAATTATCCCTTTTCCTGCGTACGAAACGCGAAAGAACTCAGATTGACGAGCGCGGTTTCTCTGTTCTGCGGAGGAAACGGAGCGGGAAAGACGACTTTGATCGAGCTGATCGCCCAAAAATACGGCTGCCCGTTTATCGGAGAGGGGAGGGAAAAATTCCCCAAGGCGCTGCTGAACAAAATACAGATTTCCAAAACGCAATTCCCTAAGCAGGTTTTTCGCTTTTCCGCGGAAGAGTTCATGAGCTATACGCTGTGGCAGAAGAGAGCGGCGCGGGAAGCAAAAGAGGAAATAGAACGGGCAAAACGGGAATTTAAGGGCGTGGCGGCGGGATTTGCCGCTATGCCGCATTTCAGGACGTTGGCGGAAATCGAAAATATGTACGGAAGGGAGCTCACGGAATGTTCTCACGGGGAAGGATTCATAGAATTCTTTAAGAGCCGCGTGCGGGAAGGAGGGCTCTATTTCCTCGACGAACCCGAAGGCGCGCTTTCCTATGAAAACCAATACCGTCTCGGCTTCCTTATTCGCGAACGGGCAAAGGAAAACTGTCAATTCGTCATCGCTACTCATTCGCCCGTTTTGCTTTTAATTCCCGATGCGGCTATATATGAGATAAAGGACGGAGCCGTTCAAAAAAAGGATTTTGACGATTTGGAGGATATTCGCTTTTTGGAAATGTTTTTAAGGCGCCGTGGACAGAATATGTTTGACTGAAAAAACAGATGAAATGTCTCAAAAAAATATTAATAAAAACAGCCCGACCTTGAAAAAGGTCGGGCTGTCACTTTCAGGAAAATTATTTTCTGATCGCGAACTGATACATCTTGGACAGCAGGGAATCGGGAATTCTGTCTCTGTACTGGCCGAGATAAATGAACACTTTGCGGAAGAATTCCGTATTGTCTCCGCCGACCTGATAGTCGGGAAGGTTCTTCGTGTCACCTTTATATTTAAGAATAAAGATTTCCGTGAACTGTTCTCTTTCCGTACTGTTGAGCGAAGCGATAAACGGATCGAAACTCCTGCTGTTATAGAAGTCGTAATCCGCCGTGGCACCGGCTGCACTCGGTTTCTCTGCTTCGGGCGCAGTGTAGCTGCAAACGGGCGTCTGCTGCGTCGCGGTTTCTTCCGTGACGGTGCTCGTCTCTTCCTGAGCGGGAGTCTCAACTTCCGCCGTTTCGAGCATCGTTTCTTCCTGAGCGATGGAGCCTTCGTAACGAACGGCTTCCGCATATACACCGGTTTCGTTTTCCGATTCGGTCGTTTTGCTCGTCTCTTCCGCCGTTTCCGAAACGGGAGCGGTTTCTTCGACTTTCGTCGTTTCTTCTGCCACGGAAAGGGCAGCGGCTTTCTTGGCCTTCTTACGAACACAGATGACCGCTATCGCGAGTATGATCTGCACGAGTGCGATCGCCGCAGCGATAAACGCGAACAAATACGCGTCTTCAAACGCCGTTACGGTAAACGCCACATAAATGAACAGTCCCGCAAGGAGAAGGTGGAGAATATAACGCACGAGGTCGAACGTATAACCTTTCTTGGTGGAAAGGCGAATGGAGGAAACCGCAGCCGCAAGGCCGAGGAAACCGCAGAGTGCGACGAGCGCGTATTTATAGAACTGACCTTCCGTCACGCCGGAAATGATGCTGTCCTCCGCGGAACCCATCAATTCCTTGATGCCGTCCGCGCAGTTGATGATTCCGTATACGGTCACGCCGGCAAAACCGACCGTAAGGATAAACAGGAGAAGCGTCATCCAAGCGCCTTTGCCCGTCTTGACAAAGGAAAGAATCAGATAGATGACAAAGCAGACGGCGGCAATCGCGATCATCGCGACGTCGAACGTTCTGTCGAGAGAAGCGCTGTAAAGGGATACGGCCGTGATTGCGACGGCATATGCGCCGAACGCCCAGAAATAGACGAACAGGATCGCTCTCGTCATCGCGGGAGCCGCTTTGCCCGAACAGAGCGCGATAACCATAAATACAATCGCGAGAATCGCCGCTATGGGAAGGGCATACATCACGAGGCTCATCGCTTTGCCCAAAGCGCCGTTTCCGGCGAGCACGGGAATTCCTTTCAGCGTATACGAATCAAACCCGGACGTCGCCGCCCCGGAAATCGTTTTGGCTACTTCTGCATAAAACTCCGCAAGGCCGTCTTTCGTGAACAGCGCGAGAAATGCGTCGAGAATCGTCTCTTTGCCATAGAAAGCATAGCCCGCGGACGTGCTGACCAGCAGTTTCACGGGCAATAAGCACAGGCAGACGATCGGCGCGATCGTCAAAATCAGCGCGAGAATACGATAGCCGATATTCTTTTGCTTTTTGGGCGCGGCTTCGGCCGCTGCGGGAGCGGACGTTCCTTCGGCGAGCACTTCTTTCATGTCGTCGTTGGTCACGTTGAGCTCGGCATAATTGGTGCTGGTATTGCTCATAAAATATCTCCTGAAAGTTTATTTTTCGTTTTTTATGTTCTCTTTCCGTAACTTCCATAAAACGGAAAACAAAGTGGGAAACGATAACTTTTCAATTTACTTTATTATATCACTTTCTATCCGATATGTCAATACTAAAAAAATAATTTTTTTGTAAATTTTTCCGTTTCGTCTGTAATAAATTAAAAGTGCGCAAAATAAGGAAAGAATTTCCGTTTTCCGAAAAATTCCTTGAAATTTTTTCGCGTTTGGGATATAATAGAGCAAAGACATTTTTCCGCCTGTCGGCGGAAAGGAGAACGGCATGACTGAGCTGGAAAAGATTTTCGGGGAAATTCAGGAGCGTTTGGGACTCGAAATTTCCTTTTACAGGGAAAATTCCCGCACGCACGGCGGACCCGTCTGCGATCATCCCTTCGACGGCGTTACCAATGACGGAAATTATACGTTTTTCCGCTTCCTTTATAAAAATATCGGATATATCGGCGCGCTCAAAGGCGCGGGGGAAACGCAAAATAACTACGCCGTCCTTTTGCCCCCTTATATCGAGAGCTTCTCCGACAAGGAGGCCGATCTCTCGAAAACGGAGTACCTTCGGCGCATTCTGCTCGGAGAATGCTCCTCCGCGGGCGTGTATAAATATATGACAAAATTTTCCGTCGGCAAAGCCGCTTGCTTCGCCCTCGCCATTCGCGTCCCCAAGTTTTTGGACGAGGTCGTTTCCCTCTCCGCTCAATACGGCGGAAACAGTCTCGATACCGTCGTCAAAACGGGTTCCGACGAGTGCGTGCTCGTCAAATATCTCGGCGAAGAGGAAAGCGAATATTCCTCCCCCGCCGATTATGCGGATTTCCTCGCTCAGTCCTTGAAGGAAGAACTCGGCATCGACGTCGTCGTCGGCGTCGGCTCCGTCGTCAAGGGCTTGAAGGATATCTCTCTCTCCTATTCGCAGGCGGCGGGCGCACTCCGATACGCGGGTGTGTTTTCCAGCAAGGGAAACGTTCATTCCTATAAGGAATATATGCTGGTAAAAATGTTGGAGGACGTTCCGGAAAGCAAACTCGCGGAATATCTGAGCGAACTCACCGACGAGGGCGCGGAGGAAATTTTCGAGGACGAGGAAATGGTCAACACCGCCGAGGAATTTCTCAGAAACAGTCTCAACGTCAGCGAAACTTCCCGAAATTTGTTCATGCATAGGAATACTCTTTTATACAGATTGGATAAAATAGAAAAAGCGACCGGACTGAATATCCGACAGTTTCCCGACGCCGTTTCCTTCCGCGTCCTTACCGTATTATATAAACTGTTGGAACGGTGATGAAAAGACAGCGCATAAACGAAGCGCAAAAATGCAAATTTGTCGGAACCGCGGCGGCGGAAAGCGGATCGCAAAGCCGTTGCGGCAACGAGCAAATGAGAAAATGATCAAAACGATCAAAACGACGATGAACCAAAAGGAGCAAAGCATTATGAACAACGACGAAAACAAGAACGACAAAAAAACAGAGGGCGACGGTTACGTCTTTGACTTCGGCACGGAGGACAAACCCGACGGACAGGCGGGGCGGGAAACGCGGGTTCCGCCCGAGGTCTATGAACAAAGGGGAAACATTCCGGGGGAAGTCGGTCCCGAAAGAAACACAAAACGAAAAAAGACGAACGGCTGGAAAATAGCGGCATGCTGTATCGGCGCTCTCGCGATCGCGGGCGCGGGATTTTGCGGCGGCTATTATGCGTACAGGGGAAGTCTCGATTCCGAAATGCGCTCGTTGATTTGGGCGAAGGACAAAATTCAGAGCGATTATTACGAGGATATCTCCGACGACGAATTTTACGACGCGATCTTCGATGCCGTAAACGGATTGCTCGATCCTTATTCCGCTTATCTCACCGCGGACGAATATGCCGAAATGCTCGACGAGGCAACGGGAATGTGGAGCGGACTCGGAGTGACTTTCTCTCCCTCCGTCTCCGAGGAAAATCAACCGCTCCTGATTATCCGCGTATCGGGAAATTCTCCCGCGGAAGCCGCCGGGATCCGCGCGGGAATGAGCGTCCTCGGATTCGGTCTCACGCAGGAGGAGGTGCGGGACGCAAATTCGTATGAGGAACTTTCCGCATTCCTTTCCGAGAGAAAAACGGGGGAAAAATTCGTCCTCAAACTCAAAGACGGGGAGGAAATCCTTTTCAAAGAGGTCTCAAAAGAATCGTTTATCGAAAATTATGTCTTTTATCGCTCCGACGATTCCGCGTATATCTTCACGGGAGAAAATGCCGACGTCCTCACCGAAAGTCAGAATTTCCTCCCTCTCGACGAGGAGACCGCCTATATCCGTCTTACGCAGTTCAACGGTCAGGCATACTACCAATTTGCTTCCGCCATGAATATTTTCAAAAAAGAGGGCAAGCAAAATCTAATCCTCGATCTCCGCGCGAACGGCGGCGGTTATCTGAATATCCTCTGCAATATCGCAAGCTATTTCTGTAAAACTTCTACGGACAAAAATCCCGCTGTCGCCGTCGCAGACTATACCAAAAAGGGCAAAAAAGAAGTCTTTGAGGCCTCCGGAAATTATTACTACGACTATTTTTCCGACGACAGCCACATTTACGTCCTCGCCGACAGCGGCACCGCCTCCGCGTCCGAATGTCTCATCGGCTGCATGGTCGACTACGGCGCCGTTTCCTATTCCGACATCTTCCTCTCCGAAAGAAACGGAATCGCTAAAACATACGGCAAGGGCATTATGCAGACCACCGTCCCTTCCTCTATCTTCGGACGCCCCGATGCCATTAAACTCACCACCGCCCGCATCCTCTGGCCGTTGTCCGGAAATTGCATCCACGACCGCGGCGTGCTCCCCGAGGACGGCGCTCACGTCGTTTCCGAAAATTATTCCGAGGATGCCGAAATCCTCGAAGCGTGGGAGATTATCTCCGCACAAAAATAAATTTCCGAAAATCTCTCGGCGGCTTTTTCCGTATTCTGCGGTAAGGCCGCCGAAAAATTTTGCTTAAAACGCTTGACAAGTAAAATTTTCAATGATATAATTTTGATATCAAAATAATATTGGAGTGATTTTATGGAAGAAATTATATTGAAAAACAAAAAGCACGGCATGGCGGCATTGATCGTCATTATCGCGATATACGTGCTGGCGATTGTCGGTATGATTTTTGGAGCGGCAATGATGGAGGGGGACGGAAATCTGGTTCTGTTTATCGTTTCGTTCGTCGTTGTCATGATCGGCTGGGTTCCCGCAATGGGACTCAAAATTCTCAAACCGCAGGAGGCTTTGGTTCTGACTTTGTTCGGAAAATATGTCGGAACGCTCAAAGGGGAGGGGTTCTATTTCGTCAATCCCTTCTGTTCGTCGGTCAATCCCGCGGCAAAGACGAAGCTCAATCAGAGCGGCGACGTCAACAGCGGGGCGGGGGAGGCCGTAAAGGCGGCCGCAAACGCCGGCATTTCCATGAACAACAATAAGATTTCCCTGAAAATCATGACGCTCAACAACAATCGGCAAAAGATAAACGACTGCCTCGGCAATCCCGTGGAAATCGGAATCGCGGTCATGTGGAAGGTCGTGGATACCGCAAAGGCCGTATTCAATGTGGATAACTACAAGGAGTATCTTTCCTTGCAGTGCGACAGCGGTTTGAGAAATATCGTCCGCATTTATCCTTACGACGTGGCTCCCAACGTCGATACGACGGGCGACGGAATCGCGGACGAGGGAAGCCTCAGAGGTTCCAGCGAGGTCGTCGCTTCGAGAATTAAGGACGAAATTCAAAAACGTGTCGAAGAGGCCGGAATCGAAGTCATCGAGGCCAGAATCACTTACCTCGCTTACGCGCCCGAAATCGCCGCCGTCATGTTACAGCGCCAGCAGGCTTCCGCTATCATCGACGCGCGCAAAATGATCGTCGACGGCGCCGTGGGAATGGTGGAAATGGCTCTCGAACGGCTCAGCGAAAACAGCGTCGTCGAACTCGACGAAGAACGCAAAGCCGCTATGGTCTCCAATCTGCTCGTCGTGCTCTGCGGAAATCATGACGCTCAGCCCGTCGTAAATTCGGGAAGTTTATACTGAGATGAACGACAATCAGAAAAAACAGATACCGCTTCGGCTCTCTCCGAAATTATACGACGCCATCGCCGCCTGGGCGGAGGACGACTTCCGTTCCGTGAACGGGCAAATCGAATACCTCCTTTCCGAGTGCGTTCGGCAGCGGAAAAAGAACGGAAAATATGTCTCCGACGAAATCGACGTTCCGCCCGAATTGGATATTTGAATAAAAATCGCGGTATTTCGGCATAAAGGCTTGCGGCTGACTAAAAACATTTTCAATCGACAACGGCAAATTTTTTATCGGCATATTGACAGATTTTCCTCGGTATGATATAATCCTCGTTGCAGAATATATAAAGCAACAAAGGAGAAATTATGAAAAAATCGGGGAAAATCTTTTTTTTGTCCGTTTGCTGTGCGGCTGTCGCCGCTGCCGGATTGGCGTTGACCGCGTGCGGGGATAAGGGCGACGCGACGGCGGGGCTGAAACCTACGGAGGGACTCAGATATATTCCCGCTCCGGACGGAGAAGAGGGGTACTGGGTATCGGGAATGGGGGCCGCGGAGGTTTCCGAATTGGTGATTCCTTCGACTTACCTCGACGAGCCGGTTACGGGAATCAAAGCAAGTGCTTTTCGCGGAAACGAAGATTTGATGAGCGTGGCTATTCCTCCAAGTGTAAAGACGATCGGGGAAATGGCTTTCTACGAATGCGGATTATTGAAGGCAGAGTTTTCCGAGGGACTGGAAGAAATCGGGGAAAGAGCCTTCAGCAGTTGTGATATAAGCGAAATAGATTTGCCGGAAAGTCTGAAAACGATAGGGGAATATGCGTTTGCTTATTGCGATTCCCTGAAAGAGATCACAATTCCCGCAGGAGTGGTTTCCATAGGGGAAGGAAGTTTGCATTGCGAAGCATTGGAAACCATTACCGTGGCGGAAGGAAACGAGAGCTATTATATCGAGGGCGGCTGTCTGATAGAACGGGAGACAAAAACTCTGCTTCACGGCGGGGAGAAAAACGCGATTCCCGACGGGGTCGTTACATTGGGAGAACTAACTTTTTCGGGCAGCCTTGCAGAGAGTATTTCGTTGCCGGATTCAGTTATGACTATAGGAGATCTTGCCTTTTGGTCCTGTGAGAATCTGACCTCCGTAAGGTTATCTCCGGCGTTAAAGACAATAGGGGAAAGCGCTTTTTCTAATTGTCCTTCTTTGAAGAATATAACTATTCCCGATTCCGTGGAAACAATTGAACGCCATGCTTTTTGGCTGTGTACGAATTTGAAAAACGTACAGCTTGGGAAAAACATGAAAATAATCGGTGAAAGTGTTTTTGAGGATTGTTCTTCTTTGGAAACTATAATCATTCCCGATTCCGTGGAAACAATTGAACGCTATGCTTTTCGGCAGTGTACGAGCTTGAAAAAGTTACAGCTCGGGAAAAGCGTCAAAAAGATCGGCTATGAGGCTTTCAGAAATTGCGCATTGAAAAAGGTGGTTATTCCGAAAAGTGTGGAAGAAATAGACAATCGGGCGTTTTACAGTAATGGTGACAATACCGTTTATCTGTTTGCAGAAGTCGAAGAAGGTGAGGCTGCATGGGAGCTTCCCTATAATGTTACCGTATATTGGGCGGGAGAATGGGAGTACAGAAACGGAGAACCCTATCCCCTCGAATAATTCTTGAAACGGCTTCCCGACAGTACTCGGCATAAAAAATCAGGATTTTGTATTTTTTTTGTTCTATAATGGAAACACACGGAGACAAAAGAAAATATGGATTGGGTTACCGGAATACAAAACGCCATCGATTATGTCGAGGAACATCTGACGGAAGAAATAGATTACGACCTTGTCGCCGAACAAGCCGCTTGTTCAAATTTCTATTTCCAAAGAATTTTCAGTATTCTGTGCGGAATGACGCTCGGAGAATATATTCGGGGCAGAAGGCTCACTCTTGCCGGCAATGAGCTGAAAACTTCGGCGGATAAGGTAATAGATATCGCTTTGAAATACGGGTACGAGAGTCCCGAAAGTTTTACGAGGGCTTTTTCAAAATTTCACGGCGTTACGCCTTCCGATGCGAGAAAGGGCGGTTTCAAACTCAAATCATTTTCTCGGCTTTCCGTGAAAATTTCATTGAACGGAGGAATTTTAATGGACTACAAGATTGTCGAGAAAGAGGCCTTCGACGTTGTCGAAAAGGTCGAAACACACACCGTCGAAACTTCTGAAAATTCGAAAAGTATTCCGGAGTTTTGGACGAGGGCGCACAGCGACGGAACGATAGAAAAGCTCTTGGACATCGCTTGCGACAAAACGTATATTTTTGGAATCTGCTATGGGAATTTACCCGAAAACGCAAAGACGTTTGACTACTCGATTGCGGCAAAATGCGATAAGACTGCCGTGCCGCCCAAAGGGTTCAGAAAAAATACCGTCCCCGCAAGAACCTGGGCGGTATTCGAGTGCAAGGGAAAAATGCCCGAAGCGATACAAACGATGTGGCACAAAATTGTTTCGGAATTTTTTCCCGCGTCCGGTTATCGGCCGACTTACGAAATGGATATAGAAGCCTATACAAAAGGAAATATGGAAAGTCCCGATTATCGCAGCGAAATTTGGGTACCCGTAAATAAAAAATAATTTTGTAACGAAAAAAGCCGCCGAAGGACTTATATAAGCCCTTCGGCGGTCTTTTTCGGCAAAAACAACGGATTAAAAACCGCGTGTCAAGCCTCATTTAAGATCAGCTTATATAGGTTTTGTTCTTTTGGCAAAAATTAATGTTTTCAGCCGATAAACGTCAGGGTCTCGCTCAAAGGGCGGCGGTCTTTCGGGCGGGTTTCATAACCTTCCGAAGCATAGCCGAGCGCCACTACATAGGGAATATTTACGACGTCGGTTATACCTGCCAGCTCTTTCAATCCCGGACGGTTCTGCCAGCCCAGAATACAGGTGTCCAGCCCCGCGGCTTTCGCGGCGAGAATCAGGTGTGCCGTAAATTCGCCCGTATCCGACGGCGCGTAATAGGAGAGCGTCGGCCTTTCTCGGGAAGCGGCGGGATTTTCCGCTATGATCAAAAATGCGGGAGCATCTCCGACAAAGGGGGCCTTACCGCTTCCGATCAGGAAATCCGCAAGGGGCTTGCGTTTTTCCCCCGTTACGGCATAGACCTTCCAAGGCTGTAAATCACATGCGGAAGGCGCCAAAGCCGCGAGAGAACAGATTTCTTCGATTTGCTCCTTTGAAACGGGACGGGAGGAAAAGCTGCGACAGCTCTGGCGGGTGAGAAATAATTCTTTTAATGTCTGAATATCCATAATCAGATAACTCCTTATAATCTATTTCATGATATGCAAAATATATGCAAAATTTTTAAGATGTGCAAATGCACGCATGTTGAAGTGCGTATATATACATGGAAAACAAAAAAGAAAAAACGAAAGAAAGAGCAGGGGAAAGAACAGTGAGAAAAGGGAGAGAAACGAAAGACAGGAAAAAGGGGGGGGTAGAAAATAGTAGGAGAAACAAAGGGCAAGAGAAAAGGGACGGAGGTCGGGAAAAGGCGGGAGAAATGAAAGACAAGAAAAAAGGCGGAGGAGCGGAAAATATCGGGAGGAATGAAGGACAAGAAGTAAAACGGACAGAGGGAAAACGACCGAAAAAAGAAAAGGACGAGAAAAAAAGCGGCGGGATTTTTTCCCGCCGCTTTTTGAATTACTTATTTGCCTTGGCGATGGAAGCCATTGCTTTTTCCGCGACGTTTTCTGCCGTGAAACCGAATTTCTCAAAGAGCAAGTTTGCGGGAGCGGAAGCGCCGAACGTCGTCATTCCGACGATTTCGCCGTCGTCGCCCGCGTATTTATACCAGCTGTAAGGGGAGCCGGCTTCTACGCACACTCTCGCTTTGACCGCCGACGGAAGGACGCTTTCCTTATACGCTGCGGTCTGCTTTTCAAATTCTTCGATGCAGGGCATGGAAACCACGCGCGCTTTGACGTTCTTTTCCGCAAGGAGTGCCTTTGCCTTGACGCAGAGTTCGACTTCCGAACCCGTGCCGATGAGGAGAACGTCGGGCGTTCCTTCCGTATCTTCCAGCACATATCCGCCTTTCAGCGCCGCAAGGCCGCTGTTTTCATACTGCGGCAGGTTCTGTCTCGTGAGGACGAGCGCCGTGGGTTGGGTGCCCGTCAGCGCGGAAATCCACGCCGCCGCCGTCTCTTTGCCGTCCGCGGGACGATACACCTTCATTCCCGGAATGGAACGGAGAGAAATCAGCTGTTCCACAGGCTCGTGCGTGGGGCCGTCCTCCCCGACGCCGATGGAATCGTGCGTCATGATATACGTCACGGGAATATTCATGAGAGCCGCGAGGCGCATGGCGGGCTTGCAATAGTCGGAGAACACGAAGAAGGTCGCGCAGTACGCCTGTATTCCGCCGTGGAGCTGCATGCCGTTCGCTATCGCCGCCATCGCGTGTTCACGGATTCCGAAATGAATGTTTCTGCCTTCGTAGGAATCGGGCGCAAACGTCCCGTATTTGATTTCGTCCGTATCCTTCATGTCCGAAAGGTTGGAGGGAGCGAGGTCGGCACTGCCGCCCATGAGCTGGGGAAGCACCGCCGCCAGCTTATTCAACACTACGGAAGAGGTCTGGCGGGTAGCCATGGGCTTATCGAACGCGAAGAGCTCTTCCATCGCTTCGAGGTCGGGCTTTTCGTTCGCCATCGCCGCTTTGTATTCCGCCGCGAGTTCGGGATAGGCGTATTCGTATTCCGCGAACATCTTCTTCCACTGCATTTCCTTTTCCGCGCCCGCGTTCGCCGCTAAGGCGCAATGCTCGAATACCTCCGCGGGGCAGTCGAACGCTTCCGTACACGGCCAGCCCAGCTTCTCCTTGGTCTTTTGAAGGTTCTCTTCGCCGAGGGGCGAGCCGTGGCACTTCGCCGTTCCTTCGAGCGGGGAACCGTAGCCGATTTTCGTGTGGCAGATGATGACCGTGGGTTTATCCGTGCGCGCCTTCGCTTTTTCCACCGCGTCGGAAATCGCTTCGATATTATCGGGATCGGTGACGAGATCCACGTGAAGAACCTGCCAGTTCTGCGCCGCGAAACGCGCGCCGACGTTTTCCTTAAACGTCACGTCCGTGTCGCCTTCTATCGTGATGTTATTGTCGTCGTAGAAGAGTATGAGCTTTCCGAGCGCGTGCGTGCCCGCAAACGAACAGGCTTCGTAGGAAATTCCTTCTTCCAGACAGCCGTCGCCGCAGAGTGCATAGGTATAGTGATCCACGACGGGGAATCCGGGCTTATTGTATTTTGCCGCCAAGTGCGCGTCCGCAAGCGCCATGCCCACCGCGTTGGCGATTCCCTGTCCCAAAGGCCCCGTCGTCGTCTCGATGCCGACCGTATGGCCGTATTCGGGATGGCCGGGAGTCTTGGAATCCAATTGACGGAAGTTCATCAGATCTTCCTTCTTCAAATCGTAACCGTAAAGATAAAGGAGAGAATAATCGAGCATGGAGCCGTGACCCGCCGAAAGAATAAATCTGTCGCGGTCTTCCCACTTCGGATCCCTGGGATTGAATTTCAGGAAATTCTGGAAGAGTGCGTAACCGATCGGCGCGCTGCCCATGGGAAGCCCGGGATGGCCCGATTTCGCCTTCTGAATTGCTTCCGCGGATAAGATTCTCACCGCGTTGATAGTGGTCTGTTGTACGTCCATCATAATATCTCCTAATTTTTATTTTTTAATTTTCTGACTCGCCCGCCGCGCTTTTTAACGCCGACAGGTCGAGAAAATCATACTGCTTCAAAAACGTATAGAGCTCCCGGGCGATCTTCTTCGCCCCGCCCTTTGAATTGCTCTCCACGTTGACGGGAAGAATGGGTTCGTGCAGGCTCAATCGCACCAGCGCCCAGCCGTCGCCGTGCTCCTTATCGAAATTCAGGCGTATTCCCTCGTGGTTTTCGGGCGCGGGGGAAACGTAAGAAAGTCCCGCCGCGTGCGCTTTGAGCTCCTCGATTACACGATTGCCCAGCGCTTTGAAATCGCACCCCTTCATAAACGTCGGACGGTATTCCGCCGCTTCTTCGGGTTCGGGTAGATCCGAAAT
>ERZ1643247.1167-NODE-1167-length-26085-cov-6.115175_pt1 | contig 26085 bp, 30 predicted proteins | sample MGYA00579264_ERZ1643247 | MGnify/ENA primary metagenome ERZ1643247 (study PRJEB29033, sample SAMEA4952262) | chicken gut metagenome | biome: Broiler Chicken; feature: Gastrointestinal Tract; material: Caecum | place: Ireland | collected 2018 | study: Broiler... | reverse complement strand
AAAGTGAAAAAAAAATGATTCACATAGAATAACATTTTTTCTAATTGATGAACAAAGTCTGAACTGCCGGATCTTTTCTCAACAGTTCAGGCTTTGCCAGTCCCTTCTCTCATTGTTTCTTTTCCAATTCCTGCCACTTATATTCGCTCTTAAGGGAAAACTCAGATAACTTTAAAAAGCGGCAGGAAATGGCAAATTTGACGTTTTACTGCCATGCACCGCAGACAGAACACTTTTTACCGATATATACGCTTTCCTCTGTCTCGGGCACATCTACGACTGTGAAGGAATCAACCACTGTACTGGAATAATTCTCGCAACCGTCAGAGCTCATTACGTGAAGCAGCGCTTCATCTGCTGTATCAAACTGAGCCCCGCACTGATTGCAAACCTGTTTTGTCACATATTCTGTATGTGTTACTGCCGGAACTTTCCTTGTTTCATACTGATCCTTCCAGCTATGGTTGCCTGTTGCCGGAATCGTTTCCGTATATGAATCATCCCCCGCTGTACAAGTGTAAGTGCGGACTCCGTTACTGCTGCATGTGGGCTGTGTCGTTACCGTTGAGGTATAATTATGGGTGTGTGCCGGTTTGCTGTTACTGGAACTATTGTTCGATGAATTCGAACTACTGGAGTGATTCGGGCTGCTTGTCGGTTTGCTGTTACCGGAACTGTTGTTTGAGACATTTGAGGAATTGGAATTCGAGCTGTTTGATGAACTAGATGCCGTTGAACTATGTGACGAATTACTGTTTCCTGTGTTTGATGAACCGGAATTCGACTTATTTGAAGAATTGGTTGCTGCTGAAGTAGTTTTTGTTACATTCTTCGAATTTGTAGCCTTGCTTTCTGATGCTTTTTTATCCGTTTTCTCAGCAGTCTTTGTATCTTTTGTTTCAGTATCTGTTTTTGATTTTGCTTTCGCTTTCGTTTTCGTTTCATTTTCCTCTATTTTACTGTTCTTTCCTTCTGCTGACTTTGTCGTATTGGTCATCGTTTTTACAGAAGATACTGGTGTTTTATCTGTTGCTTCAGTATTGTTGCATCCGCTGATTGTGATTACTACCGTATAAACAAGTGCCACAAGAACGCCTATCATTCTTTTTTTCTTCATTTTAATTCTCCTTTTTTTATAATTTTTGATTTTTTATTGGTGCTTTTTTTGGTTAAATTGTAAATTTTTTATTTTTACGATTTTATCTTATCTAAAATCTTCAACTTTTGATGTAATGCCATACATGATGCCCGATTATGCTTCTTCCTGGTTTTGACTTGTTTCACTCTTTTCTACAGCTCTATTTTTTAACTTTTGTCCTTTTCGGATTGCTATGCAAAGAAGACGAAAGAACAGGAGCAGGATAAATATAATAGTATAGATAAAAAATGTGGGCGGAAGTAATATATAAAGGTAACAGGCAGTTAAAAGTGCTATGATTGATTCTGGTATGCTCCAATCTGTTGATGTAAAAGTATTCTGTCTTAGTCTGGAGAAAGATATCCGCTCTATAATACATAGGACACTGAGCAGGAATGGAAACAGCCAAAGGCGCAGATCTGTATCGGATATCCCTTCTAAATCTGCTTCGACTAACAGTCCGGTCAAAGCATATGTCACCGTCAGAAATGCAAATAAATTGGATATAGTTTGATATATGATCTGAATTCCTTTTTGAATCATAGTACATCCCCTCCTGACGAAAAGGACAGAGTCCTTGTTGCTTCGTCTATATGATAAGTCATGTCCAAAATTTGACTGAAATCAGATACTTTTAATCCGATCACGAATGTCGCTTTTACATTTGGGTCATCTTCATATGTCAGAAATTCGATATCAAGTGGCTCTCCATTCTGTGTCAACTTAAATTTCTGAATTTCTCCTTCGTCATATGTCACATCCATACAGTATGTATTGGTACCGACTGTCCATAAGCTTTTATACCGGTCTCCTGTCACTTTTACGGAATATTCCCCACCTTGGGCGTTTACATATTCCCGGATGATCAAAGGATAGCTCATATCTTCCCTGATCATTCCGATATCACAAAGAATCATATAAGAATTTTCTTCTTCATTCCACCAGACGGTTTTATAATCTTCTGTTGTCAATCCGTAGGATGATGCTGGATTATCATCGTTGTCATATTCCATTTCTACGCCGTTTAATTGAATTGATGTAAGAGTGGAAACATGTTGATTTTCCTGATAAGTCTCAGGAACCGATGGATCTATGATCTTGCCATCTGTTACTTTTTGAGTATATATCTTGGCAATTTTCTCATATAATTCCTCATAATCATGGCTGCCGGTAATTCCTATATCGGTTAAATTCACCCAGTTGGAATGTTCTTTTGCTTCTTCTTCTGATGTGTGATAAACCAGATGAATGGAGGTGATGGAATTTTCTTTCAGCCATGTACTGTCGTGATACGCTAACTCCTGCTGCCAAATACGGTCTCCTTCCAGGATTGTTTCTACGACTTCATCTATATCATCAAAGGATAATAAATAAATCCATCCATGTTCCGGCAGATAATGCGGATTTTCCTTTAATACCTGTTTTAACTCATCACGGTACAGATCGTGTACCGCATTCACGTAATTGCAGGAAATTTCTCTTGAATATCCGATCGTTGATGCATCAAGTGTAATTGGCTCTAAATAACTGTCTGCTGTAAAGGTCAGATCGCGATCTGTCACTTCAAATATGTATTCCATACGATCAGGTGTCTGTTCGACCCGATCCTGATCTGTCAGAATATGCGGTTCATCACAAACGGCAGCTACATAGTCCAGTACCTCGTCTTTTCCATAAATTTCAGCATCCGCCCCTAAACACCCGGTCAAACAAGTTGAGAATAGTAATAGTGGTAAAATTCGATTCCAATACTTTTTCATACAGTTCCCTCCATTTTTTTTGTTCCCTTAATCAATAGTCTTTTTTCTTACGGCTGTCGGTTGACTTCAATGGAAATCAGTTTTCCCTGAATTACGATTCGATTCATATAACCATAACGGGCGCAAGTACTGAGCGTCATGATTGTATCAAATTCGTCCAGTTCTACGTCTCTGCTGGTGATCGTTCTTGCTTTCATTTTCTCAAAATAATCTATCTTTTCTTCTGAACTTTTAAAATTCATAGTATAAACGTCTGATGCGTCTTTTACCTGGGCATATACATAAATTTCATATGTCCGTTTCTTTCCATCAGGTGTGTAGATGTAAAAATAAGGATTGTTATCCATGAAGGACTGTTCTCCATATTTTTTCAGATCTCCAAACATCGCCCCGCTGATCATTCGATGACCGTATAAGATGGAATTTGCATCTGTAAAGTCTGATGCATTATTTTTGTTTAAGAAAATGGAACCGTAAACAGAATACTGCCCTTTCCAGTTTTGAGTCAAATAGGTCTGATTGCTGTCTCCCTGTACAATCGGATAATTAATTCGGCTTGGGTTATCAAAACGGATCCAGCCTACCACGTCTGGATTTGCGGCAAGCATTCCGTCCCAATCGAACACATATCCATCGTTTGACGCATCACCTTCATTCGTTTTATCTGGTAGCTCTTCTGGCAATTTTTCCGGAGTTTGTACAAATTCATTTATTGTGTCTTTTTCTAACTTCTGTTCTTCTGTTTCTTCCTGTATATGTCCCCAAAGCAGATATCCGGCAATTGATAAACTGACAATGCAAATGAGAAGAAAGAAAATGGATAAAAAACTTCTTTGCTTTTTCCGCTTCATTTTGTTCTCCTTTCCTTTCTTCTATTTTAATCGGATTTTTATCGTTTGTCCATCCGGTAGGTTAGAAGAAATTACCGTTTCGAATCAGTTTCAAACCCTGGAAGCCTTTTCCTTCGGCTGTCACTGCCAGAGGAACTAAAAGATTTGTAGCCGGTAAGGTTTGGATCATCTTTTGGTCAAAATTATAAAAGGTTTGATCTCGGAGATGACAAAGAAACGATTTTTCTGGTGTTAAATAAAAGGGATCTTCTCGTTTGATACAGTCTTTTACCTGTAATCCACTATGCAGAATAATCATATTAATGAACACAGCTTTTAAATCGCCGTATATATAACGAGTTTTACTCTGAATGATCTTTGGTTTCGGCTGTGCATCCGGTAGTTCTCTATCACCATCTGCTGATAAGAATATATGAAGTTCTACTGATGAACTTCCCGTTAAAATTTTCGGATCTATGATCCGAATCTGTCCGGTTTCCAGATCAAAAACTTCCGTTTCCCCTGTTTTCAATGAAATATTTCCATACCGGTTTGTAACAGTTCCATCCTTGCAGGAATTCAGATAGAACGGCTGGACTAAGGCTCCAACAGGATATTCCTGAAAAGTGGGAAGAGTTATCTTTGTAATCCGAATGGTATCGTTAGGATATAGGATATTGTAGATGTATAACGTTTCTTCCATATTGGATGTTATCCCTTTATAAGTCTTGCCTTCCGGTTTTGCGTCTATAATTGCGTAGAGACTTTCCCTGTTTAAGTTCAGCTTTATTTTCAACTGATTTTCTTCCTGTTCTTTTAATGCGGTTATTGTTCCGATCTGCCGGATTCCTTTTCGTTCCTGATACCCATATCCTCTTGGCTCTGTCTGGATTCGAACCAGGTCTCCCAATTTTAACATAGCATGTTCTCCTTATACAATGCATTGGCTTTCGCATAATGTTTCCGTTTTATATAGTAATCATAAAGGTATTCATAAGCCCGTCCAAGATCTGAAAGACCGGATGTTCATTTCTTCTGATTCTGTACAGGATGCGACCCTGAATATGAACAAAATCGCCTATTTTCCACATATTTCTTTCATCACGTCTCTTTCTTAAAATTATTCATTTTCGTGTACTTTTTCGCCATCAGCATATACATAATAACCAGTTCCTTTTATAGGAATCAGTAGTTCTCCCTTTTTTAATGGCCGAAGAATCTGACGGTCAAAATCATAAAACAGGTTTCCAACCTTGCAAAGGAACGTCCCATCTGTTGAACAATGCCATAAGGATGAATCCTCTCTCTCCGGTTGATATCCTTTGTTTAATTGGATAGTCTCAAAACGAACTGTCAAGCTTTGATATTGGTGTATGGTTCTGTTATAAATTGCCCGGTTTTGATCTTCTTCCGGTACTGCCATGCAGTCCCTGTCTGGATTTTCATCCGGTGTGATCCTGATTACTGCCTTCACTTTATCCGTCTTGTTTTCTGGTGATACGGTTATGAAACGGCGGGATAATAGTCCATACAAGCGGCCGATATCCACTTTCAGGCCAACCTCACTGTAATGGTAGCCGTAATCATTCTCCTGAATGAAACGGCAAAGAGTTCCGGTTGGAAGGTTTTGAAAGGACGTTAGACGTGACAAGGTGATACCCACTGTGGAGCCTGGTTCCAAATCAGACGATCTTATGACAGACATAGCATGGCTGGTTTCTTTCTGAAGATAATAGGTATCCTGCTCAGAACAAACAAGGATTTTATCTGGCTCTATGACTTTTATGACCTTGCATAATGGCTTTGGCTGCCGGGGTGTCATATATTTCCGAAAGGAAAGCCTTACATAATCCCCTGTTTTCCACATCTTTTTCTCCTTTCATGTCCTGTTTTTCATCATCTGGTCATATTGTTTGAGATCCGACTGCCGGATAAATAAGGGATGATGCCAGGAAGATAAGGGGCGGCCGTTGATATCATAGGCCTGTTTCCCGATCCGGTAAGGGATCTTATGTTCTTTTAATGCCCGTTCCTCCTTCTGCTGGCCTATCTCACTGATATTCCCAACAAAGTATTCGCCTGCCCTTTCCTCTGGACTGACAACCTGATACTCTGCCCACGAATGGGTTTCTTTAAATTGTTTCACTGCTCCCTCATAGGTGCCAGCCTCGGCTGCCCATTGCAAGGCATCTTTTATGGGCCTTTTCCGTTTCCGGTATTTGACCATGATCTTTGCCATTTTTACTCTCCTTTTTCTAAGAACCGGCCCGGTAAAACAGCCAGGCCAGTCCTTTGCTTTTTTTTTTGTTTAAAAATAGAACCAATCTAAGCCATGTTCTTAGATTAGTTCTATTTATTTATGCTGCAAAATGTTTCATTTTACTGTGTTGCGCCGCAAGCACATTTATAATAAGCAACATACTCTTCGTTATAGCCGTTGTCTACGGTTGTTATGTGCTGGCATGGACTGTTTGAATAACCATAGCAGCCCGATTTGATGTTTTCCTTTAAATGGGCTGTTATATCCTCTATAGTATAAAATTCAGCTCCACAATTTGAACAAATATAATCATAGGTATGTTCCTGTACCGTGACCACATTTGGCACCCATCTGGTCTCTGTTACCGGGATGTTAAAGTTGTGCACATGCACGGGCTCGCTGCTGCCGCCAGAAGAAGCACTGCTGCCCGAAGAATTTCCTTCTGAAGAATTTCCGCCAGAAGATGAACTCCCTTCTGAGGATTCGCCGGAAGGGGAACTCCCACTAGAAGATGCGTTTCCGCTTCCCGAAGAGGAACTGCTGCTTGAAGCTGATCCTCCGGAAGATGTATTCCCTGTGCTTGCGGACGTGTTCCCTTCCGTTTTAGACGGTGCTTTTTCCTCCTCTTTGGATTCCTCCTCTTTGGGTTCCTCGGGTTTCACATTTTCATGGATGACCTGGGAGTCTTCCAGTGCTGTCTCTTCCTCTTTTCCCATAATGGTCACATCGGTCGGGATCTCAACAGACGACAGCTCTTCCGTCGTCTCTGCCTGTTCCGTAGATTCCTCTGCCTCTGATGCGTCCTCAGTTTTTGCAGGTTCCTCTGTGGTTTCCGAATCTTCCGCTGCCGGTGCGGTTACTGCCACTTTGATCGGCTCCTTGAAGGTCACTTCATAGGTCACGGTATAATGCCCTGGCGTCTGGAACTTGACATCAGAATCCTTCACTGCGACAGACTTGATATTGCTGTCATCTGCCACCTTGTTCTGGATATTGGATGCACGCACATCAAAGTCATAGTTGTCCAGTGTTTCCGATACCTTTAAGTTTTCCGTGAGCTCTTTTACTTCGGAAATTTCCTTTGGCACAACGGTGATGGGAATCTCGATCTTTCCGGTTCCCGGCTCGCCCTTGCTGTTTGTAAGATCCATCTGTACAGTCAGGGTTTCAGGTTTACTCGTCACATTCGCAAAAGTCAGGGCGATATTCGGTAAGTCTTTTTCATTCATGAGCGTTGTGGCGTCTTTTGTCATTGCGATAGATATGTCAGTGCCTTCCTTATTTTCCGGTAAGTCAGCATCCGTATCGATGACAAATTCCGTGTTGCTGTACTGAATGGTGATAGTCTTCGGATTAAACCCGGTCCTTACTTCAGTATCTGTGATCAGGTCAGAAAGGTTTATTGCCTCTCCCTGCACTGCCGTAAAAGATGTTTCTCCGGTAAAGGCCACTGCAATGACGGGCTCTGCCGTTTCAGCAGGTGCCGTTGATGCTGCCGGAGCGGCTGTCTCTTTCCCGCCTCCGCAGCCTGTTGCCATGGCTACAGCCATGGACACTGTGAGCATAATGGCTAAAAGTTTATGTTTCATAATTGATTCCTCCTTTATTTTCCTTTCTTTATTTCATCCGTTTATTGGGGCATGGGGACGATTCCCCACTGGGCATACTTCCCATATGGGGAAGTTTCTGTCGGGTCTCTTTGTTTCATTTTCTCCCTCCTTTTTTTTTACAAATAAGATAACAGGTCATGTACTACATATGGTGCGGCCCGGTGTTTGTCCGCAGCTTCCAGCATCGTCTCAATCTGCCTTTTTGTCGGATGCTGTGACGTCAGGATATGGTCCCCATTCACAGACCGAGTGGCACACCAACCATGATCCTTCATAAAGTCCAGAGCGTTCGTCATATCGACGGATTCTGGTATAGGGGGAAACCACTCCGGATATCGATGAATCAGATACCAAGCTTTGCTATTATGTCCGCCGAACCCACAGGAATAGAAATCTCCATTGGGTGCGATCAGACCTTCCCAGCATTCCAGGTCGTCGGGTATCATCCGATAATTGATATCTTTTGTTGTTTTATACTGATAGTCCAGCCATTCCGGTGACAAATACTCCGGTTCCTCCTTGTTCTCTGGTATCGCTTTCATCAACACCTCCATCCGTTCTTCAAAAGACGGTTTTGGACGGACGGAGAACAGATATCGTTCATTTCGGTCTTTAAAAGCGGGATTATCTTTTACGGCTTCGTATATGGCTTTCCAAAAGTCTGGTTTTCCGATCTGACGCAGATCACCCTCACAGCAGTCGTAGACCAGGTCTGGTTCCCAGATCAGCCACAGACCGCCCATGGTCGGAGTATCAAAGATTGGGATCCTCTGTTCCGGATTTTTTGGGTCTCGTACCAGAATGTCCTCATATGCTCCGTATAAGGTTGATGTCGTCATGGTAAACCATTCCCGGCACTTGTCAAACGTTGTGATGTCATGCTCTGCCAGGATAACCGGATTGCAAGTCTTTACGGTTGCCCAGCGGTCGATGTACTTTCGATAACTGGTCTGCATTTCCTGTCGGATCATCAGGATTCCCCGTTCCCCCGTTCCCGTTCCTCCTGGTCCATTTTATCAAGTAAAGAACGGACTCGTTCGTTGTCGTCCTCCAATGTGAACGTATTGATACCGGTGAACTTCTTACGACCTTCCAGGATCGCTGTGGCAATCTGCTGCACTTCGTCTTTTGATATCCCAGACGCACAGGCTTCGATCAGATCGATACAGGTCTTAATCGGTCTGTTCTCATCCCAGAACCAGGTTCGTACTAAATCTGTGATAAAACTTCCTTCAATGGAAAAATGTAATGTTTCCATAGCTTCTCCTTTCTTACCCTTTTATCAGTATAGTCATTCCTGTTTCTGATTTTACAAGCCAAACTTGGGGATGATTATATCGCAGACGTTTCCAATAATTTTCCGCTGCAATCTTCGACCGAAATTGAAACACATCCTCTGATGACTCCGACCAAAACCTTTTCTTCTGTTTCGATCGGTCTTGGTAATAGAGAAGGTTCCCTGTGTGGGGTGACCGGCAGGTGATTATATAATAGTCTTTGGATGATTTCGAAAGACTTTCGTCATTATATATCATGTTTTCTTCTCCTTTTACCAGACTAAACTTTCAAAATTTTCTGATCATCCGTAAAGATCTGTCCATTTCCAGTCAGGTTTGATTACTTCATAATACCAAGATGGATGTGCTTTTTGAACTTCTTCAAATAATGTTTCTGCACATAGGCCTGATGAACCGTAGATATCTTTATCAAAACAGATCTTATTTGCTTTTGTCATTGCTTTTCGAATTTCTTCCTCTTTCAGGCTTGCCGGTACTTTGATACGAACCAACTCTGTTACGGTGTCTACAAATGAAACTTCGATCGTTAATGTTTTTAGTTTTGGAGTCATCTCAATCGTCCTCTCTTTTCTCATTTAATGGCATTACGGTCTTTACATGGGAACAACGGAATAAATGGCTGATACAGGTCTTACTCTCTTTCGTTGCCGTAAAGAAATAGTAATTCTTTGGCAGATACAGGTTCGGATCATTTTTTAATTCTGGTGACCCTGTTTTCTTTAAATATCCGGTAAAAATGTCTTCATTAAACAGAATGACCATGATTCGTTTTCCCAGATATGTTTCCAAGCGTTCCCGTTTCATATTTTCTCCTTTCTTTTTCCGGGTTTTTAATTTACTTTCGTGGATGCGAAGGGGTACGGGGCGTCGCAACGCCCCGCTCTTGTCGGTTCCTGTAGAGGAAACGACCGATTAGTCTTCATTCTTTGCAAGGTAACAGCCTTCCGGAGAACATATACCCTCACAAAGATCGCCCTGGATCTCTCCGATAAAGATCGGGATATTGTAAGGACAATACCGACAAGAATCTTTTTTCCCTCGTTTGGAGAATAATTTCCTGTACTCTTTTTCCGGAAGCTCTCTTCGCCCAATATCTAACATCTGCTCTGGCCAAATCCCGTTTTCACTGGCAATGATCCGCCAACTGGAGCTTGGACTATTATACGAACTTTTCTGTTCTTCTTCCGGAAACCAGGTTTCCAAACGTTCCGGATGTTCCAGTTTTGTTCGAGTAAGTTCATTTCCATCCCAGAAAAGGCCCTGATCTCCGTCCTTTTTTAACTGTTTCAAGTCATTCAAAAGCATTCCGGGATTGCTGGCATAGGACCGGTTCAGATAGATCAGTCTGGTATGGTCCCCATTGTAAACAGCCAGGGCCAGCATTCCAGCCTGATCCTCTATTACATAGAATGGACTCATGGTTTTCTCCTCTCTTTAAAAATATCTTTCAGTTCAAATGAGATCCGGACGCAATGGTCCCTTGTCAAAGTCATCTCATAAATCTTCAAGAAGTTTACAGGTACATTATAGCGCAGAAATGTTCGGGATGCCTCTAATTTTTGAATTGCGGCCTCGATTAATTCCTTCTGATGTTCCCTGCATAATTCAATGCTATTCTCTGAATAAACACGAAGTAGAATTTCAATAGTTATCAGATCGAATGTTTTCGAGTTTGGATTATCCATGTATCTTCGGAATTTTGGTTCTTTCACACTGACAATGAATGTATGGGGTGCTGGTTTCGGAATTGGGGTAAGAAAGATGGTCGGGTCTTCAAGACATTTCTTTTTGATCTCACTTAACTTCATCCCATTGCAGGTCTTTCCAAGCCTGATCCAGAAATGATAATAACAAGGTAACCGGTAATCTTCTTTGTTATAGGAAACGGCGTCATAAATCTGCTCTGCGGCATTCATCATCAGGTCTGTGTCTGCCCGTTCCTTCCAGTAATCCTGTACTTTTGAAGGAATTCGATATAATCGTTCCTTATATATGCCATAGAGGTTTGTGTAACCAACGTAACTCTTCAGCATATAACAGTTTTGATCCATGAGGAGATATAACCCATGGCGGATCTCATTTCTCTTTTTGTCTTCCGTTATCGTCTTTCCAATATCACTGTCTGTGAAAGAAATCTTCCCTTCTTCTTTTAATGGTTCTGCTTTATATCTTCCGTCAAAGACATCTGTCACGTAGTAAGCTTTTCCTTCAAACAGGACTTTGTCATCCAGTTTTAACATCTTTTTTTCACCTCTTTTCAGCGTACCCACCATGGTTTCTCTTTCAATTCCTGAATTTTTTGGATTCCTTGATATGGCAGGATTCCTTTTCCTGGGTCTATTTCCAGGATCTCTCGTTTAACAAACCACTGACGTCCTTTCCATTTTTCAAAGGTATGGCGGTACGTAATCTTTCCTTCACAAAACTGGTGAGCCAGTTCCTCACTTTCAAACCAGTCTACATGAATCTTGATTCGGTCATTGAAATGTTTCTCACAAATGTTTACCGGATATTCATCTTCTGAATAACAGTGTCCTACCGGACTGGTATCTCCGTCTTGGAACAAGCAGTAAGAATCTAAACAGTTTCCGTCTATAAAGGCCGTTTCCACGCCATACCACATTTATTCTCCTCCCTTTTTAAAAACAAGAACAGGCAGATAAGTTCTATCTGCCTGCTTCCTTAAATCTGTATTGCTTTCTCCATTTCTTTCCGGAATCCAGCCATCAGATCGGCTTGTGTCAGTTTCCGTCCTTCTTCCGGATGTTCTGCGATCCGGTTATTTCGTGCCTGTAACACCTGCTGGAATGCATTTCGTACCAGACCGCCGTTTCCTCCGTTGGTAATCCGTCCTTTGCTGTCCGGTTTCCGTAGATATAGTCCGGTCAATTTTTCAAAGAATTGAGGGATCAAGGTTTTCAGATTTTCCTTTTCGTATTCTTCATTGTAAGATGTCCGCATCAGTTCAAAGATCTGGCTCATTTCATCTGGTGTATAATCTTCAAACGGAATCCACTGAAATCTTCGGGAAAGGCCGATGTTTGATGCCAGGAATTCTTTCATCTCTTTCTCATATCCGGCAGCAATCACTACCAGCTGATCACGATAATCCTCCATGTACCGGATCAGAACGGATAGAACCTCAGAGTTAAAGGAGTTCTGATTCTCCTTTACGGTCAATTCATAAGCCTCATCAATGAACAGGACACCGCCTAAGGCGTCATCCAGTACATGACGGACATGTTCGGCTGTCTGCCCCACATAACCTTTGACCAGGCTGTCTACTGATACCTGAGTACATTTGTTTTCCGGAATGGCACCTACTTCAAAAAGTGCTTGGGCTACGATCTTGGCTACAGTTGTCTTACCGGTTCCGGGATCTCCGGCGAAGACCATAGAATAAGAAAAGTCAAAGTTTTTATCTGTCCCCCTGCTCTGCTGGTTTGCTTTGATGGTATTCAGGATCGATTGCAAGGTTTCCTTTACCGATTTCAGACCTATCAGCTTATTTAATTTCTCCATTGCTGTCTCACTCTTGATCGAGGTGTTTACCTGGCTTCGGACTTGGGAAATAGTTCCGCCATTGATCTCGTAATAAGCATCATCTTTTGTGTCTGTAAAGGAAACAGAAGCATTCCGGATGATATGATAACCTTCTTCGTCTGCATTCTCGGTGTTCTGAATATCCAGAGAACCTTTCAAAATGTGAAATCCGACAAATACTTCTGGGATCTTACTGGTATAATTATTTACCTTACAGGTTCCTTCTCTTTGTTCTAATACAAATTTGGAGTTTTCATTTTTATGCTCCAGTGGTCCGTCTGCTGGTTCCTTCTTTAAGTTTACAGCTGGTTCGTGCACGGATGGTTCCAGCGAACAGTTAATAAGTGTTAGATCTCCGCTGTTGGTGTTAAATACTTCCAAAGTAGACTGTATGATATTTGTAGTACCCCAAAAATAACAGCAGCTGATATAGCAGTTTGTCATGGTTGTTTTTCCCTGAAATACGGACAAATTCTCATGTCCGGGAAGATGAAAAACTCCACCATAATAATCGGTAAAAGTAGAATCTTCTACTTTCACATTACTGTCCGCCTCACAGCTTAATTTCATCAAGTCACAGTCATTGATCAGAAGTTTTCCCGCTTTGCAGATGATGGTCGGTAACAGTACTCTTGCCGGTCCTTTTATGGTTGTAGTCACTTTCTGGAGTCTTCCGCCTTTCTTTAGGATCGCTCCATTTGTTCTCGGATCACAGGCAAAGGTCAGGTTTCGGATTACGATGGGTGCTTCGCAGACAAGGCCTACTTTTCCAGATTCCACAGTCATTGTGTGGCCGTTTCCTTCCAGGATGATATTCTTTTGGATCACACCGGAAAAGGTCAGATTCTTATGAAGTTCAATGGTGTCATCGTCCTTTGCCTCCTTTAAAGCAGCTTCCAATGTTTTGTAGCGCCGGAGGGGATTTAACCCTCCGATGTGAAATGTCTTCACTTGCTCTCTCTCCCTTCTTTTCTTTTATTTTGGCAATGTAGCAAAACTTACGACAGGAAGATCAGAATCCTCTCCCGATTCTACGGATAACAGGGTGTATTTCGGTGTGTAGAACACTCTCATACCTCCTCCTGTTTTGCCCTGAGTGGAAATCTCACTCACTCTGATCCGCTTCCGTTTCTCTTCGGTATAAATTCCCACTAACGTTTCATCGGTTGCCGGGCGGATATCCAGGATCTCAACACCTTCCTTGTCCGCAGCAATAGATGTTCGTTTTGTTTTGACTGTAAACTGGTCTCCTTTCACCTGCTTGGCAGTTCCGTCTTTGTGGATAAAGAGGAGTGTCTCTTTGATCAGTTTCTGATAGGTTGTCACATAAAGGCCTTCCTGTCCTTCTATATCCAATGTTGTCCAGTCAAATCTTAGTTTACCATCTTCTGTGAAAGCTGCAACCCCGTCAAACCCATCCGGTTTTGTTTTCGTCTTTTTGGGCTGTATAGCTTCTTTCTTAAAGGTTACTTTATAAGGTTCTTCCTTTTTTGGGAGTAGGATACTTCCGCTTCCAGAAAGACCGGTAAGAGGAATCTCGTCCAGGACGTAATCTGTCCCATCAATAGTTACAACATTTCGATCTTCCGGAATATCATAAAAGGCTTTCAACTTGTGGTCTTCTGTCCTTGTTTTTACCTTTGTTGCTCTGGTTTTTGTCCAGTACCGTTTCATTTCAACCCGGCGAAGAGCTCCATCCGCAAAGAGGAATAGGCCTTCTTTTGGGTTGTCTTCTGAGATTGCTGTCGTAAATCCCACACTGGATGTGACTCCGTCCAGTAACTGACTTAATAAAGTTCCCCGACCTTTCGTCTCCTTTGCCCGGTCTAAAAACAGGTTCCAGCAATTTCCGACTTCATCAAAAAAACCAAGCCTTGCTTTATTTGTTGTCTGTATACCTCCCTCAAAGGGTTTTCCTTCGATCCGGACATATCCATAATGGTCCATTCCCACATAGAGGTCTACGGTCGGCTGTTCTGCTGTGGATGCTTTCGTTGGTTCATCGGAAATGATCTGGGTCTTTCGCGGCATGTCTGGCAGTTTCTTATACTCTTCCGTCAGTCTTCGGATGATCTCTTTATGCCGGTATGCCCGGTCATTGATCATTTTCTCTACAATCTTCAGCTCTTTCTGGATCTCCTGTCCTTCCTTGACCAGTTTCTGGGTATCCAGTTTGTTTAACTGATAAAGTTGCCGTCCGGAAATGGCTTCTGCCTGCAATTCCGTAAATTGGAACTGTTTCACTGTCTTTTGATAGGTTTTCTTCGTTCCCGGCAGGATGGTCCCATGCATGAGGACATCCTCGATCTGAGCCCGGTTTTCGGCATGTTTTACCACATCTACGATCTCATCAATATAGGAAGCAGCAATGATATGTCCCATCAGGATCTCTGCCCTTCGGTTTAATTCCTCCTGCCGCAGCTTGTATTCATTGGTTACGATCTCATGCTGGAAGTCTACATATTCCGCCAGATACCGGCGAAGGGAATAGTGATGCAGCTGTTTTGCATTTAAGGCATAGAACTGGAATTTGACGGTTGTCTCCAGCCTTGTTTCTGCCAGCAAAGTCTGTTTCATTGCTTCCCCGTCCACGCCTTTTGCCAGCTCAATGCAAATGTCGATCCCGTTCTTATCCGAATAGTTGTTGACACTGTTGACGCCTTCGATCTTCGGCGGCACTTTCTTCTTCTGGCTGTTCACGGTTTCTGTCGTGGCTTTTACCAGTTCCGCTACCAGTGTGTCAACAGAACCGCTGAACAGGAAGGGGACATCTTTCACATGGATTGCGTGTTCTGCTTTGTCATATTCCAGGGTCGCCCTTACCCGAATCTTTCCCTCTCCGTTTTCATAGATCTGCACCAATTCTTCCTTGTTGATGATGGTGGCTCCGGAAGGGAAATCCGGTCCCGGCATGATCTCTAAGAGTTCTTCGGTCTTACTTTTCGGTTTCTTCATATAATGAAGGACCATTTTGACCACTTCTCTTGGATTGTGGGGTGGCAGGATGGACGCCACGCCGACAGCAATTCCCTCACTGATCCCGTTGATCAGAAGATAAGGAAGCTGGGCCGGCAGAACCTCCGGCATTTTCTCCGTATCATCAAAGTTGGGTGTGTAGGGAACGATGCCTTCCTTCAGATTATGCCCGTAAGCGTCTCCGGCGGGAGTTAATCTCGCTTCCGTGTATCGCCCGCTGGCCGGCGGGTCTCCAAAGATGGAACCGTTATTCCCTTTGATATAGATGACCGGCATGGTATTGATCCAGTCCTGAGACAAGTTATCCAGTGCCAGTTCTGCGGCACTGTCCCCGTGAGGATGCCATTTTCCTATCACATTCCCTACGATTCGTTTCACTTTCACGGTCTTCTTCCCTGACAGGATCTTTGATGAGAGCATCTCATAAATGATTGCTCTCTGAACCGGTTTTAACCCGTCCCGGACATCCGGCAGTGCCCTTTCCTTGATCACAGACATTCCATAGGTCCAATAATTTGATTTAAACCGGGTGTAGTAATCCGCTTCCTGGGGTTTTGCTATGACCATTTCTTCTGTTGTTTTTCCTTTTCGTTTCGTCATACGACAGCTTCCCCTTTCACAAATAATCTTCTTCTTCCCTGCACATCAGAACCCATTAGCTGTTCCAGCAGGTCGCTGACCGCATCCTCGTCTCCGATCACAATCCTGGTCAGCCTTCTGGTGGCCGGGTTTAGGATCGTATCCTGTACCTGTTCCTGCGTCAGTTCTCCCAGTCCCTTGTTACGCTGAACATCTTCGACATTTCTCCGGTTCTTCTTTAGGAACGTCTCCTGCTCCTCCTCGGAATAGGTATATACATCCTTTTTCTTCCCTTTCATGACATTTACATAGAGTGGTGTTTCCAGAATGTAAACATGGCCTCCCCTGAGCAGGTCCGGCATATAAAGGAAGATTAGGGTCAAAAGCAGGGTCTGAATATGTTCCCCGTCTACATCCTGGTCTGTGGCGATGATGATTCGTTCATATTGCCGTTTTCTGTCATCATACCTGCTTCCGATTCCGGTTCCTACCGTTGTAAAGAAAGTTGCAATCTCCTGATTGGCCATTAGTTTTGCCAATGTAGTCCGCTTGGCGTTTAGGATCTTTCCTCTCAGAGGCAGAACAGCCTGATAGAGAGCGTCTCGAAGAGCTTTGATACTCCCTGCTGCGGAGTCTCCTTCCACAACAAAGAGTTCTTTGATCTTCGGATCTTTTCCCTTTGCGGCTGCCAGCTTCGTGGACAGGATCTGTTTTACCTCATTCTTTGTCAGATTGATAGCTGTGTTCTCTGCCTTCGCTTTCTCATATAAGTCCTTGATCAGAAAACCGATCAATTCATGGACCGCTGTTATATGTTTATCCAAATACAAAGAGGCTTTCTCGTAAAAGATCTTTGCCACGGCCGGTTTGGCTTCCGGCGACGCCAGTTCGTCTTTAGTCTGAGGCTTTAACAGGGGATCATCGTGTTTAAAATCGATGACCACGTAAGTTTTCTTTGAAATGTTCCGGGGCTTTACCAGCTTAAAGATTTCACCGGCGGATGACAGGTTATTGACTTTTCGGATCATTTCGATCTGGTTCTTATATTTCTGCTGAAATTCCGTCTGAAACTCTTCGTAATAATGCCGAAGCAGTTCTACCAAACCCTGATAGAATCCCTGTAAATGAGTCCCCCCGGACGGGTTTTCGATCCCGTTGGTAAAGGCTGTTGCGGCAAAGGATTCCCCTCTGCTGAATGCGGCCAGGATGTTGACCTCCATATGGTTTGTCTGTCCCATGACTTCCGCTTCCGCCGTCCCATGGATCAGGAAAGGTTCCACCAGAAAGGAAATGGGTGTCCCATCTTCTGTGACAGCGATCTTTTTCATGTAATCAAAAAGACCATTTTCTGAATAGAATACCTGTTCTTCTTCCTCATCCCGGTTATTCTGAAAGATCAGTTTTAAGCCTGGGTTTAAGTATGCTCTCTGTTCCAGGCAGACAGCCAGGGCGGAGGCATCTACTTTTGTCGTCCGCAGATATTTCTTACTGGGCCGGAACGTGATCTTCGTTCCGGTTTCCGGTTCCTTTAACTTCTTCTTTGGCAGGTTCCCATTCTTTAATTCGACAACGGGTATCCCGTCCTCAAACCGGTCATGGAAATAGTAACCGTCCTTCCAGATCTCCACATCAAAGAAGTCGGACATGGCATTGGTCGCACAGGCACCTGTTCCGTTTAAGCCCCCGGCAAACCGGTTCTTATTCTGCTCCCGGTTCTGTTTTAATTTTCCTCCCGCTCCGATCTGTGTATAGGCAAGGCGCTCCTCAATGGCTCCCTTTACTTTCTCACTCTTATAAGGGGAAATTCCCCTTCCATAATCCCGGACAGAAACGATATTCCCAGGTTCCAGTGCGATCACAATCGGTTTTGACGGGTCTGGATAGTTGGGATATTCGTCTACGGCGTTATCAATGATCTCCCGGACACAGGTGTCCAAACCAAGCTGATCATTATCCCCAATATACATTCCCGGACGTTCCCGGATCAGTTCTATGGATGAAAGCAAAGCGATGGTATCGCTCATATCTTATTCCTCACTTTCGTTTTTCGCAAAGGAAGAGGGGCTTTTTCGCCCCTCTCGCTATGCCTGTTTTAATTTCTCATACAGCGCTTTTGTTCCCGGATCGCTTGTCTGTTCCGCCTGTACCATGCTCAACTGTCCAAGACGGGATGTATTTTCTGCCAGATTTTCCTGGATCTGTTCCAAGAGCTGTGTCTGACGGACTGCCAGTTCATTTGACTGATTTACTCCATTGACAAGGTCTCGGATATGCCCGCTTAAGGTATCCACGCTTTTTACCAGAACTCCGGTAATTTCCTCCAGCCGCCCTTCTTTTTTCTGCTGCTTTTCCTGAGCTTCGAGCATGGTATGATGGTCATTGGAATAACTGTCTGCCATCCCTTTTGTGACCTGAATCAGATCTCCGATCACGGGAATGACAGATTGCTCTAAAAAGTCTTTCATTTCGTCCATCCTATCGTCCTCCAAATAACCTTGAGAAGAATCCCTTCTTCTTTCTTGGTTCTTCCTTCTCATCATCTATATTGACAAAGGTTAAATCATCATCCTCGGTATCATGGAAAATCTGTTCCGGTTCCTGCTTTGTTTCTTTCACAGGTTTCTCCTCTTTGCCTGCTTCCTCTACCTCGTCTGCATCCTCTGCGTCTTCTATGGAAAGGATCCGCTCCTCCTCATCCGGGATCTCTTCCGGTTCTTTCTTCGGCTGTTTTCCAAACAGGTCTTCCAGACTCGGCGTTGTTTCCTCATTTGCTTTCACAGTCCGAATCTCTTCTAAGAGTTCCTCCAGGATTTCACTGATCTGTGTCGTTTTCTCTCCATATTCAGAGCTTATCATGACGATACGGTCTACCCGCTCCCTCTGGGCTTCCATCAACTGAGCAATTTCTACCAGCTGTGTTTTTGTCTCCTGAGTCTGTTTCGCCATTGCCGCTGTGATCTGACTGCGCTTGCTGGCATAAGCTGACAGGATTTTCCGCATCTCTTCTGTTTTCCCGTTAATGAAACGAACCTGATCTGAGAGCTCCATTCTTTCTGCGTTCTGTTTCATGGATTCCAGCACTTTTTTGACTTCCTCCAGATCGTCCATTGCCTTCTTTGAAAAGTCCCGGTTTTCCCTCATGAAAGATTCCTGCTCTTCAGAAAGCCGTTCCAGGGATTCGGTCAAGATCTGTTTCTTCACATCTGTATCGCCCAGATCTGCCAGAGACTGTGCCACTTCTACAATGGCGTCCAATATCTCTTTCTGCCGTTCTTTTTCCCGGTTATCACACTCGGCAATCAACTGCAACTGCTCATCCTGATTTCCCTGAATCGTCTTTGCAGTTGCTTTCTGCCGGATCAGAGCCTGTCCGATCACATCTGCTTTCTGATCGATCGCCTGTTCGATGGCATGGTTCTGTGCCATTACCTGTGCGATCTTCATTACTTCTTTATGGAGGTTTTCCATCTGTTCATTCAATGCATTGTTTCTTTCGTCTTTCATGAACGCTTCCTCCCTTCTACCAGAAGTTTCACCTGCATCAAAAGGATATCTAACCGGCTTACGGCTGTCTTAAAGTTTTCATCCGTTGCGGAAAGTGTCTGATTCAAGCTCGCATAGGAATCCTTGATCTCTTCGATCATCAATTTCAGTTCTTTGGCATTGGATTCATAAATCTCATTCTGTCTCTTATCTGCTTCGATCACTTCGGATAACTGTTCCTCCACCTGACTGAGCATTTCCGCCATTTCCTCTTTACTTGCCACTTTATCATCCAATGACTTTGTCAGACGGAGCAACGCTCCCAGTTCCTTTGTCAGGCCGGCTAATCTTGAATTATAAGACTGGCGCTGGATTTCCAGTGATTTCGTGCTCTGTTCCAGGATCCCTGTGTAAGAGATGTAAACTTCCTCAATCTTATCATATAACTTCCTTGTATCAGTTTTATCCGCATCGATGAAGTCTTTGATCGTCGAAAGCTCTTCCAGGATCTTATTCGTGCCCTCATCCAGTGTTTTGATACAGGCGCCATACTGTTTTCTTGCGTCGGCGCCGGTATTCGTCTCAATGGTCTGCAACAGATCTGCGATCGCAAGCGTCGTTTTCCCAATTTCGTCTAACTGGGCATTTTCCTTTTTCGGTGTTTCTGCATCCATGTGCTCCATAATGTAAGAGACCATGGTATAAATATCCGTTAATCGCTGTAATGGATTCATTTGTTTCTACTCCTTTCCTCGCTGTTACGCTATAAAGCTACAAAATTAAATATCATGTGGGCTGCGATGGAACCGTATAACCCAAATGTTTCATAGATCAGATAGAATGCCAGTGTGGGAACCCAGTATAAGATCATCGACTGGATGTTTCCAACCGGATGACAGATCACGAAGATCAAACCGGTCAGAAGGATTCCCTTCACAATCCCATATTTTCTTCTCGCCCATCGGTCATAAAGAAAATACCGAAAAGACAGTTCCTCAATCATTGGTGCGATCAGCAGCAGTAATGTTAGCTGAGACCGATAATAATGATCACCCAGGGATGGGAACCAGTCTGTCATTACCGGCTGATATCCGACAAACAACAGAACGGATAATAAGACTAAAATCAGAAATCCGATCCCTGCTGCCTGTTTCGGGTGTTTACAAAAGGATGGGATGTCAATGGCTCCTCTCCGTTCCGGTCCGAAAACTCGTCCATGTACATAGTAAAGATAAAATAGAGCCAGAGACGCTCCCAGACATAAGCCTAATAAGACAGGATCCATTTCTTCTCCCGTATCCAATAAATAAGCGTCCATCAGAAAATACAGGATGATCAGGCTCATTCCGGTCCAAAAGGGTTTCTTCTGAAAGAAATGCCCGGCGATCTTTGGTCGTTCCCTTTGTTTTCCTGATTTTCGTTTCTTTTGCTTTTCTACTTCCTTTTCCACATCTTACCTCCTTTCTGCCCGGTCCAATGCTGTCATCAAACGGTCGTTGGTCTTCTGCTTTGCGTTTAATGACCGGAGCATGACTTCTTCTATGGTGTTCTTTGCCACGATGTGGATCACATTGACCGGGTGGGTCTGGCCGCTTCGATACAACCGCTTGTTCGCCTGCCGGTATTTATCATTATCCCAGTTGGGATAGGAAAACCAGACAATGGTATGTCCTCCATCCTGCAAATTCAGACCGTGCCCGACGGACGCCGGATGGGCCAGCATGACCGGAATCTCCCCGTCATTCCACTGTCGGATCATTTCCTGTACATTCTTATCCTTTGAATCCAGGACCGGGATCTTGTTCTTATACCGTTGTTCGATCCGGATCTTATCACTGGTAAAGTAATAGAACACTAACAGGGGTGATGTTGCGGTCTCGATCAGATCGTCCAGGGCATTTAATTTCTCATCGTGGAACGTTGCAAACTGGTGGGTCTTTGTATCTGTATAAAGAGCTCCGCCTGCCAACTGCAACAACTTTCCGCTTAACACATCACTGTTTGGAAGATAAAGAGTTACTCCATCATCGGTCACATACGTTACCCGGTCTTTCTCTTCCAGTTCTTCTGCAATTTCAGTCTGTAAGGTTTCATATTCTTTTCTTGCCTGTTCTGGCAGTTGGATATAAAGGGTGGAGTAAGAGATCTCCGGCAGTTCTACCAGGCCTTCTGTTCGCATGGAAATCACATCTTTTGACATCTTTCGAAAAATAATATCCTCTGCCCCGAATTTGGGAGCCCATTTGATCACATAGCCCCGCTTATTTTTCGTTACGGCATTGAAATACCGCTCTTGAAATTCATAGATGGTCTGTCCGGCCCATGCGGTATCATTCCGGTTGATCAGTTTTAACTGATTCCATACGTTTAACAGGCTGTTTGACGCCGGTGTTCCCGTCAAGCCTAAGAATTTCTTTACACTCTGCCGATAATAGGTGATGACCGTATTCCGCTTCGTTGTCGGTGATTTGTACTGTGACAGCTCATCGATGATCAGAACTTCGAAGGGGAATGGGATATTGAACGAGAAATAATACTCTTTAATGGGTTTTAACTGATCCGGATTGGTCAGAAATAAGGTCGGCTTCTGCATTGGCAGGAGCAGATCCCGTAACATCTGTTCCCTTTTCTTTGGCGTCGGCCGGATATTGATCTTTACATCCCAGTCATATCCCCATTTTGCCACTTCCCTGCTCCAGGTATCCAATGCGACCATGATCGGCGCTACGATCAAGATCGGTTTCTTTGGGTTGATCTCCTTTCGTTTGATCCACTGATCGATCAGTACTAGGGTGGCAAGGGTCTTTCCCAACCCCATATCTACGAACCACCCGCAGGAATTCCGTTCCAGTGCAAAGTCGATCATCTGCTGCTGATATAACCTTACCGTTGTCCCGTTGGGTGTTTTCATCAATGTTTTCGGAACCGGCAGGGGATTTAATTCCGGCAGGACTAAGGTTTCATATTCCGTTTTCAACGAATCCTTTGGCAGATCATCCAACGTCAAATGCTGTAAGATCCCGCCTTTGAATATTCTCACCGTCCGGTTTTCGGCCATTGCCAGAAATACCAGCAATGCGGGTATGGGACTTTTCTTTGGGAATAGGAGCATGATCCGGTCTGAATCCTTTGCAAGAGCCGACACGACGGCCGCTGATTTTGCGGATGCCAGCATCCAGTTAAACGGGAACTCTTTTGTCTGAATCTGATGGACCGGATTTCCGCTTCCCCATACCGCAGCTCCCGTCGTCTTCTTTTTCTGTAAAACATAGCGGGTATGAGGAATGCTTAAGGGGAAATTTGTCAAAATCTGGTCCCCTTTCGTTCCCTGCTCTATCAGTGCCAGGTCGGCGGCGCTTGGCTGTTGATGAATATAGACCGCCGTCTTCACGCTGCGCCACGCTCCTTCCGTTTCAGATATTCCTTGATCGGTTTAAAAGATTTTCTGTGATATTTACAGATCCCGTATTTCTCGATCGCTGCCATATGGTCCGGCGTTCCATATCCTGCATTTTTCAGCCACCCGTACTGGGGATATTCCTCTGCATATTTTGTCATCAAAGCGTCGTGAACACTTTTCGCCACAACAGAAGCTGCGGCAATGGACAGGCATTTCTGATCCCCTTTGACGATCTGTTTCTGAGGGGTCGCTGTCTGGATCACCTGCTGGCTGCTCCCGTCGATCAGCACCCTTGTGGGTTTGACGCGCAGATTTGCTATGGCCTGTTCAATGGCATAGCGGTTTGCCATTCCAATCCCAAACCGATCGATATATTCTACACTTGCCACGCCGACGGCTACGGCGATGGCTTCTTTTAACACATGTTCTGCATATTCTCTGTGATGTTTCTTATTGATCTTCTTGCTGTCTGTGATCTCCGGAAGGTTGGGATGCTCCGGCAGGATCACAGCTGCGGCTACTAAAGGTCCTGCAAACGGACCTCTTCCGGCCTCATCGCATCCGGCGATCAGACTGGGATTGATTCCTGCCTGCTTGTCTAAAGCGTGCTGTTCCTCCTCATAACTCATGTCAGGCATTGGTTTTCAAGTCTCCTTTCTCACGTTCCCGGAAACGGCCCGGAACGTATCTCTAATATCATGCAATATTTCTTATTCTCTGTTTTCCCTCCGTTGAGAAACGTATATGCTGTGATCACACTGTCATTATCATCCTCAAACATCCGCATATCTGTTAAGCCATCGATCAGAGGCTTTATGGTTGGATACCAGTTCGGTGCATCCATTCTCCGATTTGTCGGTGGATGTACATGGACAACGATGTGACAGGGATGTTTTTTGGAATATAAGAATTTTCCTTCTGGCAGATCTCCCACATAGTGGCGGCCTTCTAAGTTTGCTTTTTCCCGTAAATGTTTTGTCAACTGGGCTCTTACCCGATAATGCATCCTGTCGTTTGAATTGATCATCTCATTTCCGGTTTTTAAATTTTGGGATCCTTTACTGGAACGGCCAAGTTCAAATACAACTCGGATGGGTGCTTCCATTCTATTTACCTCCGTTCTGGACCTTTTCCTTTAATGTGCCACTGGGAATGAATACCGGTCTGAGATGTGCGGGAAGTTCTTTCTTTTGCCCGGTATTAAAATCTTTAAATGCTTTTGGTTTATGTTTTCGTACACAAAATGTTCCAAAATTTCGAATCTTAATTTCCTCCCCTTTTGACAGATATTTCCCCAATGCTTGAAATACCTGCTCATATGCTTTGGAAGCTTCCCAGATGGGAATCTTTTCGTCTCTGGCCATGGCAGTGACAAATTCCTGCTTGTTCACGTTCTGTTCCTCCTCCTTTCTCCCCTACTATAGCACAGAAAAAACCACGACACAAGTGGGTGTTCTTTCGATGTATCGTGGTTTTCGATGTACTTATTTTTGATTTTTTACCATGGCACAAATACTGATATATGTTTCCTGTAACGCTTCAATATAAGCGTTTTCTGCCTCAGATGCTGCATGCATGTCCTGAGAACGGGCGCTGTAAAATTGCCCTGCTTCCTGGTCATAAATACCGTTCGCATGTCCTGTATAGATCAGATTATTCCACGTATCTTCTGTGGGTTCAATGGTTTCTACTGCCAAAAGATAAGGGCGATATGATTCCGGGTATAACAGGTTGGATAAATAGATCACAGCTGTCCGATAATCTTGAAAAGCCATCGTTCCAATATCAATAGGCGGTTGCGATGGCTTTATAAAATTTTTTACAGCATATCCTTTTTCTGTTCGGATAATCCCGTTAATAAGCTGGGGCATATGTGGTTTCCTCCTTCTCCGTCAAGGCTTGAATATTTTTTGAAAATGCAGTCTCTTCTTCTTTCTGTCTTTTCTTTGTTCTTTGGGTTTTATGTTCTTTTCTTGCCGCCAGGCGTTCCTGTCTTGCTTCCGTTCTCCTATCCCGATAGCGTTCCCTTGCAAAGACTGATTTTCGGACTTCATCCTTACTTAACTCTTTATGATAATGGACCATTCCATTCTGAGTCCGGATCACTTTTTGTCCGTCCTCTTTCTTCGTATAAACGGCCCGATAAGGATTTGTACTGACTTTCTGATATCCGGTGTCAAAAAGTTCTTTTTCAAATAAGGGGAACATTGAGTCTGGAACATAACCTCTTTGATCCCTCATTCCATTGTATTGCAATGTGTTATTCGAAATCCGATGGAATAAATTCTCCAGATCTTCCTGTGCCGTGTGTCCGATATAATGGAGATCTGAGTCGTATGCCACTTTCATCATTCGAACATGATCCACTTCCACAAAAGAGCGTAAATTGGGTGATGACTTTTCCGTCATCGAATTATCTTTCAATTCATATTGATGGGTTAAATCATGAAATGACCTATGCTTTGTTGTCAGCGGCAGATAACACATGCTTTTACCATCCCGCCCCAGATAAATGATCATCCTGTCTTTGCCTGAGTGTCCAAATCGATCCGTATACAAGCTTCCCCGAATTTCTTCCGGTTTGTATCCGTTATAATAATCTCTTGTATTCTCTACAAACAGGACGTGGACTTTGACGATATCTCCTGGAACCAAGTCTTTCAATTTTTTTACAACAGCTGTTGCTGGTGCACGGATTTGTTCTGCCAATTATTTCATCCCCTTTTTCATTTTCTTTTTATTTTATCATATTTTTATAGAAAGAACAGGTGGTATGTACTAGGCATAATGAAAGAAAAAAATCTCCCCGAAAAAAAAAAGAGGAGTGGGATAGTCATCCCACTCCTTGCTATTACCAGTTTCTATTCCTATGGCGCCAATTCCATGATCTTACGATCTGGTCATTGACTGCACCAGTCATACCGTTCATGATGCTCACTGCAATCACAACGGAAAGAATAATGACACCAAAAAACAGTCCAACGGTTGCGACAAGGGCGATCTTGATCAGGATCAAAATCACTTTGATGATCTTTTCTCCTGTTGAAAGATCTCTCATTTTCCCATGGTTTGCTTTTTTCACTTTATTTCCAGCTCTTCTCAGCTTCTCTGCCATTGTCATACTATTCACCTTTCCTTTCTGTTTAAGTCCTTTCTATTTCTTATTATTTTTTTTCATAGGTAGGAGGGGGTTTCGGGGGATTCCCCC
>ERZ1643247.1165-NODE-1165-length-26135-cov-4.137308_pt1 | contig 26135 bp, 23 predicted proteins | sample MGYA00579264_ERZ1643247 | MGnify/ENA primary metagenome ERZ1643247 (study PRJEB29033, sample SAMEA4952262) | chicken gut metagenome | biome: Broiler Chicken; feature: Gastrointestinal Tract; material: Caecum | place: Ireland | collected 2018 | study: Broiler... | reverse complement strand
TGTGCACGGCGGCGGCTTCGCCGGAACGATCCAAGCATACGTCCCGGCGGCCAAGCTTTCGGCGTTTGTCTCGTTTATGGAGCATACGCTGTTTCCCGGCTGCTGCCATATACTGGGCATCCGGCAGGCCGGCTGCCTGCGTGTCCTATGAATTGTGAAAAACAGGCCGGACGGCATAGATTGCCGGGATGCGGGCTTGTAATTTAAAAAAGAGAGAGGGAATCTTTATGAAAAAACACATTTTTGCTCCTTATATCATGGAGAATACCGTAAACGATCTGCGGGTATACGACATTATGCGGATTACGCATCTCAACATCGCCTTCGGCCTGATCCGCGACAATGTTGTAACGGTCGATCATTTGCAGTATTTGGACCGGATTGCGGTTTACAAGCGGATAAACCCGCAGCTAAAGGTGATCCTGTCCATCGGCGGATGGGGCGCAGACGGCTTTTCACAGGCGGCCATGACCAAAGAGGGCCGCAGCACGTTTGTCTCCTCTGCGCTGGAGATCATCAAAAAATACGACTTTGACGGCGCTGACATCGATTGGGAATATCCCTGCATCGATACGGCGGAAATTGCGTGCGATCCAAAGGACAAACAGAATTTCACATATCTGATGCAGGATCTGCGCGACGGCCTTTCTGCGCTCCAGAAGGAGACGGGGAAGGCATATCTCCTCACCTGTGCGGTGGGCGGCGGCGAGTCGTTTATTGAAAATACGGAGATGGACAAGGTGGCAAAGATCGTCGATTACGTCAACCTGATGACATATGACCTGCGCGGCGGCTTTGAGGATCATGCGGGCCACCACACCAACCTCTATCCGCAGACCGGCGATCCCGACGGCCCGTGCGGGGAAAAGACCGTCCGCCTTTATCACGAGGCAGGCGTTCCCTACGGGAAAATGGTGTTCGGCGCAGCGTTTTACGGCCGCCGTTGGGCGGGCGTAGTCGACGGCGGGACGCACGGCCTTGGCCAGAAAGCCTCTACCGTCGGCAATATCCGCACAGAGTTTGACTTGCAGGACGACAAGGCCGTGGAGGCAAACCGCTTCACCAAGCTGTGGGACGACAACGCCAAGGCCGCATACCTCTATGACGGCGCGGACTTTATCTCGTACGAGACGCCGGAATCCATTCAGGCAAAGTGCGATTTTATCCGCGAAAAGGGGCTGGCCGGCCTGATGTATTGGGCGTATGCGAACCATACGCTGTTTGAAGCAGTTGACAAATATCTCGATTGACGGCCGTCCGGCCGAATAGGCAAGACGGCCGCGGAAAGGAAGAAGCAATATGATGTATCGTCTGCATATGGGGATGTGTGCCATTGTGCCAACCGGGAGGTTTGCGTAAACACACACCGCAGCGCCTCCCAAAAGGACAGCAATATGGCTTTTAGGAGGATTATCCCCATGAATCGGGAAAACAAAAGGATACAATACGAAAAAGGATACTATAAAACACATGCGTGCAACGACACGTTTACCTGCAAGCTGTGCGGACGCCCCGTGTTCCCGCAGGGGGCGGGGAGCGGCCACCGCAACCACTGTCCGAACTGCCTTACAAGCCTGCATGTAGACGATGAGCCGGGGGATCGTGCCTCTGCGTGCGGCGGCATTATGGAGCCGGTCGGCGTTTGGGTGCGCAAAAACGGCGAATGGGCCGTCATCCACCGCTGCAAGCGGTGCGGCAAGCTCAGCTCGAACCGCACAGCGGCGGACGACAATCCGATGAAGCTGATGTCCATTGCGCTAAAGCCCCTGACGTCGCCGCCCTTCCCGCTGGAGCGCATTGAAGAACTGACCGCCCTGATGGGCGGCGATGGGAAAATAAAATAGCCGGCCGTTTGACGGCAGGCAGAAAAAGGAAAGAGCGCCGGGGCAAACGCCCCGGCGCTCTTTCCTGCCGCTTTTCGGCATAAATTCCGCATGATAAAAAATTCGGTAAAGAAAACGGCGCAGGCCTGCAATAAGGCGGACCGGCCGTTTCCCACAAGATAAAATTTGATACGGGGAACGCACATAGGCCAAAACTTCCTGCAAGCCGCAATTTGGCCGGTATGGCCGCTCTTCCAAAGCAAAGCAGCACTGCTGCGGTATCTTCCAGCGCCCGTTTTATGGGGCGGGAGCTTGATCCCGGTCAAGCGGAAAACTCCTGCTTGCCTTTTGGCACGGCGGGCCGTATAATAAACAGCGGAAAAGGAAAACAACTGAAATGGGGAAAAGACAGCTTATGAAGATTGCTTGTTTTGCCCGTCCGCCCAAGTTCTGGACGCGTATGGTTATGATGCTGATCGGGGTTTTAGTCCAAGGGTTTGGGCTTTCCCTGCTGATCCAGATCGATTTGGGGACCGACCCGTGGACATGCTTTGTCATGGGGATATCAAACCGCCTTCCGCTTACCTACGGGACGTGGCAGCTTATTTGTGCGGCCGTGCTGTTTGTCTTTGTCGTGATATTCGATCTGGGGAAAATCGGCTTTGGCACCATTGGCAATATGGTGTGCGTGGGATATATCGCGGATTTTTTCGGCTTTATTTGGTCTAAGGTATTCCCTGCGGGCTTTTTTGACAGCCCGCTGGTCTGCTGGCTCCTGCTTCTTCCGGTGCTGGCCGTCTTCATCTCCGGCGCCTCCGCCTATCTGTGTGCGGATTTGGGCGGCTCGCCTTACGACGTACTGCCGTTTATCATCTCCGCCCGTCTTCCCCGCGTCCCCTTTAAGGTGATCCGCATCGCATGGGATACGGCCTTTTTGGTGCTGGGCTTTGCTATCGGCGGGACAGTGGGGATTGTCACCATCCTGATCGCCTTTTTCTTAGGGCCGGCCATATCGTGGTTCAAGGCAAGGCTGGCGGTTTTCCTGCGGTAACGCGGCGCGGTGCGCTTTTGCATGTTGAAAAAAAGCGGGAGAACCCGCTTTAAAAAAAGCCGCGTGCAGCGGCGGGAGGAATTGGTATGTTGTTTGAAGATTATGACAGGATCGTGTTCGCAGGGGATTCCGTGACGGACATGGACAGCGCCCAGCCGGTCGGCGAAGGGCTTTTTGACAATGTCGGGAGAAGCTACGTCCGCATTGTGGAAAATATGCTTTCCGCATATTATCCGGAGGTGCGCGTCCGCGTGACGAACGCCGGCGTAAGCGGCAATACAAGCCGGGACCTGCTGGCCAGGTTTGAGCGGGATGTTGTGGCGCTCGACCCGGATTGGGTTTCCATCTGTATCGGCATCAACGACGTGTGGCGGCAGTTCGACACGCCCGCTATGCTGGACTGCCAGGTCATGCCGGAGGAGTATGAGGAAAACATAGAAAAGATGGTCGCGATGATCCCGCAAAAAGTAAAAGGCGTCTTCCTTTTGACGCCTTACTATATAGAACCGAACCGTGCGGACAAAATGCGTGCGCGCATGGATGAATACGGGGCAATCTGCAAAAAGATCGCTTTAAAGCACCGTCTGACGCTGGTCGACTTCCAAAAGGTGTACGAGGACTACTGCAAGATCCGGCATTCCTCATATATTGCATGGGACCGCGTCCATCCGAATCAGGTCGGCGCTACGCTGATGGCGCGCGCCTTTTTGGAGGCCTGCGGCTTTGACTATCAGCACAAACCCCCGGTTATGGCGTAAGCATGGTTTTGACGCCGGTCCGGATCATCCGGTCGGCAAGCTGCGCCATCTCCTCAGGCGTCTCCTGCATGCCGCCCTTCAGCCATTGTTCAAAAAGCCCTACACAGCCGGAGACGATGTAGGAAGCGAAATATGCCGCCCTGTGCTCGTTTGGCTCGTCCGGACGGAGCCGCTTCCAGTCCCGGACGCACTTGTCCCGGATGGGGGCTTTGATTTGCTCGATAAACGCAGGGTCGCCGCGCTCGCTTAAAAGGGCGGCGCACATGGCGCTGTGCTTTTGCAGGAAACGGAATATATCACAGAGAATAGAAAAGGGGCGTTCTGCGCTTTCCTCCTTCTGATGCATTTCCAGCACAGCGGCAAGGTCCGAAAGGATTTCGCGGTATATATGGCCGAGCATATCGTCGATATCGTGGTAATGGATATAAAATGTCGCGCGGTTGATTCCGGCGCGTTCGGCCAGCTCGCGGACGGTAACGCCTGCAACGCCCTTTTCCCGGATCAGGGCAGCGAGCCCCGCGCGGAGCGCGGCCTTTGTGCGGCGGGTGCGGCTGTCCTGCTCGCATTTAATCATGCGGTTTAACCCCTTTCTTTTTGTCTGCCCGGTCAGCTTCCCAAGCGGATCATTTCGTCGATGGGGCGCTTTGCCTGTCTGCACAGCGCCTCGTCCAGCTCAATTTCAAGGCCGCCCGAGCCGTTGAGCGCGTGGTATACGTCGGAGAGGTTGGTGATGCGCATATCCGGGCACATCAGCTTTTTGGAAAGCGGGTAATAGCGGTGCTCCGGCCGGACAAGGGAGAGGTAATCCGCGATGCTTTTTTCCGTCCCGATAATGCAGTCCTCCTCGTGCGTCATGGCATAGCGGAGGATGTCCGCCGTGCTGCCGACCACGTCTGCGAAACGGACGGCGTCTGCGCTGAGTTCCGGATGCATAAGCAATTTTGCGGAAGGGTGCGCCGCCTTTGCCGCCAAAACCTCTTCCAGTGTGACGGCGTTGTGCACCGGGCAGAAGCCCTCCCAAAGGACAATATTTTTCTGCGGCAGCTTTGCTTTGACAAAGCTGCCGAGATTTTTGTCCGGAATAAACAGGATGTCTTTTTGCGGAAGCTTCTCCACGATCTGAAGGGCGCTTGAAGAGGTGACACAGACGTCGCAGACGGCCTTTAACTCCGTCGAGGTGTTGATATAGGCCACCACGGCAAACTCCGGGTGTTCCTTTTTAAATGCCAGCACGCGTTCAGGCGCAATCTGCTCGGCCATGGGGCAGGTCGCATCCGCCACCGGGAGCACAACCGTCTTTTCGGGGCACAGCATTTTAAGCGTCTCCGCCATAAAGCGGACGCCGCAGAGGATGACGGTCTTACATGCGTACGCCTTCGCCTTCACGCTCAGCGCAAAAGAATCGCCCGTCAAATCGGCGATTTCCAAAATATCAGGGGATTGGTAGCTGTGTGCGAAAATGCACGCGTCCTTTTCCTTTTTCAGCTTGAGGATTTGCTCCTGCAGATCTTTTGTCATCATAAAAACTCCTGTCGTCACGCAAAAGCCGCCTTATAAAAGGAAAGCCCCTTTTATAAGGCGGCTTTTCAATTTTTACGGCATGCCCTGCGCTTTATGGCCGTCTGCCGCGCCGGGCGGAAAAACGCCGCAAAACGGCTGTTTATCTTGTTTTAATCATTTTAAACAGGAAAAAGCGCTTTGTCAAGCGGCCGGAAGGCTTTACAAGCGGGCGGGTTTTCCGTATAATATAAAAAGAAGACGTATGTGCCGATCAATTTAACAGCAAACCGCAAAACGGTCTGCTTTACAAAAAGGGTGGTTTTTTTGTTATTTTACGCTGAAGTAAAAGTTGAGCTTGCGAACTTAAAGCCGCAGCTGGATGATTTAAAAAGTGCGCTTGGTATAGATAGAAAGAAAATGGAAATCAGCGAGCTGGAGGGACGCGCCGCCCAGCCGGAATTTTGGGACGATATGGAGGAATCCCAGAAGGTGCTGCGCCGTACCAGCCAGCTCAAAGACGCGGTGGAGTCCTATGAAAGGCTGTGCAGCCAGCATGAGGATCTGGCGACGCTTGTGGAAATGGCGACTGAGGAAGGGGACGAAAGCGCGGCGGAAGAGGTGCAGGGCGAGCTTGACGACTTTAAGGAAAAGCTTGAATCTATGAAGCTGAAAACGCTGCTGACGGAGGAATATGATGCGAACAACGCCATCCTGACCTTCCATGCGGGCGCAGGCGGGACCGAGGCGCAGGACTGGGTCAGCATGCTGTTTCGCATGTACACCCGCTGGGCGGAGCGGCACGGCTTTTCTATGAAAACGCTCGATTACCTGGCCGGCGAAGAAGCGGGTATTAAAAGTGTAAGCGCCATTGTGGAGGGGGAAAACGCCTACGGCTTTTTAAAGAGCGAAAACGGCGTACACCGGCTGGTACGGGTGTCCCCGTTTGATGCCTCCGGCCGGCGGCATACGTCCTTTGCCTCTTTGGAGGTAATGCCCGAAATCGACGACAGTATCGAAATCGATATCCGCCCGGAGGACTTGCAGGTGGACACGTACCGTTCCGGCGGCGCAGGCGGCCAGAACGTCAATAAGGTCTCCTCTGCGGTGCGGATCACACATATCCCGACCGGCATCGTCTGCGCGTGCCAGACGGAGCGCAGCCAGCTGCAAAACAAAGCAAACGCGATGAAAATGCTTCGTTCCAAGCTGATCCAGATCAAAGAGCGCGAACACCTTGACAAAATTGAAGATATCAAGGGCGTGCAAAAGGAAATTGCATGGGGCAGCCAGATCCGCTCCTATGTCTTTATGCCGTATACGCTTGCCAAAGACCATCGGACCGGTTTTGAAAACGGCAATATCCAAGCGGTCATGGACGGGGATATCGACGGCTTTATCAACGCCTACCTGAAGGCGAAGAGCCGCGGCGAGCTGTAAGCGCGTCCGGCGGTAACACATCTATTTTTCGCCCATATACTGTCATTGAGGTGACTGAATATGGGCGAATATCTTGGTCTGTTTTTTTTCATCGCAACCAGCCTTTTGGGGATGATTACGCTTTTGTCCCGGCTGTGCACGGCCTTTCTGCGGGAAAGCGGTGCCGCGGGGGAGCGGGTGGTCTTAACGGTGCGCGGCCATGTGGAGGAGATGGAATTCCTGCTGCGCAAATACGTGCTGTTTGGGATCCGGGATGTCCTGATACTGGACGCGGGAATGGACGAACAGACTGCGGCGGTTGTTGCGCGCTTTTTAAAGCGGCATCCGTATATAGCTGTACAAAGCGCGCCGGACGCTTATCCGGCGGGGGGACAGGAAGAATGGCGCAGCAGCGCGAGTACATAAAAATAAGCGGCAGTGTGGAAGACGTGATCTTTAAAAACGAAGAGACGGGATTTTGCGTGCTGGATTTGGATATCGGCGGCGAGCTTGTCTGTGCGGTCGGCGCAATGGGCGCGGTCGAAGCAGGGGAAGAGCTGGAGCTTACCGGCTATTATGAGACGCACAGCGTACACGGCGTGCAGTTCCGTGCACAGATGTGCGAGCGCAGGCTGCCGGCAACCGCCGGGGCTATCCGCCGGTATCTGGCAGGCGGCGTGGTCAAGGGCATCGGCCCGGCGACCGCGCGGCGCATTGTGGACAAGTTTGGCGACGATACCCTTCGGGTCATCGAAGAGGATCCGATGCGTCTTGCCGAAGTGCAGGGCATCAGCCGGGCAAAGGCGGAAAAGATGGCGGAAGCGTTCCGGCAGCTCTTCGGCGTGCGCTCGCTGATGCTGTTTTTGTCCCAGCATGGGATTGACCCGGTAAAAAGCGTCGCTGTCTATAAAAAATGGGGGGCTTCGGCCATGGAGCGGATACGGGAAAACCCGTATATCCTGTCGCTCTCTGATATCGGCGTGCCGTTTTCTACATCGGACGCCATCGCGCAGACGCTCTCCCTTCCAAAGGATGCCCCGGAGCGCGTCTCGGCAGGGCTGCGGTATGTGCTGTCGCACAACACGTCGAACGGGCACACGGCCCTCCCGCGCCGTCTTTTGCTTCCAACGGCGGCAAGGCTTTTAGACCTGCCGGAAGAAGAGGTTGAAATCGGGCTGGACAACGGGCTTGCCAGTCAGGCCTTTTACACCATGACGGAGAATACGCCGCTCATTTTCCTTCCCGAATACTATACGGCGCAGCAGTATATCACCGGGCGCATTCATGTGATGCTGTCGGTCTATTCGGAAAAGCCGCAGGGCGTGGAAAAGGCTATCGATTTAATTGAGCGGGAAAAGGGGATCCGTTACGCCGCGCTGCAAAGAAAAGCGATTGCGCAGGCGGCGGAGCACGCGCTGTTTATCTTGACCGGCGGCCCCGGCACAGGTAAGACCACGACCTTAAACGGGATCATCGAGGTGCTGGAACAGCAGGGAAAGCGCGTGGCGCTGACTGCGCCGACCGGCCGCGCCGCCAAGCGCATGGCGGAGGTCACCGGCCGTGAGGCGAAGACGATCCACCGCCTTTTGGAGGTGTCGGTGGGCTATGCAAAGACGGGAAAGCTGACCTTTGTGCACAATGAGCAGGACCCCCTTGATGCGGACGCCGTCATTGTAGACGAGGTGTCGATGGTGGACACCCTGCTGTTCGACGCGCTGCTGCGCGGGATGAAGCCTTCGGCAAAACTGATTTTAGTCGGGGATTTCCATCAGCTTCCAAGCGTCGGCGCAGGGAATATCCTGCGCGACCTGATTGAAAGCGATACGGTGCCGACGGTGGAGCTTTCCGAAATTTTCCGGCAGGCCGCCAAAAGCCTGATCGTCACAAATGCGCACCGCATTGTGGAAGGGGAGATGCCCGAACTCTCGCGGAAGGACAACGACTTTTTCTTCCTTCCCCAAAGCGATACCCATGCGGCGCAGCAGTTGATTTTAGACCTCTGCGGGCGGCGCCTCCCGGCAAGCTATGGCTTTTCCCCTACGGAGGATATCCAGGTCCTCTGCCCGCAGCGAAAGGGCGACCTTGGCGTAATTGCGCTCAACAGCTTGCTGCAGGAGCGGTTAAATCCCCGGGCAGAGGGAAAAACAGAGTATAAGGGAAGCGTGTATACGTTCCGTGTGGAGGACAAGGTCATGCAGGTGCGCAATAATTACGATATACCGTGGACACGCGGCGAGGAGAGCGGCGCGGGCATTTTCAACGGCGACATTGGGATTATCCGTATGATCGACCGCGGCTCCAAAACCATGGCGATCGAATTTGACGGACGCGCCGCCTACTACACCTTCGATATGGCGGAGGAACTGGAGCTTGCCTATGCGGTGACGGTGCACAAGAGCCAGGGCAGTGAGTTTGAGGCGATTATCCTGCCGGTGATGGGCGGATATGACAAGCTGTATTTCCGCAATCTCCTGTATACGGCCGTCACGCGCGCCAAAAAGATCCTGATCTTGGTCGGGCAGCGCGGGCGCATCCAGTACATGGTGCAAAACGACAAAAAGATGCTGCGCTACACCGGATTGAAAACCATGCTGAGGGAGAGTATCCTCGGATGAACTGGGCGGCGTTAAAGAAAGGGGTGGGGCACGCCCTGTTTCCGGAACGGTGCCTTTTTTGCGCAAAGCCGGTTCCATGCGGCACACTGTTTTGCAGCAGCTGTGCCTGTGAGGATCATCAGCCGTATGTGGAAGCGGGGCGGTGCGCGTTCTGCGGCAGCGCGTACGGCGACTGCACCTGCGGCCTGACCACCGTTTCGGTCTATTACTATGAGGAAGGGGCGCAGCAGGCGGTTCACCGGATGAAATTTGAAGGGGAACGGCTGTGCGCCGAACAGCTCGCCGTCTTGATGGCCGGACGCTATCGGGAGTCCGAGCTGATGCGGCCTGATTTGATTGTGCCGGTCCCGCTTCACCCATGGGATCGTTACCGGCGCGGCTTTTCCCAGACGGACTGGCTTTGCCGGGCGCTCTCAGCACAGCTTTCCGTCCCGTGGGAGAAAAAGGCGCTGCGCAAGATACGCCGCACGAAAAAGCAGCATGCGCTTCCAAAGGAGGAGCGGCGCGGAAACCTTGCCGGTGCTTTTTGCGCGCCAAGCCCCAAAATGCTTGCGGGAAAATGCGTGCTGCTGGTCGACGACGTGTTTACAACAGGCGCGACGCTCAAAGAATCGGCGCTTGCCTTAAAGCAGGCCGGCGCGCGCCGGGTTTTGTGCCTGACAGCGGCAAAAACACGGTTTACAGGCACGGGCAAGCTGTGATACAATAAGTGAAACCGCATCCGGCGCGCGCCGGATGCGGAATCAAAACGAAACCGGGTGATGCAAAATGGGAGCATTGGATATCGGCATTGATCTTGGTACGACCAAGATCATTATTTATAAATCAGGTGAGGGCGAGCTTTTGCGCGAACCGGCCATCGTTGCCGTCAATACGCGGGACGATACGCTGATAGCCGCTGGAAGCGAGGCGCTCTCCATGCTCGGCAAGACGCCGGGGTATATTAAGGCGGAGTTTCCGCTGGAAAACGGCGTTATATCGGATCATGTCCTGACGGAGATGATGTTAAAGGAGTTCATCAAGCGCGCGTGCAGCAGCTTTTTGGTGAAGCACCGCGTTGTAATCTGCGTGCCTTCTTCCGTCACAGAGGTGGAACGCCGCGCGGTTGTGCGCACGATCGTCCACGCGGGCGGCAGGAAGGTCTATCTGATTGAAGAACCGATTGCGGCGGCCATTGGTGCGGGCATCGACATGACAAAGGCCAACGGATCGTTCGTAATCGATATCGGCGGCGGTACGGCGGATGTGGCGGTGCTCTCTCTGGGCGGCGTTGTCCTGTCGGAATCCATGCGGTACGCCGGCAACCGGATCGATGAAGAGATTATCAAGATGATGGCGCAGAAATACCATCTCTCCATCGGCAGGAAGATGGCCGAGCAGCTTAAACAGCAGATCGGTACGCTGTGGAAGCCATCGCACGAAAGGACGGCTGTGGCAAAGGGCCGGAACCTGTTAAGCATTTATCCGCAGCAGATCACCGTGTCCGAGCAGGACCTTTACGATGCGGTTGCGCCGTTCGGCGAACTGCTGGTTGCGGCAGTCAAGCGCGTCTTGGACAAGACCCCGCCGGAGCTCGCCAGCGACATTTATGAAAACGGGATTGTGATGACGGGCGGCGGCTCGCTTCTAAAGGGTGTTGCAGAGCTTGTCGAGCATGAAACCGGCATCCGGACCCATGTAAGCGAAAATGCCGTGGAATGCGTTTCCATTGGAACCGGCAAGGCGTTCGATTATATCGACCTGCTTCAGACCGGCTTCAGCGAGGAGTCCACGCACGACTATTAAAGGAAGGAATCATAATTTTTAGATGATAGGGTGTTTTAGGCTTAACACGGTATAATCTTTCTATAAAGGAGGATATTTGAGAAATGGTTGTAAGGAAAATCAAAGATGCGGAATTGAAGCGCTGCGGCGAGGTCATGGCGCTTGCGTTTGAGTTTCCGTGTACGGAAGAGCGTTCGAACGAAGAGATCCTAAAGGATGCAAAGGAGCATCCAAAAGGGCGCGGGGAACGCTTTTATACGGAAAAATGGGCGGCCTTTGAAGACGACGACGAGACGATGATGGGGTTCATGTTTACGATCCCTTATGTTGTAAACTTTGACGGGCACGCCTGCAAAATGAACGGGATCGGCGGCGTCTCCACCCTTCCGCAGTACCGCCGGGGCGGCGTGATCCGCTCCTGCTTTGAAAAATGCCTGCCCGCGATGTATGAGGAGGGGTATGCATTTTCCTATCTCTACCCGTTTTCGTCCGCGTTTTACCGGAAGTTCGGCTATGAGATGTGCGGCGAGCAGGTGCAGTATGAAGTAAACCTCCAAGCCTATCACCGCTTTGATGTAGGCGGGCACACAGTGCTTGCCGAAGGGGACTGCTGTTTTGAAGATATCAAGCGGGTGTACAAGGCGTTTGCCCGCGGCATGAATATGATGTGCGTGCGGGAGGATGACGACTATCCGTGGGCCAAGGGGCTCAATCCGGCGAAGGACTGCGTCTACACATTTGTCTATTATAGCGCTGCGGGCGAGGCAAAGGGCGTTATGACCTTTTCAAAGGAACAGACGGACGGCTTTTATGCAAAGCTGAACTGCAAGCAGTTCTTTTTCTCGGATGTGGAAGGGCTGAAAGGCCTTTTGAACCATGCGCTCACCTATACCGCTTATTACAGCCACATCTGCTTCCGCCTGCCCATACATATGGATTTGCTGTCCATCGTGCCCGAATGGCCGAAATTCCCGTACCAGCGGACGCTTGCGCACGTTGGGATGGGCCGGGTCATTGATGTAAAGCAGGTGCTTGGGCTTGCGAAGTACCGCGGGCAAGGGACAGTCCGCATCGGGATAACCGATCCGCAGATCCCGCAGAATAACGGCTGTTTCACCGTATCCTTTGCGGAGGGGAAGGCGCTTTCCGTAACGGAGGAAGACGCGTCCCCCGATATCTCGATGGGGATTGCGGATTTTTCACGGCTGATTATCGGCACGCACGATCTCTCCCAGCTTGACTGGCTAACGGGCGTCACAGTGCATACGCCGGAAAACCCGGCGCTCTCCGGCGTGTTTTACAAAAAGCCGATCTTCATTACAGACGGTTTTTAATGAGAAAGCGGGCGGCTCCCTTTTTGTCTTTCGCAATGGGAGGCGGCGGCCGGTGTTTTGTTTTTTGTTGCGGGAGCAATAAAAACGCTTGCTTTTTTACACGGGATATTGTATACTTACAATAAGTAAATTTTGTTTACAATCCTATGGGAAAAGGAGAAATCAAAATGAATGTTTATGGCGTACAGGTCGACATCAAAAACGTACCGGAGCTCGATCCGACATTTGTCCCGCTGCACGTGTTCAACCGTGAATTTTTAAAGACAGCGAAAAAACCGATCGCTGTTGCGGTGGAGAGAAGCGGCGGGCTTATCTCGGTGTACGACACCTTTATCCACGGCACGCCGGAAATGGCGGAGGCGGACAACTATTATGTAGACCGCCTTGTGAAATTCCTGCTTTGGGCAAGGGGCGGCTTTAAGGTCTACATCTGCGGCGATGAAAACGTCTATGAATATGTGAAAAAGACCTATAGCCCGGACGGCGCGCGCGCATTCGATTACGACTTTATGGAGCAGGTCTATGAGCGCAAATTTGAGGTTGTCAACGTGCCGAACCTTGCGGACAAGCCGGCGGCAAACGAAAAATCAAAGGCAATCGGCAAGCACTTGGACGGCAACCGTATCGGCTTTGATGCAGGCGGATCCGACCGGAAGGTTTCCGCAGTCGTCAACGGCGAGGCAATCTTCAGCGAAGAGACCGTATGGCTTCCGAAGGTCAATCCGGATCCGGATTACCACTTTGACGGCATTGTCGAATCCATGAAAATGGCTGCTGAAAAAATGCCGGACGTCGACGCCATCGGTGTAAGCTCCGCCGGTATCTACATCGACAACCGCACCATGGTTGCCTCCCTGTTTTTGAAAGTGCCGAAAGACGCATTTAATGCAAAAGTAAAAGACATTTACCTGCGTGCTGCCGACGAGATCAGCAAGATGGTCGGCCACCCGGTTCCGATTGAAGTTGTCAACGACGGCGACGTTACCGCGCTGGCCGGTGCGATGAATTTGAACGACGTCGACGTTTTGGGCATTGCAATGGGCACTTCCGAGGCGGTCGGCTATGTTGACAAAGACGGCAATATCACCGGCTGGCTCAACGAGCTGGCGTTCGCCCCGGTCGACGCGCAGCCGGACGCTATGGAGGACGAGTGGTCCGGCGATATCGGCTGCGGCGTAAAATACTTCTCTCAGGACGGCGTCATCAAATTGGCGAAGCCGGCCGGCATTGAGCTTGACGAGAACGCAACGCCTGCGGAGAAGCTCAAGGTTGTACAGGGCCTGATGAAAGACGACGATCCACGCGCAGTCAAAGTATATGAGTCGCTCGGCGTGTATCTGGGCCATACGCTTGCACTGTATGCTGATTTCTATGAGATCCGCCACTGCCTGCTGTTGGGCCGTGTCATGTCCGGAAAAGGCGGCGACTTGATCCTGAAGGTCGCAAAAGAGGTGCTGGCAAGCGAGTATCCGGAGATCCAGATGAACGCGCAGACCCCAGACGAGAAGATGAAACGCGTCGGCCAGTCTGTTGCAGCTGCAAGCCTGCCGGAGATCCGGAAATAACCGGCATACCCAGCGGGAAAAAGGGAATATAGGGTAGGATGACAGGGAAAACATCCTGCCTGTCATACAAACAGAAAACGAGAACCCAATATAAATGATCCATTTATATTGGGTTCCTTTTTTGCTGCGAAATACCCCGCTGGACAGACAGCGGAGGAACCTCGTCAAAGCTTTGGCCTTTAGCGGCGCAGGCGGGCGAAACGGGAGGACGCCCGCCCGAAAAGATCCGGGAAACAAGAAAAAAGCAAGGATTGTCTTCGTGTACGGCAATATTTTTATGCTATAATGAAAATATTGAGAGGTGAAGCAAATGAAAGACGGCAAGGCGATTCATCAGCGGGTTCTGTACTATGCGCATATGGAAACGGACGCATTATACCGCGATTTTGAAAATTCCGAAAATGGATATGACGAAGATCAGGCAGAAAAAAGCCGTCGGCAATACGGTGGCAATGTACTGTCCGGCCGGGGCGGCGATACCGTATTATATCGTTTGCGGCGGGCCTTTGTGAACCCCTTTACAATTATCCTGTTCATTTTGGTGGTTATTTCCTTTGTTACAGACGTACTGCTCGCTTCAAATTTCGGCCGGAATATGACCACGGTGTTCATTATCCTTTGCATGCTGTTAATCAGCGGCTTTGTCCGCTTTATACAGGAAATGCGCTCAAAGCATGTTGCGGATCACCTGACAAGTTTGCTGCACTCCACGGTAACGGCAAAGCGCTGCGGCGAATGGGCTGAGGTCCCCTCCTCCGAGCTGGTGGTCGGCGATATCGTCCGCCTGTGCGCCGGGGACCATGTCCCGGCTGATATTCGTTTGACGGCTGCGAAAGATTTATTTGTCTCCCAGTCTGTGATTACCGGCGAAAGCGCTGTATTGGAAAAAAACGCCGCAGTTTTGCCCGTCGGAAAACCGCAGTCTTATGGGGAATATCACAATACCGTATTTATGGGATCTGCTGTAATTGGCGGGACGGGGGAGGGCGTCGTCTTAGCGGTTGGCCGGGACACCGTTTACGGCGGGTTTTCCGAAGCGGTATCGAGCCGCAAGAATAAATTTGACCAAGGGGCGAATTCCATTGCGTGGGTGCTGATCCGTTTCATGTCTGTATTGGTTCCGGTGGTATTTGTCGCCTGCGGCTTGACAAAAGGGAACTGGTTTTCCGCTTTTTTATTTGCCTTGTCGGTAGCGGTTGGGCTGACGCCGGAAATGCTTCCTATGGTCATCAATGCCTGCCTCGCAAAGGGCAGCGCCGCTATGGGGCGGAAACAGACCGTTGTAAAAAATATCAACGCGATGCAGGGGTTCGGCAGTATGGACATGCTTTGCGTAGATAAAACCGGGACGCTGACAGGGGATACAATCCTTTTAGAGTATTACATGGATATATTAGGAAATGAAAGCGAAGCTGTACTGCACTTTGCGTATTTAAACAGCCTATATCATACCGGTGTTTCCAACCATTTGGATACAGCTATCCTCAAATACCGTGAAATACCGGAATGCGGGCCCAGGTTTGCCGCACTTGCCGCACAGCATCCCAAATTGGACGAACTTCCTTTCGACTATGAGCGGAAACTTGCCAGCGTCCTCGTAAAGGGCGACGGACATAACCTTTTGCTTGTCAAAGGAAGTGTAGACGAAGTTTGCCGGCGCTGCCGCTATATTGAATACAAAGGGAAATACAGCTGTATAGATGAAGACGGGCTCGCCAGCGTCCATGCCGTTGTGGACGAAATGCTGGAAGACGGCATGAAGGTTCTGGCTGTCGCCTGCAAGCGGGTTAACTGTGCGCATTTAAGCGCAGAAGACGAACAGGATCTCGCCCTTATCGGATATTTGGCTTTTTTTGACGCGCCCAAGAAGACAGCTGCCGGAGCGATTCAAAAGCTTGGAAATCTGCACGTAGGGGTAAAGGTGCTGACCGGCGACCAGCGTGACACGGCCGTATCCGTCTGCCGCCGTCTTGGGATTGATACGCAGGAGGTATTGACCGGCCGGGAACTGGACATGCTGACCGGCGACGAGCGGGAAATCCGCATAGAAAAGGCAACGGTTTTTGCGGAATTGTCCCCAAAGCAAAAGGTGACCGTCGTGCAGAACTTACAGTCGAACGGGCATACGGTGGGGTTTCTGGGTGACGGAATGAACGATTTGCCAGCCATTGTGGAATCTGATGTTGGGATTTCCGTGGATACAGCAGCGGACGCTGTCAAGGAAAGTGCGGACGTCATCCTGCTCAAAAAAGATTTGAATGTATTGGAAGAAGGAATTTTAGAGGGACGGAAGGCGTTTGCCAACATGTCCAAGTATATCCGGATTACCGCTTCCTCGAATTTTGGGAATATTTTATCTGTTGTAGCCGCCAGCGTGTTCCTCCCCTTTTTCCCGATGACCTCTGTACAGCTCCTGCTGCTGAACCTGCTTTATGATACGCTTTGCCTTGTGCTCCCATGGGACCGTGTGGATGAGGAGACTTGTTTGCGCCCTTTGGAGTGGTCAGGCCGGACGTTGGGGCGCTTTATGCGGGTTTTCGGGCCGATCAGCTCAATTTTTGATATTTTGACTTTTGCCTTTTTGTTTTTTGTCCTTTGCCCCGCCCTTTGCGGCGGCAGCTTTTCGTCTCTTCCGGGGGGAGCGCAGGCGGAATTTATTGCTTTGTTCCAGACGGGGTGGTTCTTAGAATCTATGTGGACGCAGATCCTGATTCTGCACTTGCTCCGGACAAAAAAAGTACCGCTTTTTCAAAGCAGGCCGTCTGTTTGCGTCATGGCAGTGACGGGCTTTGGGATCCTGCTTTTTACTGTTTTGACTTTTACGCCTATTGGGCGGCTGATCGGCTTGACCGCACTGCCGGCGGCTTATTTTGGCTTCCTGATTGTTGTCGCCGCGCTGTATTTACTGCTGATGACGTTGGTGAAAAAGCGGTATATCAGAAAGTATCGCCAATTGCTTTAGAAAGGGGGAATCTTTCTTGAAAAAGAATGTGCTCCTGATCGGCGTGGATTCCTCCTTAGCCAAATGGCTTCAGGAGAAACTGCGGGCCTCTGCACCGGATGTGCAGGGAAGGGCGGAATTGTCGGAGGGCCTTGAGGACTTAATGCGGGGGACGGCTAATTCGCTTATGCTGGAGCTTGGAGGCGGGGAAACGCCGGTCCCTTCCGACAGCGTCATCCGGTGCGGGAAGCTTTTTATCGATATGAAATCGAGAAGGGTGCTTCAGGAAAATAAGGAGATTTCTCTGACGCCAAAAGAGTTTGACATTTTATATTTTTTGGCACGCAATCGCGGGGAAGTGTTTACAAAAGAACAGATTTACCGGGCCGTATGGGAAAATGATTATCTCTTGGACGACAGCAATATTATGACCTTTATCCGGAAGCTTCGGAAAAAGATCGAACCCAATCCGGATGCGCCGGAATACATTCTGACGATATGGGGAATCGGATATAAGTTTAACGATACGCTTTGATCTGGATTCTTGTCAAACCGCAAGGAAATCGCAAGGTTTTAAACATGTGATTTTCCTTGCGGTTTTTTTATACTGGTATAGGGGAAAGGAGGCCGTCCAAGGATTACACGGGTTTTGTCCTGCGAATCCGCCTTTATCTCCGGCGCTTGGTTTTCCCGAACGGTTTAGAGTGGTATTCCGCAGCTCATACGGCGTCCGGATCAGAATGGCCGGTTGCGCAAGCACTGGCAATTTAGGCGCCGGCCGGCGCAGGCTGGGAGGTGCTGTAGATGAAATCGAGACGGGGAATAAAGAAAAGGGCGGTATACCTGCCCCTTTGCGGATTTTTTTGCATTGCTTTAAGCGCCATAGGCATGATGTTTCCCGAATGGGATATTGTATTGCTGCAAATTTGGAGCCGGATCATTGCGGCAGTTTGGCTCGGCCTTGCCGTCAATATGGTTTTTCAAATGTTTAAACTGTTAAAATTGCGCAGATTAAAAAAAGAGATGGAACAATTGAGGAGGTAGGCCGCATGGATTTTACTTGTATCTTTTTTGGAATTCTTTTTACAGCTGCAGGTCTTCTATTTGCCTGTGGAAAAGGGCACATACATCTTTCAATGTGGAAAAATATGCCGAAAGCGGAGCGCGACAAAATAAAAATTGCGCCGCTTTGCCGCAACATCGGGGCAATGGTTGTTTTAAGCGGCCTTATTTTTTTGATAAAGGGATTTTCCGGTCTGACAGGGCCTTGGTTTACTGCCGCTATGATTGTGTGGTTGGTGCTTGCAGGCTGCGACGCATGGTATATTGGGAAAAGCAAACGCTATTACAGCCGATAGGCCGTTTTGGCGGTTTCCTATAGATATTTCATAATAAGGCGAGGTGAAAGGCATGGACGCTGACGGTGGACGAAAAAGGTATAGGGCAGAATATGGAAGCAGGCGTTTTATGCCTTTCATATCGCTGCGCTTGCCTCTATTGATGATAAGGGAGGTAAGGACTGATGAATCTGAAAAAAAAGCAGGCGGCCCGTATGGCCGCAGAAAAGGAAAGGATCCGCGGCGAAGAAAACAGCCGTATCCAATTTGCGGCGGCGAATCCTGTCAAAACGGTACTCAAAAGCCTGCATACGACACTGAGCGGGCTGGATGAAGAGGCGGTTTCCTACAGCCGCGCAAAATACGGGAGCAATAAGGTCACGCACGAAAAGAAAAAATCACTGCCAAAACGGCTGGCTGGGGCATTTGTCAACCCGTTTACCGCCATCCTCTTTTGTTTGGCGGCAGTCTCCGTCATGACGGATATGGTTTTCCCTCATTTTTCACTGTTTGGCAATTCCCCGGAGGATTTTGACTGCTTGACGGTGATCATCATCCTAACGATGGTATTCATTTCCGGGACACTCCGGTTTGTGCAGGAATCCCGCAGCGGCAGTGCGGCAGAAAAACTGCTGGCAATGATTACGACAACCTGCACGGTTACCCGCAAAGCGCAGGAAAAAATAGAAATCCCAATGGACGATCTGGCCGTCGGCGACATTGTCCACCTTTCCGTTGGCGATATGATCCCCGCCGATGTCCGGATTTTAGATGCAAAAGACCTGTTTGTCAGCCAGGCAAGCCTTACGGGAGAAAGCGAGCCGGTTGAAAAGACGCCAAGGAAGGCTTGCGGAGAACTGCCCGCAATCACAGATTACAGCAATATGGCCTTTATGGGAAGCAATGTGATTTCGGGAAGCGCAACGGCTGTTGTTGTCTGCGCAGGCGATCACACCGTATTCGGCTCAATGGCGTCTGCGGTTGCCGGGGAAGCGGTGGAAACCAGCTTTACCAAGGGTGTCAACGCCGTTTCTTGGGTGTTGATCCGTTTTATGCTCGTCATGGTTCCGCTGGTGTTTTTCATCAATGGGATTACAAAAGGCGATTGGCTGGATGCGTTTCTGTTCGGCATTTCCATTGCTGTTGGCTTAACGCCTGAGATGCTGCCGATGATTGTGACAACCTGCTTGGCAAAAGGCGCAGTATCCATGAGCAAAAAGCAGACGATTGTAAAAAACCTCAATTCCATTCAAAACTTCGGTGCAATGGATATTCTCTGTACCGATAAAACCGGGACACTGACGCAGGATCAGGTCGTACTGGAATACCACTGGAATGTGGATGGAGTGGATGACGCCAGAGTTTTGCGGCATGCTTATCTTAACAGCTATTTTCAGACAGGATATAAAAATCTGATGGATATGGCGATCATCCATAAGACGGAGGAAGCAGAGGCGGAAAACCCGCAATGGACCGATTTGTCTGAGACGTATACAAAGGTGGACGAGATTCCCTTTGACTTTACCCGCCGTCGCCTGACAACCGTCATACAGGATCAAAAGGGAAAGACGCAAATGGTGACCAAGGGAGCTGTTGAAGAGATGCTGTCCGTCTGCACATTTGCAGAATATGATGGGCAAGTACGGCCCCTGACCGACGATATCCGCACGCAGATTCTGAAAACCGTAGACGGCCTGAATGACAAAGGTTTCCGCGTATTGGCCATTGCACAGAAAAGCGACCCTTCCCCGGTTGGCGTTTTCGGCGTCAAAGATGAATGTGACATGGTGCTGATCGGATATTTGGCGTTTCTCGACCCGCCGAAAGAATCTACCGCAAATGCAATTCGGGCGTTAAAAGAGCACGGCGTTACAACCAAAATTTTGACAGGTGACAATGATAAGGTAACGCGCACCATCTGTAAGCAGGTGGGCTTGAAAGTGCGCAATATGCTTCTTGGCACGGATTTGGATAACATGTCTGATGCAGAGTTGGCAAAAGCGGCAGAAACCACGGACGTGTTTGCGAAATTGACGCCCGGCCAGAAAGCGCGCGTCGTAACGGCCCTCCGTGAAAACGGGCATACGGTCGGATATATGGGGGACGGCGTAAACGACGCGGCGGCAATGAAGGCAGCGGATATCGGCATTTCCGTCGATACTGCCGTAGATGTGGCAAAAGAATCGGCGGATATCATTCTGCTGGAAAAAGATTTGATGGTTTTAGAACAGGGGATTATTGAGGGGCGCAAGACGTATGCCAATATGATCAAATATATTAAGATGACGGCTTCGTCTAATTTTGGAAATATGTTTTCCGTGCTTGCCGCTTCCGCACTGCTCCCGTTTTTGCCGATGACGAGCGTACAGCTGATCTTTCTCAACTTGATCTATGATCTTTCCTGCACTGCCATCCCGTGGGACAATGCAGATGAAGAATTTTTGCGCGTGCCGCGTAAATGGGATGCTTCCTCAGTGGGCAGCTTTATGATTTGGATCGGGCCAACCAGTTCTATCTTTGATTTTACCACCTACATTTTTATGTATTTTGTGTTTTGCCCGCTGTTTGTGTCCAACGGCGTATTATATAACGACCTCGCCAACCATTTCAGCGGCGCCGAGCTTGCCCAAAAACAGGCCGCCTATACCGCCATGTTTCAGGCCGGCTGGTTTGTGGAATCCATGTGGAGCCAAACGCTTGTTATCCATATGATCCGTACGCCGAAGATCCCGTTTATCCAAAGCCATGCCTCCGCGCCTTTGACACTGCTGACGTGTACGGGAATAGCCGTCCTTACGATTATCCCGTTTACGGCAGCTGGGGCAATGCTGGGATTTGTGCCGCTTCCGCTTTGCTACTTTGCGTATCTGGCCCCTTGCATTCTGCTTTATATGGCGCTGGCGACAAGCTTAAAAAAGGCATATGTGCGCCATTATGGCGAACTGCTGTAAGAAACGGAGGAAGCGAAGATGAAATGGGCTGATATTTGGATGCATTTATTTGGTACCGTGACACTATGGGGGATCGACATGGGCTTTTGGGTCTCAATGGCGGCCGTACTTCTCATTGTTATTTTAATGCATATCATATTTTGGAGTATGAAGCCAAAAAAGCGGCCCCCGCTGCTTTAAAAGCAGAGCGTTTGCATGCGGATAAAAGAAAACAAAACAGAAGATAAGGGGGAGGACACCCGCCTTTCCGGCTAAACGCGGGGAAGAGGGAAGCGCCCAGCGAAAATGCCCATCTGTAGCTTTTGAAAATGCAAAGACTACAGATGGGCATCCTTTTTGCGTCAAAGGCTGTGAAAATCGGTTTGCTTTACAGGTGTTTCCTAAAGATTAAAATTGGCAGCGGGATTTTGAGCCCGCTGCCAAAATACGGTTTTGTTTATCCGGAACGGCCGGACAGAAGGCGCGGCCTCCTGCTATTGGATGGCGGATACGGCGGACTGTTCCGATGTGCCGCCGCCGCAGGTGGTACAGACGCCCGGGACATTGTCAGACTTATAATACCCCCATTTGGTTGAAGCGCAGCTGTCTGACGCCAGCATCCCCGATACGGTACAGTATTCCTGACGCACAACGCCGTCCATATTCAGCTCAAACTTAGCGGCGGGCTTTCCTTCCTGCACCGCTTCCATGACCTTTTTCCAAAGGGAAATATCATGGCGGCCGATGCTTCTGCTGATTTCAATCTCATTTCCGTCTTCGTCCACCTCGTCGTCGTAGCCGTAACGGATTGCCGCAACGTAGTAAGGCGTAGCGCCGGCAAAGCCCAAGTCCTTATAGTTGTTGGACGTACCGGATTTTCCGACGACCTCCCACGTGCTGGATGCGGCGCGGGAACCCGTACCGCCGTTGTTGACGACCTCCCACAGCAGACGGTTCATTATCGTCGCAGTCTGCGAGGACATGACCTGCGTTTTAGAGCGGTTGGTATTGTCAAGCAGAACCTTACCGGTACGGTCTGTAACCGTTGAATACAGCGTCGGCTCAATGTAATAGCCGCCGTTGCCGAAGATCTGGTAAGCAGCGGTCAGCTCCAGCGTGGTGCACGCCGCGCCGCCGAGCGCAAGGCCGTCCGGCCCGACCTGCGAGGAGGAGATATTGCTGAAGCCGAGCTGATAGCGCAGGTAGTCGTAAGAGCTTTCCGGCGTCAGGGACTGGATCAGTTCGACGGGGATGGTGTTGATAGAGGTACGCACCGCGTCGACAATGGTCATGGGCCCGCTGTACTTCTTCAGGTAGTTACTGGGCCAGTCGCGCATTTGTCCGGTTTCCTCATCTTCGATCTGCATGACCGGTTCGTCGATCATGACCGTCGACCAAGTGATCAGATCCTGCTCGATGGCCGGCGTATAGACGGACAGCGGCTTGATTGTAGAGCCGAACGCCCGCTTGGCTTGGGTTGCGCGGTTAAAGATACGGGCGCCCGACTTTTCGCCGGTGCCGCCGATCAGGCCGCACACGTTGCCGTTGTAATCCATAACAACCATAGAAGCCTGCGGCATGGTATCGATGGTATAGCCAGCCACTTTGAAGTTGTCAGGGCTTTCAAAGATCTCTTCCATGGTGTTCTGCGTCTCAATCTCCATCGTGGAGTAGACGACTAAGCCGCCGCTGTAAAGCAGCTCTTCCGCGTGTTCGTAGGTATAGTCGTATTCTTCCTGTAAATCGGCGATCACGCTTTCAATCAGGGCGTCTACAAACCAGCTTTGCACCTTCTTGCTGGAAGAGCTGCTCTCCTCATCGGTCGTAACGGGCGTCGCCACCGTCTCGACAGGGGTGTTGACAGCCTCCTCATACTCTTCCTGCGTGATACGGCCGAATTCCAGCATCTTTTTTAAGCAGTTGTCCCGGCGCGTTTTGTTTTTGTCGGGATGGTCGATGGGGTCGTAATTCGCCGGCGACTTGGTAATGACGGCCAAAGAGGCGCATTCTGCAAGCGTAAGCTCGCTGACGTCCTTGCCAAAATAGTATTTGGCGCCGGCCTGAACGCCCACGTTGTTGTAGTGCAGGCCAATGCAGTTTAAATATGCCTCAAGGATCTGCTCTTTTGAATAGTGGCGCTCCATATTCATGGCCTGCATAATCTCTTTGATTTTGACTTCTACACTGCGGTTATAGAGGTCGCCGTTTATATTTTTGATCAGCTGCTGCGTAATGGTCGAGCCGCCGAACCGCTCCGTTTCCGAACCGATGTGCAGCATATTGAGCAGCTCGTTTAAAACGGCGCCGAAGGTGCGCTTAAAATCAACGCCTTCGTGCTCCCAAAAACGCTCGTCTTCGAAATAGACGAATGCATCCTGAAGATTCTGCGGGATCTGGTCCAGATCCACCCACTCCCTGTTCTCGCCGCGGCTGAGGGTCTGCACCAGCTCGTTTTCCCCGCTTGCATTAATCCCGTAAACCTGGCCGGAGTTGCTCATGGAAACTTCAGTCAGTTTGATTTCAGGTTCAGAATCCAACGATGCAGCCGGTAATCACCATGACCAAAAACGAGGTGAGAAAAACTTTCCCGATCGCGGCAAAAATGGTTTTGGCAATACGCTGTCCTTTTGTAAGCGGCTTTTTCCGCCGCTTGCTCGGTTTCCCTTCCCGGACGACGCGCGCAACGGGCTTTTTGCTGTTTTTTCTCTCCATCACAAATGAAACCTCCTTTTTCCTGTTTCGTTGCATTCGGTTGTTTGTCTATTTTCAAGTCAAAACGAATATACGCTTACGGCATATTATGGCTTATTATAGCACATTTGTTCCCGTTTGTTAAGCAGAATTTGTGTAAGAAGTATTCCAGTGTGTGAATAAAGCATGAAAAAGACGTGCAGAATAAGGAAAAATAGTAAAAAAGGAGGATATACCGTGCCGCTTAAAAGCTACCGTATTTTTTTGGCAGGCGTTCTGGCAGCCGTGTGCGTTGCCGCCGCAGCCGCCGTCTTTTTTTATGTTTCCCCGCAGCAGGAGGCCGATACGGTGGAAGCGGACCGCTTTGCCTATTATTTAAAAGCGTATGATGGAAAAGTCGGCGCGTTTTATTCCGGCGAAAGCGCGCCGTTTTATACGCTGACCGTCCCGCTGAACGTCCTTCCGGAGGTGGATCAGCAAGAACTGCGGGAGGGCATATTCGTAGAGGACGAGGCGCGGCTCCGCCAGATTATCGAGGACTTCGAGGGATAAGGGGTTCCAAGGCGTATCCAGCACCTTGCCCGGCAATCGGGCCGCTTCTTTGCCCGCTCAACTCCCCCTCTGTTTTTTAAACAGAGGGTTTTTTCTTTTATAAATAATACGATTTGGAATAAAAAATATCTGCCTAACCCGACCGGCTCCGCCGTGGGAGCCGGTCGGGTGGTCGCTTTCTGCATGGCGCCGTCTGCGGAAAGAGCATGTGAGTTGAAATTTGTCATTTTTTTCGCTAAAATAAAAACAAATTATTCCAAACAAATTGGCAGGTGAAGGAAATATGCGGCGGGAATATCTGTCACAGAATGTATATGAGGCATTGCAGCAGCGCCTGAAATTCCTGTTTGAAGAGTTTGACAATCTATTTGTTTCGTTCTCCGGCGGGAAGGACAGCGGCCTGTTATTGAATTTGGTTTTGGATTTTAAGAGAAAGTACTATCCCAGCAAACGCATCGGTGTTTTCCATCAGGATTTTGAAGCGCAGTACACCGTGACGACGGAGTATGCGGAACGAACCTTCCAGCGCATTGAAAAAGAGGTGGAGCCGTATTGGGTCTGCCTGCCCATGGCGACAAGGACGGCACTGAGCAATTATGAGATGTACTGGTATCCGTGGGACGACACCAAGGAGGACGCATGGGTCCGCCCCATGCCAAAGCATCCTTACGTTATCAATTTGCAGAATAACCCCATGATTACATACCGCTATAAAATGCATCAGGAAGATCTCGCCAAACAGTTTGGCCGGTAGTACCGCATTGCCCACGGGAATAAAAAGACCGTATGCCTGCTGGGGATCCGGGCAGATGAATCCCTTCAGCGATACAGCGGCTTCCTCAATAAGAAGTATGGATATAAGGACGCCTTTTGGATCAGCAAGCAGTTCAAGGACGTCTGGTGCGCCTCTCCCTTGTACGACTGGTCCTCCCGCGATGTCTGGCATGCGAACAGCCTTTTTGGGTACGACTACAACCGGCTGTACGACTTGTACTATATGGCCGGGCTGACAGTGGATCAAATGCGCGTGGCTTCGCCTTTTAACGACTGCGCCAAGGACAGCCTGAATTTGTACCGCGTGATCGACCCGAAGATCTGGGTAAAGCTGGTCGGCCGTGTAAGGGGAGCGAACTTTACATCGATATACGGCAAAACCAAAGCGATGGGATATAAAAACATTACGCTGCCGGAGGGCCATACATGGGAGTCGTATACGCATTTCCTGCTTGCGACGCTTCCGGCGAGGCTGCGGCAGAATTATATCAAAAAATTTCAGGCTTCCATTAAATTTTGGCACACCGTCGGCGGCGGGCTGGACGAAAAGGCGATACAGGAATTGTTGGACCATGGCTATCAGATCCGCCGCAACGGAGTCTCCAACTATACGGTGATGCGGCATTCCCGCGTCATATTTATAGGGAAAATCCCGGATCATACGGACGACATCAAAACGACAAAGGATATCCCAAGCTGGAAGCGGATGTGCTTTTGCATTTTAAAAAACGACCATATCTGCCGCACGATGGGCTTTGGGCTTACCCGGGAGCAGCAGAGGAACATCAATCTGCTGAAACAGAAATACAGTAAGGTAGGTGAGACGTAATGGCGTTTACAAGCCCTGTGTACCACATTATTTCCGTGCCGATTGAAAAGATTGAGCCGAACGACTATAATCCCAATTCGGTGGCGCCGCCGGAGCTCAAGCTGTTATACGACAGCATCAAAGAAGACGGCTATACGATGCCGATCGTCTGCTATTACGATAAAGACCACGACGTCTATATTATAGTAGACGGCTTCCACCGGTATCGCATCATGCGGGATTATCCGGATATCTATGAGCGGGAGGATGGGAAAC